>Ga0209607_1004180_pt1 | contig 10804 bp, 8 predicted proteins | sample AD_UKC117_MetaG_FD_184413 | JGI IMG/M metagenome (GOLD analysis project Ga0209607, IMG submission 184413) | Active sludge microbial communities of municipal wastewater-treating anaerobic digesters from Hong Kong - AD_UKC117_MetaG (SPAdes)... | ecosystem: Engineered > Bioreactor > Anaerobic >... | reverse complement strand
CCAAAAGAAAAAAGGCCAAGAAAAAAGGCACGCTAAAAAGTAGAAAACAATAACTGGCTTATATTTTTGATAAAATAATTTCATTCGATTCTGGTTTTGATGTGTCGTTCTACAATGACCGCTAACTCATAAATATACGCAATAATACAATATTTATTTCTATTATCAACATGCCAAGCAAACTGGAATATTCTCTTGATAAACAGGCAATCAGATTAAAACCATTATTGCGTATTTTGTATATTACCTTTTCAAAAATATTTCGCAAGTTTGTGTTTTACTATACAAAATACGCACTATTTTATGACCAACACCAAATACTTTTTTAATAAACAGTATTATTCTTTTGAACCGGGGCAACACCGTAAACAGGAAATTATCTGGATTGTATTTCCGTATGATTTGAAACTTATTGAGCATTTAAAAAAAATTCTCAAAAGCCAAATGGAGCCATTCTAATAAAAAATGGTATGTGCCGGATAATACATTTTACAGAAAACTATTCGGAATAGAACGAGAATATTCAGGAAAAAGCAGTTTGATTAAAATTCATGAGGTCAATCTGCCTGCCTTAAACCGATTTAAAGAGCAGTTATTAATCAAAGCTTATAGCCCCAATACTATTCGTACTTATGTTACCGAATTTGCTCAACTGCTTATAACTATTAAATCATTTTCGGTTGATGAACTTAATGCTGAACAACTAAGGAGTTATTTTCTTTATTGTATAAAGAAGCTGCAACTGTCAGAAAATGCTTTACACAGCAGAATGAATGCAGTCAAGTTTTATTTTGAACAGGTATTGAATAGAGAAAATTTTTTGCGCCTCTTGTGTTAGGTTGTGCAACTGCCACCCGTGTTAGTGGCTGGGCTTTCTATTGTGCTTACTTTAAAAGAACAAATCTTTATTATATCATTTTTCTTTAATCCAGTTCGCCATTTTGTTAAGGGCTATTGGGGAAACCGTTTGTTCAATCCTCTTATATTCTCTGGGAGAGCCTGTTTCACATTCCTGAAATAAATGGTTCAAATTTGGTATTATAGTAATTTGAAAGTTCTTTTTATCCTTGGCAAGCCTTTCTAATATTTGTGCATTTTCCGTAGGTGGAACCTGCAAATCTTTGCTGCCAAACAGAGCAAGAACAGGAATGTTTACCTTTTCAAGCATTTTTTCAGGATCATATCTTATATAGAATTGTGTCCAATTATCTGTATAGAATTTAATTTCTCGATCTATAAATTCATCTTCGCTCATAGTTTCAGGCTTTACTAAACCAGGATTAACTTTATATGTATTTTTTATGTGAGCCCTTAAGTTCTCCTTTATATTTTCTATTGATATACTGTCATTGGCAATGGCATAAGATTGGGCATTTAGTTTCTCCGCCAATGCAATATTACTTTCAGATTCTCCCAGTGATTGTGAAATTAACCTATCTTGAAGTAAAAGTAACTTGTCTCCTTTGATTGTTGGGCCTGCCATTAAAATTATGTAACGAACATCTTTTGATTTTTCGGCAACCATTGGCGCTATAATACCGCCTTCGCTATGGCCAATTAATCCTATTTTATTTTTATTTATCTCCTTTCGATTTTTAAGATAGGATATGGCAAACTCAACATCCCTTGCAAAATCGGCAGAAGTAGCAGTTGCATAATCTCCTGTAGATTGGCCAATACCGCGTTTATCATACCGCAGCACGGCAATTCCATTTTTAGTTAAAAAATCAGCAATTACTAAAAATGGTTTATGCTCCAAATAATCACAATCCCTATCATTGGGGCCGCTTCCGGAAATTAGAACTACGGCAGGCAGGTTATCGGCACCTTTAGGATAGGTGAATGTTCCAGCTAATCTAACACCATCCGTGGTGTTTTCAAATGTTACATTCTCCGATTGATAGGGATATGGCTCAATAGGAGTTTGAGGTCTGTTTAATTTACTTTCTTGACTAAGCAGACTGGGGGTATATAGAATAAACAATAAAATACATAAGGTAAATTTTCTCATATTACTAATAAATTTTCTGGTTGCATATTTTAATTTGTCCACGTTCCTTTTGACCATTGGCCACAACTGTCTGTTTGCTGTCACGTCCGAAGCCTTGTCGCTAACGGCAGTCCGTCTAAAAACCTCTAATTGTATTCAAAAGTAACAAATAAATGGTTATAAAAATGCATCAGAACGATTTTAAGCAGCTTTTAGGAGAACTGTGTTCTGTTTGTTCCTTTGTATTGCATGCAAAAAATATACACCTGCACATACAAAACCCGTGTTACCTGCTGTTTTTAATACTGTTTTTCTTAAAATTTTTGTCAAAGTTTTCCGAAACTTTGTATTCATAGTTGAAAGGAAATTGACAACTGTCTTTTTGCAAAGCATGTCTCAGCATATTTTCCAGACTTTTATCGTTTTTCTTCTTAACACAGGTGTAAATTTCTGTTGAGCTAACCCTTTGTTAGCCTTACACGAATCCTGTTTTCTAAAAACTAACTGTTATTTCTGTTTCCAAATGCTTTGTTCAGTGCATCAGTGCGGGAGTTTACCTGCAGCTTTTCGTAAATATTGCGTATGTGCGTACGAATGGTTTCAGTACTTAAAAACAACTGATCGGCAATTTCTTTATAACGCAAACCTTTTGAGAGTAACTGCAGAATTTCGTTTTCGCGTTTGCTCAGCAAAGCAACTTCGGTTTTGATCTTACTGATTTCGTTTTTTTGAAACGAGCTGACAACCTTTCGCGCAATCTGGCTGCTCATGGGCGAGCCGCCATGATAAACTTCCACAATGGCATCAAGCAGCTTCGATGGCGAAGTAGATTTAACAATATAACCATTGGCACCTGCTTTCAGTGCTTCAAAAATAGTGTCGGTATCTTCGAGCGAAGTACGTATCATAAACTGCGTTTCAGGACACAACGGTTTCAGCTGAGTGATGCAGGAAATTCCCGATTGGCCGGGTAAGTGAATATCCACCAGCACTACATCCGGTTTCAGCCCGGGTATTCCTGCAATGGCATCTTCGGCATTGGAGTAGGAAGCTACACACTCAAAGCCCTCACTGCCGCTGATGAGTATGGTGAGCATATCACGTATCTCGTCCTGATCTTCGATGATGGCTATTTGTATGGACATATTGTTTTCAAAACAGTTTCAGAACCAACAAAAGTAATTTTATAAATGCTGAAACACACTCCCACAAAAGTAGTAATTTGAATCCGCCTGTTTTCAGACGGCATTGCCGCTCACAGGCACACTTATGCTGATGGTTACTCCATTGTTGCTTGTCAGCACAAAAGTGCCACCAATGCTTTCAATACGGTGCTGCATGTTGCGCAATCCGTTTCCGCTTTTTCGTTTGTTTTCTTCTTTGATGCCTTTTCCATCATCAGCAATTTCAACACCGAAAGTTTGGTTGTTATATGTCACCTGAATTTTTATTTTTTTTGCTGATGCATGTTTAACGGCATTATTAATTGCCTCTTTGCAGGTGAGAAATACATTTCGCTGAAATTCTTTGGTGATGCTGATGGCGGGAATTTCACCGGGAAAAACAAAGGATACTTCAACAGGCAATTCTTCCAGATAGTCTCCTGCATACTCGCGAATGCGGGCAGCCAGATTGTCGAGCGTGGCATTTTCAGGATTGAGCGACCACACCAAATCGTGCATATTATCGGCCACCTCCTGCGAAGTTTTGGCAATGGCATCAATGGTGTCTTCTATTTTTCCGGGTTCATTCCTTTGTTGTCTGCTGTAGGTAGCCATCATAGAAATTTTTGAAATACCCGCACCCAGTTCATCATGTATATCTTTCGAAATACGAAACCGCTCCTGAGTTTCTTTTTCTCTGATAGCCTGTTCTTTTTCTTTCTCCTGTTGCTGCAGGGCAATCAGCATTTTTATTTTTTGTTTCGAGCGGTAGCGCGAATACAAATACAATCCTGCCAACAGCATCAGAACAAATGCAAGCGATAAATAAACAATTTGCATTTTGCGTTTTTGAATATCCGATGCCTGCAATTGCAATTGTGATTTTTGCTGGCGCAGCAGCTTATTTACTTTTTCCGATTCAAACTTTGTCTGCAAATCCATAATCTGCCTGAATTTGTCACGGTTCAGCACCGAGTCATTCAGCACAGTGTAACGTGTAGCGTATTGATAAGCTTTGTCAGTGTTGCCCATAAGTGCATACGTGTCCGAAAGTTTGCGGTAAATTTCAATCAGCACTTCGCTGTTCGATATTTGATGCAGCACATATTGCTCTGCCTCACCCAGCGCAGCTTCGGTTTTCTTTTTATCCTGATGCAACAGTGCCATGCAATATGCTCTGTTAACCTGTGCCAGCCCTGTGCCGTTTTTATTCTGTAATTTATTTTGCATTTCCAGTTCTTCCGAAAAAGTCAGCAATGCCTCTGCATACATTTTTTTCGTCAGATAAATTTCGCCTAAAACATTAAGTGCTGTTGCCAGCCCTGCATCATCAGCATATTTTTTATATTTTGTCAGGCAGTTTTTTATTATCACCAGGGCCGAGTCTGTTTTACCTGAATACAACAATGCCCGGCTTAATGTAACATACAGGCTGAGTGTGGCAGCTTCATCATTTCCCTGTTCAATTTTATTAATCCCGAAGCGTGAATGTTCGGCAGCTTTTTGGTAGTCGCCAAGCCGCAGATACAAATCAGCAATGGTATAATGCACGCGGTAATTATAAACCGATGCCGACTCCATCATTCTGTAAACCAACAAATATTTTTCTAATGCTGCCTGATAGTTTCCCTGGAGTTTATTGCAGTTGGCCACATTAGCCAATGTTGCAATCATCTTGCTTTTTGATTTTAATTTCACAGCAAGCTGATATGATTTTTCATGAAAATAAACTGCGGAGTCAAAATCAGATAATGTTTCATAAGCATTGCCAAGTGCATTGTAAGCATTCAATATATAAGCAGTATCCTTTTGTGTATTTGCCAATGCCATACACTGCCATCCCTGTTCAATTGCTTCGCGTGGGTTTGTCATCCCGTTTTCGAAACTCAGAGTATAAAGGCAGAGCAATCTGGTGTTTGCAAATCGGGCAGTGTCAAGCACAGCCTGCACACTGTCGAGAAAGTGTTTGTCGGCAGCATGAGCAAAGATTACCTGCACTGCCAACATAAAAAACAGAAAGACCTTTTTACACATACTGCTGAACCAGCAGTCAAAAATAGCATCCGTCAGTCACAGTGTATGCATAACACAAAAAAAAGTAACAATTATGTTAGTAACAATATTGTTATTGAAACACCCTGCAGGTTATCGAAGATTCCTACCGGGTGTTTAATTCTGAAATTCTATTGTTCGAATTGTCAATACGCCAATATACTTCCAAGCCATCTCTCAACATCTTCCACACTCATATTTTTTCTGCGTGCATAATCTTCTACCTGATCGCGTTGAATTTTTCCTACTGCAAAATAATACGAATCAGGATGAGCAAAATACAAACCGCTCACAGCAGCAGTAGGATACATTGCCAGATGTTCGGTAAGTTGTATGCCTGTGTTTTTTTCTACGTCTAATATTTCCCACAGCGTAAATTTTTCGGTGTGGTCAGGCTGTGCAGGATAGCCCGGTGCAGGACGAATGCCATGATACTTTTCTTTTATCAGTTCGTCATTGCTTAAATTCTCATCGGTGTCATAGCCCCAGAATTCTTTTCGTACACGTTTATGCAGCAACTCTGCAAAAGCTTCTGCCAGGCGGTCGGCAAGTGCCTTGAGCATAATCACCGAATAGTCGTCATGTATTTTCTGAAACTCTTTTACTTTTTCTTCAATACCAAAACCGGTAGAAAGAGCAAAGAGACCGAGACTGTCACCGGCAGATGCTGTTCCCTTCGGACGAATGAAATCGGCCAACGCAGCATTTTTTTGTCCTTCGGCTTTTTGCGACTGCTGACGAATGGTAAAAAACGTATGTGTTTTGTTTCCTTGATCATCATACAGGTTGATGTCGTCCTGATTGGCTGCAGCAGGAAAAATGCCTATGACAGCTTTTGCAGTAAGCCATTTTTCTTTGATGATTTTCTGAAGCATGTCCTGCGCTTCGTCAAAAAGTTTTTTTGCTTCTGCGCCTCTTTCCTTGTTGTCAAAAATTTTCGGATAGCTGCCTTTCATCTCCCATGCCACAAAAAAAGGTGTCCAGTCAATGTAAGGGGCAATTTCTTCTAACGAATAATGCAACCAGCCGATTCCTTTGTTGCCATCAATCGCAAATGCTCCGTTGCGTTTAGCATCATCACTCTGAAGATAATCGGCAACATATTTTTTATCCCGGATATTCGGAACTGTTGACGGTTGCTCTGATGCTTCAAAACGGTTGGCTCTTGCTTTATCAAGCGTAAGATAGTTTCCTTTAGCTCTGTCAGCTTTAAAATAAGTGCGTGTTCTTTCGTTCTCTGCTTTTATTTCTGCAACAAAATTTTCTTTCAGCTCTTCTGAAAGTAAATTACTTACCACAGGTACACTTCGCGAAGCATCATTCACATACACCACCGTGCCTGAGTAATGCGGTTCAATTTTAACGGCAGTATGCACTTTGCTGGTAGTGGCTCCGCCAATGAGCAAAGGAATTGAAAATTTTTCGCGCTCCATCTCTTTAGCCACATGCACCATTTCATCCAGCGATGGTGTTATCAGTCCGCTTACGCCAATCATATCGGCATGTTGCTCGCGTGCTGTTGCAAGAATTTTTTCACTGGGAACCATCACACCAAGGTCCACTATTTCGTAATTGTTGCAGGCCAACACCACACCTACAATACTTTTTCCGATGTCGTGCACATCACCTTTTACTGTTGCCAGCACAATTTTTCCTTTCGACTGACCTTTGGTTTTTTCGGCTTCAATGTATGGTGTGAGATAGGCAACTGCTTTTTTCATTACACGTGCACTCTTTACCACCTGTGGCAAAAACATTTTCCCCGATCCAAACAAATCTCCCACCACACTCATGCCCACCATCAGTGGCCCTTCAATTACTTCCAGTGCTTTGTCATACTGCTGTCGTGCTTCTTCCGTATCCTGCTCAATGTAGTCGGTAATTCCTTTTACCAGCGAATGTGTGATACGATCCTGCAGCGGTTGTTTTCTCCATTCTTCTTCGCTTTCAGTTTTTTCTTTACCTTTTCCTTTAAATGCTTCAGCAAAGTCAACCAGCTGCTCTGTTGCATCATCAGTTCGGTCAAGCAACACATCTTCTACTTTTTTAAGCAACTCTTTTTCTATTTCATCATACACAATCAGCTGTGAAGGATTTACAATTCCCATATCCATGCCTGCATGAATGCCATGATAGAGAAAAGCTGCATGTATAGCTTCTCTTACATGATCATTTCCGCGGAAAGAAAAAGATACATTGCTCAGTCCGCCTGAAACTTTTGCAAGCGGAAGATTTTCTTTAATCCATTTTGTAGCTTCAAAATAACTGACTGCATTTTTCCGGTGTTCTTCCAGTCCTGTAGCAATCGGAAATATATTCGGATCGAAGATGATATCCTGAGGTGTAAAATGTACTTTATTGACAAGAATGTCGTAAGCCCGTTTTGCAATTTCTATTCTTCGTGGTGTGGTATCAGCCTGCCCCTGCTCATCAAACAACATGACGATAACAGCAGCACCGTATTTTTTTACGGTACGTGCTTCGCGGATAAATTCTTCTTCGCCACCTTTAAGCGAAATGGAGTTTACAATACCTTTCCCTTGCAGATGTTTAAGTCCTGCTTCGAGTACATGAAACTTGGAAGAGTCTAACATCACCGGCACTTTTGAAATATCAGGCTCCGATGCGATGAGATTTAAAAAAGTAGTCATTGCTTCCAGGGCATCCAGCATCCCTTCGTCCATGTTGATGTCAATAGCTTGTGCACCTCCTTCAACCTGTTCGCGTGCTACACTCAGTGCTTCATCATATTTGTTTTCTTTAATCAGCCTGAGAAATTTTTTCGACCCTGTAACATTGGTACGCTCACCTACATTCATAAAATTTGAATCAGGCCGTAAGGTCACAGCTTCCAGTCCGCTCAGTCGCAGGTAAGGTTCTGTTTCAGGAATTTCTCTCGGCTTGAATTTTTTTGCATGTGCTGCAATATGTTTGATATGATCGGGAGTGGTACCGCAGCATCCACCAACAATATTTACAAAACCACTTTCCATAAAGTCATCCATCTGATGACACATCTGTTCAGGTGTTTCATCATACTCGCCAAACTGATTGGGCAACCCTGCATTGGGATAAGCCGAAATAAAAAATGGTGCTTTGCGGCTCAACTCTTCGAGATAAGGGCGCATTTCTTTTGCACCGAGCGCACAGTTTAATCCTATGCTCAGCAATGGAACATGCGATACAGAGTTCAGAAATGCCTCCACCGTTTGTCCGCTCAGCGTGCGGCCACTGGCATCGGTAATGGTTCCTGAAATCATGATGGGCAACTCTGTATTTTTTTCTTCAAACACTTCCTGTATGGCCACCAATGCAGCTTTTGCATTCAGCGTATCGAAGATGGTTTCTATCAGCAACAAATCAGCACCACCGTCAATCAGTCCGCTGACTTGTTCCTTATAAGCATCGCGCACTTCGTCAAACGTTACTGCTCTGTAACCGGGATTGTTTACATCGGGCGAAAGACTCAGCGTGCGGTTGGTGGGGCCTATTGCTCCTGCAACATACGCTGTTTTTGCTGAAACCTTCACTGCACTTTTGGCAATTTGTGCTGCATGCAGATTGATTTCATAAGCCAACTCCTGCATGTGATAATCAGCTAAGGAAATACGTTGTGCATTGAAAGTGTTGGTTTCAATAATATCAGCTCCGGCATTCAGATATTCCAGATGGATGGATTTGATAATTTCAGGTTGAGTAAGACAAAGCAAATCGTTGTTGCCTTTTACATCATGTTTCCAGTCTTTAAAACGGCTGCCGCGATAATCTTCTTCGCCTAATTTATGCTGTTGTATCATGGTGCCCATAGCACCATCAATCACTAAAATGCGTTTTCCTAATTGCTCTCTGATCGTCATTTGCTCTGATGATATTTTAATCTTTGTTTCGAAATGTTTTTGCATCAACAATTTCCTGCATGGGTTCAAAAAAAAATCTCTTCCGAAAAGCCGAAAGAGATTTAGATATTTTATTTTTAATCTGATTCCGGCTCATCTTCTCTCTGATATTTTTAATAAACAGAGAAGTGAATTGGCACCATTTCCCGCTGAAAGCGGAACGGTTGCCAAGGCTTCATCGGGCACTGTCCCTCAGCCTTTCTGGATAAGCTATCGAAGAATTTTTTTAAGAACGTAAGCCTGAATTATTAAGGCGGTGCAAATTTAAAAGATAATTCTCTTAAAAAAAATTAAACTATCTTTCCACAGTGAATTTATATTATGTTTTGTACAAACCTTACGGTTACCTGTCAAAATTTACTGACGAAGGGAAGCATAAGGGATTATTGCATCTGATAAATGTGCCAAAGGAAGTATATCCTGTAGGCAGGCTCGATGTGGACAGTGAAGGTCTTTTAATTCTTACCAACGACAATTTTCTGAAACACCGACTTACAACACCACAGTTCAGACATAAGCGCGTATATGCCGTTCAGGTTGATGGGCAGGCTACGCAGGTGCATATCAATCTGCTGAAGCAGGGCGTACAGATTTCTGTTGAAGGCAAAGCCTACAAAACATTGCCGCCACACAGTGTACGGATTTTAGAGGATGTACATTTCCCTGAGAGAATACCTCCTGTACGTTTCCGGAAAAATATTCCCACATCATGGATTGAACTGGTGCTTACAGAGGGCAAAAACCGACAGGTGCGCAGGATGACTGCTGCTGTGGGCATTCCCACACTGAGGCTCATCCGTACGGCCATTGAAAATATTTCTATCACTAATTTTGCAGAAGGCGAATTAAGAGCAATGTCGAAATCTGAAATCTACACACAGTTAAATTTACCTGTATCATGAAACAATTTGAAAGACTGACACTCAATACTGCATTTCTTTTTCTTATTCAAATATCGTATGCACAAAATTTTACTCAGTATGTAAATCCTTTTATCGGAACAGGAGGTCATGGTCATACATTTCCCGGAGCAGCAGTGCCTTTTGGTATGGTGCAACTGAGCCCCGACACCCGTATTGACGGAAGTTGGGATGGATGCAGCGGATATCATTATTCCGATAGTGTGTTGTATGGTTTTTCGCATACCCATCTGAGCGGAACTGGAGTGAGCGATTATGGTGATATTTTACTGTTACCTCTCAACAACGAACCTGACCTGAATGCTCCGCAACCTAAAATCAGATTCAGCCACGAGCATGAGAAAGCTTCACCCGGTTATTATTTTGTAAACCTGACTGACGACAACATTGATGTGGAACTGACGGCAACTGCCCGCACCGGAATGCATCAATACACTTTTCATAAGCAAGGCGAAGTGTTCGTTTACCTCGACCTTGATCATCGCGACCAGCGTACAGAGTCTTATATTCGACTCACAGACAACTCCGGAGTTTCTGTATTTCGCCAAAGCAAAGGATGGGCGGCAGACCAAATGCTTTACGCCACCATCGCTTTTTCAAAACCATATAAACGCTCTAAACTTTTAGAAGACAGAAAAGCTGTTTTTTGTTTTGATGTGAACGAAGGAGAAAAAATTCTGGTGAAGACTGCACTGTCAGCTGTTGACAGTGATGGAGCAGACCGCAATATGATGATGGAAAATCCTGAATGGAATTTTGAAAACATTAAAGCAGCAGCACAGG
>Ga0209607_1004175_pt1 | contig 10809 bp, 15 predicted proteins | sample AD_UKC117_MetaG_FD_184413 | JGI IMG/M metagenome (GOLD analysis project Ga0209607, IMG submission 184413) | Active sludge microbial communities of municipal wastewater-treating anaerobic digesters from Hong Kong - AD_UKC117_MetaG (SPAdes)... | ecosystem: Engineered > Bioreactor > Anaerobic >... | reverse complement strand
GTGAGGCGCGCTGCCGTCTCGGCGCTGGGGTATGGGCCATCGCCTGCGAGAATAGATTGAGAGAGGCGCGCATATCCGAGTTCGACGACGCTTCCAAACAACGCGTCGAGCTTGGCGTGCTGCGCATCCGGCAGTTCAGTTCTGAATTCGTCGAATTGGCCGCGGATGGCGCCCAGCGCGTCCTTCAAATCCGCGTCCGTTCTGATGGACATGGCACGATCCCAAATCAGGCGCGTGGCGCCATCGTCAATAACTATCGGTCTACCGTTAATTGACGAGATTGGCGAGCGCTCGATTTCGGGTTTTTTGAGAAGTTGCGCGTTGAGCGTCTCTGCGTGAGCAGCAGCGACTGCGGCAGGTCGACCCTCACCTGCGGCCTCGAACGCGGCCGCCAAGGCGCCCGATTCCAAAGCGGCGCGAGCGGCAAAAGCGATCACAGCAGGATGATCGGTTATTTCTGTCGCACCGGCGCGCTTCGCCTGAACGCGGGCGATCGTTTCAGGCGATGCCTCGTTCCGGGAGACAACGGCGGCATGAGCCACGTTGAAGGGCCTGGCCGCTGCCCGATCCAGACGCTTGTTGGCGGTCATCGGAATTCCGCGCTCGGTCGCGGCCTCGGCGACGGCTTCCCGGATCGCCGCCAAATCGTCCTTGCGAAGATCCAGACGATCGCCGCCGGCGCGCGCATGAGCGACGACATGCACATGTACGTGCTGGCGGTCATGGTGAGCCGCAAGCACATATGTCCGCCCTGGGAGCTTGTGGTCGAGAGCGTCCTGGACTGCGGCGAAGAATGGCTCCTGCGGGGTTCCCGCTCGCGCGCTGAACACCATATGAACAGCGTCGCGGGCGCGGCCTGTTCCAATTTTCGAGCCCCACGTCCGCGATAACGACAACGCCCGATCGGCTGTCAGTTCTTCTCCTTCCTCTGTGTACGCCGCCCCGTCCGCACCCCTGGCGAACTTGCGGAGTTGGTAGCGAATGCCATCTTGCGCATGTGCGGTGCCGATCATTTCGAGCGACGCACCGGGGAAATGGCTTGCCAACCGGTCGGCCATGGCCTCGATCCGCGGTCCTGTGGTCGGCAAGCCCTTGCCCCTGGCGGTCAGAGCGACAGCGACCGTCACACGCTCATTGTCGTGCGCATACACGAACGCCCGCCCGTTGAACGCGTCGGAGAGCGCCGCTCGCACCCGCTCGCCAGTAGCGGCCGCATCGATAGTCGCCGCGAAAATCCCGACATCTCGGGCGCGTGGCGTTTGGGAAAAGTCGACCGACCAGCCGTCCAGAAGCGCCGCGCGAGCCTCGGCTGTCGCGACTTCGGCGCCGCTTTGGGTGACGATGGGAATGTCGACCTTCCTGCCGTGCTCATCGACGCGCGTTCCCAGATATTCGAGGAGAGCGGAAACCCGCGTTCGGCCGTGCGCTGCGGATATAACCTTGAACACGGCGGGTTGGGCGCCGCTTGCAAGCGCAGCTTTCGCACTCGGTCGAACGCCGTATGGCAATCGACCATCAGAATCGGGAGTGCGCCATCCCCCGCCGACTGCAGTTGACGTCCGCACATGCCCGCCTCCGCCCCTCGCACGCTTTCGACGCCATTCATCAGGCTCGGGAGCATGCGGCCCCAACAACAGAGTACGAAGATCGGGCGCCAATTCTGCTGCTGCGAAAATTTCGGAGAGTTTCACCGGGGCGTCGCCTCGGGCAATCGACGCAAATCGAGTATCTCCCTGCGGACGCGAACAAGGGCCTGCGCCAAAGCTTCGAGGTCCGGATAAATGTCAGACTCGGTCGCCAGCCAACCGCGATTGAAGGCGCGCGCGATCTGATTGACGTTCGTAGCCGCGCCACGAAGCTGATCGGCCGCGGCGTTCAGGGTCGCCATGGCCTCTGGTCCCGGATGGACCGCAAGGCCCGCAAAATGTCTGACGGCCTCTCGTGCAAACTCGGATGGGCGCATACCTCGCGCTTCGGCGGCATCCGCAATCAGAGCAAGATCTTGAGGCGACAAACGGAAGAGCATTCGTCGCGACTTGGGCGAACGGCACCAGTTACCGCTCACTGGCGCCTCTCCAGGTCGCCGCAGGCGGCCGTTTCGAAAATGTACGACATTTTCGCCTATCCTGCCAAAGAGAACTCATAGGATTTGGGTGGGCTTCCGCAGCGAAGCGGCATGTCGAAATAGAAGCGTCCGGCAAGAGAACTTGGCCAATCGGTTCATGATCAACTCCAATTCTCTCGGGACGGATGTCCCGCCGGGACATGTGTCCGGTCGGGACCTCTGACCTCGAAGACCGCAGAACCGGATGGGCCGCGAAGCCCGACGGGCCACGCGACCCATTGGGACGCTGGTCCCGATTTGCCTGATGTCCACCAACAGCTCCCGCATCACGATGTCCCGGTGTCCCGATGTCCCGACGGGACAAGAGATCCGCATGTCCCAATAGGACGGATGACATTATCGGTCTACCGATATATTCAAGGCAAGCACGAAGCGAAGCAGCTTCTTGAAGGAGCGACGGACAAGTGAACATGGAACCTACGGAGGCCGGGCATCTGACGATCATGGTGGCCTCGCCAAAAGGCGGCTGCGGAAAAACCACGGTCGCCGCATTGCTGGCCCAGGAACTCGCCCGCGCCGGCGAGGTTCTGTTGATCGATGGCGACAGGCAGGGCTCGTCGCTCCTGTGGTTCACGGTCGCCAGGGCGCACGGAAGTCAGCTGACAGGCGTCTCCGTCGAAAAGGTCGAGGGCAACGATCGGATCGCCGAACGGGTGAAGTCGGCTTCCGGCTTCATTGCTGTCATCGTCGAGGTCGCGGGTTACGCCGAAGCGACGCTCGCATTGGACGCGGTAGCGTGCGACCTCGTCGTCATTCCGACCCAGCCACATAGTCTCGACTGCTATCAGGTCGTCCAGATCGTCAAATATCTGCGTGACATGGAGCGGGGCGGGTCGCCCGTCCGGCACAAGGTCGTCCTCAACAGGATGACCGCGATGACGCGGAACTCCGTTGCCGCGAAAGCGGCGCTGAACGTCCTGCGCAACGCCGATGTCGAATGGTGCCGGCACGCCCTGTGGGAACGCTCCGTCTTCGCAAAGGTCATGACAGGCGCTGCCCTCTATGAACTGCCCCTGGATCGGGACGGATCGGTCGCACGCGCGCAGAACAATCTTCGCGCGGTCGTGGATGAATTGCTGTCCGACTTCCTCAGCGAATCCGAGGACCAGGCGGAGGCGGCCGATGTCTGAGGACGGAAAGGCGGCCCCGATATCTCTCAGAAGAAGGCAGGCGCCACAGCCGAGCTTCGACCGCATCGGCGAAATCGCCGCAGCGCTCAGCAGCGGGGACAGTCAGTACCCTGCTGTGGCAAGGCGCGCTGTCGCGTCCTGTGATCAGGAGCCGGCGGCAGAGAGCGCGAATGAGGGCGGCGGCGCCGGTGTTCCGCCGTCCGAACCGGCGTCCCACTCGTTGGCAGGCGACAAAGAACAGGCGCGAACACCAATTGAGCCGCCCGCGGCGCAGGTGACGCCGTCACGACGCGTGAGGGTGCGGTGTGAACCAGAGGAGCTGCGCACGCTACGCGCCTACGCAGCTCTGCAGGGCGTACCGCTGTCCGACCTGTTGAGCGAAGCTCTCAGGCCGCTGGTCGAAAGGGCGGTCGCCGCGATGCGGCGATGAAGAGGCCCGTCCCACGCGCAGGCGACTTGGCGCAACTTCCCGGTCCTAGCTCGCCGATGTCTCGCAGTCCGCCGGGTTTCCGGTAAAGCACGAGACGTTGTAGCCGGAACCGCGGATCAGATATTCGCAGACGGAAACGAGATTGCCGTCCTTCACGTCGCGCGCGTTGCAGTCCATCCCGTTATTGACGAGATTGGCAAGCTTTCCCTTGGCTCCGCATCCGAATTGACAGGCCATGAGGATCGCGGACTCCGTGACGGTCGCGCAGCGCCCGTTGTAGCAAACCTGTTGGCCGACTGCGCTGGTCAGGCCATTGCTCTGGGCCTTGCTCCATTCGTTCGACTGATATTGCTTCCACGCGGCGACCTGAGCGGAAGGGTCCGAGAGGAAGGAGCTTGCCGAGCCCTTGTAATAGCTTTCGAACGTGCCCGGGCAGAACTGAAAGGCGCCGAGGCAGCCGTATTGGTTCGTGGTGCCGAAATTCCCTTCGCTGGCGCTGACCTTCGCGGCAAAATCCGCGCATTCCGAGGGCATGCCTGCCTGCATCAGGGATAGGGCGGACTCGCCGGCTATGGCGACCGTTGCGACAAGCGCGAACGCGATAGTAAGGCGACGTCTCATTTGCGACCCGGTTCGACAGGAAAGGAGCCCGAGCCATCGGAGAGGGTCGAGCCATTGAGGGAGAAGTGGCCGCCGATCTGCATGAGGTCGTCGGCATAGACGCGCCGGCCGCCGTCAGATGCCTCGCGCACCAAACGGGTCGGGCACAGATGCGAGCTGCACTCGGCGTTCTTGATCTGCGAGACAATCCATGTCGCGCCGTCGGCTGTCGTCGCACGGAACTCCGTAACGGTTGCGCCGCGATCGTTTGGACCGAACGCGGTCATGTCGGCGTCGGCCCAGATACGCGACGGATCGTGGCGGGCGTTCCGGAAGACCTCGGCAGTCGGAAATGTGATCTCTTCCGCCGCTGCCGGCATTGCAGCGACCGTGACGAATAGAGCAGAAATTACGAATCGCATGACCAACCCAATTATCGTTATATCGATAATACAGACTCTCTCCGCCTATTGAAAGAGCGGCAGGGAGTTGAACAGGCGGTTGACGGCGTCGGCCGCGCACGCGACGACGCAGAGGATGGCGAGCACGGCCATGACAGGGCCGGCGAGATCGGGGCGACCGCGGTTGGGCATTCTGCCGTGGTAGAGAAGGGACTGGGTCTCGTAGCGCATTTGAGCCTCCGTCAGGCCGGTTGATGTGAGCAGACATGCCGAGCCGCGCGCCCAAGCGCACCGACAGGCTGGAACGAAGTGGAAGACGCGCAGCGTTGCGCGATCCGGGCGACCGCGGCTCGCAATGTCAGGAACAAGCAAACGGCCGACGGACGGGCGCACCCGACCGGTTGGACCTCTTGCAGTGGCCAGGGGACGAGACTGGAAGCCAGCGAGCCGAACTCACGCCGTCGATGCGGATCTCGATGGCCTCGCCAATGGGGCGCAGACGCAAATCGCCGAGCGGTCGAGCCGTATGGCTCGTCCGCGAGCGAAATCTCCGCTTCGATCCCCGAGATTTGCGCTGGCCGGCTCCTACGGACCGGCGGTCCCACGACATTCTGCTCGAAACAGCGATGGCCGCCCGTTCGTTCGGCGGTATCCGCCAGAGAAAGACTCTTGGTTGGTGGTTCCAGGCTGAAATTCGGTACTGGACCCGTGGCCGCTCGCTCGCGGAAGGGGGTCGACGAACCGATAGGCGTTCGACGTCCGGAACACACGAACGATCCGTCCTCTGCCTCGATGGGCGGCGGCGGGCGCACTTCGTCGTTCAAGGCGATTGACCCAGGTGAGCAGGCCCGCCTGCTCGAGCGCTGACATGGCCGCTTGCGCCGTCGATCGCGCGCAGCGCGCTTTTTCGGCGATCCGCTGATAGCTCGGATTGCACTGTCCGGTCCGGGCATTGTGAAATTCGAACAGAAGCGCCTCCAGCACATCGACGGTCTTGGCTGTAAGCTCGCCATAGTGCCGGCCGGCATCGCCCGGCCGTTTGGCCTTCAGGGCTCGCGCGAAAACCATGAGGCGCGCCTTGGCGTTACGGTCCATTGGGCGCCGCGGACCGTCGCCGAACACTTTTGGCCTGTCTTGGCGGCGCCCTTTGACACGTGATCGGTATGGCGATCGGCTCTCCCTGGGGATAGCAATCGGGTCGGTGCTTTTGAGGGCGGCTCTGCGTTCGGCCAACGCCGATAGCAGGGCGTCGCTATCCGCGTCTGCCATTCGATGGTCGTGCAGAGCCCTCACAATTATCGCCTGAAAATGGTCGAGCGCCTTCGTTCCGGCGCTGGCTATCCGGCCAAGAAATTCAGCTGTGTTCATTTGTCTCTGCCTGACGATTGGCAAAGAAAATCCGTGGCGCAGGTCGCGCGGCCTCTTGCGAATTTTGAGGGACGTAGCTAGAAAGAAGGCTCTTCTATGCGCCTTCGAGCGATTGGCGTCGCTCCTAGATCATCCCTTCGGGAGGCCCGGCGGAAACGCCGGGTTTTCTTTGCGAGGTGTTATGCTCTCCGTGTTCGAATCGCCTGAACGCTCGAGCGGAGCGCACAGATCGACAGAATGTGTAGAGGATCGCCGTATTATCGGTCTAGCGATAATTGCATGTCGTGTGCTGATCGACGGCCGATCGGCCATTCGAAATATGGGACACAGACGAAATCGGCTTTGAGAGGCGCGAGGACCACATGCCGAAGAGAGATGGTCAAAAGCGGGACGCAGACGTCTTGTTGCGCGTCGTCATCGCGCTTCGCCGGATCAAAGCCGAACGCGATCTCTCCGACCGCGCCATGGCCATCCAGACGAATGTCTCATATGCCTTCTTCAAGGACATCATGGACAACGGAGGCAACCCGTCGATCCTGGTACTCGACGATATGGCGCGGCGCCTCGGCGTCACCCTTCAGGATCTCCTGAAGGACTACACACCAGCCGAAAAGCGGGCGCTGCTGCGTGCGTGGGAGGCCGGAGAACTCCGGCGTGAGGGTTTGCGCACGGCGCGCGCCGCAGCCGCGACGAAGCAAGAAAAAGACGCCAAGAGCGCGGCGCGCGATATCTCGCGACGGAAGACGTCGCGCGCGCCGGCTCGCAAAGGGGGTAAGTGAATTCATAGCGAGGGCGGCAGGATGAAGCCGTGCGCAAGCGCGCGAGCCACAGCATGCGTCGTATTGAGCGCATCGAGTTTTTCGCGCGCGCTCTTCAGATGCATTTCGACAGTCCGCTGATGGATCTGCAGGATTGCAGATGTATCGCGGGTCGTCTTGCCCTCCGCCGCCCATTGTAGGACGCCGAGCTCACGCGGAGTGAGCGGTGGCTGCTCAGACGTCGCCGCTTCAGCGATCGAGACGAGGTCGCCGGCAAGTTTCGTCAGGGTTGGACTCAGGATCGCGTAGAGACGATCCCATGCTTCATCCGTGCCGGTGAATGAAGCGCCAATCAGGGCGCGCGCTCCGAGTGGGGCCGGAACGGGCATGGAGAGACCGTGCGTCGTTCCTGTGACGGAAGTCAGCGAGCTCATGAACGCGGTCTCCTCGGGGGTCTCGCACACCTCCCGCCAATCGAGCGGCCGATTGGCTTCGATCGCCTTGATGCGCGGGTCGAAGCGATACATCCCCTTGGAAATGTACGCGTAGGCCCAGTCGCGATCATGCGTGAACGCCGCAATGTGACCGGTCGCGCGCGAGTCCTGCGGGTACGACCAGTATGCAAGGCTTGTGAGCTCGGTGGCAGGCAAAGCCGCGAGCAATCGATCCGACATGTCGGAACGGTGAACGATGTCATGAGGCGCGGGCAAAGGAGGCAGCAGGTTCATTTCCAGTCGTTTTGAACGGTGTGAAATAGGCTGGGACGTCGTCGCAGGTGGGCGTTATGCAAACGCCGCCCTCAGTAAGGACGATTGTGGCAGGATAACCATCTACAGTGAGCATGTCTCCGATTATGCAGACCTCCTCGGTGATCTCGATCGTGTGCGCGGCCGTCGTCGAATGATCACGCCGCAACCCGACATAGAAGCCGACGAAGGAATGAAAGTTCTCAAAGATTTCGATGACCATTTGACCTGGCGAGGTTGTTTTGAGCGGAGCCGCGTTGCTTACCCGCATTGCCGTCGCCCGGGGATAGTTAAATTCCGTAATTGACAAGCACGACGCTCACAGAAACCGAAACGATTCGTTCAAGGTCCGACAACCCGAGCCATCCATGGCGTTGTTGGCAAGGTGTGCGCTTGCAGATCCACCAATGCGTGCCGCGATCGCGTTACGACGGCATCCCTGAGGTTCACGCGGTGAAAACGACCTCACGTGGCGTCGCTCGTTCTGGTGTTGTTTTCGTTCAAATGCGCAGGCGCTCGCTCATGCGTCGCGCGGACCGAAACTGCAATCGCCCTGTCAATTGTGAAATCCCGCTGACGACGCCGAGGCTGCGATCGTCGATACAGGCGCCACGACGGCGCACGCGGTGTGAATGCCGATTTGGGGGCAAGAGATGGATGATGGCGGGGCGCCACCGGCGGATGAAATAACGGACCTGGTCGCCGCGATCATCGGCTCGCCCGAACGACGTGGAGACCTCGCGGTCCTGATGACCGCCAACGGCGAGCCTGAACTGGCCCAGTTCATTCAGAGGCCTGATATCAGCGAGTTTGTGAAGACATTCGTCGAAGTAACGATCGGCGACGGCGTGGATGCGAGCGAGATCGAGAGCGGCGTCGCGGAACTGCATCGCGCGATGACGGCGCGGGCGACCCGACTGCGGCGAGCAAACAGCGGTAGAAATGGAGTCCGACGAGGAAATCGACTCGCTTCGCGACGCTGAGAACCCCGTAGCTCGCCGCGTCGGGCAACACGGGAAGGAAGGCGGGGGCTCTCGCCCCCGCCGCGCTCAGCGGGCTTTGCGCGACTTGCCGCGGGTTGGCGTCTCCTCGGGAGCGTCCTTCGGCTTCATATCCGCCTTGGCGACCTCGCGACGGATCGTGTCGACTGCGAATGTGTAGCCGTAGACCGTCTCGCCGTTCTTCTCGTATTTCGACTGGCACGGGGTCGAGCGGACGAAGACCAGATCGCCGACCGCGAGGTTGTTGCGCGCCCATTCGAGGGTCTTTTCCTGGCGGTTGAAGATCGTGTGTTCGATCCAGTTGGCCCGGCTCACCCATTCACCGTCCTTGTTGTAGCTGGCGTCAGAGGCGATCGAGACGATCAGGTTCGGACCGATTTCCTTGATTGCGCCGACGCGGCCGACCTGGGTGACTTCGCAGAGCTGGGACATTTGATCTCTCCATCTGTTGAGCATCGCTGCGTTGCGATGGCGGTCGAAATGCGCCGGTAAGCGCCGGCGAGCACGGGCGCGCGCAGCGCGGGGCCGCAGCCACGCACAGCCGCAGGGAGCGCAGCGACCGAGGCGAGCATGGCGAGGACCCACCCCTTGCTCGACGAAGCGGCGGCGCTAGACCAAAGCCATCTTGCAACGCGCAGATGCGCCAACGGTAGAGAGGGAAATTCAGGCGCCGCAGACACACCAGCCGCTGCCGTTCAGTGTGCGAGGAATCGTCGAACCAGATCCCTGTCGGAAGCCAGGAGGTGACAGGCACCTAATGGCAAATTCGAATTGACGGGCAATCAGATAAACGGACCTGCAGCCGCGGGAAATTCCCGATGCGTCGAGCCATCAGCATCTTCAGGCGATTTACTCGCCGTCCATCAATACCGCCAGATCGCCGGGAACGTCGCCGTAGTGGCCGAGGATGATCGCGTCCGCGAATTCTCCGATCGCGGGATCGCCAGTACGGCTGAAGGCGATAGCTCCAGCCTTTTTGCCCAACATCGCCTGAGCTCGCCGCTGCGCTGAGCTCGCGCTCGGGGCTTCGACGCCCTCCTCCGCGACGAGTTCACCGTCCTCGTCCCGAACGAACGGCAGGACCACGAAGCATGTTACGTCCGCCATTGTCGGCTCCCTTTGCGACAATCCGCAGCTTCGCCGGCAGCATGTCCGGCCGCGGTCGATCCGGCCTCTCCAGATCCTTGAACCTCGCCCGGTATCCCGGTCGGATCGGATGGCGCTGTCGACCCCGGTATTTGCGGTCTCCGGCCAGCAGCTCAAGCAATTCCTTCAGCGTGCAGTTGGCGCCGTACTTGTCGGCGAACGCCGCAGCTCGGGGGAGCGCAAATACTATCTCGCCAATCTGTCGGCCGACGCCGATCTCAAAACGCCTGCCGCGACGATCAAGGCCCGTTGGGTTTGTGAGCAGGCGCATCAGCAGCCCAAGGAAGAACTCGGCCGCGATCACTTCGAAGGTCGCTCATGGTATGGCCTGCATCGACATGCGCTGATGACTATGTTCGCATACGCCTACCTGCAAAGCCGTCGCCTCGCCGAAGCGAGCGGGGGGAAAAGAACCCCGAACGGCCCGCCGCAACCAAGCCTGCCGGCGATTCGCCGCGCCGTCATCGCCATCTTCGCTCGCGCGTCGCCCTACAGATGCCCGCACTGCAAAGGCGCTCTACCCAAAGCGATCGAATAAATCTGCCAAAGTAGTGTTAGCTTAACCGCCCGTCCAAGAGACCCGCAGCAGGTCCGCGCGACCCGCCGTTCGCACTGTGCGTTTCTTCGACAATGACCGCCCCGGTCGGCGTCAGAGCCACCATGAAAGCCGACGACGTTTCGCCGGCCACAACCAGAGTGCACCAACCCTGCTTTACGCACCGTCCGACCGGGCCATTGACGACGACGCGAGGACCGGATGCCAAGGAACGAAGAAACAATAATTCTTCGGGGCGAGGCCCGCGCTTCGATCCTTTACGTTGGTACAGCATTCCGCAACTCCGATGAACCCTATCCCAACACTCTTTCTTAGACAGCGGAAGCGCGCCGCGGTCAGTTTCGGTTCGAATGTGTTCAACCGGCCAAGCGCGCATCTATGTCGCCCTGATGTGAAACAATGTCAACACCGGTTGATTTGTACCCACATTTCCCAAGTAAGGCGCTGATTTCGCTGTCCTGACCATTATATTTCCTATATAAAACATGGTGTTGAAGGCTGCGAGGGGCGCGTTTCATGGATCACCCAGAGGGTGCGGGCTTGCAACG
>Ga0209607_1004174_pt1 | contig 10811 bp, 6 predicted proteins | sample AD_UKC117_MetaG_FD_184413 | JGI IMG/M metagenome (GOLD analysis project Ga0209607, IMG submission 184413) | Active sludge microbial communities of municipal wastewater-treating anaerobic digesters from Hong Kong - AD_UKC117_MetaG (SPAdes)... | ecosystem: Engineered > Bioreactor > Anaerobic >... | reverse complement strand
TAAGCCCCGCCCGCCCGGTATCGCGGAGGCGGGACTCGATCTATCGTTTGTTGCGCTCCGCAACGAACCGACAGTGAATAGAGTCGCCGACGGATGCCTTGCCCGCCCTGCCTGGCCGGGCCTGCGCTGCCCGGTAGCCGTTCCCGTCGCCATCGGCTGTACGCTTCACCGAACCCGACATCGAGGAAAAGCCGCCGCATGTCCTTCGTCTCCCGCGCCGGCAAAAACACGCGCACGAAGACGCAAAGACACGAAGGTGACCGACTTTCCATCACGCCCTCATCCCCTCACCCCTGCAACGCCACCCGCGCGGAGGCCTTTGCTCTGGCTGCGACGGTGAGGACATGACCGACGGGACTGTTACTTCTTCACAGTGAAAAACTGACCACTATCCAAGTGGGCGAACTTGCTCTATGATCGACAATGAAAGGAGTCATTCAAATGAGCAAATACCAACCGCTTCACGACTACCTGACCAACCTGCCCGCGACATCGGCGGACGTCACGCTGCGCTTTGACGAGGTCGAGAAGATCCTGGGCGACAGGCTGCCTGCCAGCGCATCGCTTCATCAGGCATGGTGGGGAAATGAAGCGAAGACAAAGACGCACACGCAAGCCCAGGCCTGGCTGGCAGCGGGGTGGCGTGTCGATGGCGTGAATCTGGGCCGGCGGTGGGTGCGGTTTTGGCGCGGGTAATGTGCGAACTTAATGTGGGATGGCCTGCAATAGCAGTGTGACGCGCCACCGCTATGGGAACTGGCCGCTTGAACAGAGGCTCACACCTTCTCTCCAGGTCATAGAGCGTTGGGATTCTGGTCCTCTTGGTTGGTGTTGAAGGCGACACTGGCAGTGCCAATGGACGTATTTTCTGCTGCTCCAGCATTGGCAATCCATGTCGCTTCTTCCAAGTGACTTGCAGCGACAGCATTGAAAATCCCGGTGTAGAACCATTCTCGTTTCATACGGCTCTGCCGAAGGCCAGTGTACGACAGCACAAGACACGCAGTAGCCAAAACAAGGTTCCATATATTCGGGGCCATGATAAGATAGTAGGCAATGAACACGCTGGCAAGGATCATGAATCCGAGGCTGATATTGCGAAGCATGATACTGGCTACGTTATGCATTTCGACTTCAGACGCTACATCTGGATGCTTGGCCTTCAGCATTTGAAGCAAGATTTCCCAGTCAGTCACCTCGAAGTTAGGTACAAGCCGTGGATGCACCTGTTGGAAGTGATTGAATGCCCATACTCTTTGACGTGTGTTAGGGCCAAAAAACAACCTCATCCACCGGTAGGCTATCGGATCGACAAGTTGGCCGGTTATGTACCCTGCGCCAACGAGGACGATAAATGATGAAATGGATAGATCATTGAGTGCACTATAGTTGGCTGGTGCTACTTGGAAAAGAGTGAGGGTGTATCCGACGATAAGTAGATAGAACACACCAGGCAAGGTGAATGCGAAGAAGTCATAGAGACCGACACGGATCGACACGAGCATCTCTATATTGTTTTTAGCCGAGAGCCGGCCCCTTCCACTTCAATGGAGAGACCGATGAGTGAGTGAATGGCCGCATTCGGATGTGCCTGAGATTCTGGTAGGCACGGCAACCAAATCATCTAGACCGAACTTAGCCGCGAATGCTTGACGATCCTGTTAGATATTCGGTAAACTGTCTGAAACAGTATGGCCATCGGAGTGGTGCTATGCACCCTGTCAGACAGATAGTTGGCTGCTGCGTCGCGTTTAACAACGAATCCGGGAATAGCATATCACGTTTCCCATAGCTTCATCATCCTCAGTTGCCATTATCCAAGTCTCCATTCAATTTGTCGAACCACCGTAACATAAAGGGCGTTGTTTTCCCCCCATGACTGAACTGAGCGAGCAAGAAGCCCGTACCCGCTTCATCACCCCCGCCATCCAACAGGCGGGCTGGCTGGCGAAACAGATCCGCGAAGAAGTCCACTTCACCGACGGGCGCATCATTGTGCGCAAGCAGATGTCCATGCGCGGGCAGCGCAAGCGCGTCGACTACCTGCTCTACTATCAGGCCAATCTGCCCATCGCCATCATCGAGGCCAAGAAGGATAGCCTGCCCGTGGGCGCCGGCATGCCGCAGGCGCTCGACTACGGTGCTGCCCTCGATGTTCCCTTTATCTACAGTTCCAACGGCAAAGGCTTTGTCGAACACGACCGCACCGTGACGGACGGGGTTGTCGAGCGCGAACTGGCCCTCGATCAATTCCCGGCGCCGGCTGCCCTGTGGGAACGCTACCGGCGCTGGAAGGCGTTGGATGCGCCGGCCGAAGAGGCCGTGCGCGAAGAATATTTCTACGAAGCGCAATCGAAGACGCCGCGCTACTACCAGACCATTGCCATCAACCGCACGGTGGAGGCCATCGTCAAGGGCCAGCGACGCATTCTGCTCGTCATGGCCACCGGCACCGGCAAGACCTACACCGCCTTCCAGATTGCCTGGCGGCTGTGGCGCAGCAAGCAGGCCCGGCGCATCCTCTACCTGGCCGACCGCAACGTGCTCATCGACCAGACCATGGTCAACGACTTCCGCTTCTTTGGCGAGAAGATGACCAAGGTCACCCGGCGCACCGTGGACAAGTCCTACGAGGTCTACATGGCGCTCTACCAGGGTCTCTCCGGCACCGAAGCGTGGCAGGACATCTACAAGCAGTTTTCAGCGGACTTCTTCGACCTGATCATCGTCGACGAGTGCCACCGCGGCAGCGCGGCCGCCGACTCGGCCTGGCGCGAGATCCTGGAGTACTTTGCGGACGCCACGCAGATCGGTATGACTGCCACGCCCAAGGAAACGAAGGACGTCTCGAACATCGACTACTTCGGCGACCCGGTCTATACCTACTCGCTCAAACAGGGCATCGAAGATGGGTTCCTGGCGCCCTACAAGGTGGTGCGCGTCCATCTCAACATCGACGACGAAGGGTGGAAGCCGGGCGCCGGTCTGCGCGACAAAACGGGGAAAGTGCTGCCCGACCGCGTCTTTACCGTCACCGATTTCGACAAGACCATCGTCATCGACGAACGCACCCATCGCGTCGCCGAGCGCATCACCCAATATCTGAAGGCCACCGACCGCTTCCACAAGACCATCGTCTTCTGCCGCGACATCGAGCACGCCGAACGCATGCGCATGGCGCTGGTCAACTGCAACGCCGACCTGGCCGCCCAGGATCCGCGCTACGTCATGCGCATCACCGGCGACAACGAAGAGGGCAAGCGCGAACTCGACAACTTCATCGCTCCCGACGAGCGCTACCCGGTGATCGCCACGACCTCCAAGCTCATGACGACCGGCGTCGATGCCCAGACCTGCCATCTAATCGTGCTCGACAACATCATCAACTCCATGACCGAGTTCAAGCAGATCATCGGGCGCGGCACGCGCATTCGCGAGGAGTACGGCAAGCGCTACTTCACCATCATGGACTTCCGCGACGCCACGCGGCTCTTCAAGGACAAGGCCTTCGACGGCGAACCGGTGCAGGTCGAAGAGTTCGATGCCGACGATCCGGTCGTCCCGCGCGAGCCGACCACCCTGGGCGAGCCGGGCGTCGACTACGACCCCGGCGCGCCCGACGTGCGCAAGCTGCCGCCGGGCTGGGCGGAGGGCGACGACGCTGTCCTGCGCAAATACTATGTGGACAACGTCGAGGTCGCCATCACCAGCGAGCAGGTGCAGTACCGCGGCGCCGACGGCAAGCTCGTTACCGAGACCTTCGAGGCCTTTAGCCGGCGCAACATTGTGGCGGCCTATGGCTCACTCGACGGCTTTCTGCGCAAGTGGAACGCGGCCGAACGCAAGGAGGCCATCGTCGCCGAGTTGCTGGAGCAGGGCGTGCTGCTCGACGAGCTGGCCCAGGCCGTGGGCGTGGACATGGACCCCTTCGACCTTGTCTGCCATGTCGCCTTTGACCAGCCGCCGCTGACGCGCCGCGAGCGCGCCGCCGGCGTGACCAAGCGCAACTACTTCGGCAAGTACAAGGACACGGCGCGCGCGGTGCTGGAGGCGCTACTGACCCAATATGCCGAGCGCGGCATCGACCCGATCGAGGAGGCCGCCGACCCCAAGCTCTCGCGCCATCTGTTGGGCTACATGCCCTATCGCGAGTACGGCACGCCCATCGAAATTGCACGCGCCTTTGGCGGCCCCCAGCAATTCCTGGCCGCCGTGCGCGAACTGGAAGACGAGATCTATCGCGCAGCGTGACGGTCCGGCGAAACGACAGCACCGAATGAATTCGGCGCCTGTTAGGAGAAGCTGCGCTAAAGCGCACTCGGCAACCGAGCCAACCGGCTTGAGCCGGTTTCTCCTATCAGACGCCGGGTTTCAACCGGCGTGTTTGACCGCCATTCCGTGCCAACCGCCGGGTTTCAACCGGCCGGCACCATCACAAGAGAAACGAGAACCCATGGCCCTCTCCACCACCATCAAATCTATCCAGGACATCATGCGCCAGGACGCCGGCGTCGACGGTGACGCCCAGCGCATCGCCCAACTGGTGTGGATGCTCTTTTTGCGCATTTTCGACGCCAAAGAAGAGGAGTACGAGTGGGAGCCGACCTATCGCTCCCCCATTCCGGCCGAATTGCGCTGGCGCACCTGGGCGGCCGACGACGAGGGCATGACCGGCGACGAGCTGCTGGACTTTGTCAACAACCGCCTCTTTCCCGGCCTCAAGGGGCTGGCGCTGGAGCCGGGCGACGACCCGCGCGGCTTCATCGTGCGCGACATCTTTGCCGACTCCTACAACTACATGAAGTCCGGCACGCTCATGCGCCAGGTCATCAACAAGATCAACACCATCGACTTTCACAGCAGCGGCGACCGCCACCTCTTCAACGACATCTACGAGAAGATCCTGCGCGACCTGCAAAGCGCCGGCAACGCGGGCGAATACTACACGCCGCGCGCCGTCACCCAGTTCATGGCCGACATGGTCGATCCCGAGCCGGGCGAGGTGGTGCTCGACCCTGCCTGCGGCACCGCCGGCTTTCTTGTCTGCGCCCTGGAGATCCTGCGCAAGAAGATGGACGACCGCCTGCGCATCGCGCAGGCGGCGGCCGGCCTCTCGCAGTCGATCCGCGGCATCGAGAAGAAACCGCTGCCCCACATGCTGGCTATGACCAACCTGATCCTGCACGGCATCGAAATGCCGCAGATTGCCCGCGACAACGGGCTGACCCGCTACGCCTACCGCGACATCACCGACGCCCAGCGCGTCGACGTCGTGCTGACCAACCCGCCCTTTGGCGGCACCGAGGAGCCGGGCATCGAAAGCGGCTTCCCGCAGAGCTTCCAGACCAAGGAGACCGCCGACCTCTTCCTGGTGCTCATCATGCGCATTCTCAAGGAAGGCGGCCGCGCCGCCGTCGTCCTGCCCGACGGATCGCTCTTTGGCGAGGGTGTCAAGACGCGCATCAAGGAGCGCCTGCTTGAGACGTGCAACTTGCACACCATCGTGCGCCTGCCCAACGGCGTCTTCAGCCCCTACACCGGCATCAACACCAACCTGCTCTTCTTCACCAAGGGCGAGCCGACCGAGGAAATCTGGTACTTCGAACACCCGCTGCCCGCCGACCGCAAGCAGTACTCCAAGACGCGGCCCATTGCGCTGGCCGAGTTTGAGCTGGAAAAGGCCTGGTGGAACAACCGCGCGGAGAGCGAGCACGCCTGGCGCGTGCCCATCGACGAGATCAAGGCGCGCAACTACAACCTGGACATCAAGAACCCCAACGTCGAGGACCCCACCCACGGCGACCCGGTCAAGCTGCTCGCCCACTACCGCCGCCTGCAAGATGAGATTGCCGCGGCGCGCGACGCCCTGCGCGACGAACTGGCGGCCGCGCTGGAAGGGAGCGTGCGGCGTGACGCTTGACCTGCTCTTCCCCAACTTTGCGGAGATCGTCCGCACGCCCGCCGACGTCGACGCCCTCAACCAGGCGATTCTCGACCTGGCGGTGCGCGGGCGGCTGGTGGCGCAGGATTCAGGTGATGAACCGGTGCAAGTATTGATAGAGCGCCTAAAATCCAATAAGGCGCAATTGGAGTCCGAGGGCGTACTTGGTCGGGCCTCACAGAATTCTCGTCTTGATCGGACAAGAATTACGCATGATCTTCCAGACAGTTGGGAGTGGATCGCTGTATCGGACGCATACTATATCGAACGAGGCATAACTTTCCCTGCGTCTGCAAAAGAAGACTCTCCGAGGGATGGAAACATTGTCTGCCTTCGTACCGCTAATGTCCAACAGGAGGTAGATTGGGAAGATCTGATATACGTCGATTGCGGCTACGTGAAGAGCGATCGGAAAATGATAAGGGCTGATGACATCCTGATTTCGATGGCAAACAGCTATGCACTCGTCGGTAAGGTATCGCTTGTGAACGGCAATCCGCCGATAACTGCGACCTTTGGTGGATTCATTGGTGCTATTAGGTGTTTTGATGGGGTGCTTCCAAAGTTCGCTCATGTGTTTTTCAGCAGCCCACAGACCCAGGCGATGTTTCGCGACACCTCAAGCCAGACTACTAACATAGCAAACATTTCTTTGGGAAGCATCTATCCATTGCCTTTCCCCCTCCCTCCCCTCGCCGAACAACACCGCATCGTCGCCAAAGTCGATGAACTCTTCTCCCACACGCGCGCCCTCGCCGCCCGGCTGGAGCAGGCCCAGGCCCAGCGCCGCATCGTCACCGCCGCCGCCCTCCACCGCGTCGACACCGCCGCCGATACGCCCGCGCTCTCCGCGGCGTGGGCCACCGTGCGCGCGGCCTTTGGCGACCTCTTTGATGAGCCACAGTCGGTGGCGGCGCTGCGCCAGACGATTCTCAACCTGGCGGTGCGCGGGCGGCTGGTGGCGCAGGATGCGGAGGATGAGCCGGCTAGTGCGTTACTGGAGAGGATTCGGAGGTCTCAAAAGGGCAGGATGGCCAAGTCGCATGGCCGCCGCTCAAGTGACCAGGATTTCTCGCCTCATGAGAACGGCACCTTGCCAACTGGATGGCGGGAAATAAGGTTCGCAGACATCGCACTCATGCAGAGTGGCTATGCATTCAGGAGCGAGTGGTATGAACCAAGCGGCATTCGTCTACTGCGCAACGTCAATGTCGGTCATGGTACCATTGACTGGAGTACACCAACACATATCTCAATTGAACGGCGTGCAGAATTTGCGAACTTCGAAATGAGAGCCGGTGACATCGTCATTTCGCTTGATAGGCCGATCATTTCTACTGGCCTAAAGCTTGCCAGGGTAGAAGAAGATGATCTCCCGAGCTTGCTCGTCCAGCGAGTGGGTCGGGTGCATTTTCATTCGCCAGACCACATTGCGCCTGAATATGTACTCATATGGTTTCGTTCGTCGTGGTTCATCGACTCGATAGACCCGGGGCGGAGCAATGGTGTCCCACATATATCACAGAAAGACGTTGAGCGTGTTAGCTTCCCTCTCCCGCCCCTCGCCGAACAACGCCGCATCGTCGCCAAAGTCGACGAACTCATGCGCCTGTGCGATGTGCTCGAAGCGAAGCTCGCCGGCGGCGAAGCGGCGCGCTCGCAATTGGCCGGGGCCGTGCTCGCCGGGGTTGTGGCGTAGCGGCTGGGCAAAGGCAGGGCAGGGCTTGCGCCGGCAAAGCCATTCGGATCGGCCGGAACGGGTGTGAGTACGTGCCGGGGACGGGCTGATCGTCGTCTGCTCGACCAACGGGCCGGCAGCCCGTCCCCGGCACGTACGGCGCGAGCACAATCCGGCTGTGACGCTGGCATTGGCCGAGTAAAGCCGACACCTGCGGCTGCAAGACATGACACTTGACCCTTGCCACCTACATTACGATAGCGGTACCATTTTTTCATTGCCAAGCCTCATCTGCCAACCCGAATATGAGCGATATTCCTGAATCCAATCCCGGCCCGATCAATCGCTTTCTCAGCCGGCCTTCCTGGGACGGCGTCAGCGGCGTGTTTGCGATCTTAAGTTTCCTGCTCTCGTTGGGCGCCCTGCGGGAACTCGTTTCCAGTAACGTTCGCGTCCTACTTTGGCTACAGGCGACTTCCCTTGCGATACCAGCGCTTGTCGTTCTTTTGATGCTCTTCTTCGCTGCTGGCGCGTACAGGCTGTTTGCCTGGCGCACGGTTCCGGACTATGGCTACGTCGAAAACCGCCAGCGCACGCGTCGTGAGGCCCGCTATTCTGGCCGTAGCCGGCTGATCGCGTTTGTCGTCATGCTTTCCTCGCTGAGCCTTGCCCTGATCGCCACCGTGGGTTATACCTTCTGGCTGGAACAACCCAGCCCTGACACTGTCGTCCTCATCGCCGATTTCCAGGGGCCTGACGGCCCAGACGACATGCGCGTGACGCGCCAGATTGTCGATGAAATTCGTGAAACACTTGAGGAACATTCAGAGATTGCAGTTCGGACACTCGGTTGGCCAGTCGAAGATCGCCGTGGTGAGGGGAGTGACGACGCAAGACGCATTGGCCAACTTGCCAAAGCGGATATCGTCATTTGGGGTGACTACGGGTTTGATCCGGATCTAGCCGTCTACGTGCACTTCGATCTGCTAAATGAGCCTCAACCAATACTGGAACGTGAGACCTACCGGATTTTAGGTGATGAACAGGTCCAAGCGGTTGCAGCAGCGCGAGCCGAGCTAGCGATGCCAAAGACCGTGGCATTCAGCATTGCGTTGGGCGAACACTTGGGAACGCTGGTGGCGTTTGCGTCGGGCCTGGCTTTGTTAGAAAACAAGGCGTATGCCGAAGCTGCGAAAGCATTGGACACGGCCAGCCAAGTCTATGGCAATCCGCTGGCTAAATCTATTGAGCCGCTCATACACTTCATGCGTGCGAATTCTTACTTGTGGATGGGCGATTTGCAGATCCCGATTGTCGAATACACTGCTGCTCTAGAGTTACTTGACGATGTGGCCGCACAATCGATTGCGCTTGCCCCTGAAACCATCTTGGTCAACCGGGGGAATGCACGCCGTGACCTTGGGGACCTGACCGGCGCCATCAGCGACTACGACCGGGCCATCGCCCTCGACCCGCAGGATGTTGCCGCTTACAACAACCGGGGAAATGCACGCCGTGCCCAGGGGGACCTGACCGGTGCCATCAGCGACTACGACCAGGCCATCGCCTTCGACCCACAGTTTGCAGGCGCCTACTACAACCGGGGAAATGCACGCCGTGACCAGGGGGACCTGACCGGTGCCATCAGCGACTACGACCAGGCCATCGCCCTCGACCTACAGTTTGCAGGCGCTTACTACAACCGGGGGAATGTACGCCGTGACCTTGGGAACCTGACCGGCGCCATCAGCGACTACGACCAGGCCATCGCCCTCGACCCGCAGGATGTTGCCGCTTACAACAACCGGGGAAATGCACGCAGTTTCCAGGGGGACCTGACCGGCGCCATCAGCGACTACGACCAGGCTATCGCCCTCGACCCACAGGATGCGGACGCATACGTCAACCGGGGAGTTGCACGCCGTGACCTTGGGGACCTGACCGGCGCCATCAGCGACTACGACCAGGCCATCGCCCTCGACCCAGAGTATGCGACCGCCTATGTCAACCGGGGAAATGCACGCCGTGACCTTGGGGACCTGACCGGCGCCATCAGCGACTACGACCAGGCCATCGCCTTCGACCCACAGTTTGCAGGCGCCTACAACAACCGGGGAAATGCACGCCGTGACCTTGGGGACCTGACCGGCGCCATCAGCGACTACGACCAGGCCATCGCCCTCGACCCACAGGATGCGGACGCATACGTCAACCGGGGAGTTGCACGCCGTGACCTTGGGGACCTGACCGGCGCCATCAGCGACTACGACCAGGCCATCGCCCTCGACCCAGAGGATGCGGACGCATACGTCAACCGGGGAATTGCACGCCGTGACCTTGGGGCCCTGACCGGCGCCATCAGCGACTACGACCAGGCCATCGCCCTCGACCCACAGGATGCGGACGCATACAACAACCGGGGAATTGCACGCCGTGACCTTGGGGACCTGACCGGCGCCATCAGCGACTACGATCAGGCCATCAACTTCGATCCGCACCTTGCGGTTGCGTATAACAACCGTGGGATAGCACGCCGTGCCCAGGGGAACCCGACCGGCGCCATCAGTGACTTCACCCGCTATCTCGAACTTTCTCCGGCAGCCTCCAATCGCTCCGCTGTCGAGCAGACGATCGCCGAACTCACCGCTCAACTGAACGGTCAACCATAGACACAGAGACGGCTAGTCCTACCTGACGGCCTACTCCAATCCCCCTTGCTTCCGTCATTCGGCCGCGCTACATTTGAAGAGGCGCGTCCCGGCGTCTTGTCGGTCTTGTTAATTCAGCCCCGCTCAGGACGGCGCTAACTCCACGGTGCCAATCGCAAAGTTGTCCGCCCGCCGGGCCGGCAGCGATCAGCACGTTGCCCCTGGAGAAGTAGGCGAGGAGCGGCGACTGCCCGATAATAGCAGCGACATCGCGCACCCGGGACGTAGTCGACGACGGCGTGTCCGAATCGACGCAGTGTCGTTTGACCAGGTACAACAGGAAAGGATCGAAGGATGGGGTTGACGGCGTATGGCAAGTTTCAGAAGCTGCGCAGGGCAAAGCATCAGTGCCGGGCCATGGGCTTTCGCGGCAGCACGGCGGACATCAACCACCTCAACAGCCGCATGCGCGTGGCGCAGTCGTTCCGGGGCATCCAGTTGGAGGGCTTCACCAGGCAGACCATCCAGGGCTACAACGGGCTGT
>Ga0209607_1004171_pt1 | contig 10813 bp, 10 predicted proteins | sample AD_UKC117_MetaG_FD_184413 | JGI IMG/M metagenome (GOLD analysis project Ga0209607, IMG submission 184413) | Active sludge microbial communities of municipal wastewater-treating anaerobic digesters from Hong Kong - AD_UKC117_MetaG (SPAdes)... | ecosystem: Engineered > Bioreactor > Anaerobic >... | reverse complement strand
CGCCTTGTCCCGACGGATGTGCTGCTCGCGGGTCTGCAGCGACAACCGGTAGGCCGGCGCCCCGTCGGCGTCCTGCGACACCCCCACCAACCGGCCCGGTAGCTGACGGGCGTGCTTAGTGTGCACGGCCAGGTAGCCGGCGTGCGGACCGCCGAAGCCCATCGGCACCCCGAACCGCTGCGCGGTGCCGAAGGCCACGTCGGCCCCGATCTCCCCGGGCGGGCGCAGCAGCGTCAGCGCGAGCAGATCGGCGCCGAGCGCGACCAGCGCGCCACGCTCGTGCGCCTGCTCGACGAGTTTCGACCAGTCGGTGACCCGGCCGCTGGCGCCCGGAATCTGGGCGATCACCCCGAAGAAGTCCCCGTCGGGCAGGCCGTCTCGCAGGTCGGCGGTGACGATCTCGATACCCAGCGGCTCGGCGCGGGTCGCCAGGATGGCGGCGGTCGCGGCGAACAGGTCCTCATCGACGGCCAACCGGTTCACCGATCCGCGCACTGCCCGGTGCATCAGGGTCATCGCCTCGGCCGCCGCGGTCCCTTCGTCGAGCATCGAGGCGTTGGCGATGTCCAGATCGGTGAGGTCGGCGACCATCGTCTGGAAATTCAGCAGCGCCTCCAGCCGGCCCTGGCTGATCTCCGGCTGGTACGGGGTGTAGGCGGTGTACCAGGCGGGGTTCTCCATGATGTTGCGCAGCAGCACCGGCGGAGTCAGGGTGTCGTAGTAGCCTTGGCCGATCATCGACACCGCGACGGTGTTCGCCTCGGCCAGCGCCCTCAGTTCGGCCAGCGCCTGGTGTTCGGTGGCCGGCTCCGGCAGCGTCTCCAGTCCGGGTGCCACACCCTGATCGGTGAGGGCATCGAGAATGCCGGCGGGCAGGGCTTTGGCCGCCAGGTCGTCCAGCGACGCTACGCCGATGACGCCGAGCATTCTCGAAAGGTCGTCGTTATCGGGGCCGATGTGGCGGGTGGCGAAATTCGTTTGATCGGACACTCAGCACTCCTGACTCTGGCGTCCTCTCCCTCTGTCGTGGGTGCCTGAGAGATTCGGCGCGCCGGGCGCCTTTCCCCATGGGCGGGCGACTCTGCAGGTCGCCGCTTTCCAGAGGCATCGCGTCCGGGCGCGGTCCGGGTGCCTGAGAGGTTGACGGAGAGGTGTTGCTCCTTCGGCGTCCGGGACTGGCTGCCTCGGATCTCTCCCGCGCGCGGTCGATGCGGGTCTGATTCTAGCCGCGCCCGCCCCCTCGCGCGAGCAGACGCAAACGCCCCCGACACGCCGGGGAATTTGGGGTCGTTTACGTCTGCTCGCGCGAGAAAAGCGGGGGTCAGCCGATCTTGCGGTCGCGGTTCTTGCGCCGGGAGGCCAACTCGTCCTCGGGCGTGGCGATCGACTCCCCGCCGTCCGCGCGCTCGCCCGGGAACTCGGCGATGGCGCCGGTCAGTTCGCGCATCGCGCCGCTGACCGCGATACCGAAGACGCCCTGGCCGCCCTGCAGCAGGTCGACCACCTCCTCGGCCGAGGTGCACTCGTAGACGGTGGTGCCGTCGGAGAACAGGGTGATGTTGGCCAGGTCCTGCACCCCACGCTCGCGGAGGTGGTCGACGGCCACCCGGATGTTGTGCAGCGAGATCCCGGTGTCGAGCAGACGCTTGACGATCTTGAGGACCAGGATGTCCTTGAACGAGTAGAGGCGTTGGCTACCTGAGCCGGCAGCACCCCGGATGGACGGCACCACCAGCGAGGTGCGGGCCCAGTAGTCGAGTTGGCGGTAGGTGATCCCGGCGATCTGGCACGCGCTGGGGCCGCGGTAGCCGACCAATTCGTCGGGCACCGAGTCATCCGGGAACAATCCGCCCTGCACGGGCGTGCTCACCGGGGCGACGGAAGGCGGGGCATCCTCGTAACGGCCGTTGGTGACAGCGAAATCCAGCTGTTCCTGACGTGGCTCGTCACCCACGGTGTTTCCTCTCGCCGATCCAACCAGCCGCCCCCGACCGCGCACAGCCATCTGAGCATACGCCTGTCGACGGGCGGTCGTGGCTCTGCCGCAACCGGAGTCGCCCTCGCAGTATGGCCGTCGGCGGGTGCCTGCCGACGGATCCGATTGGCGTGTCGGAGAGGCATGCCCCAGATGAGACGCATCCGTGATCTCGGGGCGGACGTCGGGTTTCAGGTGGCCTTGAAATCGTCCGGCGAGATGGTGTCGAGGAATTCCTTGAACTTCTCCACCTCGTCCTCTCGGACGGTGCCGGCGGACTCCTCGTCCCTGTCGTCGGGGATCAGCAGACCGGCCTCGGCGAGGACAGCCTCCTCGACGTGGATGGGCACGCCCATGCGCAGGGCGATGGCCACCGAGTCGGACGGCCGGGCCGACACCCGCACGTCATGATCGAAGATCATGTCCGCGTAGAAGGTGCCCTCCTGCAGGTCGACGATGCGAACTTCCTTGAGCGAGTGGCCAAGAGCGCCGATGACATCGCGGAACAGGTCGTGGGTGAGCGGACGGGCCGGTTCTACGCCCTGCTGTTCGAGGATGATCGCGTTCGCCTCGTTCGGGCCGATCCAGATGGGCAGGTAGCGGTCACCGCCCTCTTCACGCAGCATCAGCACCGGTTGGTTGGCCGGCTGTTCAACTCGAATTCCGACCACTCGAACCTCGGCCATACGCTGATCTCCGCCCACTCCTTCTCGGTCACCACAGTCTAGTCCTCAGCGGTCGAGTACGTCTCGCACCGCCGACTTGATCAACGAGGTGTGCAAGGTGATCGCCAGCGCCGCGACCTCGCGGGCGAGGTCGTCGGCGCGATCGCGGGCACCGGTTCGGCCGGCCTTGCCCACCGGCCCGGCGATCTGCGCGATCAGATCGGACTGCCGGTCCGCGGCCGACCGGAAGGCCCGCAGATGACGCGGCTCCACGCCGTAGTCCCCCAGAGCCGCGGCGCACTGCGCGATCACCACCGAGTGCTCATCGAAGAATCCGCCGGGGCCGGTGGTGATGACGCCGGCGCGACACAGCGCGGTGATCAGGTCGTCGGCCACCCCGGAGCGCTCCAGCAGATCCTCCCGGCTCAGCCGCACCGTCACCGGCGACCTCGGCGCGTCCTCGCGGTCGGCGGTCTGATCCGAGTCGGCAGCGACCAGCCGCGGAGCGGGGTAGGACGAATGCCGTTCCGGGAGTTCACCGTCCGGTTGGGCATCCAAGTGCGCCTTGATGACCTTCAGCGGCAGGTATTGCTCGCGTTGCGCAGTGAGGATGAATCGAAGCCGCGCGCAGTCGTAGGCGGTGAACCGTCGATATCCCGATGGACTGCGGGCCGGGGTGACCAGACCCTCGGCTTCGAGGAAGCGGATCTTGGAGATCGTCACATCCGGGAAGTCCGGCCGCAGCAGATCCAGCACCGCTCCGATCGACATCCCGGCCGGTGCAGGACTATCGGGAGCGGTCACTAGCCCTCGGCACCGCCCGGGGTCTGTGCCGGCCGCGGTCCGGTCAGGAACACCAGTCGGAACTTGCCGATCTGCACCTCGTCGCCGTTGGCCAGCGTCGCGGAGTCCACCGGTTCCCGGTTGACGTAGGTGCCGTTGAGGCTGCCGACGTCGACGACCTGAAAATCGTTGCCGTCGAGGCGGAACTCTGCATGACGGCGGCTCACGGTGACGTCGTCGAGGAAGATGTCGGAGTCGGGATGCCGACCCGCCGAAGTTGTCGGCTGATCGAGCAGGAACCGGGAGCCCGCGTTGGGGCCGCGTTTGACGACCAGCAGTGCCGCGCCCACCGGAAGGCCCTCGACGCCGGACACCGCCTTATCGCCGGCGGGGCTGGCGGGCGCCTCGAGATCGTTGAGGAAATCGGCCCGGAAGACCGAGGTCGTCTCTACGGTGACCTCGTCAGAGGTCTCGTCGGCCCCCGATTGCCGGTCCATGTCCGTCACCCGTCACTCCTCCGTCGTTGCACTCGACCGTACCGTCCGGCGGTCGACGGCGTATCCCACCACGGCGGGATAGCCCGTTGTCGAAGGAACCATAGCAACAGAAGTCCGCAGACCCGCCCAAGAGCAGCCCAAGAGCAGCCCAAAAAACGGCATTGTCAGTCCAGGGTGTCTCGATAGGCGTCGGCGTCCAGCAACCCGCCCAGCCCCTGCTCGAGCGCATCGGGGTCGGCGCGCAGCTCGAGCAACCAGCCCTGGCCGTAGGGGTCGGAGTTGATCAGCTGCGGGCTGTCCTGGAGCGCTGCGTTGACCCCGACCACGGTGGCCGACACCGGCGCGTAGAGGTCGGAGACGGATTTGGTGGATTCCACCTCGCCGAAGGTCTCGCCCGCGGTCACCTGGGTATCGGCCTCGGGTAGCTGCACGTAGACCACGTCGCCGAGGGAAGACTGGGCGAAGTCGGTGATGCCCACCCGGACGGTGTCCTCGCCGGTCCGGCGGACCCACTCGTGCTCGGCGGTGTAGCGCAGGTCGGCGGGTATCTCGCTCACGATGCTCCTCGGTTGGCGGTCGGGCTGTGGCTGAAGGTCATTTGACGGGCTGAGCGTATTGGCGAGGTTTCGGTTGCCGCAAGGCGCTGACGTCCACTCGGTCGGACTGCCGCACCGTCATCGAGCCGTCGACCCGCTCCACACTGTCCACCGCTCCCCCGGGAATCTTCATCGCGGCGGCCAGCGTGGGGGGATCACCGATCGCATCAATCGAGTACGGGGGACGCAGAGTCAGCGAGTCGACGACCAGCGCGCCCGGGCTGCCGAGTATCCAGGTGTCGAGGCCGACGCGGACCGCCTCGCTGCCGGCCCGGATTTGCATGGTCTCGGCCCCGGCCGCACGCAATTCGTTGATGACCTCCACCATGGTCTCCACCGCCACGCCGGGACCGGGGTCATCGACGGTGATCTGCACTCCGGGACCAGTGGCCGCCACGGTGCCGGTCAGGATCGACAGCGCGGCCAACCGGGCCCGGGCGTTGGCGATCGCGGCCTGGTCGGTGCTGCCCGCCTCCTCCATGGCCGTCAGGTTGCGCCGGAGTTCGGAGACCTCGGAGTTCAGCGCCGCCTCCCGCTGTTGCAGCGAATCCAGCAGCACCAGCAGATCCGCCGGCCGGGCATGCTCCAGGGCGTCACCGGACCTGGTCTGGCGAACCTGGGTGGCAATCGCGACCCCGAGCAGCAGACACAGCAGCGCGGCCAGCACGCCGAACACCGACCTGGCGCCCCGGCCACGGGAGGGGGCACCCGGGGGCATCTCGTGGCGGCCGTGCCGGATGCCGTCGTCGTGAGCGTCTGGGGCGCCCATTCAGGCCCCGAAAAGCCGGCGACGTAGGGCGGCGGCGTTGCCGAAGATCCGGATACCGAGCACCACGATGATCGCCGTCGACAACTGGGTCCCGACCCCCAGCTGATCGCCCAGGTAGACGATGAGTGCCGCGACCAGGACGTTGAAGACGAAGGAGATGACGAAGACCTTGGCGTCGAAGATGCCCTCCAGATAGGCACGCAGCCCTCCGAACACCGCGTCCAGTGCCGCCACCACGGCGATCGGCAGGTAGGGCTGGACGACATCGGGCACGCTGGGCCGCAACACCAGGCCGATGACGATGCCGGCGACCAGGGCCGCGATGCCGATCATCGGCGCCCCCTCATGATTCGGCCCGCCGGGCAAAGGTAACCCCCCGGGCCGGGGCGGCGGGCAGCGACAGACTGTCGGCGACGCTGACGCGCACCCCGGCGCCGTAGGCGGCCTCGAGCAACCGCAACCGCTGCAGTCCGCGGCTGCTGTCGAAAGTCTGGGCCATCGACTCCGGCGGCCCGGCGGCCAGTACCGCGTACGGACTGGCGATCGGCTGGTTGTCGACCAGGATCGAACCGCCGGCCTGCCGGATGGTGACGCCGGGGCCCATCCGTACACCGCCCACGGAGATGGCCTCGGCGCCGCTGGCCCACAGCGCGTTGACCACGAGCTGCAGGTCGCGGTCCAGAATCACCTGGCGGCGACCCGCGATCCGCTCGCCGGCCACGTCGGTGAGATCCGGGCCGGCACCGGGATCGGTGACGACGAGATTCAGCCCGGGTCCGCTGACCGGGGTGGTCGCACCGCTGAGCGCCAGGTCGTCCAGCCCGGCCAGCAGCGCGCGGCCGGTCGCGTCATCGGCCAGTTCGCGGCGCTGGACCCGGTCCGTTTCGGCGGCCAGCGTGGCCCGCTCCCCGGTGAGCCGCTCGACGCGGGCCTGGGTGTCGGCCACACTCTCGGCGAGCACGTCTCGGGCCGCGCTGACACCCGGCGCGGTGGATCGCGCCTGGGCGGCCGCGGCGGCGAACACCACCGCGACCAGCAGCGCCGCCAGTGCCTGCCAGAGCCGCTCGGCGGCCGGGCGGCGGACCCGACCGGTCAGCCGTCGCCGGTCGGCCGCCGCGGCGTAGCCGGGATCGAGGTGCTCGGAGAGCAATGACCGCAGCAGCGACGGCATCCTGACCGCGGGCGGCGCCCCGTTATCGGGGGGCGTCATGGTGCATCCTCGGCAGCGTCCGCACCACCAGACGCACCTGGAGCAGGTACAGCACCGCCGACCACAGGTACATCCCGGTGCCCCAGATCACGAACCCCCAGCCGAGGGCCCCCACTACCCGGCTCCAGTCTGAGTCCCACTGCCCGAGCAGGACCAGCGGGAAGCCGGACATCAGCGCGAACGTCGCGGCTTTGCCGACGTAGGTGACCGGCAGGGCCGTCACTCCTCGGCCGCGCACCAGCGGAAGGGTGGCCGCGAGCACGGCGTCGCGACCGAGCAGAACCCCGACCAGCCACCACGGCACCACGCCGGCCAGCGCAAGGCCGACCGGGACGGTCACCATGTAGACGCGATCGACGAGCGGGTCGAGCAACTCCCCCAGCCGCGAGGACTGGTTGTCCACCAGGCGGGCGATCTTGCCGTCGGCCCAATCGGAGACCCCGCTGAACATCAGGATTCCGGTGGCCGGGCCGTAGGCGTGCCGCACGAGCAGCAGGTACAGGAACACCGGCACCAGGACCAGCCGGATCACGCTGAGGATGTTCGGGATCGTCAGCACCCGGCCCGGCGCCGACGGCGCCTCTCCGGTCAGCGGAACACCCCGGGCAGGCTCAGCGCCGACATGGTGTCGTCGCGCATCGGATTGTCGTGGACCATATAGGTCCACGTCGACGTCGGGCGGGCCAGCTTGGACAGGTCCAGACCCGGCTCCTCCTCCAGGACATTGGCCGTGTCGAAGGTTTGCTGGGACGCCTCGATGGCGTCGGCGGCCAGGTGGGCGAACGCGTCGACGGCCAGCCGGTGGAACTCGTCGAGCGGGTTCTGCCGGCCTAGCGCTCGCAGGTGGATGCTCTCCCGGATGTCCGACAGGTAGGCCAGGTGGTCGGCCCAGCCGCGGTCGAGGTGATAGAGCATGATGTTGCGACAGATACGCTCCATGTTCTCCTCGGCGTCCTCGCCCAGGGCCTCGGTCAGCTCGTCGTAGCGCTCCGGGGAAAGCTCCTGGAGTTCCTCGCGGGCGGTCGCGGTGCTCAACAGGGTGTTGCGGCGCTCGACGATGATCGTGCGCTGCTGGGCGATCAGCTGGTTGTACCGCCAGGTGTTGGCGTGTACGTCGAGCAGACGCCCCTCGGCCACCCGCTGGGCGTGGTCGAGCAGGGCGGTGGCCTTGGGGCTGGTGACCCGTCCGGTCTCATCGCATTCGGTCGGCAGCTTGGTCGGGTCCAGGTGGGCGGTGACGACGTCGTCCTCCCAGCTGGAGAAGAACACCGACGAGCCCGGATCACCCTGGCGACCGGTGCGGCCGCGCAACTGGTTGTCCAGCCGCTCGGTGGGGTGCCGACCGGTTCCGATCACATGCAGCCCGCCCAGCTCGGCGACGCTCTTCTTGTCCTCGGAGTCGTCGGCGGCCGCCGAGCCGCCGAGCCTGATGTCGGTGCCCCGGCCGGCCATCTGAGTCGACACTGTGACCGCCCCGAGTTTGCCGGCCTCGGCGATGACCCGGGCCTCCTCCTCGTCGTTCTTGGCGTTGAGCACCACCGCAGGCACCCCGCGGCGCAGTAGCCGGGAATGGAGGTCCTCGGATTCGGCGACGTCCTGGGTGCCGACCAGGATCGGCTGACCGGTGGCGTGCACCTCGATGATGTGGTCGACGATGCCGTCGTTCTTGGCCGCGGCGGTGACGTACACCCGGTCGGGCTCGTCCTCGCGGACATTGGGCTTGTTCGGCGGGATCGGCGAAACACCGAGCTTGTAGAACTGCCGTAGCTGCTCGCCGGCGGCCAGCGCGGTGCCGGTCATCCCGCACACGGTGGGATACCGGTTGATCAGGGCCTGCACCGTGATGGTGTCGAGGACCTCACCGGTCTCGGTGGTCTCGATGCCCTCCTTGACCTCGACGGCGGCCTGCAGGCCGTCCGGCCAGCGCTGCAGCGCCGCGATGCGGCCACGGGAGGCGTTGATCAGCTGCACCGCGCCGTCGCGGACGATGTAGTGCACATCGCGCTGCAACAGCACGTGGGCGTGCAACGCCACGTTGACCTCGGTCAGGGTGGTGCCGACATGCTCCTCTGCGTACAGGTCGATACCACCGAGCGCCTTTTCCAGTTTCTGCGCGCCGCTTTCGGTCAGATGCACGTTGCGGCTGTCGGAGTCGGTCGCGTAGTCCTCACCGGGGTTGAGCTCGCCGACGAGGCGCACGATCTCCAGTTTGGGAGTCTCCCGGTGCGTGGTGCCCGCCAGCACCAGCGGAACCAGGGCCTCATCCACCAGCACCGAGTCGGCCTCGTCGATCAGCGCCACTTCGGGATTGGGCGAGACCAGGTCCGCCACATCGGTGACCAGCTGATCCCGCAGCACATCGAAGCCGATTTCGTTGACCGACGCGTAGGTCACGTCGCATTGGTAGGCGGCCTTGCGTTCCTCGCGGCTGGATTCCTCGGTGATCCAGCCGACCGTCAGGCCCATCGCCTCGATGAGCGGCCCCATCCACTCGGCATCGCGCCGGGCCAGGTAATCGTTGATCGTCACCACATGCACGTTGCGCCCGGCCAGCGCGTACCCGGCCGCGGCGATCGCCCCGGACAGCGTCTTGCCCTCGCCGGTAGCCATCTCGATGACGTCCCCGGCCAGCATCCGCAGCGCCCCGAGCAGCTGCACGTCGAACGGCCGCAGCCCGGTGGTGCGCTCGGCGGCCTCCCGGGCGATGGCCAGGAACTGCGGCATATCGGCCGAAACGGCCAGTTCCTCCAGGTTCAGCAGGCGGGCGGCCTTCGCCAGTTGCTCGTCGTCGAGGTCCTTGGCCTTGGCGTCGAAGGCGGCCGAGGCCTCGACCTCGGCCATCGACTGGGCCTTGACCTTCTCGGTGCTCGCGCCGAGCATCCGCCAGAAACCGCGGCTGATCCGGCCCTGGCCGGAGGCGGCGCTCCGGGAACTCTTCGTAGTCTTCGCCACGGCGTCAACGGTACCGGCGACTAACGCCGATCAGATTCAGGCCAGGTTCGAGCGTCGCGGGTAGGCGACGCCGGGATCGGTCAGGGCGTTGACCACGGCCGGCAGGCCGCTGTCGAAGGCGCGGCGCAGCGCCGGCTGCAGTTCGGCCGGGGTGCTGACGAGTTCGCCATGACCGCCGAGGGCTCGGACCACGTCGTCATAGCGGGTCCCGGGGCGCAGATCGGCCACCACCGAGTAGCCGTAGACCATCTCCATCGGGTGCTTCTCCAGCCCCCAGATGCCGTTGTTGCCCACCACTGAAACCACGTGCACACCGTGGCGCACCAGGGTGTCCCACTCCATCCCGGAGAACCCGAACGCCCCGTCGCCCTGCAGCAGCACCACCTGGCGGTCCGGGCGGGCCAGCTTGGCCGCCAGTGCGTAGCCGGGACCCGACCCCAGGCAGCCGAACGGCCCGCTGTCCAGCCACGACCCGGGGGTGTAGCTGTCGATGACCCGGCCCGCGTAGGAACCGAAATCCCCGGCGTCGATGACGATGATGGCGTCGCGGTCCAGCAACGGCATCAGTTCGGCATAGACCCGCATCGGGTGCAGCGGGGTGCGGTCGTCGGCCAGTTCGGCGACTTCGGCGGCCCGGGCCTCGGTTTCCACGGTGCGTAGCGCGCCGATCCACTCCTCGTGGTGGTTCGGAACGGCCGAGGCAAGCGCGGTCAGGGTGGCCGGGAGGTCGCCGTACAGGCCGGCCGCCACCGCCCGGGGGTGCTCGCGGTCCGGTTCACAGCGGTCGGCCACGATCAGCTGGGTGTTCGCGCCGAACACGCCGCCGAATCCGAGCCGGAAGTCCATCGGCACGCCGATCACCAGCGCCACGTCGGCCTGGGACAACGCCGCCGAACGTGCCCGCGAGAACGCCAGGTCGCGGTCGGCTCCGACGATTCCCCGGGCCATTCCGTTGGCCAGGACCGGAATTCGCAGCCGCTCGGCCAGATGCAGCAGCTCGTGTTCGGCGTGCCCCCACCACACGTTGGTTCCGGCCATGATGACCGGACGCCGAGCTGCCGAGAGCAGTGCCACCGCGCGGTCCAGCAGGTCGGGGTCGGCCTGGGGGGCGGCCGGAAGTTCCATCAGCGCACCCGGTCGGCCGTGGTCGACGGCCTCGCCGAACACGTGGTCCATCGGGAAGTCGACGAAGGCTACCCCCGACGGCGCACCCACGGCTGCGCGCAGGGCGTCGTCGACCCGGTCGCCCACCGCCGCGGCGGATTGTGCGGTGGCGGCGTAGCGGGCCAGCGGGGTCACGAACGGTACGTGGTCGATCTCCTGCAGCGAGCCCATGCCCCACCGCAGCGCAGGTGCCCGCTGCAGG
>Ga0209607_1004170_pt1 | contig 10818 bp, 5 predicted proteins | sample AD_UKC117_MetaG_FD_184413 | JGI IMG/M metagenome (GOLD analysis project Ga0209607, IMG submission 184413) | Active sludge microbial communities of municipal wastewater-treating anaerobic digesters from Hong Kong - AD_UKC117_MetaG (SPAdes)... | ecosystem: Engineered > Bioreactor > Anaerobic >... | reverse complement strand
GGCGGCGACGGCGACAATGCCTACTTCTTTTTGCAGCTTTTTGACGCCGCCGGCGCGCTGGTGGCCGAACGGCGCGTTGCCACGCGCGCTCTGACCGACAATCAAACCTACGTTTTTGCCTTTCAGCCGCTGCTCCATTCCGCCGGACAGCGTTACACCCTGCGCCTCAGCGGCAGCGCCGCCAATCCCATCTCGGTGCGCGGCTACGACCAGGATGTGCTGGCCAGGGGCGAGCTGCAGCTGCAAACCGGTCCGCTGGACCCCCAGACACCGGCCAGCAGCGCCCAGGATTTGCGCCTGGTTACGCGCTACCGGCTTTCCTGGAGCGACGTGGGGCGAACGCTGGCCGCGGCGTTGGCGCAGGCCGGGTGGCTGATGGCGGTGACGCTGCTGTTTTTGCCCTTGCCGGGGATTTTGCTGCTGCTGGCGGGGCCGGCGGCGTGGCGGCGCTGGGATGCGCTGGCCTGGCTGGGCACGGCCGTGGCCTTGGGGGCGGCCGGTTGGGCGCTACTCTGGCAGTGGGTCTCGCTGGTTGGCGGCCGGTTTTCGGGGGGGCTGCTGTGGGCGCTGGTTATCGGCGGCTGGTTGTTGGCTTTTTTGTTGTGGCGATTTCGGCTTGTGGGCCGCGGGTGGCGGCAACGGCCGTTCCTCCTCCCCAGTCCCCAGTCCCCAATCCCGAAAGTCCGCTTCCACAAAGAACACGCGGCCCTGTTGGCCTTACTGCTGGTGGGCTTTGCCGTGCGTCTGCTGGCCGCGCGCGATCTGGCCTTTTTGCCGTGGGTGGATGCCAGCCGCCATGCGCTGATCACGGCCGTTATGGTCGACAAAGGAACCATCCCCGATAACTATGCCCCGTACCTGCCGGTGGACCATTTCCCCTACCACTTTGGCTTTCACACCCTCTCGGCCAGCCTGGCGCTCATGACCGGTGGGCCGCTGCCCTCTTTGCTGCTGTACCTGGGCCAACTCCTGAACGCGCTGATCCCGCTGGCGATTTACGCTGCGGGCTGGCAGTTAACCCGTCGCCGGCTGGCCGGGCTGGCCGCCGCGTTTCTGGTCGCCTTGCCCTTCTTTTTCCCGGCTTATTATCTTTCCTGGGGGCGGCTGACGCAGTTGACGGCCGTTCTCATTTTGCCGGTGCTGCTAGGATTGACGTGGCAGTTGGTGCGCGGCGCGCGGGCGTGGCGGCGCGTCTGGTGGCTGGTGGCCATGTTAGCGGCCGGGATGTTCCTGGTGCATTTTCGCGTTTTCTTGTTTTATCTGCCCCTGGCCTTTATCGTCTGGTTGATTAGTTGGGGACGCAACGGCCGTTGGCTGGCGGCGGCTGCGGCTCTGGCGGTTGTGTTGGCCGGGCCCCACATGCTGAATTTGCTGCGCGTTACCGAACCGGCGGTCTCGGTGCAGGGCAACATTGAAAACTACAATACTTTTCCGGTGGCGTATCTGGATGTGGGCTGGGAACGGCCGTTTCTCTATCTGGCTGGTGGTTTGTTTGTGCTGCTGCTTATCCCGGCGCTGCGCCGCCGCCGCTGGACCACCGCGCCGCTGGCGCTGGTGGGCTGGGTGGCCGTGTTGTTCATTTTGTTGTCCGGCTCCCGGTTGGGGCTGCCGGAAACCGCTCTGGTGAACATGAACAGCATGTACATCACCGTGTTTATTCCGCTCAGCCTGTTTTTGGGCGTCGCCGTCGACCAGTGTTGGCGCTGGCTGTGGCGGCGGCATTGGATCTGGCAGGCGGTGGGCTGGTTTGTGACGGGGGCGGGGGTAACGGCCGTGTTCATCTTTGGCCTCCATCAACAAATTACGGTGCTCAACAACCAGACCGTCCTGGCCTATCCGGCCGACGCGGCCGGTCTGGCCTGGCTGGAGGCTAACCTGCCGCCGGACGCCAAAATCGCGGCCAACAGTTGGAAATGGCTGGGTGAGACCTGGGCGGGCGGCGATGGCGGAGCCTGGATTTTGCCGTTCACCGGCCGCCGAACGACCATTCCACCGGTCGACTATATTTATGACCCCGATACTTTCCGTGAGGTACAGGAATTTAACCAGGCGGCGACGGCCGTGGCCGATTGGGCCGATCCGGCGGCGGCCGATTGGCTGCGGGCGCAGGGCGTCACGCACGTGTACGTGGGTGCACGCGGCGGCTTTTTTGACCCGGCCACGTTGGCCCGCAACCCGCAGATGCGTATGTTGTACAGTTATGATGGGGTATTTGTGTTTGCGATTGATGAATAACGGCCGTTCCTCCCCCCCCCCCTTCTCTCATGGCGCACCGCGTCATGTTGCGTGTCATTTGCCCTGCCGTTATAATGAAGCTGGCTGTGAAAGCTAAATCCTGAACCCACGAGAACCAAAACATGTTAGATTTTTCCCTGACCGAAGAACAACTCCAAGCCGCCGCCATGGTCCGCGAATTTGGCGAAAAAGAAATCATACCTACGATTAAAGAATATGATCGCCAGCAAACCATGAATCCCGCCGCTCTGCCGCGCATGGCCGAATTGGGCATCCTGGGCATTAACATCCCTGTGCGCTACGGCGGCCAGGGTTTCGATTACGTCACCCTGGGCCTGGTGTGCGAAGAATTGGAGCGCATCGACACCACCTTGCGCGTCGTCATGTCGGTCCACATGGGATTGAACAGCATGGGCGTGCTGCAATGGGGCACGGAGGAGCAAAAGCAGCGCTTTCTCGCGCCGCAAGCACGCGGCGAAAAATACGCCGCCTTTGGCCTCACCGAACCGGGCGCTGGCTCCGACGTAGCCGGGCTGCGCTCCACCGCCCGCAAAGACGGCGACGACTACATCATCAACGGCGAAAAGATGTGGATCAGCCTGGCAACCAAGGCCCATCACGTTCTCTGGTTTGCCAAAACCGACCCCCACGCCCAACCGGCCCATGCCGGCCTGACCGCCTTTATGGTGGAAACCGACATGCCCGGCGTGACCACCGGCGACATTCATGGCAAATTAGGTGTGCGCGCCGGTTCGACTGGCTGGATGAACTGCCAGGACGTGCGCGTGCCGGCGGCTAATCGCATCGGTGAAGAGGGCGAAGGCTTTAAGATTGCCATGAGCTGTCTGGATAACGGCCGTTACACCGTGGCTTCCGGTGCGACCGGCCTTACTCGCGCCTGCTTAGAAGCTTCTATCCGCTACGCCCAGGAGCGTGAAACCTTCGGCCGGCCCATCGCCGATTACCAGCTCATCCAGCAAAAAATCGCCTGGATGCAGCAGTGGTACGACGTGTCGCGCCTGCTCTATTTGCAGGTGGGCTGGCTGAAAAACCAGGGCATCCGCAATACCCGCGAGGTGTCCATGGCCAAGTGGTACGCCACCGACCATTCCTTTAAAGCTGCGCATGAGGCCATTCAGGTGCATGGCGCGTATGGCTTTTCTGACGAGTATGATGTGGAGCGTTATTTGCGCAACGGCCGTGGGGCCATCATCTACGAAGGCACCAGCGAAATTCACCAACTGATGCAGGCCGCCTACGCCTTCGGCCAGCGCGAAGACAAACCGCTGCGCTGCGAACTGCCCGCCTATGACGAAGCGTTCTGGCAAGGTTAAAATTGGTATCTTTACAGACCCTAAGGGTTTAACCCCGTGTAATTTTGCCCAGGCAATGGCAAACCCTTAGGGTCTTTTTGTTGACTGTTTGGGAGCCTTTATGACCAACCAGACAATCAAACTTAAAGCGCGACCTGAGGAAACCATTCGTTTCCCCGGTTTATGCGTTCACTGTGCCCGGCCGGGGGCCACGCCCCTGCACCTGAAAAAGCGCCACGGCCGTATCACTCGTCAGGTGGATGTGCCTCTCTGCGCCGACTGCGCCCAGGAGTTAACCCGCAAATCGGGCGAGGAGGAGCGGTTGGAAAAGATAGGCTGGGCGGCGGCAGGGGGAACGGCCGTTATTCTCCTGATCCTCGGTTTGCTGCTAACCCCGGCCGGACTGGCCTTCTGGCTGCGCTTGCTGCTGGGGCTGATTGTGGGACTGGGCGTGGGAACGGCCGTGCTCCTCTATTTCCGCCGCCGCGCCCTGCAGCACGCCCTGCCCGCCAAACAAGCCATCCTGCAATCCGCCCAAATCGAAACCTTTTCCTGGCGCGCCGTCACCTTTACGTTTACGAACGAAACGTTCTCCGAGCGTTTTCGCGCATTAAATCAGCCATTGTTGATGGAAACGAGCAATTGACAATTGGCTTTTGGCAGTTAGCAATTGACAATGAATGGAGGTAGCTATATGAAGGTAGTCGTTTGTACCAAACAAACACCCAGCACCACCGCCGACCTGACCGTAAACCCGGACGGTAGTGTCAGTTGGGACGATCCCGGCGGCAAGCCCAACGTGGTCAACCCCTGGGATGAATACTCAATCGAAGAAGGCATCCGTCTGAAGGAAAATCACGGCGCGTCTGACGTCATCGCCATCACCATGGGCGGCGACGAGAGCCAGGAAGCTCTGAAGACGGCGCTGGCCATGGGCTGCACGGAGGCCATTTTGCTGTCGGATGCGGCCTTCACCGGCGCGGACACGCTGGGTACGGCCAAAGTGCTGGCCGCGGCCATCAACAAAGTGGGCGACGTGCAGATCGCCATTTTTGGTAAGTCGGCCATAGATGGCGATACGGGGCAAACGGCCGTGCAAACTGCCCGCAAATTAGGCTGGACCCCGCTCACCTTTGTTTCGGCGATTACGGCCGTTGGCGACGGCCAGATCACCGTCGAACGCCTGCTCGACGACGGCAAAGAAACCGTCACCGCCCCCCTGCCTGTGGTTATCGGCACCGTCAAAGAAATTAACGAGCCGCGTTATCCTTCCTTCATGGGCATCCGCAAGGCCAGCCGGGCCACCATCCCCGTCTGGGGCGCCGGCGACCTCGGCGTGGACGGCGTCGGCAGCAAAGTAGACTGGTCCAAGGTCTACGCGCCCGCCCCCCGCGAAGGCAGCGTAGAAATCATCGAAGGCGATTCAGCCCAGGAAAAAGCAGCCAAACTGGTCGCCAAACTGTTTGAGGAGAAAGTGATATGAGCGGCGTATGGGTTTTCATCGAAAATCGTGATGGAGAAATCGCGGCCATCGCCAAAGAAGCCCTGGCCGCGGCGCGCACTGTGGCTGATGGGTTGGGCGAAACGCTGACCGCTCTGGTGTTCGGGCAGGACGTGGCCGGCGTCGCCAACGCCGCCTTTGACCTGGGCGCAGACGCCGTGTTGGGCGCCGACGATCCCAGCCTGGCTCCTTTCCGTGTCGAAGCGGTAGGGCCGTTGGTTGTCAAACTGGCCCAGGAACGCGAACCGGCCGTCATCATGGCGGGCGCTTCCACACGCGGTCGGGATCTGGCTGCCTGGGTCGCCGCCGACCTGGAAGCCGGGTTGGTGGCCGATGGCACCGACCTGGCCGTCGACGGCGGCACGGTGAAAGTGACCCGCCCGGTTTATGCCAGCAAGCTTCTGGCGACCGTGTTTGTGACCGAAGGTACGCAAGTCATCACGCTGCGCAACCGGGCCTTCCCGCAGGCCGAATCGACGGGCGGCAGTGGCAGCGCGGAATGGGTGGACACGGCCGTTGCCGAGTCTGACATTCCCACCAAGGTCACTGGATTTGCCGGCAAGGAAGGCGGCGTCAGCCTGACCGACGCCAGCATCATCGTCAGTGGCGGGCGCGGTGTGGGTGGCCCGGAAGGGTTTGCGCCGGTGCGTGAATTGGCCGCTGTGTTGGGCGCGGCCGTCGGCGCTTCCCGCGCGGCCGTGGATGCCGGCTGGATTCCTTACGAGCATCAAGTCGGCCAGACAGGCAAGACGGTTAGCCCGGACCTGTACATCGCCAGCGGCATCAGCGGCGCGATCCAGCATCAGGCCGGTATGCGCACGTCCAAAGTCATCGTGGCCATCAACAAAGACCCGGAAGCGCCGATCTTCAAGCTGGCTCAGTACGGCATCGTCGGCGATTTGTTTGAAGTGCTGCCCGCCCTCACGGCAGAGTTCAAAAGCAAACTCAGTTAAGTCTCCTGGACCTGACAGGTTTACGAGACCTGTCAGGTCTATTTCACCACCTGTAGCTATTTGACATTTACCTGCCCCTGTGGCAGAATCCCCCTCGCATGTTGCCCCTGTAGCTCAGAGGATAGAGCGTCGGCCTCCGAAGCCGGAAGCCCAGGTTCGAGTCCTGGCAGGGGCATTTTTCTTGTGGGGGGCCTGTCCCATTTCCCTTCGAAAACAATTGAACGCAAAGACGCTGAAGCGCAGAGAAAAAAACTGCGTCATTGGCGCAATCTGCGGATATTCATTCCGGATTGTCGGCGGCTGCCGGTGGCATCTCCTCTAGAAATCCCCCTCGTTACATTTGTACCTTTTTTCACAACAAACACATTACATTTGTCACTCTTATCCCGTTTTTGGCTGGCATACAATGTGAACAGGTTCGAGCCATAACCGGAAAATATAACTTACGGGGAGCATCCTTAGACGTTTGACAGGTCTGAGGGTGCTTTTTGTTTGTAAATCTACGTACCCACTGAACCCACAGCCTTGATAGATGCACCCATGTAGACGATGGTCTGCGTCTGGTTGCTGCCTGCCGGATGAGTCCGGCGAACAGCAGAGACAGGATAGCCAAAATATTCATGTGAGGAGGCTTCGATGGCCGGTCTTGATCAAGAAACGCGCGACATGATCCTGGATACGTTGAAAAAATATGCCGAGCGTAAATTAACCCCCGACTACCTGCTCAAACTGGATCATGAAGACCAGTTTCCCCACGAGGTTCTGCAAGAATTATACGATCCCATGCAGCTGGGCTTGCATCTCCTGTTTATCCCCGAGGAGTATGACGGTTTAGGCGGCGGCGCTTATGACATTTATCGTGTCTCGGAGTTGATGGCCTCGATTGATTTGGGTGTGGCCACCGGGGTGTTAGCCACCTTTCTGGGGTCTGATCCGATTCGTGTTGGGGGAACCGAAGAGCAAAAAGCGCATTGGATGGGCCGCATTGCTGAAGAGGCGCTGCTGATGGCCTATGGCGCTACCGAACCTCAGGCCGGCAGTGACCTGGCGGCCATGACCACTAAGGCTGTGCCGGTGCAAGAAAACGGCGCGGTGGTCGGCTACAAAATAAGCGGGCAAAAGCAGTGGATTAGCAACGGGGCGGTGGCCGATTTGTACACCGTGCTGGCGCTGGCTCCGGGCGGCCCAAGCTGGTTTGTGGTGGACAAAGACGCGCCTGGCTTTACCAAGGGCAAGCCGGAAGATAAACATGGCATTCGCGCCAGCAATACGGCCGCTTTATTCCTGGAAGATGTCTACGTGCCGGTAGACCGGCTGGTGGGCGGTGTGGAAGGGCAGGGCCTGGCTCAGGCCCAGGCCGTGTTTGGCTACACCCGCTTGATGGTAGGCGCGTTTGGCCTGGGCGCGGGTTGGGAGGCGCTGCGACGCGCTATTCGTTATTCCCAGGATCGCATTCAGGGCGGCGCGCCGTTGAGCCAGAAGCAGGGTTACACTCACAAACTCATCGTGCCCAATGCCGCCCGGTTGGAAGCGGCGCGCAGCTACATCGAATGGGTGGCCGAGCGGCTGGACAGCGAGGACGGCGCGCACGGCTTGCAAACCGAGGGAGCCATCGCCAAATACATGGCCACGGAAGCAGGCAACAAGGCGGCCGAAGACGCCATCCAGGCGCACGGCGGCTATGGCTACACCAAAGAGTACATGGTCGAAAAAATCAAGCGCGACGTGCGCATCACCACCATTTACGAAGGCACGTCGGAGATTATGGAATGGACCATCGCCCGCGACCGCTGGCAGCTTCACTTGAAGTCGCGCATGGCCTATTACACCGAGTGGGCCGACCGCCTGGAGGCGCTGCATCGCACACAACCCGACAACGGCGCGAATTTTGCCGCGCTGGCTTTGCGCGCCCTGTCGGTGATTTTGGAGCGCTGCCGTATTGACCGCCTGACGCGGCAGCAGCATGTGCTGTTCCGCCTGGGCGAGTTGGTGGCCTACGCGGAAACGGCCGCTATCTTTGCCGAGCGGGTGGTGGATAAGCCGACTACGGCCGTTTCCCTCAACATTCCCACCCGCCAGGCACTGGCCCGCATACACGGCCGTGAAGCCGCCCTCAAAGTCGCCGCCGACGGCCTGCGCTGGACCATTGGCGCCGGACAAACCGATCCTGATCTGGCCAACTCCCTGAATCTGCCGGGCATTTACCAGGCGCAGGCGGGCCTGCTGGACGATTTGGATCAGGCCGCCGACGCCTTGAATAAGGCGTTTAGATGATGGCTGTGAAGGTGACTTCACAAGCCATCTTTTCCTGAGGTGTGGGATGAACGCAGAAGAGAGAGCGATTGCGATTGTCGGGGTAGGCGCAATTTTGCCGGACGCGCCCAACGCGCCTGCCTTTTGGCAAAACATCGTCAACAAGCGGTACAGCATCAGCGAGGTGCCGCCGGAGCGATGGAATCCTGAATTTTATTACGACCCGGACCCGTATGCGCCGGATAAAACCTATAGCAAGATTGGCGGCTGGGTGCGCGGCTTTGCCTTTGATTGGAAGCAGTTTCGCATGCCGCCCAAAGTGGCGGCGGCGATGGACGAAGGCCAACAGTGGGCGGTGACGATTGCCGCTGAAGCCCTGGCCGATTATGGGTATCCGCAACGGCCGTTACCCACCGAGCGCACGGCCGTGATCCTCGGCACAGCCATGGGCGGCGAACTGCACTACACCACCCAGCAGCGCATTATCTTCCCCGAATACGCCGACGCGCTGACAGCCTCGGCGGCCTTCCACCAGCTTGCGCCCGATTTGCGGCGGCAAATCCTGGCCGAATGGCACACCATCATCGACCAGCGCATCCCGGCCATCACCGAAGATTCCATGCCCGGCGAACTGCCCAACATCGTCTCCGGGCGCGTGGCCAATTTGCTCAATTTGCGCGGCCCCAACTTCATCACCGACGCCGCCTGCGCCTCCAGCTTTGCCGCCCTCAACGCGGCCATCGAAATGTTGACCCAGCATCAGGTCGATGCGGTCATCGCCGGCGGCGTGGACCGCAACATGGGCGCGGCCACCTTCGTCAAATTCTGCAAGATTGGCGCGCTCAGCGCCACCGGCAGCCGGCCTTTTGGCGATGGAGCTGATGGCTTTGTGATGGGCGAAGGCTCCGGCGCGTTCCTGCTCAAACGGCTGGCCGACGCCGAGCAAAACGGCGACAAAATCTACGCCGTGATTCGCGGCGTGGGCGGCAGCAGCGATGGCAAGGGCAAGGGCATCACCGCCCCCAATCCCATCGGCCAGCAGTTGGCCATCGAGCGCGCCTGGGAAATTGCCGGATTGGACCCGGCCACCGCCTCGCTCATCGAGGCACACGGCACGTCTACCCGCGTCGGCGACGTGGTGGAAGTGGAGAGCCTGGCGAAAGTGTTCGGCGGCGCGCGGCCCGGCAGCATTCCCCTCGGCTCGGCCAAAAGCAACATCGGTCACCTGAAAGCCGGGGCAGGCGCGGCCGGCTTGATGAAGGCCACCCTGGCTCTCTATCACAAAGTTTTGCCGCCCACCCTAAACGCCGAACGGCCGAATCCCAACATTGATTTCTCGCGCACGCCGTTTTATGTTAACCATCACGCGCAGGAATGGCCCTCCGCAAATGGCGCGCCGCGCCGCTGCGGCGTCAGCGCGTATGGGTTTGGCGGTACCAATTTTCACGTCGTGCTGGAGGAACACGTTCCCGGCGCACTGACGCAACAGCACAAATCCTTTGCGGGCGCTGCTATCCCGCAACCCACCTCTGGATCGGAAGCCAACGGAGCCAACGCAGCAGCGGCCAAACCCGCACCTGTGCGCGGCATTTTTGCGCTTGGTGCGGGTTCGCCGCTGGCCCTTCAGGAGAAGCTGGATGCGGCCCTGGAACGAGTAGGGAATGGTTGGACGCCGCCCGCAGCGGCGCTGCCGGACACGGCCGTTATCCACTCCCCCGAACGCCTCCTCATCGACTACGGCGACCACGACGAACTGCTGGACCGCCTGCAAAAAGCGCGCAAAGTGATGAGCTTCGACAACCCCCAGGCCTGGAAAGCGGTCCAGGCGCAGGGCATCTTTCGCGGCAGCGGCTGGCCGGAAGGCAAAATCGCCTTCCTGTTCCCCGGCCAGGGCAGCCAGTACGTCAACATGGGGCGCGAACTGGCCGAATTGTCGCCCACCGTCGCCCAGGTGTTTGCCGACGCCGACGCCGTGATGACGCCCATCCTGGGCAAGCCGCTTACCGACTATATTTTTGTCGATCCCGACGATTCGGCGGCCATGATGCAGGCTAATTTTGACCTAATGCAGACCGATATCTGCCAGCCGGCCATGCTGACGCTGGACATGGCCATGATGGCCCTGCTGGCCGACTATGGCTTCAAGCCGGACGTGGTGATGGGGCATTCGCTGGGCGAATACGCGGCCCTGATTGCGGCAGGCGTAATGCCTTTTGCGGACGCGCTGGAAGCGGCCGCCGCGCGCGGCAGCGAGATGGCCCACCTGGACGTGCCGGACAATGGCAAAATGGCCGCCGTGCTGGCTCCCTATGACAAAGTGCAAGAGATTTTGGGGCAAATCGACGGCTACGTGGTCCCGGCGAACATCAACAGCCACAGCCAGTGTGTGATTGGCGGGGCGAGCACGGCCGTTGAGCAAGCCGTCGCCCAGTTTGAAGCCCAAGGCTACCGGGCCATGACGATTCCGGTCAGTCACGCCTTCCACACGCGCATCGTTGCCCCGGCCAGCGCGCCGCTGCGCCAGGTGCTGGACCGCCTGCACATCAGCCCGCCCACCCTGCCG
>Ga0209607_1004166_pt1 | contig 10825 bp, 6 predicted proteins | sample AD_UKC117_MetaG_FD_184413 | JGI IMG/M metagenome (GOLD analysis project Ga0209607, IMG submission 184413) | Active sludge microbial communities of municipal wastewater-treating anaerobic digesters from Hong Kong - AD_UKC117_MetaG (SPAdes)... | ecosystem: Engineered > Bioreactor > Anaerobic >... | reverse complement strand
TTTTATTCTGCTGGGGGGGTTAAGGTTGAGGATCATTCTGGAATTCAGCAACCCGATGGCATCATCACTGATCTGAACAGTGCGCCAGGGTGTTTCAAAGGGTATGGCACGTTTGACCTTGTAACCCAGTCTGTCTGATCCCACCAGGGCACTGGTCATGAGCAGGTTCTCATTGTCAACAGCCAGGGTCATGCCGGCATAATCTTCCAGGTGAGCTTCGTGAAAGGTCAGGTGCACACCATCCTGCAGGCGCATGGTGACAGGCGTGTTAACCGCATTCTGCGGAATATAGGTCTGGGCCAGGTTGGGATGGTTCTGTTTGCTCAGCGCATCTATCTTCGAAAACTTCGTCGTGTTATACAGGTGTTCGTATATGTCCCAGTCGCCGGGGGTCCACCACACAGTGGGATCTTCCGTCAGCTGGAACTGAGTCTGTTCATCCAGAATGACCACGGTGTCCATGTCATCATCCTGCCGGGGGAATTCATACCGGAAGGCGATGCCATCATCGTATGCACGAAAATAAATATTTAATCTTCTGTATGGATATTCCGGCTGCATGAGTTCCACCAGCAGCTCGTTGTAGTGGTTGTGCACATAGTGTTCTTCCCCCCACGGTTGCTCCCAGGTATCATCTTCGCTGTCACGCTCCGTGCGCAGCACTTCCATACCAAAGCCGATATGTCCGTATTTCTCCAGGTCAAATCCGAGCAGGGAGGTATCTATGAGCAGACTGTCGAGGTGATAGACTGAATAGGCGGGGATACCTTCTTCCAGCAGCATGAAAGTGATGCTGTTGTTTCCGGAGGGCGAGGCTACCTGCAGTGAGGTGGTTTGCAAACTCTCATTACAGCCGAAGGCCAGCAGGCTCAGTACAGGTAGTAACAAGTGAACAGATACTGGTCTGGATTGCATAGTGTTTTCCAAAAGTACAACCTAAACCGCTTTTAGACGGAGGGCTATTTCTGCAGCAGGATCTTCCGGGTAGCCTGAAGTCCGTCTGATGTGCTGCACACAAGCAGATACATACCGGCAGGAAGATCAGCAGGTTCCCATTGAAAACTTTGTTTGCCCTGCACGTTCAGCTGATCCACCATGGTACCTTGTTCGTCATAGACATACAGAAATGAAAAACTTCCATGCAGCTGCAAAGTGAACGGACCACTGCCAATGTTCGGAAGGACCTCCCATGTGGACACAGGCAGATCGGTTACATGCACCGTTGTATCAGGGGTATCGATCATTCTGATCTTAACGCTGTTGGGATCTGACAATCCTTCGCCGGCAGCAAAAATGCCCAGGTGATTTCCGAGTGTATCCAGAATATGTACCACATCCTGTCCCCAGTCGCCAATGAGCAGCAGGCCGTCGGGTGTCATCGCAATACCTTCCGGATTGTTCATGGAACCTGAATTGAACACACCCAGGTAGCTGCCACTGCTGCTGTATTCCAGCACCGTGCCTACACTCCAGTCTTCCACGAACATGTGTCCTTCGGCATTCACCCAGATGCTGGTAGGTCCTTGCAGCACACCTGAGTTGATAAAGTCACCCAGGTCATTGCCATCGGCATCAAATTTTCTGACCACACCATCGGCACCTGTACCGAACAATGCCACATAAAAATTACCATCGGCATCCCAGAGGTGACCAAGCCCGTTGGGAGCTCCTTCGGTGGTGAATTCATCCACAAAATTTCCGTCCAGATCGAAACGAACGATGTTGTTCTGCACGGCATCCCATTGGGTCACGTAGATCAGGCTGTCGGGCCCGATGCTCATTTTCGAAGGAGTGGCAAGAGCATATCCCGAACTGAAATCGCCCAGAAAAGCCCCTGTCTCACCATCGTATCTTTTGATGGTGGTATTACCGAATCCTGTTACAAGTACTGAACCATCAGGATGAAAAAGAATGTCTTCCGTGCCGTTGAGCCCACCTTCACCCGGAGCCACAAAGTAGCCGAGATAATCGCCATAGGCGGAGTATTTTTTGACGGCATTCTCTCCGCGGCTGCTCACATACACTTCATAGTCCTGCGCTTGCGACATGAAGGATATCAGCAGGAAGCTAGACAGAATGATCTCCTGGACCGGCGAACGTTTTTTCATGCACCGAAAGTAGGGTCATGCGAGCAACCCACTGCCATGATACCGTCAGGCCTTTCTCAAGAAGTGTTAAATGACATCCAGCATACGTTCCATATGCTGCGAAACCAGCAGACCTTTTCTCTCGGCCACACCCGGTGCGATGTGAAATGCTTCTTGTCTGATGGTCCGTATGGTATCGAGCCATAGTTTTTCATCAGCCAGCGGAATGACCAGCCCTTCTTTGTTGCCGATGATCTCAGCAGCTCCCACCATGTCTGAAACGATGACCGGTGTACCGCAACAAAGCGATTCAGACACGATCTGCCCGAACGGTTCATAGGTGGCAGGGTGGATGGTGAAATCGACGGCGGCATACAGTTCTTCCATTTGTGGGATGAACTGCAGGTCGATCACATTGGGAAGGTCCGACAGCACTTTTGGCAATCCTGCGATGACCAGTACCGAATCGGTATCTGTTGCCTGGGCGAAGCATCGAAGCAGAAGAGGTAGTCCTTTTCTTTTATGCGAACTGGAAACGAACAGGAACAGTCGCTTGTCGGCAGGTAAACCGTATCGTTCACGAAGGACAGCCTGTTGTTGTTTCAGTTCCGGATGAAACAAATGATCGTTCACAGGCGGATGCAGGATGTGCACTTTTTCTGCTGGAGTATGATACCATCCGATGGCTTCATTGGCCATCATCTTAGAAGCAGCCAGCACCACCTTGCTGCGCTGGAAAGCCAGCTGGTCGGCACGGATCTGCTCGCGGTCTGACAAGGTACGGGCCCTCCTGCCGTTGGCTTTCAGAAAGCCCAGGTGATTGCCGGGGCACAGCACCGCATCCTGGTGAGAGGTGCGCATGAGCGACAGGCTTTTGTCGAAATGGTTGTGACGCATGAATCTTCCCAGAAGATGATCGAAATAGCGTTGCCGGAATACCTTGGGCATCAGTCCGGGCGATAGGATATGTAGCTGCACTCCTTCAGGAAGTGTTACTTCTCCCGATGATTTCGCCACGATGATGTGCACCTCATGTCCCTGTTCCTGCAACCACTGACTGTAATTGATCAGGCGTCGTTCGAGTCCGCCACGAAGGATGAGCCGGTAATGTATCAGGGCGATCTTCATGCGCCGGGAACGAGTGGTTGAAGTACAGGTCTGAAGGCCAATGTATCCTTGCCAAAATCTCGGCATTGCAGTCCGTTTTCGTCCAGGATTTTCCGGGCTGTTTCCCGCTGTTCATCGTCTAAATGAGCGTTCTCAAAGATGACCGCATCGGGCAATGTTGTCTGGGCTGCGAACAGTCTGATCACCTCCAGATCAAAGCCCTCCGTATCGATCTGCAACAGATGAAAATGATCCAGATGATACTGTTCGATCAGAGTGGCCGGCGAGATGACCGGAATGGATTCTGCTGTGATGCGGTCGGTTTCAGCAGCAGGAATATCCACGCCTTCTGCCAGCGCTTTATTCTCCACATAGCCGGAAGCAAATGCCTGCAGAATGACCTCTTTGTTGAAACTGGCCAGTCCGGTGGCCCAGCGGGCCTGGCTGAAAGCGATCTTGTATAAAGATGCTTCCCCGTCCTGTTCGCCGATAGCAGCCCTGAGCGGAGTGATCTGCCTGTTTTTATGATAGAGCTGCTGCAATCTTGCAAATACTGCCAACTGTGGCTCCAGCAAGACCCCCTGCCACTGGTCACGCTTGATGAACTTATGAATAAGATCATGGGTAATGCCATCGTTGGCACCTACCTGTATGACCCGGAAATTTTTGGTCTGTTTGCTGTAGGCATCCAGAAAGGACTGGATGCTGCCGGCCTTCGGGCGATAGAAAAAACGATAATACCAACGAAAGACGAGGGCATCATCTGCACTCCACTGAAACCGCCATCGCTGCCAGGTGCCGTTGACCGCTGCCTTGAAAGAGCCGCTCATACGGCCGTAAAGATACCCGACTTATTCAGATCGCTTTTCACGGATCACCCGAAAGCCCACTCGTGGATCGGGGGTCTGATACAGCTGCCGTTTGCTGACCCTGCATTCTTCTGCCGGGTCATACCAGCTGCCGCCTTTGAGGTAACCATCCAGGGTCATTTCTGCCACATTGCCACTCATATTGAATAAGCCGATATCATTAGGTTGGAAACTTTCAACCGGTGCTGTGAGAAATGCATCATCTGACATGAAGTTGCTTTCACCATCTTTGATCACTTTGACATTGGCCAGTGGAACATCCTTTTTCTTTTTGTGATCGATCAGATCAGCCTGTGCATAGGGCAGTCCGGTTTCTGTATGAGCTGCACTGGCTTCCATCCATTCCTTTTCTGTTGGCAGTCGAAAACGATATTGTTCCTTGCCTATCTTATCCGTCAGCCATTCGCAGTATGCAGTTGCAGCAGCCGGTGTGATGTTAACCACCGGGTACTGATCATAGGCCGGATGACTATGATAATGTGTGGTCATAGGTTCCATATAGGCATACCCGAAACGGTTCTGCCAGGCGGTACTGTCATACATGCAAAAGCGGTACAGGTCGGGGTCAGAGGTTTTGATATCATCCAGGAACTGGCGGTATTCAAAATTGCTGACCTCGTATCTGCTGATTGATAAGGCCTCATTCAGTGGTGTGAACAGGTCGTCTTTTGCGGGAGCAGCTGCCAGCAAGGGCAGGAGGAATAGGAGAGTATATGTTTTCATTGAAGAGTAACGAGGTGAACTTAGAAAAATTGCAATGATTCATTCCAGTTTTACCAGGTTTATTTTTTCTAATATCCTGCTGTGTGATTCAAGAACAAGCTGGTATATACCCGTTGGCCAGGAGGTGGTACTGACAGTTAGCCCACCGGGCTGCAATACAAAACCCTCCACTTCCTGCCCCATGGCATTGAACACCACTGCCTGACAAGTTGTATGCAGCGGGTTGTCTATGTACAAATGATCCTGCACCGGGTTGGGGTAGGCTTTGAAAGGAGGGGATGTTACTTCTGCAACAGAGTTGGTTTCATTTAACGTATCGCAAGGGCTACCCGCAAGTGCACCGAGGGCGTAGTTGGGCATGTTGGGTAGGCCCCCTAAGGTACGCATACCACCTGGTTCGAAAGCCAATTGCAGATAGTTCTCCTGTACATTGCATAAAAGACCTGGTAATTCCGGTTCAGTGATGGCATGTAAATACATATTGTGTGAGTACAAAGTATCCGTAGTATTTAATAATGTAAAATACATATTATCCGTAATAGGCTCATACTTTATAGACCAAATACCATAGTTATTATAGTCTTCCTCAAAAACAAGTGATTCGCTCTCTTTTACAGCATAACTATCAGGTAAAAAGCCAAGATCATACTGAAGGATGCCTGAGTTGTTTTCAGTTGACCCCTCGATAAAATTGTGATATATAATGTAAAGTTTTTGACCACTTGCACTTAAAGCCCCATACCACAAGCGAGTTACGGGTATATCCTCGATTATTCCAATTTGTTCAAGCTCTCCGCTACATCTGTCAAAATTATACACTTCAAATCCAGTCTCTTCAATGACTATCAACCTGTCACCATTCTGACTAAAGAACATATTGCCAAATTGATATCCCTCCTCTTCAACCCAATCAGAAAGTTCAATATAGTCGGGTCCTTGAAAACCTGAGGGGGTCAACAGCCACTTTTGAAAAAATTGAACCTCTGCTGTGCAATAAGACCTCATAAATATCCACCAGTCTCTCCCATTTGCATGCCTCACAGAAGTAAGTTTTGTATCCATTGGTACCGCAGAATCACCAATGAGAACATTTATTGCCGAATCGACCAAACCTCCTTTACCATCATTGAGCTCTATATTAATCTTTGTATAGCTTAGAGTTGAAGCATTAGTTAACAAATAAAGCAATGTATCTTGATTAATGGGATCAGGCAATAGTAATGCCCATTCCATGACTTGATTTCCCTGACTGGGATTTCCAGGGTCATAAGAATAGCCAACAATAGGATCTTCGTGAATAGGTTCATTCATAGTGTTATAAATAAAACCTGTATTTGTGTAAAACAAAAGATTCCCTTCCTTATCAGAAATAGTACTCGACCCTTCTTCAGTAGATAATTGTGCCTGTGATACTATGATGCTGTCTTCTGTAAATTTCAGCAACACAGAGTCTCCAAAAAACCAATTAGCCCCTTCCAGTTGAGCCTTTGCACCAATAGTGCAGCAAAGCAGTAATGCGCCTGCAAGCAATCCCTTCTTCATACCTAACTATTATTTCTTGCTGAATGAGGTTTCCCCGACCTGTTTACCTGTCTGATCCAGTACAACAAGTAGATACACTCCGGATTCAATGGATCTTAATGCTAAATGGTGTACAGGGTTATCGGTTGAAAAATGATAGCTTAAAACTATTCTACCACTTAAATCATAGACCAGCATGGTTCCCTGATCAACAGAAAGATTTGATACATACAATAGATCATTGGCCGGCACAGGATAGACTGTCAATGCCTCATCTTCTTCTTTTACTAAACGCAATTCTTCAATACCCTCCCCATCAAACTCTACCACCGTATCTAACATGGCTCTGGCAATATGCACGGCTTCTCCCGCTATCAGGGTATGTTGTTCAGCAAGGGATCTGACTTCCGGTTCTAATTCTTCAGAAAGGGTGAAGTGACCGGTGCTGTCTATTCCGATCAGGTAAGTGTCTAACACAAATAAGTAGTTTTCCTCTGCAATTGAACCGGGTGTAATGGCAGATAATAAGGTACTTGCCGTTTCATAAGCACCGGTATGTATTGAGTCTATTACCTGGAAAAAACCTGAAGTAGTGTTTCCTTCTAAAAACACCTGTACCATTGAGGTAGCTTCCGGTTCCCAGTACACATCCGGATATATCTGTAGTAGTCTGTAAGCGCCCATTTCATAAAGATGTTGCCTGGGGTTTTCTAAGCTGCCACTTGTCAGCTTTTCTGCATAGTCGGTGATCATCTTTGAGTAATAAATGCTGTCGGTATTGGCAAACAGACTTTCTGAAGGCATGAATGATTCACCACCTTCTTCCTCTTCCTCTAGGCGTGGCATAGGGAAACTGCATCGGGGTACTACATCAATATCAACTCCTGAGGTATTGATAAGTGACCCTGTAGGAATGGCTGTTGAACTCCCATCATCCGTATTCAACGTAGAAGCAGGTTCCATGTCAAGAATAGCGAGTGGGTCGCGATAGTACCAAAGCAAATCCGGTCCAATTGTTTCACCAGCTCCACCCCCATTATCATATGCATAAGTTCTGTTCGCCCAGGTAGAGGTACTGCCGGTGCTGGGTGTCCAGGCATTGTCGCTGGGTATTTCAGTACTACCACCAAAAAAATAGCCACCAAAAATTTCGCGGTCTGCACCTATGCCAAGTTCTATATCAACTCCAGTCCCGGTAATACCCCCAAAATTCTTCAATCCAAATCCCCAGGTACAGTCGTTGAGGTCATTGCAAACAAAGTTGCCCCCCAGGCAATAACCCTCTGCCCGGATGCCCGGGTAGCAATCATTCACAATATTGCGGTAGCAGCGGAAGTCGGTGCTGGACTGAATATCTATACCAATGATCTGGTCTTCACAGTCACTGCTGCAGGTGCCGGTTATGGTGTTGGGTATGGCTGAGGCAGCAGGATCATATACATCTATCAAAACATTGCTGCAATTCTCTGCCAATATGCCGGTTGCTGGTTCCGTTGCTCCTGCAAATACCACTTCGATCTGATTTCCTAAAATCATCAGATGATCTGTAACATTTAATGCTCCAATTCCATTATTTACATTATAGATCTCGTTATCAAATATGGTAATAGGTGTTGTGGCAGGTACAATATTCCGCACAGATATGCCACGTCTTATGGTGCCGGCAGTAGTAGTAATAGCGTTCAAAACTTTGTTTCCACTCACTATGGTGGTTGCAACACCCATATTTCTGAGATCAATAGCCACCTGATTCACATTGGCCAGGTAGTTCTCTGTAATGTTATGATAGTTCAGCCCCAGACCACAATTGTCCACATAGATTCCTTCCCGCATGATGCTGGATGTTCCGCCAATACCTGTATTGACCAGTCTGTTGCCATGTATCTCTGAGTTCATATAGTCTCCTATATCAATGCCCCGCTCGCAATCCTTGAACTTATTACTTGTTACACCTGCTTCTCCAACTCTGGCCACCAAAATCAGGTAATTCAGGTCTCCTCTGGCAAGTACTCCGGTTCCCCTTTCTGCACCAGGTACATTCAGATCATGTATATAATTGTTTTGAACTGTTACAGTACTTTTTTCGATATGGATACCAGTAAGTAAACCATAAAACTCATTGCATGTAACGAGGTTAAACGCTGCGCCATTACCTATGCTGAAATTTCCTGTAGGAGCTAATACATTTTCCACCATTACTCCTGTTCCAAACTCACCGGAATAAGGCTCTATGAGATCAGAACCACAAAAAACGGTTTGCTCTATTGAAGCCGGATGATCATAGAAATAGTTATTGGAGTAAATACCAATATGATTATTACAAAAAAATGCATCACCAGAAATGGAACAATCTGCATAATAGGCCAAATTATTATTCAGAAAAACTCCTGTCACAGCATTGGCAATAGTTGATCCACCTTGGATGACCACCTTTCCGGGCACTAATATAGAAGTCTGTACTTCAATACCTGACCACATTTCATCATCAGCGGCAGTAAGAATGCTGCTGCCGGTAATTGTTAAGGTGTAGCCGGGAGCTACTATAATAGAAACTCCCGGGTCAACACTGAATCTGGCACTGCCTGTAATAGTAAAATTGGTGTTGATGGTCAGATCTGTAGTTACCTGGTAAATGCCTCCCGAAACAGAAGAGGCTCCGGAAAAAGCAGTTACAATATCAGATGCGGTAATGACTGTTTCTCCTCCGGTCAGGATCGGATCACAGTCACACTGTGCCTTGGCCTGGATAGTGCCTGCTAATAACATACTGATTATCAACAAGTTAATAACAAAAATGGGGGGGGGTAATGCGGAAGGATCTTGTTTTCAAGAGATGGAATTTATTTCAATATTAATGAAAATAAAATGAAATGTCAAGTAGAAAGTACAAAGAATTACTGCCTGACAGAAGGTCTGCATGAAATTTTATAACAGTAAATAGGCCTGTATTCCAGAGATCTGAATAAACAATTTCACCATCCATCTGCCGTATCATCCCCTCGCGGGTCTGCACCGCCTTCCAGTCTGCCATCAGGTATGACCAGGATGGCATCTACACGACAGAAGGGTGCCTTGGGAGCCAGGGTGTAACCAAGCCTTCTCAAGGATGCCTGGATGGCGGTGGACAGTCCTTCCCGTTCGTACTGGATCTCATCAGGCAACCACTGGTGGTGGAACCTCGGCGCACTGACACTTTCCTGCATGGTCATGCCAAAAGCGGTAACGTTGAGGATGCTCTGCATGGTAGAGGTGATGATGCGGCTGCCTCCAGGCGTGCCGGTCACCATGAACAGGTTGTCGCCTTGTAATACGATGCTGGGGGTCATGCTGCTCAACATGCGTTTGTTGCCTTCAATGGCATTGGCTTCGCCGCCTATCAGTCCGTACAGATTAGGCTCTCCGGGCTTGGCACTGAAATCGTCCATCTCATTGTTGAGAAGAAAACCTGCACCGGTCACGAAGACCTTCGAGCCATATCCATCATTCAAAGTTGTGGTCAGACTGACTGCATTGCCCTGTGCATCCACGATGCTGAAGTGGGTGGTCTGTTCGCTTTCATAACCTGCCGGTACACCGGCAGCAATGTCTGATGATGGTGTGGCGTGTGTGTGATCGAATCCTTCCATCCTGGCATGCAGATATGCGGTATCTGTCAGCCGGTTCTGTGGCACCGGATAAAAATCAGGATCACCCAGCCATTTGGCCCTGTCGGCATAGACCAGTTGTTCAGCATGTGCTACCAGGTGGATGTAGTCTGGTGTATTATGTCCCAGAGCAGTGAGATCGAAAGGTTCCAGCATCCCCAGCAGTTGTGCAAGCGCCACGCCACCACTGGATGGAGGCGGCATGGAGATGATGGTGTATTCATGGTAGCGGAACTGCAGCGGATGCCGCCACACAGCATCGTAGTTTGCCAGGTCATCATAAGAAATGATGCCGTTACCTGCCTGCATTTCTTCCACGATGAGCCGGGCTGTTTCGCCTTTGTAGAATCCGTCTCTGCCTTCCAGCTGAATGCGTTTCAGCGTAGCTGCCAGGTCTGTTTGTTTTAATGTATCTCCTGCATGCCAGTCGCCGTACCGGCGCAGATAAGTGTTGCGTGTATTTCTTTCGCGGAAATCTTCGCCTGCACGATTGAGCATACCCGCCTGTGCTTCAGTAACGGGAAATCCTTTCGCCGCCAGGTCAACAGCAGGTTGCAGCAGCATGGCCCAGGGAAGGGAACCATAGCGCTGATGGGCTTCCCACATGCCGGCTACAGAACCGGGTACACCAGAGGCCAGCTGAGTGGCCGTGATGGCATTTCTGTCCACCTGTCCGGTGCTGTCCAGGTACATATTGCGTGTGGCTGCAGAAGGTGCTTTCTCCCTGAAATCGAGTGTGGCGGTTTCGCCGTTGTGCAATCGCAGTACCATGAAACCTCCGCCTCCTATATTCCCGGCCACGGGAAACACCACTGCCAGTGCAAACTGCGTGGCGATGGCTGCATCCACCGCATTGCCTCCCTGCTCCAGGATC
>Ga0209607_1004165_pt1 | contig 10834 bp, 9 predicted proteins | sample AD_UKC117_MetaG_FD_184413 | JGI IMG/M metagenome (GOLD analysis project Ga0209607, IMG submission 184413) | Active sludge microbial communities of municipal wastewater-treating anaerobic digesters from Hong Kong - AD_UKC117_MetaG (SPAdes)... | ecosystem: Engineered > Bioreactor > Anaerobic >... | reverse complement strand
CCGCAAGCCGGGGGCCCCGAGCCAACCGACGATCAGCGCGCCGGCCGCCAGGATCAGCAGGGCTATGTCGGCGCCGTTCTGCGCGGCGAAGGCGCAGGCGATGGCGAGCGCCGCCGCGCCGATGACGATACGCGGGAGCCTGCGCTCGGGACCGACGAGACGCTGCCATTCCCAGACCATGGCGACGGCCGCGGCGAGCCAGAAGACGATGAAGGGCGCCCCGCCCACGACCAGCGCCGCGACGGCGGCGGCGACCATGACGAGCGCGGAGATCACGCGCGTACGCAGATCGGTGAAATTGGGGCCCGCGCGCGGCGCGTCCGGCCCTGGGGGCGCTTGCGTCACGAAGCGGTCTTCTTCACGGGCTGCACGGCGTCGACGCCGCCGAAGCGCCGTTCGCGGCGCGCGAATTCATCAAGCGCCGCCTCGAGCGCGGCGCGGTCGAAATCGGGCCAGAGCGTCGGCGTGAAGACGAACTCGGCATAGGCCGCCTGCCAGGGCAGGAAGTTGGAAATCCGCAGTTCGCCCGACGTGCGGATGATGAGATCGGGGTCGGGCAGATCCGCCGTGTAGAGTTTTCGCGCGAAGGCGCCGGCGTCGATCGCCTGCGGGTCGAGCCGGCCGGCCGCGACGTCCTCGGCAAGCGCGCGCGCGGCGGCGACGATCTCCTGCCGGCCGCCATAGTTGAAAGCGATGACGAGCACGAGCCCGGTATTGGCGCGGGTGACATCTTCAGCCTCGGCCAGCAGCGGCGCGATATCGCCCGGCAGCCCTTCGCGCGCGCCGATGACGCGGATGCGCACGTTGTTGGCGTGGAGTTCGGCGAGATCGTTGCGGATGAAGCGCTTGAGCAGGCCCATCAGGCCGCTCACCTCATCGACCGGCCGCGACCAGTTTTCGGACGAGAAAGAATAGACCGTCAGATAGGAGATGCCGAGATCGATGGCGTTGCGCACCGTGCGGCGCAGCGCCTCGACGCCACGGCGATGGCCCTCGAAGCGCGGCAGCTTGCGGCTCGCCGCCCAGCGACCGTTGCCGTCCATGATGATGGCGACATGACGCGGCGCGTTTTCGCGCGCAACCGCCGACGATCCGGAGACCGCCCCGCCTGCTTCGCGATTTTCGCCCTCGCTCATCGATACTCCCGGTAATGCGGGACCAGAACCATGCGGTCGCCTAGACCTGCATGATCTCCTTTTCCTTCGTCGCCAGCGCCTGGTCGACTTCGCCGATGGCGCTGTCGGTCGCCTTCTGCACCTCGGTCTCGTGACGCTTCTCGTCGTCCTCGCCGATCACCTTGTCCTTGAGCTGCTTCTTCAGGATGTCGAGGCCGTCGCGGCGGATGTGGCGGATCGCGACGCGCGATTCCTCGGCGTATTTGTGCGCGACCTTCACGAGTTCCTTGCGGCGCTGCTCGTTGAGTTCGGGCATGCGCACGCGAAGAATCTGGCCTTCGACCGTGGGCGTCAGGCCGAGATTGGCTGCGCGGATCGCCTTGTCGACCGCGATCACCATGGCCTTGTCCCAGACCTGGATCTGGATCATGCGCGGCTCGGGGATCGAGATGGTGGCGACCTGATTGAGCGGCATCGATTGGCCGTAGGCCTCGACATGGACGGGCTCGACGAGGCTCGCGGCGGCGCGGCCGGTCCGCAGGCCGCCGAACTCGTGCTTGAGCGAGGCGATGGACGCCTGCATGCGCCGCTTGAGGTCGTTGAGATCGAAAGTCGCGGACATGATGTCACCTGTAATCTGGCGCCCGTCTGAGGCGCGAAAGCGGCGCGCCGTTCAGCCGGCCGCCGGCGAAACCAGCGTGAAGCGCCCCCTGCCCTCCCAGGCGCTCGTGATCGCGCCGGGCTCAGCCAGGGAAAAGACGATTATCGGAATACGGTTCTCGCGGGCAAGGGCGAAAGCCGCGGTATCCATGACGGCGAGCCGCTTTTCGATGGCTTCGTCGTGGCTGAGCGTCTCGTAGCGCTTGGCGTTCGGGTCCTTTTTCGGGTCGGCCGTATAGATCCCGTCGACCTGGGTCGCCTTCATGATGGCGTCGCAGGACAGTTCGGCCGCCCGCAGCGCCGCGCCGGTGTCGGTCGTGAAGAATGGATTGCCGGTGCCGCCGCCGAGGATGATCACGCGGCCCTTGGCGAGCTGCGCGAGCGCGGCCTGGCGCGAATAAGGCTGGCAGATCGAGGGCATGGCGATAGCCGACAGCGTGCGCGCCGCCTGCCCTTGCGCCTCCACAGCCTGCTCGAGCGCCAGAGCGTTCATGACCGTCGCCAGCATGCCGATTGAATCGCCGCGCGCGCGTTCGATGCCCTTGTCGGCGCCCTGCAGCCCACGAAAGAAATTGCCGCCGCCGACCACGACCGCCACTTCCGCGCCCGCCTTAGCCGCAGCTGCGAGGTCTTTGGCGATGCGCGTGACGGTTTCCGGCTCGAGCCCGTGCGACTGGGCGCCCTGCAAGGCCTCGCCCGACAGCTTGACCAGCACGCGCTTGAAACGGGGTTGCGCCGGGGACGCGGTCATCTCTGGCCTGCTCTCGCTGCTGTTGTCCGAATCGTCGCCGCTCGCCCGGAGGGAGCTGCGCGCTTTCATAGGGTCTGTGCGGAAAGGCGGCAAGGCGCGGGGAAGCCGGGCCGCGTTCGAATCCAAAGGCGGAAAACAAAAGGAGGAGCGGCATGGGGGTCGCCGCTCCTCCGCTCATCCTCGCGTTCCCACGGCGAACCGTCGGACCCTTTGCGTCGTCCCGGCCAGAAACAACGCTTCGGCGCGCGAATGAACTCTTGTGCGTTCCGTTGTTCCAGACTGGAGGTTCTGGAATGGCCCGGACGCGAATTCTGCGCCTTGTTCAAAACGGTCACTTGGATACCGTCCGAACATCGCCAATTTGCCTCTTGCGTAGCCAGAATGTCAGTGCCTTCAGTCATCTATGAGACATGACGAAGGTCATGCGCCGCGCAAAAAGAAAACGCCGCCCACGGGGGCGGCGTCTCGATTTCGAGCCTTCAAGCTCGTCATTCCCGTACATGCGAGCCCGAGGGCGCGCGGTCCGATATATGTCAGCCCTTGGCGGCGGCGGCGACTTCAGCGGCGAAATCGTCCACCGCCTTCTCGATACCCTCGCCCAGGCCGTAGCGGATGAAGCCCTTGATGACGATCGGCGCGCCGGCCTTGCCTTCGAGTTCCTTGACGGCCTGCGCGACGGTCTTGCCGGCGTGGTCGGCGTGGATCGAGACCTGATCGACCAGCGTGACTTCCTTGAAGTAGGTCTTGAGGCCGGACTCGACGATTTTCTCGAGCACATGCGCGGGCTTGCCAGCGTTCTTGTCGGCGAGCACGGCCTTTTCGCGCTCGATCACGGCCGGATCGACGCTGGCGGCGTCGAGCGCGACGGGCGAGGTCGCCGCGACATGCATGGCGAGCTGGCGCGCGAGGACGCTGAGCACGGCCGGGTCGCCCTTCGATTCCAGCGCGACGAGCACGGCGATCTTGCCGAGGCCGTCGGCGATCGGCGAATGCACGTACTGGCCGATGACGCCGTCGTTGACCGAGACCATAGCGGCGCGGCGCAGCGTCATGTTCTCGCCGATCGTGGCGATGGCGTTGGAGATGGCGTCGGCCACCGAGCCGGCGCCGCCCGGATAATGCTGGTTCGACAGGGTCGCGACCTCGGTGTCGCCCTTCTCGAGCGCGACGGCGGCGATCGAGCGCACGAGCGCCTGGAATTCCTCGTTGCGGGCGACGAAGTCGGTCTCGGAATTCACTTCCACGACGACGCCGGCCTTGTCGCGCACCGCGGCGGCGACGAGGCCTTCGGCGGCCACGCGGCCCGACTTCTTGGCGGCCTTGGACAGGCCCTTCTTGCGCAGCCAGTCGACGGCCGCCTCGATGTCGCCGCCGACTTCCGTGAGCGCGGTCTTGCAATCCATCATGCCCGCGCCGGTCTTTTCGCGCAGGTCCTTCACCATGCCGGCAGAGATCGTGGCCATGGGGGAAATCCTCTTCTAGCGGTAGCGGCCCGCCTCGTTAGAGAGGCAGGCCTGAGGTGTGTGACGATGTGAAGACGGTCGCGGCAAAAACCGCAGCCGGATCAGGCCGCGAGAAAGCCGCGCGCCTGAGAAATCCAGCCGTCGCGATCGATGCGGCCATTGAGCTTGAGATCGGCGTCCACCTTGGCGGCGTCCTCGGCTTTCATCGCCGCGATCTGCCAGAAGTGGAAGATGCCGCCGTCGTTCAGCTTCTTGACGAGCTGCGGGCCAACGCCGTGCAGCTTGGCGAGATCGTCCGGCGCGCCACGCGGGGCGGCGAGCAGCTCGAAGGTCTCCGTCGGCTCTTCGGCGTCCGCCGAAGCGGCGGCGGAGGGCAGCTCTTCGGCGACCGGCTCTTCCGAAGCGCCGAGGTCGACGCCCGAAGCGCCCTGACCGCGCGAAATGCCGTCGATGGCGGCGCGGGCGATCAGATCGCAATAGAGCGCGATGGCGCGGCCGGCGTCGTCATTGGCCGGAATCGGGAAAGCGATGCCGTCGGGATCGCAATTGGTGTCGAGGATCGCGGCGACCGGGATGTTGAGGCGGTTCGCCTCCTTGATCGCGAGCTGTTCCTTGTTGGTGTCGATCACGAAGATCAGGTCCGGCAGGCCGCCCATGTCCTTGATGCCGCCCAGCGCCTTCTCGAGCTTGTCGCGCTCGCGCGACAACATGAGGCGCTCCTTCTTGGTCAGGCCCGAGGCGCCCGAGGAGAGCTGCTCGTCGACCTTGCGGAGACGGTTGATGGAGCCGGAAATCGTCTTCCAGTTGGTCAGCATGCCGCCGAGCCAGCGGGAGTTGATGTAATACTGGGCCGAGCGCTTGGCGGCGTCGGCGATCTGCTCCTGCGCCTGGCGCTTGGTGCCGACGAACAGCACGCGACCGCCCTTGGCGACCGTATCGGACACGACCTTCAACGCCTGATGGAACAGCGGCACCGTCTGGGCGAGGTCGATGATGTGGATGTTGTTGCGGACGCCGAAGATGTACTCGTTCATCTTCGGGTTCCAGCGATGCGACTGGTGGCCGAAATGCGCGCCGGCCTCGAGCAGGCCACGCATGGAAACGTCAGGAAGCGCCATGATTCATCATTCTCCGGTTGGACCTCGGCGGGCTTGAGAGGCCGGAAATCCGGCCACCGGACACGATTCCTTCAATCAGGAACCGCAAATGCCCGCCTGTGGGATGGCGCGCCTATACCGGAGGATGGGCTGAGACGCAAGCCGCAGCGGGCCCGCCGGCCTCAATCGCCGCTATAGGCCATGGCGCCGGCGATGTCGCGGACCTGATTGTAGCGGTCGAGCCGCATGCCCATCATGTCCTCGAACTTCTTGTGAACGTCGGCGACCGCCTTGGCCTTGCCGCGCTCGTAGAAGATCGGCTTGTTGGCCCTTGCGGGCTTCGGCAGCATGGCGGCGGCCGAGCCCTTGGGTTCTTCGGCGAGCCGCGACATGAACAGACCGGCGTCGCGCGTGCCGAGGAAGTGGATGAGGTAGGTTTCGCCCGCGGTCAGCGGCCGACCAAGGCTTTCCGCGACTTTCCCGCCATCGCGCTTCAGCATTTCGGCGGCCATGACGGCTGCTAGATAGGGACGTTCGCGCAACGCCAGCACGCGGGCGCGTTCGACCTCGTCGGCGATGGTCGGCTTGTCGTAGGGCCCCTCGATCTCGGCCGCCTCGCGCTCCAGCCCGTATTGCGCGCCAAAGGTGCGAACCGCCTGCAGCCAGGTCTTGTCGATGAACTGGAACAGCCCAGCCGCAGACGACGTGCTCGCCTTGGCCGTCGCGCGCAGGCTCGATTCCTTGTCGGCGATCGCCATCAGCAGGGTCGGATCGTAGTCGGCCTGCTGGGCGGCGCGGATCACGGTCTCGACCAGTCGACGACGAACGTTGACCGGGCCGAACTGCATCTTGTCGGCGCCGTCGCCGAAGACCGCCAATTGCTTTGCGAGTTCGTCCTCGGGGATCATCCGAGCCCTGACCTGCGCGGCGATATCGACCGAAGAATCCTCGTCGAGCGGCCCGGTCGCGAGCATGGCGCTCGCCTTCTCCGCCTTGCGGCGCTTGCCGGGAACAATGGATGGGGGAGCATCCTCGAGCGTGAGCCTGCGCGAGGCGCGCGACGGGCCTGCGGGATCGCCGTCACGCTCGATCATCTGCGTCGCAACCACGACGAAACCGCCGAAGACCGCGAAAACGACAGCCAGCCGAGCAATGCTGAAGCCGAGCGCAGCGCTGCGCGACTTGTCCGAAAATGCGAGGGTCGAGCCTGACGACATCGCCAATCGTGTCATCCGTTCGTTGCGCCGCCGAAGCGGCCTCGAACGCTGCGATAGTCAAGCCTTGCGGCGATAGCGGGGCGCCGGGCGCCACATTTTCGTCACGAGGCGGCGGCGACTTTACTTCGCCGCCGTCGCCGTGATGCGCCCCGCCACCGCCCTCACCTTGCGCGGCCCCGCAAGCCATATGGCCGCGGACGAGACGAAGGTGAGCGCGACGCAGAGCCAGAAGACCTGATCGTAGGAGCCGAACCGGTCGTACATCGCGCCTGCGACAAAGGGTCCCGCGGCGCCGCCCGCCAGCGAGGCGAGCGAGAGCGAGCCGAAGATCGAGCCGTAATGCTTGCCTTCGAAAATCTCGAAGGCGACCGTGCCGAATACCGCCGTCACGCCGTAGCCGAGCAGGCCTTGCGCCGTCACCATGGCGTAGAGCCACGGCGTCGTCGGCGTGGCCTTCATCGCGACCAACGCGAGATAGGTGAGCGTGAAGCCGAAAGAGCCGATGCTCCACACCCATTCGCGGCCGATGCGATCCGACAGCCAGCCGAGCCCGATCTGGCCGGGAATGCCGGCAAGACTGACCGCGCCCAACGCCCAGGCGGCGGTCGAGGCGGAAAAGCCGATCTCGAGTAGATATTTGGTCTGGTGGACCTGCACGGCGTACCAGGTGAAAAGTCCTGTGAAATAGCCGAGCGCCAGCATCCAGAACCGGAAGGTTTTGACGGCGCGACCGAGCGTCCAGTCGATCGCGGCCCATGCTGGGTCGACGATGTTGCTGCGCTTCTGGGGGCCGCCGGGCGTTGCTGCTGCGTCGCCGTCCGGCTCGAGGCCGAGATCGGCGGGCTTGCGCGCGACGAAGAGATTGAGCGGGGCGAGGATCGCCATCATGCCCAGCCCGAGGATGATGCAGGCGGTGCGCCAGCCGTAGCTCTCGATCCAGCGCTGGAAGGCCGGCAGCAGCAGGATGGAGCCGACGCCGACGCCGGAAAAGGCGACGCTGATGGCAAGGCCGCGGCGCCGCACGAACCAGTTGGGCAGATAAAGCGACTGGCCGGTGAAGGTGAGGCAGACGCTGCCGCCGCCGACCAGCATGCCGAGCGTGAGATAGAGATGCCAGGGCGCAGTCGTCAGCGGCGCCAGCAGCAGGCCCGCGCCGACGAGAAAGATGCCGATCTCGATGACGAAACGTGGTCCCTTCGAATCCATCAGCCTGCCGAGCAAGGGGCTGAGCAAGGCGGAGGTCAGAAAGCCGAAGGAGAAGGCGCCGGCGACCGTCGCGCGCTCCCAACCGAATTCCGAGACGATGGGCGCGAACAGCAGCGAGAAGGAGGTGCGTGCGTTGACGCCGATCGCCATGGTGACGAAAGCGACGGCGACGACGACCCAGCCGTAGAAGAACGGCAGGCGTTTTGCGAGCGCGGCGATCATCTAGCGCGCACCAGCGAATGCGGTGCGACCGCGCGGTCGTTGAACTCGGGGCATGGGCGTTTCCGGTCTGTTGTTGCGGCCATCGTAAAGCAATTCGTCGCAATGGCGATGACCCGAGGCGTCATGACCGCCCCGCCCAGACGCGCAAGCGTGCCGTTCGACACGGCGATGTCCGACAGACCTGCTAGAAGAGAGCGGATCGAGGCCTGTCATGCTCAATGCGCTGCTCGAAATCATCGGCCTTTTCCTGCGGGCGACGATGTTCGTGATGGATGTCCTGAACGGGATCGGCAATCTGCTCGATTTTGGTCGACTGGTCGCGACCGGGCGCGCCGATACCGCGCCCCACGTTCGCGTGCCCCCGGATCCGAAGCCGCTCAGCCCGGAGGCCGAGCGCGCGCTCGCGGAGGCCGACGCCCGCCGCGAGGCGCAAGCGGGTCGACCCTAAGCGAGCAATTCCGCCGCGCGCGCCTGCGACACCGGCGCATCGGACAAAAGCGAATCGGCGAAGGCAGTCTCGCGGGCGCCAGTCTGCACGTCGAATGGATCGGGCGCGCTCAGGCGATGATCGAGCACGAGGCGCGAGAACAGGAGGCGCCGCGCATCGCCGCGCCGCTCGTGCGTCTGCTGCGCTTCCCAGGCGAGCGTGACCGCTGTCGCCACGTGATAGAGCACGCTTGTCGCGCGACGCGCCTCGGCCTCGTTGTCGCCATCTCCAGCCACTTTCTGCGCGAGCGCGATGGCGCGGTCGATCGCATGTTTCAGGCGATCGCGGTGGGCCTGCGGGGCGACGGTCGTTTCGCCGACGCGCGCGTGCAGGTCTGCGGCGAGCGCGCTTTCGGCGTGATGGCGGCCGACCGCGCGCGTGATGGAATCGAGCGCGACGATGTTGCTCGTGCCTTCCCAGATGGAGCCGAGATAAGAATCGCGCAGCACTCGCGCGCAGGCGAATTCCTCGACGTAACCAATGCCGCCGCGCATCTCGAGCGCGTCGCCCGTCACCTTGCGCGCATCGCGCGTGATGCGGAATTTCATGACGGGGGTGAGCATGCGCACGAGCGCCGCCGCCTCCTGACTGCCGCCGGTTTCCGCGCGGTCGAGCGCCGTGGCGGTGACGAAGCTAAGCGACAGCGCCTGCTCGACGGGGAGCATGAGTTTCAGCAATTGCCGGCGCGCCAGCGGCATGTCGACGATCAGCTTGCCGAACACGTAGCGATTGCGCGCGACATGGAAGGAATCGGTGAGCGCGCGGCGCATCAGCGCGGTCGATTTCACGCCATTCGACAAGCGTGACCAGTTGACCATCTCGGCCATCTGCACGAAGCCGCGATCGAGACGCCCGAGCGGATAGCAGATCGCGCCGTCGAACTTGATCTCGCCCGAGGCCATCGAGCGCGTGCCGAGTTTCTCCTTGAGACGCACGATGCGATAGGCGTTCTGCGAACCGTCGTCGAGAAAACGCGGCATGAGGAATAGCGCCAGACCGCGCGTGCCGGCGCCGGCGCCTTCAGGGCGGGCGAGCAGCGTTGCGACCTTGCCGTCAGCATTCGAGCAGAACCATTTCTCGCCGTAGAGACGCCATTGGCCGTCGACATGCCGCGCGACCGTCGTCAGCGAGCCGACGTCGGAGCCGCCTTCCTTCTCCGTCATGAATTGCGCGCCCTGTGTCAGGCGGCTCATGTCGGTCGTGGTGAGGCCGTCGAGATATTTCGCCTTGAGGTCGTCGCTGCCGTAGCGCGACAGCAGCATGGCCGAACCGTCGGTTACGTTGATCGGGCAGCCCATGCCGAATTCGGTCTGGTTGAAGAGATAAGTGAAGGCATGCTTGGCGGCGGCGGGATAGACGTCGTCCCAGCCCATTATGCCCTTGCGATGCGACAGCGCGTGAATGCCGAAGCGGCCGAAGGCCGCGTCTTCCAGCTCGCGATAGGCCGGATGATATTCGATCGTCTGCACGTCGCGGCCAAATTTGTCGCGCTGGTGCAGGATCGGCGTGTGCCGGTCGGCGAGCCGCGCGCATTCGTCCAGCCTGCCGCCAGCGAGGCCGCCGAGCTCGATCAGATGCGGCTCGATATGGGCGCGCAATTTCGGCTCGAGGTGAATGTCCAGCAGGTCCTGCAGGGAGCGGTCGAGCGTGTAGAAATTGAGGCCGGTCGTATCCGGCGCGATGGCGTCGGAATTGACTCGAAGCGGCTTGTTCATTGTTTCCCCCGGAGGTTTTTGGGGATGATACGACGCCAGCCGCTCCGCGCAACGCGCGCCGTCCACAGACCACCCATGTCACCCCGGACAGCCGCAGGCTGATCCAGGGCCCAGAGTCCACGATGCTGGGCCCCGGCTCTCCCCTTCGCTGCGGCCGGGATCACATCGGCGGCTTCCCACGCTTCGCTCGCAATGACGACAGGCAGCGCCTATGTAGAACAAACCCGCCCCGCTCACCCCACCCGAGTCACACATGAGTTTCTGGATCGATTTCGGAGGTTTCGCGCTCAAATCCTTCTGGCTCGCAGCCATGATCGCGATCGTTCTCGTCGTGCCGATCATTATTGGCGCGCGATCGCAACGGCGGCGCGAGGACGAGGTGAAGGTGACGAGCCTCGACGACCGCTTCGACCTCATGGAAGCGCAGATCCGCATCGCCACGGACGGCGCGAAGGGCGCCAAGGCTTTCCTGAAGGCGCGCAAGAAGGAAGCCAAGCAGAGGGATGAGAACGCCAAGCGCGTCTATGTCATCGGGTTCAAGGGCGATCCGATGGCGAGCGGCCATGCGGCCTTCGCGCGAAAAATCACCGCGGCGCTGGTCGCGGCGCGGCCGGACAAGGACGAGATTGTCGTCTCGATCACGAGCCCCGGCGGGATCGTCTCGGGCTACGGGCTGATGGCGGCGCAGATGCAGCGCGTACGCCGCGCCGGCGTCGAGCTGACGGCTTGCGTCGACCAGGTGGCGGCGAGCGGCGGCTATATGATGGCGGTTGCCGCCAATCGCATCGTCGCCGCGCCTTTCGCGGTCGTCGGCTCGATCGGCGTTGTGGCGCAGGTTCCCAACGTCAGCCGTCTCCTCAAGAAGATCGACGTCGACTACGAGGAACTGACGGCAGGCGAG
>Ga0209607_1004159_pt1 | contig 10846 bp, 9 predicted proteins | sample AD_UKC117_MetaG_FD_184413 | JGI IMG/M metagenome (GOLD analysis project Ga0209607, IMG submission 184413) | Active sludge microbial communities of municipal wastewater-treating anaerobic digesters from Hong Kong - AD_UKC117_MetaG (SPAdes)... | ecosystem: Engineered > Bioreactor > Anaerobic >... | reverse complement strand
GATACCCAGCATCCAAGCTTCCATTTCAGGGTCTTCGTATCCGAGTTCCTCCAGGATGCGGACCAGTCGCCCCAGGTAGTGCTCTGCTTTCCGTTCGATGATCTCGTTGATGAAAGTGAACTGCCCCATCTCCAGCGCAAGCGGAATAAGCATGCGACTGATATGTGCCTGCTGCTGCAGGAAGGCGAACATCTGTTCGATCATATGGCGGAGCTCTTTTCGCGGATCTCCTTCCGCACGGCTCTCTTCCATGATCTGATCGCCGATGGCGAACATATAATCGATGATGCCTCTAAGAATGTCTTCCTTGGTCTCGAAATAATTGTAGATCAGACCTTTCGAAATGCCTGCTGTCCTGGCGATATCGGCCACGCTGGTGCGGTGGAAGGACTGTTTGCTGAACAGCTCCATCGCCGCCAGGACGATCTTTTCCCGGCTTTTTTCCCTGATCTGCTCGTTCTGTATGGCTGTTCTCGGTGACATATATTGACTGAACGGTCAGTCAAAAGTATTGCGGGTTTCCGACTCTGCCAAATATTTTTCGGGTATTAAAAGACTTTAACTGATCGCTGCTTACAGAAATACAACCAAAACGGCAGTATCCTGTTTCCTTTCAAAACACCCAACATGAGATCAGTACTATTCTCTCTCGCATTGCTGGCAGGTGTCATCGTTGCCCCGAATGCAGTGCATGCTCAAGACAGCAAGTCCGTTTCGCTGACCCTGCACAACGGTTCAGCGGTGTCCATTCCGCTGAAGATCGAAAAGGTCATGAACCCCAACCTGTCGCCGTTCAGCAACAGTGCCGTGACCGTAGCAGAGGGGACCCGCATCTGGTACCGGAAAGAAAATAAGTGGGTTGACTTTCTCGTGGTCACTGCAGATCTCAATGGCACCGTTGTAGAAGTGGATGAGCTGCTGAAGGAGAAGGGACTGAAATGACCTTTGTCTGACCGTCTGGTAACCTGCATAGCTTTTGCCTGTCAGATTCCTGCTTAATTTTGTGTAAACACGAACTATGAAAAGGATACTGGCAGGCATTTTTATGTTAACGGTCATCAGCACACAAGCGCAGACCGAACCCGCGACCAAGAACTTCAAATACGATTTCTTCAGTCCGGTGGCAGGATGTTTTGGTTTCGACCTGGAGACCTGGTACCGCAACAGCGTGACCATGGAATACAAGGCCGGGCTGATAGGTTTGAAGCTGGGCGATTATTTCGGCAATGAGCAGTTCATCGGAGGATAATTCTCTATCGGACCTAAATTCTATTTCCAGCTGGATAAAATGGAAGGCATTGACAACTACAGTGATTTCTCAGGATTCTATATGAAACCGGAGATACTGCTTAATTACTTCAGTTTCACCGACACCTATACGCAGTATGAATGGTGGTTTGACGATTTTGGCAACTACTACGAAAACCTGACCGATTATGAAGTAAAAGGTTCTGACATGTCTGTATCTCTGATGATGGGGCTGGGAAGACAGTGGACCTTCAGAGACATCGTCACACTCGACCTTTGGTTTGCACTGGGTTATGGCGGCAACTGGGTGAATGCTGATACCGACAATCTGCCGGAAGAAAATTATTACAACCCTGATCAGTCCTTCAAATACAGCTATGTGCGTTTTGGCGATTCGCCGATGATCTTTGACGGTGGACTGAGCGTGGGGATTCTTTTGAAATAATTCGGAAGGCGATGGACGGTCCCTCCCTACCGATGGCTATCGGGAACCATAGGGACGGAATTACTTATGACGATCCGCTTTTTACATTCAACTCCCTCTGGTCAGCGGTGAACCTTACTTTCAGCAAGGAGTGAGAGGTGAATGGATCTGTTTCATTACGATTAACCCCTTAACCCTTTTTCACCTTTTACTCTTAAACAAACACAAATCCCCGAAGCGATCGCTTCGGGGATTTGTGTAAATATTTATTTATGTCAACTATCACATCGCCGCAGCGAAGTTGGCTGCAACCTTGTTCCAGTTGATGACATTCCAGAACGCTCCGATATAATCCGGGCGACGATTCTGGTAGTTCAGGTAGTAGGCGTGTTCCCATACATCCAGTCCGAGGATGGGTGTGCCCTTTACTTCAGCAATGTCCATCAGGGTATTGTCCTGGTTGGGCCTGCTGGTCACCATCAGTTTCTTTTCGCCGGTCACGATGAGCCATGCCCAGCCGGAACCGAAACGGGTAGCAGCTGCATTGCTGAAAGCTTCCTTGAATTTGTCGAAACCACCCAGGTCGCGGTCGATGGCCGCAGCCAGGTCACCTGAAGGGGCGCCACCGGCATTGGGGGCCATCACTTCCCAGAACAGGTTGTGGTTGAAAAATCCGCCGCCGTTATTGCGCACGGCACCAGAGATCTTACCCACGTTAGCCAGTATCTCTTCAATGCTCTTGCCTTCCCATTCGGTACCGGCGATAGCGTTGTTCAGGTTGTTGGTATAAGCTGCGTGGTGTTTGTCATGGTGGATCTCCATGGTCCGGGCGTCGATATGCGGTTCCAGAGCATCAAATGCATACGGAAGCGCAGGAAGTGTAAATGCCATAATCAGTATTTGATTTAAATGAGGTTATGAAATTGAGTACACCTATATAACGATATGTAAAGGTAAGAGTTCATTTGAAGAAAGCAGTGGGGCCCCGTATAACAGCTGCTGCATCGCTTTGCTCACGCATCTGTAGCACGGGATCAGCTCCTTCGTCGCTGACAGTGAGAAGTGAACACTGCGTGAGTGAGGGGTGAGGGGGAGCAGTATAGCAGTGAGCAGTATAGCAGTGAGCAGAATATCAGTAAGCCGCATTTGGGGTAGGATCGAAAGTACTCCTTTACAGCTGGCGAAGCCGACTGCTTATTGCTATATGGTATTTTAATAAGAAGAGTCCAATTAACTAATTGATCCATTCCCTCATTCGCTAATTATTACAGAATACCTTTGCTCCATGGGTATCCTGACCGATCCGGATTCGTATTTCATGCAGCAGGCCATCAGACTGGCTGAACAGGCACTGGAACAGGATGAAGTGCCTGTAGGTGCTGTAGTGGTCAGCAACGGACACATCATAGCACGTGCACACAACCTGGTGGAACGACTGCATGATCCTACAGCGCATGCCGAGATGCAGGCCATCACGGCAGCCTGCAATCATTTCGGCAGCAAGTACCTGACAGAGTGCACCCTCTATGTCACTCTGGAGCCCTGCACCATGTGTGCCACTGCCATCTACTGGGCGCAGGTAGGGCGACTGGTCTATGGTGCTTCAGATCCCAAACTGGGTTTCACCAGGCACCAGCATATCATGCATCCTAAAACGCAGATACTGGGTGGGATTGAAGAGGACACCTGCGGACAGCTTTTGAAAGATTTCTTTAAGGGGAAAAGATAGGATGAGCCCCGTATAACAGCTGCTGTATCGCTTTGCTTACGCATCTAAAGCACGGGATCAGCTCCTTCGTCGCTGACAGTGAGCAGTGAAGGGTGAACCTTGCAGGAGTGAGGAGTGAGAGCCGCTGAACATGTTTGTCTAAAAAACCTTCGACCCTTACACCCTTTTCCACCCTTCGACCCCTGCACCCTTTTTCACCCAAAAAAAAGGGAACAGTTTCCTGTTCCCTTTGATCTGTTCAGTTACTTGCTGATCATTTGATCACCAGTGTCTGTACATCGTTGCGCTGACCATCGGTCAGGTGCACGAAGTAAGTACCGGCAGCCATATTTTCGAGATTGATCTCCTGAACGGTGTTATCGCCGTCAACTGCAATGCTTGCAGTAAATACTACCTGACCTACAGTATTGGTAATGTTCACCATGACCTGAGCGGCATCATATCCACTCAGCAGCAGGTTGAACTGACCGTTGTTCGGGTTCGGGTAGATGGTCATGCTGTTGCTGACATCTCCGATACGCAATGGCATGGTGAAGTCAGTTTGCGGTCCGGGAGCTGAGAAACCTGAAGGATAGCAAACAGAACGCAGACGCACTGTATAGGAGTGGCCGGGCTCCAGTGCTGTCAGCTCCATAAAGGTATCTGTGGTCTGACGATTCCAGCGTTCGCCGGTGGTGTTATCACGAATGGCGAACACATAGCGCTCTACTCCTTCTACCGGCTCCCAGGTCACACTGGCGTAGGTAGATGAAATGATCTCTACAGAAGGAGCACCAGGAGTATTACATACCGGAGGAGCAGTACAGCTCAGGTAAGAAATGATATTGGCACGCAGGTTAGCTGCTTCCACTGAAGGGCTGTGGAAGTTATTGGTAGTCATACCGCCAAATAACACAGTACCAGCACCCCAGGCTTTTTCAGCCAGCACCCAGTTGTCTGTAGAGAATTCATCCCAGATAAGCGGGTTCAGATCAGTACCGGTAACAACAGCATGTCCGAAGGAAGTACCCGTCCAGTTGGTACCAACCGGAGTAAAAGGTCCGGCAAAAATCGGGTGACCGGGATCTGCCGCCTCAGCGTTGTCAGTAAAATATGCATACACCAGAGAGGTGCCATCGAAACCAAAGCTCATGCCATCACCTTCGTTGGGTGCAGCATTAAGAAGCAGATGTCCGCCAGAGGCAACCCATGCTTCAATAGCATCGATATTGGCATCCAGGAATGCTTCCAGTTCATCGGCGTGAGAATCAGAACCTTCCAGGAACACAAAGCAATTTTCACTGCTGAAGGCTGCGTCCACATCTACCGTTTCAAAGTATTCATGGGTATAACCTTCTCCGAAATTGGCAGCAAGAGCATCCAGGTTAGAACTGGAGAACCATGGTTCACCGCCGGTGGTGTTGGAGTTGATATAATAAGCTCCGGTACCGGTAACAGGCATCATATCGGTAAGCAGCACATCATCTATGTAGTAGCGACAATCAGCATCTATGGAATAGAAGTCAACAGAACCGATATTGCCGGTATAGGCACCGGTATATACCATTACTCCATCGATCCATATTTCAATATTATCAGCATCCAGGTCTATCAGATGTTCCACCTTGAACCATTCGCCTACGGGATAGGAGAATTCGGCGGCACCGGGAATCAGTACATTTCCTGTACCGTCAGGGGCTGGTGTAACGTAATCAACCAGTGCAAAGACCAGTTCTGTGTTCCAGGCTATACCGGGTGTTTCACTTTCCTGGATGTTGTAGTAGCCGGACTTACCTTCCGGTACCAGCATTTGCCATTCCAGGCGCCAGTAGCCACTTGACTGGTTTCCGAGTTTCAGGATCACATCATTCAGGCCACCTTCTTCAATGGTCATGGAATTGGGTGCTGAATAAGCGTAGAGGTCGGTCACTTCGCCATCTTCAGAACCACCTTCTGCGCCGCTCCAGGTGGTCCACCAGGAGGCGCCGGGCCCGAGGGCATCGCCCGCGGTATAGGAGTCCATGTTATCACAAAGTGTTGCACCGGGTATGGCACAAACGGGGTCCTGAGCCACGGCGTTTCCTGCATAGAGGAGGCCTGCGGCCATCAGGGCAGACAGGTAATGTATGCGTTTCATAACGATCAAATTTTCAGCAATTTAGTTAAGATGTGTTACGATTGCAAACATGCCGGAAACAAACCGGGGCTGCAGCCGGAAGAAATCAGTCTGCAGAAATAAAAAAACCCCGCCATGGCGGGGTGTCTCTTACATCATGTGTTCGGTAGGTGCGGTGCTCTTGCTGTATCGCAGGATACGCTTTACCGTGTACTCAGGTGGTGAGGCCATTACGGTATCCAAACCTCTGGCAGCATCACGTAATTGTTCAAACTGATCATGAAGGTCTGTATCTGTAAGCAAACTTTCTCTGATCAGGCCGGTTTCTTCGGGGCCGGTTTCCCCGTACATGAAGCGAATAAGATGGTCTTGTGTAAGGGTTTTGATCATGCAGTCTGTTTAAGGTGATGAATTATTTTATCCAATACACACCTTAAACGGACGGGCTTTTCTCCCTATTGTATCATATGCTGATATTTTTTTCAGCCATCATTTTCCGGATGTTGATCAGTGCATACCGCATACGACCCAGGGCCGTGTTGATGCTGACCCCTGTCATATCTGCTATCTCCTTGAAACTCATACCGGAATAATGACGCAATATGAGTACCTGACGCTGCTCTTCAGGCAGGTGGTTCACAAGGTTGCGCACCTTATCATAGGTATTGTCATGGATCAGATTCTCTTCAATGCTCTTGTCTTTGAAACCCAGTACATCGAAAATATCGTAGCCATCGCCGGTAGTAACGATCGGCATGCGTTTGTTTCGGCGGAAATGATCAATACACAGGTTATAGGCGATGCGCATCACCCAGGGCAGAAATTTATCCTGCTCCCGGTAACGACCTGAACGCAGGGTGTCAATGACCTTCACAAAGGTGTCCTGGAAGATGTCTTCTGCCAGAGCCGCCTCCTTCACCGTAAAAAGGATGGATGTGTAGATCTTGTCGCGGTGACGGGTGATCAGTTCTGATAGTGCATGCTCATCACCTGAAATGTACAGGCGCACGAGTTGCTTGTCGGGCATGGATTGAACTTGCATACGATTATAAGGTTGTAGTAAAAAACTTCAGTAATTGTTGGCGTAGAAGTTTGTCCTTATAAGCAAGTTCTGTTGTTAGGAGTTGTACTTTTGTTGATCCAAAAATAGGATTGTTGCCCAAATTCAGGTAACAATACCCCCAAATGTACGGTTAAAATTTATTAAGGTTTCAAAAGTTTAGTTTTTTTGCCAAATTTTTGACAATTCATAAACAATTTCAGGGATTATAATGGCTGTGGGTAAGAAAAAGTCTGAAAAATTAGAAAATAAAAAAGAGCAGTACTCCGGTATATTCATAAAGGGAGCCAGAGAGCATAACCTGCAGAATATTGACGTGACCATTCCACGTAATCAGCTGGTGGTGGTGACCGGTGTGAGCGGCAGCGGAAAATCTTCGCTGACCATAGATACCCTCTATGCCGAAGGCCAGCGCCGTTATGTAGAAAGCCTGTCTTCTTATGCCAGACAATTCCTGATGCGCCTCAACAAACCTGATGTAGATTATATCAGGGGTATCTGCCCGGCCATCGCACTGGACCAGAAGACCACCACCCGAACCACCCGTTCTACCGTCGGCACCCTGACAGAGATCTATGACTACCTGCGCTTGCTGTTCGCCCGGGTGGGAAAAACCTTTTCGCCGGTGAGCGGAGAAGAAGTTCGTAAGCATTCGGTCACTGATGTGGTGGACCATTTCTCCTCCATCGCCGCAGGCAAAAAAGTGTTCATGACCGTACCCCTTCCAAGACAGAAGGGTCGTTCGCTCACGGAGACCGTGCATGTGCTTCACCAGAAAGGATACAATCGTCTGCTGGTTGATGGCGATGTGGTGAAGATGGAAGCTGTGCTGGATGGCGAAGCAGAACTGAAAGCCAAACAGGATCTGCATCTGCTGGTGGACAGGCTGGTTACCAAAGAGAACGATGAAGAATTGCTGCAACGGGTGGCTGATTCTGCCGATGCTGCATTCTATGAAGGGCACGGCGAACTCTGGCTGCTGGAAGAAGGTGCTGAACCTATGTCTTTTTCCAATCGCTTCGAGGCCGATGGTATCACATTTGAAGAACCCACCCCGGATTTCTTCAACCAGAACAATCCCTATGGTGCCTGCAGACGCTGCGAAGGTTTTGGTACCATCATCGGCATTGATCCATCACTGGTCATTCCTGATCCATCTCTTACTGTTTACCAGGGGGCTGTTGCCTGCTGGAGGGGAGAGAAAATGAAAGCCTGGCTGGAAAGACTGGTGGACCATGCATCACTCTTCGACTTTCCCATCCACAAACCCTACAACCAACTCACGGATGCGCAGAAGAAATTGCTGTGGACCGGCAACGCTCATTTCCAGGGGCTGGATGACTTTTTCCGCATGCTGGAAGAGAATGCCTATAAGATCCAGTATCGGGTCATGCTGGCCAGATACCGGGGCCGCACTGTTTGTCCCGAATGCGAGGGAAGCCGTATCAGAAGCGACGCACGCTATGTACTGGTAGCGGGAAAACATATCGGCGAACTGCTGGATATGCCGGTAGATCAGTTGCAGGCTTTCATTGCTTCCATGGGGCTCGATGTGACCGAAGAAAAGATCGCACGAAGAATTCTTACTGAAGTGAACGGAAGACTGGGGTATATGCTCGATCTCGGACTGGGTTACCTGACCCTGAACCGACGTTCAAATACATTGTCAGGCGGAGAGACCCAACGCATCAACCTGACCAGAACATTAGGAAGCAACTTAACTTCCTCCCTGTATATCCTGGATGAACCCAGCGTTGGATTACATCCGCGTGATACAGAGCGACTTGTTCGTGTATTGAAAGAATTGCGCAACCTGGGTAACACCGTGGTGGTGGTGGAACACGAGGAAGAAGTGATACGCAGCGCAGATCATCTGCTGGATATCGGTCCCGAAGCAGGTGTACACGGAGGAAAACTGGTATTCAGCGGAACCCTGCAGGACCTGGACGGATCGAAGGAAAGTCTGACAGCAAAATATCTGACTGGAAAGGAAGTGATCGAGGTGCCGAAGCAGAAAAGAAAACCACGCAATTTCATCCAGATCAAACAGGCGAATATGCATAACCTGAAATCGCTGGATGTGCGACTACCCCTGCATTGCCTGACAGCGGTGACCGGTGTGAGTGGCAGCGGCAAGACCACCCTGATCAGGCATTTGTTCGCCCCCGAACTGCAGCGCTTGCTGGAACACGAAGCTGACAGTCCGGCAAGTTCATCATTGATCAGTGGCGACTGGCGGAAGATCACCCAGCTGGAAATGGTGACCCAGGATCCGATCGGAAAATCCAGCCGGAGCAATCCTGTAACCTATGTCAAGGCCTATGATGCCATTCGCGAACTGTATGCATCTCAGGGATCAGCTAAAGCGAGGGGATACAAGCCCAGTCATTTTTCCTTCAATGTGGATGGAGGACGATGTGAAACCTGTAAAGGTGAAGGAGAGATCGTGGTGGACATGCAGTTCCTGGCAGATGTGCATCTGGTATGCGATGACTGTGGCGGGAAAAGATTCAAAGAAGAGATACTTGATATTAAGTATAAAGATAAAAACATATCTGATATACTTGCCATGAGTATAGAGGAAGCAGTAGCTTTCTTTTCAGGCGAAAAAGATATTGCAGGCAAACTGCAGCCTCTTATGGATGTAGGTCTGGGTTATGTACAGCTGGGACAAAGCAGCTCCACCCTGAGCGGCGGTGAGGCCCAGCGGGTCAAACTGGCAAGCTTTCTGGGGAAAGGACGCGGAAGGGATCACATACTTTTCATATTTGACGAACCAACCACCGGTCTGCATTTTCACGACATACGCAAACTGCTGGATTCTTTCCAGATGCTCATCGAACATGGTCACAGCGTCATCGTGATAGAACACAACCTGGAGGTCATCAAGTGTGCTGACTGGGTGTGCGATCTCGGGCCGGAAGGCGGTGAAGCCGGTGGTTATCTGGTCTTTGAAGGAGCACCGGAAGAATTGACCAATGTGGCACAAAGTTTCACCGGAAAATATTTAAAGGAGAAGTTTTGAGGAGCAGGGAAGCCGTATAGCTGTGAAGGAGCAGGCAGTGAATGGTGAGGATGGAGGGACGTTATCCAGGTTGAACACAGAATCCGATACACCGACAGCTCCCGATAGTTACAGGGAGGGGTTCCATCCTTATACCCTTATCCAGTCTTCCTCACCCTTTGACCTTTTCTATTTTCTTATTTTAGTTCCATGAAACCAACCTGGCGCCGACTCCTTGCCGTACTGGCCGGTGTGATAACCGGAGGCATTGTGATCTTTCTGATGGAAACCATCGGGCATACCGTCATACCACCACCAGATCATGTGGATCTGTCAGATATTGATTCCATGAATGCCTATATGCAGGAAGCACCTGTGGCAGTTTTGCTTTTTGTGGTGCTGGGCTGGCTGTTAGGCTGTCTGATGGGTGGGTGGGTTGCTGCCAGGATATTCAAAGAATCTCTGCTGGCATCATTCATTTGTGGTACGGTTCTTCTGGTCTTCAGCATTATCAATATGACCAGCTTCTATCATCCGGTATGGGTTTGGATAGCAGCTCTTGCGGGGATGGTACCGGCAGCCTGGTACGGAGGCAGACTTGGCATCAGGAGATAAACCTGCTCAGATAATCATTTATATGTCCTGCCATTTCTCTTGGCTGTTCCAGCATGCCCATATGGCCAGCTTGCGGAAGTACATACAGTTCAGTTTGCGGTGCCAGTGCAGCCTGAGCGAGAAGGTTTTCCATCGGTAACAGCGTATCATGATGACCTTGCACCATCAGGACAGGCAGATGCGCATTTTGCAGCACATCTTCTGTTGACAGCCGGTTTATCATCGCTTCCAAAGCCTGCTGAAGCCCCTCCGGATCCTGATCATCCAGTGCATCTATTTCTGCCCGAACCAGTACACGGTCAGTAAGCGGTGCAAACAATCCCGGAACAAGCTGGCGCACATAGGCCCTTGCTCCGTTTTCACCTACAAAACGGATCGCCTTTCTTCTGCTTTCTTTTTTCTCTTCAGTGTCAGCATAAACATGAGAGTGGATCAGACCAATACCTGTAAGCCTTTCCGGATATCCTGCAAGCATTTCCATGGCCAGATAGCCTCCCATGGAATGCCCCATGACCACCACCTCATCCAGGCCTTCCTGGTCAAGAAGTACAAGAAGATCTGCTGCCAGATCATGCATTGTCCAGGAAGCCCCGACCGGTGAACGACCGGAACCGGGCAGGTCAGGTATGATCAGACGGTACCTGTCGTCGAGCAGAATGAGCACCGGATCC
>Ga0209607_1004158_pt1 | contig 10846 bp, 6 predicted proteins | sample AD_UKC117_MetaG_FD_184413 | JGI IMG/M metagenome (GOLD analysis project Ga0209607, IMG submission 184413) | Active sludge microbial communities of municipal wastewater-treating anaerobic digesters from Hong Kong - AD_UKC117_MetaG (SPAdes)... | ecosystem: Engineered > Bioreactor > Anaerobic >... | reverse complement strand
GCGCCGGCCTGTCACGCCGGAGGCCGCGGGTTCAAGTCCCGTCGCTCGCGCCATTCCCCCTTTTTCAAGCCATATTGTTGTTGTCACCCGCCGCCTGGGTTGCGGTATCACCGCACGGGTCCGAACAGCGTAGGCTCATTGCATGGCCAGCGCCGCCTGCTGCGTCCGTCCAACCCACCAGCGCTGCACCAGCCAATCGAGCGAGATCGGTCCTGGGCCAGCAATCGCCAGCCAGCCGAACAGCGCCATATAGGCGACCTCCTCGAACCCAAGAAGCGTCTCCAGGGAATCGACGTAGGCCCACTTGGCGGCAATCACCGCAACCGCCATCGTGATGACGAGGCCAGGCGCGGCGATGCGCGTCAACAATCCCAAGATCAGCAACACTCCGCCAACAAACTCAAGGCCCGAAACAAAGGGCGTCATGATGGCCGGCCAGGGAATCCCCCACTCGGTGAAATTCTCGATCATCACCGGCAGATTGTTGAGCTTGGCCCACCCCGTCCACATGAACACCCAGCCCACAACGATGCGCGCAAAAAGAGGGGCCAGCCAGCCGAACGCACGCGCCTGCCGCTCACTGCCCAAAATCAACCAGTCGAGAAATGCCTGTCCCACGTTTACCGTCCTTGGTCTGGAGTTGAAAGTTCCAAGGATCATTTCGAGTCGCACGCGGCAGGCGTTACGGTACCTATGATCACACCCAGGTGTTCAGAGCCCGGAGCCAATTCCTGATTATCCAAGACCAGCGGGAAGTGTTCGCCGGGCCAGCACGTCTCAACACGCCGAGCTACCAGGTTCCAGCACAGCGCCACTCAAGCATTTTGCGAAGAAGTGAACACCGGTTCGCCGCAGAAAATGCGACCAAACAAGGGGTGCCAGACACTTTCAACTTGTATCAGGAACAGGGCATGGTGGGCGGTGAGAGGGTCGAACTCCCGACATCCTCGGTGTAAACGAGGCGCTCTACCACTGAGCTAACCGCCCGCAAGACGCACTCTCATAAAGCCGATTGCCAAAGGCCGCAAGACGGCCCTGCGCTGTGCATCCTACCAACAAAAACGCCTGAGGGACAAAAAACGAATTGTGCCGGCGCACTGACGACCCCAGCGGAATCGATCTTATCTGTTATCGCTCACGCGCCGCACCGGCCGTCGGCCTGGCTTGGCGCGGACGCGGCCTGAGCGCTTCCTCCTCATCGTGAAGCGCTCTAATAAATAATCGGCCACAAAAAAAAGGAGGGCAGCCCGCCCTCCTTTTTTAAAAGACTGCCATGCAAGCATCAGCCGTTGAGCAATTCCTTGAGGCCCTTGGCTGCGGTGAACTTGGGCGCCTTGGAGGCCGGGATCTGCATGGTCTTGCCGGTCAGCGGATTGCGACCCTCACGCGCCTTGCGGTCCGCAACCTTGAAGGTGCCGAAATCGGGGATGCGGACTTCCCTACCATCCTTGAGCGCGGTTTTGACGGCATCGACCACGGCATCAACGACCTGCCCTGCCTTATCCTTTGTCAGATCAAGCTCCTTGGCCACCGTATCGATCAGATCTTTCTTGCTCATCTTCGTTTTTCCTCGCGTTTGGTATTTGGTTCAGCCATCAAGCGCTGGATCACACTCGAACTGGGCGGTCGGTTCCGAAGCGCTTTGCGAGCCGATAGACAGGACCGGCGCTCCAGCGTCTTGGTTTGTCGCATTTTCTTCAACGAACCGGCGACGAACCGTGTCCACGTCGTCGAAAAATGCTCTAGTGGAGGCGCATCATGCTCCCGTCAATGACGTGCTTTCACCGCGCGACGAATTGCCAGGACCCAATCGCAACAGGACAAGCAGCCAGTAGCGCCCTCCTGATCCTGATGCTGTTTGATCTCTCGACGGCCAAACCCGCGCAAAAACCTTCAGTCACCGCATTTGAGGGTGCACACAAGCCCCGAAAGACGGTAGTCGTCAAGCGGAATCTCGCGGTTTTTCGGGCTTTCTAACACCCTCACCCCTAAAGACGGGCTGGTTTTTGAAAAGTTATGGCCAGTCTGCGGAATTTCACCCCAGACTGGCCATAATATTCAAGTGAACGATGCTTAGTATTCGTTCAACTGTCAGTGCACGGCAACGCGAGAGGATCAATGTGCGGTAACGCGCGAGCCGCCCTTGTCCTGATCCTCACCCTCGCTGGCGACGACCTGCGCCTGCGCCTCCTCGTCCCACTGGATTGGTTCGGGCACACGCACCAGAGCGGTTTTCAAGACCTCTTCAAGCCGCGAGACTGGCACGATCTCGAGCTTGTTCTTCACCTCGTCGGGAATCTCGGTGAGATCCTTGACATTCTCCTCCGGGATGCAGACCGTCTTGATGCCACCGCGCAACGCCGCGAGCAGCTTCTCCTTCAAGCCACCGATCGGCAGCACACGGCCTCTGAGCGTGATCTCACCAGTCATCGCCACATCCTTGCGCACCGGGATCTGGGTCAGAACCGAAATGATGGCGGTGACCATCGCGATGCCAGCCGACGGCCCGTCCTTGGGCGTTGCGCCCTCCGGAACGTGCACGTGGATGTCATACTTCTCGAACATCGTCGGAGCGATGCCGAAATCGACCGAACGCGAGCGCACGTAGGCATTCGCCGCCTGGATCGACTCTTTCATCACATCACGCAGGTTGCCCGTCACCGTCATCTTGCCCTTGCCGGGCATCTTGATGCCTTCGATCGTGAGCAACTCACCGCCGACTTCCGTCCACGCAAGTCCGGTGACGATACCGACCTGATCTTCCAGCTCCGCCTCACCGTAGCGGAACTTAGGCACACCAAGGTAGTCCGGTAGATTGCTCAGACTGACCGTCACGCTCTTGTTCGATGAGGTGAGGATCTCCTTCACCGCCTTGCGGCAAAGCTTGGCGATCTCGCGCTCCAGCGAACGCACACCCGCTTCGCGCGTGTAGCGCCGGATCATTTCCTGCAGCGCCGCATCCTCGATGGAGAACTCCTGGTCGGCAAGACCGTGCGCCTGCTTTTGCTCGGGGATGAGATGGCGCTTGGCGATTTCGATCTTCTCGTTTTCCGTGTAGCCCGCCAGGCGAATGATCTCCATGCGGTCCATCAGGGGAGCGGGAATGTTGAGCGTATTCGCCGTCGTCACGAACATCACGTTGGACAGATCATAATCGACCTCCAGGTAATGATCGTTGAACGTCGCGTTCTGCTCGGGATCGAGCACCTCGAGCAACGCCGACGAGGGGTCGCCGCGGAAGTCCGAACCCATCTTGTCGATCTCGTCGAGAAGGAACAGCGGATTGACCCGCTTGGTTTTCTTCATGGACTGGATCACCTTGCCGGGCATCGAGCCGATATAGGTGCGCCGATGGCCACGAATCTCCGCCTCATCGCGCACACCGCCCAGTGACATGCGCACAAACTCGCGGCCCGTGGCATTCGCGATCGACTTGCCCAGCGACGTCTTGCCAACGCCCGGAGGGCCAACAAGGCACAAAATTGGACCCTTCAGCTTGTTGGTGCGGTTCTGCACGGCGAGATACTCGACGATGCGCTCTTTGACCTTCTCCAGGCCATAGTGCTCCTTGTCGAGGATCTCTTGAGCTTCGGCGAGGTCCTTCTTGACCTTGCCCTTGACGCCCCAGGGAATCGACAACAGCCAGTCGAGATAATTGCGCACGACGGTGGCCTCAGCCGACATCGGGCTCATCTGCTTGAGCTTCTTCAGCTCGGCAAGCGCCTTATCGCGCGCCTCCTTGCTCAGCTTGACCTGCTCGATCTTCTCCTCGAACTCGGCGATATCATCGCGCTCGTCGGCATCGCCGAGCTCCTTCTGGATCGCCTTCATCTGCTCGTTGAGATAATATTCGCGCTGTGTCTTCTCCATCTGGCGCTTGACGCGCGAGCGGATCTTCTTTTCCACCTGGAGGACGGAGATTTCGCTCTCCATCAGCGTGTAGACGCGCTCCAGCCGCTCCGAGATCGTCGTCGTCTCGAGCACATCCTGCTTTTCGGAAATCTTGATGGCCAGATGCGAAGCGATCGTATCGGCAAGCTTCGAATAGTCTTCGATCTGCGCAATTGTGCCGAGCACCTCTGGGGAGATCTTCTTGTTGAGCTTGACGTAGTTCTCAAACTGCGAGACAGCCGAGCGCGCCAGCGCCTCCAGCTCAGTCTTCGCCCCCTGGCTCTCTTCAACGCGCGCAATGGCAGCCTCGAAGTAGTCTGCGTTCTGGGTGTAGTCCTTGATGCGCGCGCGCGATGTCCCCTCGACGAGCACCTTGACGGTGCCGTCAGGCAGCTTCAACAGCTGCAGCACGGAGGCGAGCGTGCCCATCTCGTAGATCGCATCGGGCGCCGGGTCGTCATCACCGGCATTCTTCTGCGCCACAAGCAGAATGTGCTTATCCGTCCGCATCACCTCTTCAAGCGCATTGATGGATTTCTCGCGCCCGACGAACAGGGGGACGATCATGTACGGAAACACCACAATATCGCGCAGCGGCAGCACCGGAAAAAGTTCCGCGCCGTCCGTCTTCTTCTCGGGTGTCTGTTTCTCGTCGCTCATCTCATGACCCTTGGCTCATGCCGCTGGAAATGGCCAGCCGGCGTTGGCATTCGACCAAACTTGTCGACCTGCCCCCTTGACGCAAGTGCTTCAGGAGGCATTGGCAAACGGCAGGACGTTAAAGGACGTTGCAGTAACAAAACGGCAGCTTAGTCACTCGGCTCCAGGCACCGTGACCTTACCCCTTCAACCACAGCTCCGCCCTTACCTCCCATGGAACAGATGGGGTACGCTTAACGCCAATCAAGAGCCCACCCCTTAATTGTTGTACCGGCTTTGGCAGCGATCGCAAAGCTGATGCATCAACAGACCAGCATGCCCGAGCTTTCAGACCTAAAGCACTTTTTGAAGAAGTGAACGCTGGTTGTCGAAGAAAATGTGACCAAACAAGAAGCTAGAGCATTTTCCGACGAAGTGGACATCGGTTCGTCGCAGAAAATGTGACCAAACGAGAAGCTAAAGCACCAAACCCAATTCATCCGATGACAAAGCAATCGGCAAGGCTGGAGCTGACGTTTGACGCTCCCGGTGCAGGCCATCAAACGTCAGTTAACTCAAAACAAGAATACCGTGACCGCGAAATCACCCCACACATCACAGGCTAACCTCGATGGGAATTTCGCGATCTCAGCGACACCAGCAAAAGCAAGGCTCACACGTGATGAGAGAAAAATTACGAAGCGCTAGAGCTTCCCTTCTCCTCGGCACGATCGGTATAGATCCGCAGCGGGCGCGCGCCCCCCTCGACAACCTCTGGTCCGATCACGACTTCCTCCACGCCCTTCAGCGTGGGCAGATCGAACATGGTGTCGAGCAGGATACCTTCCATGATGGAGCGCAAACCGCGCGCACCGGTCTTACGCTCGATTGCCTTGCGCGCAATCGCCTTCAGCGCCTCTTGGGTGATGGTGAGTTTCACGTCCTCCATCTCGAACAGGCGCTGATATTGTTTGACCAGCGCGTTCTTCGGCTCTGAGAGGATCTGCACGAGGGCATCCTCATCGAGGTCCTCAAGCGTGGCAATCACCGGGAGACGGCCGATAAATTCGGGGATGAGGCCGAACTTCAACAGATCCTCGGGCTCAACCTCGCGCAACACCGCACCGGTGCGCCGCTCGTCGGGCCCACGCACTTTCGCAGCAAAACCGATCGAGGTGCCTTTGCCGCGACCCGAAATGATCTTTTCAAGCCCTGCGAACGCACCACCACAGATGAACAGGATATTGGTCGTGTCGACCTGCAAGAACTCCTGCTGCGGGTGCTTGCGCCCACCCTGCGGCGGCACCGAAGCAATCGTCCCTTCCATGATCTTGAGCAGGGCCTGCTGCACACCTTCGCCCGACACATCGCGCGTGATCGAGGGATTGTCCGACTTACGCGAGATCTTATCGACCTCATCGATATAGACGATACCGCGCTGCGCCCGCTCGACGTTGTAGTCGGCATTTTGCAGCAATTTCAGGATGATGTTCTCTACGTCTTCGCCGACATAGCCCGCCTCGGTGAGCGTCGTCGCATCGGCCATCGTGAACGGCACATCGAGAATGCGCGCCAGTGTCTGCGCCAGCAACGTCTTGCCGCAGCCGGTTGGTCCTACCAGCAGAATATTCGACTTGGCCAGCTCGACGTCGTTGGACTTGGCGGCGTGATTGAGGCGCTTGTAATGGTTGTGAACCGCGACCGAGAGAACGCGCTTGGCGTGCTCCTGACCGATCACGTAATTATCAAGAACTTGGCAAATCTCCTGTGGCGTGGGGACGCCATCACGCGATTTAACCAGCGTGTTCTTATTTTCTTCCCGGATGATGTCCATGCACAGCTCGACGCACTCGTCGCAGATGAACACGGTAGGCCCCGCGATCAGCTTGCGCACTTCGTGCTGGCTCTTGCCGCAGAACGAGCAGTACAAGGTATTCTTTTCTTGGGGCATTTTCCGTCTCTCACCCAGGCCTTCTTTGTCCATCTCGCGGTCCGGAGGCATCCGGCTAGACCGACGCGCAGTGACTCCGAAGCATTATAATACCCAAATTGGGCGCTCTGTGACCTTACCCGCCAAGGGGCACAAGAATCCTTCCCCCTGATCTGAACACGCTAGCGTCCACCAGATCAAGATTGGATTAACGCCTTCTTGTGGCCCGCTCCTGATTTTACCAGCAACGTGACCTGCAAGGGCCAATCCCTCTCATTAACCTGATCGATCGGAAATTCCGCACGTTACGAGGGAACATTTCAAAAACTTCGACCGAACCTCTCCTGTTAAAGTGGTATCAACATCGCTGTCAGGCAAGGCTTCTCGCTGAGCCGGGATGAACCAAGCCAGAAAGCCGAGCGAGCGAAAATCCGCGCGAACCGAAGAGCTCCCTCCGGCAATCGGTCACGCGTGCGATGGCCCACAACCCCGCTGCGGCCAATGCACGCGATCGATGGCCTTTGCGCCGAAGGATTACGGCGCACACCTTCACGATTTCGAAGCTGCCTGCTCCACCGCCGCCTCGGCATCCTCGCGCTTGGACATGACGCGATCGATGAGACCGAAGTCTTTTGCTTGGTCGGCCGTCATGAAATAGTCGCGGTCGAGCGTGCGCTCGATCGTCTCATAGGGCTGTCCCGTATGGTGCACGTAGACCTCATTGAGGCGCCGCTTCATCTTGATGATGTCCTCGGCATGCCGTTCGATGTCGGAGGCCTGCCCGGAAAATCCACCCGAGGGCTGATGCACCATGATGCGCGCGTTTGGCAGCGCGAACCGCATGTCCTTGTCTCCCGCGCACAGCAGCAGCGAACCCATCGATGCGGCCTGTCCGATGCACAGCGTCGCCACCGGTGGCTTGATGAACTGCATCGTGTCGTAGATCGCCATGCCGCTCGTCACCACGCCACCTGGCGAGTTGATGTACATGGAGATTTCTTTTTTCGGGTTCTCCGCCTCCAGAAACAGCAGCTGCATGCAGATCGAGGCAGCCATGTGGTCCTCGATCGGACCGGTAACGAAGATGATGCGCTCCTTCAACAGACGCGAAGGCAGATCATACCCACGCTCGCCGCGGTTGGTCTGCTCCACGACCATCGGCCAGAAGGTGTTGGTGATGGTATCGACGGGATCGCGCATGGAAAGTCTCCTGGTCGCCGGCCTCTAGAGCGCTTTTCGATCCGATTCCATCGGATCCGCACTCTAGCTCTTTAGCTCTTTGGTTTGCCGCATCTTCTTTAACGAACCGGGGTCGGCTTCGTCGAAAAATGCCCTAGAGCCCACATGGGCCACCTGGGACAGTGACCCTCATTACGCAGAGTGAATATCATGCCAGGAACCGCCCAGAGCAAGGGGGGCCACCACGCGGCACATGAACTGCGACTGCAGGCCCACCGCCAGCGAAAGTCTTCGCCGACCCAGGCCACACATTAGTTGCACATCAAACGTCCTTTGCAGCCTCGAGCGCCTGCATCAGATCATCCTTGCTGACGACCTTCTCCGTCGGCTTGACCTGTTCAAGCATGTAATCGACCACTTTGTCCTCGAACAACGGTGCGCGAAGCTGCGCCAGCGCGCCCGGCGTCTTCTCGTAGTATTCGTAGACGAACTTCTCCTGGCCGGGATAGCGGCGCGCCTGCTCGACGAGCGCGCGGCGCAGTTCATCCTGCGTCACCTGGATCTTGTTCTTGTCGCCGATTTCGCCAATGACGAGACCCAGCCGCACGCGCCGTTCGGCCAGCTTTTTGTACTCCTCGCGCGCACTTTCCTCGGTCTTGCCCTCGTCCTCGAAAGACTTACCCGAACGCATCATCTCATCGCCGAGCTGCTTCCAGATGCTCTCAAATTCGTTATCGACGAGTGAGGCCGGCAATTCGAAGTCATGCGTCTTTTCCAGCGCGTCGAGCAATTCGCGCTTGAGCTTCACACGGGCCGCCTGCCCGTACTCCTGTTCGAGCTGCTTGGTGACGAGTTCCTTCAGCTTCGCCACGTCCTCCGTACCCAGCGACTTGGCAAATTCATCATCGACCTCGGGCACTTTGGGAGCGGCAACTTCCGTCACCTTGACATCGAAGTCCGCCTGCTTGCCGGCCAGCGTCTCGACTTGGTAGGTTTCCGGGAACGTTGCCTGCACGACCTTCTCGTCCCCCGCCTTCAGCCCGACAAGACCTTCCTCGAAACCGGGGATGAAGTTGCCCTGCCCGACGATCACCGGCATGTCCTTGTCTTCGCCACCTTCGAAGGGAACGCCGTCGATCTTGCCGACGAAATCGAGCGTCACACGATCACCGTTGGCGGCGAGGCGACCCTCCTGCCCCTCATACGTCGTGGAGCGCTTGCGCAGATCCTCGATGACCTCGTCAATCGCCTCCGGCGTGACTGCGACAGCGAAACGCTCAAGCTCGATCTTGTCCAGATCGGTGATCGCAATCTCCGGCAGAACCTCAAACGACATCGAATAGGCAAGATCGGCCTCACCCGAAATGACCTTCTCGATCTCGTCCTTGTCCTCGGGCAGATCAATCTCGGGCTGCATCGCCGGGCGCTCGTTGCGGTCGGTGATGGCCTGCGAGGAGGTCTCGCGCACCGTCTGCTCAAGCACTTCGGCCATCAGCGAGCGGCCATAAAGCTTCTTGATATGCGCCAGGGGAACCTTGCCCTTGCGGAAACCCTTGAGCTGGACGCGATCCTTCAATTCGCCAAGGCGCTGGTTAAAGCGGTCGCCCAACTCGTTTTGGCCAACCGTCACCTTAAGCGTGCGCTTCAGGCCGTCTGTGTTCACCTCGGTGATCTGCATATCGTCCAATGCCTTCGGTCAATCTCTTGTTCACGGGAGCGCGGCGGATACCGGCCCCACGGCTGCCTCCCTTCGGAGGCGATCCTTGAAGCGCTCGCAAAGTCAGGAGCACTGGTGCGGGCGGAGGGACTTGAACCCCCACGGCCAAGGCCACCAGAACCTAAATCTGGCGTGTCTACCAATTCCACCACGCCCGCCCGCGCCACGCCGGGACTACCCGGCCGAGGCCGAACCGGTTTAGACCGGCCCTCCAGGCTCCAGGCAATCCAACCCCAGGGCGCAGCGCTGAAACCATCAGCTCTTGCTTTGCGAGACAAGTCTCGGGCGAACATATATCTGCCGAGCCCGCCGAAGATCAATCCCGGATTGGACAGCTGCCTTACCGGCGCCCACCACCCCCGCACCGCGCTCGCTCAGCACGCGCCCAATCCCCCGCGTTGCTGCCCCGCAACGCTGACCTAATCTTCCATAGGGGCGGAAGCGCGAACGCGGCTTTGGCGAAGTGAACATCTGGAGCCTTTTGCCACGAAGCGGCTGCTGGCTTGTCAAATAAAATGTGACAAACCAATAGTCTACAGAATTTCTCGATGAACCGGTGTCCACTTCGTCGGAAAATGCTCGCTCCTTGCTTGGTCGCATTTTCTTCGACGAACCGGTGTCCACTTCGTGGGAAAATGCGCTGCGCGTCCAAACCCTAAGCCACTTTCGGCGCCTTGAGCCGCCGCGGATCATAGTTGAGCACAGGCGCCAGCCAGCGTTCGCCTTCCTCGACCTTCCAGCCCTTGCGTGCCGCGTAATCCTCAACCTGGTCGCGCTCGACCTTGCCGACGCCGAAATAGTGGCTGTCGGGATGCGCGATGTAGAGTCCGGATACGGATGCTGCCGGCCACATCGCGAAGGTTTCGGTCAGCTCGATACCAGTCTTGTTGGCAACATCCATCAGCTTCCACAACGTCTTTTTCTCGGTATGGTCGGGCTGAGCGGGATACCCCGGCGCCGGGCGGATGCCCTGATAAGCTTCACCGATCAGATCGTCATTGGCGAGCTTCTCGCTTTGCTCGTAACCCCAGAACTCACTGCGAACGCGCTCATGCATGCGTTCGGCGAACGCCTCCGCCAGACGGTCCGCAAGCGCCTTGAAAAGAATGCGTCCGTAATCATCCGTCGCCTGGAAGTGGGCTGCCAGTGCCGCATCGTCACCAATGCCAGTGGAAACCGCAAACCCACCGATATAATCATGAACGCCGCTGTCCTTGGGCGCGATGAAGTCGGCAAGCGCCGTGTGGGCGCGATCGCGACTAGGATCGCGCGCGATCTGCTGACGCAGCGTGTGCAGCATGGCGAGCCTGGAATGACGCGGCTCGCCGGTGTAGAGCTCGATATCGTCACCAACGCTGCTCGCCGGCCAGAACCCGATCACCGCGCGTGCCGTCAGCCACTTGCCCTCGATGATCTTCTTCATCAGAGCCTGCGCATCGGCAAACAGCTTCTTGGCCTCCGCCCCCACTTTGTTGTCACTAAGGATCTGC
>Ga0209607_1004150_pt1 | contig 10854 bp, 6 predicted proteins | sample AD_UKC117_MetaG_FD_184413 | JGI IMG/M metagenome (GOLD analysis project Ga0209607, IMG submission 184413) | Active sludge microbial communities of municipal wastewater-treating anaerobic digesters from Hong Kong - AD_UKC117_MetaG (SPAdes)... | ecosystem: Engineered > Bioreactor > Anaerobic >... | reverse complement strand
CATTCGCGCAAATGTCTCGGCCATCACGACGCTTCGCAAACAGCCGACTCGGCGATACTTAGCATACCACGCCGCCGAAAATCTTCAACGGACGGCTTTGCCGCCGCATTCCCCCGGAATCCCCCCTCCAGGCGACCCAAACGCGACGACGGACCGCCGTCGTCGGAATCACACACGCCCCGATGCCCCACCGATCGCCCCCTACTCGGCCGGGGCTTCCGTCTTCATCAGGTCGTGCAGCCGCTGCTCCACGAGGACGAGGTTGGCCTCCCCCGCCATTTTCACGAGCTGGAGCAGGTCGGACATCGTCGACACCTCCTCCACCTGCTCGTCGATGAACCACTTCAGGAAGCTCCGCGTCGAGTGATCCTTCTCGGACTCCGCCTGGTCGGCGAGACCGTAGATCTGCTTGCTGACGCGCACCTCGCTCGCGAGGGCCGCCTCCACCATCGGCTGGGCCGCCTTGAACCCGCACTGCGGCTTGTCCAGCGCGGCGAGCTCAACGTTTCCGCCGGAGTCGAGGACGTACTTCGCGATTCGCATGGCGTGATCGTGTTCCTCGTCCGCCTGGGCCTGGAATTTGGCCGCGAACACCTTGAGGCCCATCACGTCGAATTCGAACGCCATCTGGCGATAGGACATGGAGGCGAACAGCTCATTCGCAATCTGTCCGTTCAGGGCTGTATTCATCGACTGGGAAATCATCATCCGCCTAACCCTCACTTCTCACTGCAAATCCGTGTTGATTGACCGTCATCTCCATTTGACTGCGGGATTCTAGCCGCACTGGGGGAATCGCTCCATCGGGCAATACACCCGCGATACAAACCGCCCCACGCTTTATAACGAATACTCCCGCCGAATATCGAAATACTCCCACAGGAAGGCCCCGGCGCGCCTGGGAGGACCGTTCGAATCAACTGCGCAATCTCACGTGAAGGGAGAAGACATGCACGTTGGCGTATCACCACAGAAGCGGCTCATTCTCTCAATGGTCTGCTTTTTCCTCGGATATCTCGGCATCCACAGGCTGGTCGTCGGCAAGATCGGGACCGGTCTGCTCTACCTCTTCACCGGCGGACTCTTTTTCGTCGGCTGGTTCATCGATCTGATTCTCCTGCTCGCCGGCGGCTTCCGGGACAAGGAGGGACGCTACGTCGTCGATTGGTTGTGAGGCGTGAACGAAAACCGGCCGCGACAGTCACATGACAGTCGCGGCCGGGAAGTGTCAGTTCACGCTGTGCGCGGCCGGTCAGGCCGCAGCGCGATCAGCCCTGAAGGCGTCGCACGTCGGCGCGGGTGCCCTCAACGCCGATGAAGTTGAAGAACTGCTCCTGCGTGAGAACCGGCACGGAGAAGTTCTGAGCCCGCCAGAGCGAATCGCGATATCGCTCGGCCTCGCTTCGGTAGCGGCGCTTGAGCGTCGGGACCGTCGGATCAACTTCCGGCGTTCGGCGAATCGTCTGCATGACAGTTGAACCGCCGTCACCACCGTCGTAGGGCGTCCAGTCCTCATCATCGCCATCGTCGCCGTCGTCGCCGTCGCCGTCGCCGTCCTTTTCCTTGCCCTTGTCTTTCTTGTCGCCGTCGGAGTCATCACCCCAATCGTCGCCATCGTCATCGTCGCCATCGCCTTCCTTGGCTTCCTTGTCCTTCCTGCCGTCGCCGTCATCCCAGCCGCCGCCCCAGTCGTCGCCGTCGTCGTCGCCGTCCGCGGCCTCTTCGTCATCCTTGCCTTCGTCTTCCGTGGCTTCGGCTTCATCGCTGTCTTTTGTCCTTCGACTTCGCCATGGCCGGGATCGCGGCGCCAGCGGCGCCGATCGGCGGCTGACCGAGGCCGGCAAGGACATCCTGGCCGCGAGGCTCGGCGCCCACGACGAGGAAATCCGTCAGCGGCGTGACCTCATCGACCACGCGACCACCTTCACGTTCGATCAGCCGAATGATGGCCTCTCGACCGCGTGGATCGGGCGTGCCGTCCCAATCGACGTCGAATTCACCGACGACGCAGAACGTATGCTTCTTGCCCTTGGTTCGGGCCAGCAGAATGTTGTTGATGCCGTCACCTTCGAGGATCGGGTTGTCGGGCGAAGGCGGCGAAACGATCCGGCACTCGCTGGTGCCTCGATCGACGCTCACGACTTCAATGCTCGCCTTGCCACGACCGTTGGCCGGAATCGCCTCATTCGCGGAGTACACTGCGAACGACATGCCAAGAGACACACCGTCTTCACGTCCCAGATCGATGTAGAGCAGCGAGTTGCCGGGCAGTGTCCGAAGGACCTGTCCGATCGCCTTGCGGGCGCTGGCGAGATCGCGCGCCTCGGCGGGCTCGGGTCCCTTGAATTCCTTGATCAGGGCCTGCTGCTCATTGATCAGGCTGCGCGAGTCGGCGTAGGCCGTCTGGAACTCCGACTTCATCTTGTCGGTCGCCTCACGGAAATCATTGAGGTTCTCGCGCATCTCTGCGATCTTCATCGCTGTTGCGGCGACTTCCGTGTTCTTCTCGGATTCGAAGTTCGCCTTGGCCGTCTGGACCTCGGCGACCTGCGCGTCGACCTTCTTCATGAACTCGTCCACCTTTGCCACGAGTTCGTCATGCGCCTTTCGCGCCAGATCGAGATCCTGGTTGGCCTTTTCGAGCGCCGCCTGCGTTTCCTTGAGCTGGCTGAGCTTCTCGTTGTAGTCCGCGTGGAGACGATTCACGATGGCCACGGCCCCGGCGCCATTCGAATAGGCGGTCGGATCGGGCACCTTGGCCTCGTCACGAATCCCGGCCACGGCGGACTGGAACGCCGACACGGCGGCGTCGGCCGTCATCGTGTTGTCGCCGGAGAGCTCGCCGATGACCGATTTCGAACCGCTGATCGCGGCGGCCGCCAACGTGCCGCCACTCGGACCGCTGGGGAACATAGTCCTCAGCGTTCCTTCCTCTGGCCCCATTGCGACGCGATTTCTGGCGGTGATCGCATCAGTAGCTGACTGACGCAGTTCTTCCTGCATCGTATACAGCCAGATCAGAACGCCGGCCAGGATCACGGCCACGATGATCGAAACGACCATACCAATGGTTGTCGCTTGCGATCCGCCTCTCGATGGTGCACCAGCCATTACGATGTCTCCTCGCGCGTAGCGTCGGCTAGGTTTGCAATCTTGCAGGTAAGGACCAGCCATCCCCTCGTGTCAGTTCGGCTCACAGGCTGGACCAAATTATCGTCTGGACCCCTTGCCAGGCGGGTCCGGCAGGCCCCTCAGGCTGCCGGAATCGGGGCATGAAGCACTTCTAAGTATCTGCAAACCAACAACGAATGTCAACGAAACCCCACGGCCTTCGTATCGGCGTCCCGCGTCCGACGCGTTTTCTTAACCGAAGCGTCCGCAAATACTTCCGTGCGCCGCCTGCGACCCCCGACCCGCGCGGCGTTGACAGCCACACGATTGCGGACCACAACCCCTGCCATGACGACCCCATCGCTTTATCTGATTGACGGGCACGCCCAGATCTATCGGGCCTACTACGCGCCCTTCGGCGCCCTGAGCTCTCCGAGCGGTGAGCCCACAAGGGCCGTCCATGTCTTTGCACAGATGCTGCTCAATCTTCTGCGCGACAGGAAGCCGACGTACCTGGCGATGGCGATGGATGTGAGTGATCGGACGGTCTTCCGCGTTGACATCGACCCGGAATATAAGGCGACGCGCGACAAATCCCCCGAGGACCTGGGCCCGCAGATCGATCGGATCGTCTCCATCGTGACGGCGATGAACATCCCCATCCTGCGGCTGGAAGGTTATGAGGCTGACGACCTGATGGCCACGCTGGCGCGCCGCCACGCCTCGCCGGAGCTGGACGTCTATCTGGTCAGCCGCGATAAGGATCTCGATCAGCTCCTGACGGACCATGTCCGCATGTACGATCCGGCGAAGGATGTCGTGATCGATCAGGACAAAATGCGATCGGAAAAGGGATTCGGTCCCGAACGCGCCATCGAGGCCCAGATGCTGATGGGCGACTCGACGGACAATATCAGGGGCGCCAACGGTGTCGGTCCGAAGAAGGCCGCCCAGCTTCTCGACAAATACGGCAGTGTCGACGCCATCATCGCGCACGCCGACGAACTGACGCCCAAGCTCCGCGAGAACATCCTCGAATTCGCGACGCGAAAGGACGTGGTCCGCCAGCTCGTCACGCTGAAGACGGATGTCGATTTCCCCTTCCGGCTCGAGGACGCCCGAACCGAGGACTTTGACATTAACGGCGCGGCGCCGATCCTTCGCGAACTCGGCCTGCGCCGACTCGTCGAACGCGTCGCCGACGATGCGGCGCCGGCCGCCGAGGAAAAGAAGGCGCCAACTCAGGCAAAAGCGCCGGCCCAGGGCCTGCTCTTCGCCGATCCTGAAACAGCGATCGACGCGGATCACCTGCCGGACGGCTTCACGGGCTACACGCCGGACGGCGTGGACTACCAGCTCATCACGACAGAGAGCGAACTGACGTCCTTCGCCGCCACGCTGGCCGGACAGAAGGCCTTCGCCTTCGACACGGAAACGACCGGTCTCAATCCGGCGTCGGCCGACCTTTGCGGCATTTCGATCGCATGGGAACCCCGCAAGGCGTATTACATTCCGGTTCGAGGCGTGGGCGCAACGCTGGATGAATCCATCGTCCGCAGGACACTGGGGCCGATCTTTGCCGACGAACAGATCGCGAAGTGCGGACAGAACATCAAGTACGACATCGTGATGCTGGAGTCTGTCGGGTTCGAGGTCCGCAACATCGACTTCGATACAATGATCGCCAGCTTCACGCTGGACTCGGCGCGCCGTTCACACGGCATCGATCAACTGGCGCGTGAGCTGCTGCAATACGAGAAGATTCCGACGCAGGACCTCATCGGCAAGGGCCGGTCGATGACCACGTTTGACAGGATCGAGACGGATCGAACCTGCGCCTATGCGTGTGAGGACGCAGATATCGCCTGGCGACTTCGCGAGGTCCTCGAACGGCAGATGTCGTCCGCCGACACGAAGCCCCTGTTTGAGGAGGTGGAACTGCCACTGGTCGAGGTCCTGGCGGCCATGGAATCCCGTGGCGTCGCGCTCGACCTCCAGGTGCTCGAAACTCTCAATGGGATGATGACGAAACGCCTCGACGAACTCGAAGCGGAAATCCACGACGCGGCCGGCCGCCCCTTCAACATCAACTCCACCAAACAGCTTGGCGAAATTCTCTTTGACGAAATGGGACTGCGCGTCGTCAGGCGAACGCGCACCACGCGATCCACGGACGCGGAGGTGCTCGAAACACTTGCCGGAGAGACAGAGCTCCCCCTGCCCCGGCTCGTTCTGGAGCATCGCGAACTGTCGAAACTCAAAGGGACTTACGTTGACGCCCTGCCGGCCCTGGTCAATCCCAGGACCCATCGCGTCCATCCCAGCTTCCATCAGACAGGCGCCATCACGGGGCGTCTGTCGTGCAGCGATCCGAATCTGCAGAACATTCCGATTCGAACGGAACTCGGCGCGCAGATTCGTCGCGCATTCGTTCCGGGCGAGCCGGACTTTGTTCTGATCAAGGCGGACTACTCGCAGATTGAACTGCGTGTCCTCGCGCACTTCAGTGGTGACGAGGAACTCGGCCGCGCGTTCGCGGAGGATCGCGACATCCACGCCTACGTCGCCGCCCAGCTGGCGGGCGTCGCGATCGAAGACGTGACGAAGGAACAGCGGGCCCGGGCGAAGACCGTCAACTTCGGGATTGTCTACGGCCAGTCCGCCTTCGGTCTCTCCCGTCAGACGGGCATGCCGCTGGGCGAAGCGAAGGATTTCATCGCGGCCTACTTCGATCGGTACCCGAAGATTCGCGGCTTCCTTGACAGCTGCATCGATCACGCCCGCAAATACGGATACGTCAAAACGCTTCTGGGCCGTCGACGCGACATTCCCGACATCAACTCACGCAATCAGAACGCCCGCGGCCAGGCCGAGCGCCTCGCCGCGAATACAGTCATCCAGGGAACAGCCGCCGACATGATCAAGCTCGCGATGGTGAACATCCATCGGAAGATTCTCAAAGAGGATCGCCCGAGCCGGATGCTCATCCAGGTGCACGACGAACTCGTTTTCGAAACGCCGAAGCGTTCGGCAAAGGACGAAGCCGCGTTCGTGTCGTCGGAGATGGCGCAGGCGATCCGGCTCAGCGTTCCGATCAAGGTCGACGTGTCGATCGGCCAGAACTGGCTGGAGGCTGAGCGCATCTGAAAAGAAAGTGGCGGGATCGCAACAGTCGCGAAACTGTGACGAACACCGCCATCTTTCCCCGCCAGGATTCATCCGGCGGACATGTGTGGGTCCGCCGGCGTCATCAGGAATTCAAGGCGCCTGACGCGGGACTGCGCCCTGCTCGTGATCAGGAACAGGTATCAGCCTCCTTCGCCCGCCGCAGGCTTTTCAGGTTTCGGTTTCTCGGCCTTCGCCTCGTCCGTACACCTGCACTTGCGTTCGCATTTGCCACACACGCCACAATTCTGAATGACGACAGCGCCATCCCCGATGCGTTTGCCATGACGCTGGCACTTGCATTTCTCCAGTTCGCAGCAGAGCGACTCCCTGGCGATTTCCAGCAACTTGGCGCCGTTGTCGAAGCCGCCGTCGCCGGTCTTGATGCCGGTGATGTTGCCCGTATTGTCTCGCGTGATGGTGATTGTGCCGGACTTGGGGCTGGAGGGTTTTACCGGCAGCGTCTTGTTAAAGAGCACCCAACCCAGGAGACTGCATCGACACTCTTTGGAGAATGGAGATAGTTCGAGTGTGACTTCGCTATTCGGAATCGATGCAGGATGCCGTGTGCTCGGAAAACTGCGACGGGCCGTGCAATTTCCATCGTCCTGCTCGTTGCCACACGCAATCTGAACGGGAGAATCCGCACCGATCACGATTTGCGCCCATCTTGCGGCGTGCTTTTCATGCTGCGCTTCAGCGATGTCCCGTTTCTTCTTCAGTCGATCATTCCTGTCATTGATCAACGCCCGTGTTCTCAGCTCAAGGTAATATGACCATTTCACGTGGCCGGGGCCGAGTTTGCACGCGGCCACTAGTTTCCCGAGCCCATCAAGCGTAGCCAGTTCACTTGGCGTCAGCGGCGACTCACTTAGCGCTGGAGGAATGTGGTCACGCTGCTGCAGGTCTTGATAGAGAGCCCACTTCGCGGGATTTGTCGGGTTCAGCTCGCACTTTCCAACCTTGGCAGCCAAGGCTTCATAGGTTTCCCGCTCAGTGTCAGTCAATGCAGGCCTCTCACTCGACGACTTATTCGAAGGAACGGGCGCCTTCGGAATGGCGCTTCTAGCTAGGAGCGACTCGTAGTGCTGCCAGAGCCCGGCGCTCTGAGGGCCGAGCTCCTTGTTCTCAACCGCCTTCATTAGATCTTCGAGCGTTTTCCGCTCGGTATCCGACAATGGCATTCCGTTCATCATATCTGATTGGATGTCGTCCTGCGGACCTCTCTTACTCTCCAGGTACTCCGCCTGTGCGTCCGTCGCGGCCCGCAATGAGCCAAGGCCAGCCGCCAATTCGGTTCGCTTCGACTCCCATGGCGGCACCGAAACTAACATCGCCGAGTCGGAAACGACATCAAATTCACAAAAGACCCCACCGACCGTTACAGTTTTAACATTGCCCTTGAAACCAGCGCCACGCACAGTCAACACTGTCCACTGATCAGTCCATCCACGATCCGGCAAAATGTCAGTTACCAACACCTTGTCGAGCGGCTTCGTGTGATACACACGCACCAGCGCCCTTGATTCCAGACCGATCTTTGACAGCGCGCGAATCCGCGAATCCAGCAGATCCTGCTGGAAGGTCCCCTTGACGTTGCTCAGGTGATCGATGCTGTAGAACTTGTCCATGTTGCCGGCGATGAGATCATCCCCCGACAACCACCCCTGGGCCTCGTCAAGCGCCTTCGCTCGCCGCCACAGATCCACTTCCGACTGACGCTTTGGCGTCAGTCCGGCAAAGCCGGCGCGAATCGGGCTCCATCGCACAGACGACCGGAACACAAGATAGGGGTACTTGTTCCCCTGTTGAGGCGAATGGGGTGTGACCTGGTGATCCTCCTGGTATGGATGACACTCAGATCCACAGTATTCCTGCTGGCCGAACAAATAGGAACGATCGACGAGAAGGACCGCCATGGCGGGAAATGTCAGTGACTCAAGGGATTCGCCCGGCTTTGCGTCAATCTCAAGTCCCCCTTTGATGCCGACGTTCTTGGGTTCGACGCGAAAGCCGAACGCGGTCGAGCCAATCGTGTAGGCGGTTCCCGACGTCAGCGATGATCGCGTTTCCACATCGAGTTCGAGTTTCTTTGCAAAATCGGAGAAGAAGTTCGCCTGGCTCCCGAATCCCAGCGTAGCCAGCTGAAACGCCATGGCGTACAGGCGTCGCTGGCTGTTCGCCAGATCCAGGACCTGCGCGTCGAGCACGGGAAAAACTCCCGCGACCTGAACAGGAATCGAGGATCTCCCGAACTTGTCGCTCAGGTACTCGAACTCGCATTCGTCCTTGCCGGGCCGAGCCAGATCAACGTTGACCGTGACATCCGCCTGAAAGTTGTTTCGCGTTTCATATCCAGGCTGAACAGAAACGATGATCGGACAGAAGTAGAGTTCGTAGTTTCGCAGTTTGTTCCCCTGCGGGCGCATGAACCACTTCAGCAGCGATTGCGTCGCCATGTCACCGCTCGCGATCAGCATCGCTTCCCGCGCACTGATGGAGAACGGACCGCTGGGCATTTCGAGGCCCGGCGTAAAGCTCCCGCCGACGGCGTTGAACGCGTTGCGATCGGCGACGGCGAAGGGAGGCTTGTCCGCGACGGGCTGTGTCGTCGCCACGAAGCCCGGCAGCGCCTCGGCGTCCGGTTCCTCCTGTTCTGCGATGGACGACAGCATCCCCTTGACCGCGGCAAGCTGGGCGACGCGCGCCTCCTGCGTTCCGTCAACAAACTGGTTTCCCCAGATGTTGGCCACCGGATTGCCGACTGTCGCGGCGTTGACAGCCGCCTTCTCTGCGGCGGACTGCCACGCCGTGGCCGCATCCAGCAACGGGTCCAATAGCGCGAGCTGCGCTTTCGCCTTCCGCTGCGCCTCGCGGAAATCGGCGATGGTCTTTGCGCGCGAATACTGCGCGTACGTCTGCAGCGCCTGTTCAATATTGACGCGAATCTGAACCTGTGTATCGACCGCCTGGGAATTCAGGACGCGGGCCGCGCCCTGCGGCGAATTTGCGCGCTCGAAGTAGTAGTCTGCGGACTTGTTGAGATCAAACTCAAACACCTCCGACGGCGCCGCCAGAAACGGCGCCGAGATGCTCGCGAAGCCGTATTCGTCGATACTCTTCGCGACCTTGTCAAGTTCGACCGCTGTCCGATACCCGCGGCAGTTGATCGACCCACACGCGATGAATCCGATCAACGTCAATACAGCCGCACGCCCTGTTCGATTGCTCATTGCTTTCCCTTCCTGGCGATCTCCGGGTCATGTATCCTCGGCGCCGAGTGCGCCGAGTGCGCCGAGTGCGCGCAACGATCAAGTCCATCGAGCGACCCGCCCCGAAGGACCGGTCGCGTGATGCTGCGATGAGCGTTCCGCTTCGGGACGGTGGAGTGGCGCGAGGCGCACTTCAGCCGACCTTCGGCCTCCCTGCCCGAAATTGACGCATCCTTTGCGACGTTGACTCGATATCACGTCGGGGCCCGGCCCACGGACCCCGCGTTTCCACCCAAGAGCGATGGAGATCATGACAAGGCGACACCACAATTGTCAAGCGAATACTGTGTGTTATTTGGAAGACTGCCATCCGTTTGGCGTCGGTGGGCTCATCCGCCCATCAGCGTGCTCGCAGAGTTCGCAATGGGCCGTCGTCGCGTCGCACGGAAAGGCGACTCTGAGCCCAATGCGATCGATTGCAGAGACGCGATGTCGCGGCCGAACAGAAATGCACTGTGGGCGCCATCCCAATGGCGCCTGCGAGACCGCCGCTTTACGAGGCTAGGACGCAAGAAGCAGTTGAACAAACGCCATCACATCGCGTCCATCCACGGCGCCGTCGTTGTTGACATCAGCGGCGCAGAGGCCGAGACCGACGGGACGAAGCGTCTGTGCCACGAACGCCGGTACATCGTCGATCGTTACAAGCCCATCGTTGTCGACATCACCCGGCGCCACATCCAGCTGCGACAATTCGTACGCGCCCATGTCCACACGACAGCTTTGCAGTCGCGCTTCCCCGTCGAGGTCCGTTGCATCGGACGCCGGCGCATCGGCCGGATCCGCGCCATCGACGCACGGGCTGTCGGCCAGAAGGTGGTAGTCGCCGGGAATGAAGACATCGTCGCTGTACTGGCCGGGCGTCCCCGCGTCGTCCCACACGCCCGGATCGACGAACCGAGGATCCAGTGACATCACGCCATTCGACGAAACACCCGATCCCGGAATCAGATTCTCAACATCACTGAATCGCACGATCCCCTGCGACTGACTGACAAAGGGAGTTCCGCTCAGTTTCAGATTGGCCCAGACGATCGAGCGCCGGATTGTCTGGGCGCGGACGCCCGCCACGATCGTGGCGCGATTCCCGACGATGGTGCAGCCGCTGACAGTTGTCTGGCTCGCATCGATCCCCCCGTAGACACTCGCCGTGTTGCCGACGACAAGGCAGTCCTCGATCATCCCGCGGCTCATCGAAATCGCGCCACCGTGAAGTGTCGATGAGTTGCCAATGAACGTCGATCGCCGGATCTTCTGATCACTGCTGGATCCAAGGTAGAGCGCGCCGCCGTGCCCGAGACAGTGA
>Ga0209607_1004147_pt1 | contig 10859 bp, 8 predicted proteins | sample AD_UKC117_MetaG_FD_184413 | JGI IMG/M metagenome (GOLD analysis project Ga0209607, IMG submission 184413) | Active sludge microbial communities of municipal wastewater-treating anaerobic digesters from Hong Kong - AD_UKC117_MetaG (SPAdes)... | ecosystem: Engineered > Bioreactor > Anaerobic >... | reverse complement strand
TGTGCATCGTCCTTTTCGAGGCTTGCTCGGCGTTCACTCGCGTTACGGCCTGCACACTCGCGCTGTCACCGTATTTCGTGACACGCATTACCGAAGGCTTCAGCCATTTCGTTGCCTCCATGACTGCTCCGGTTGCTTCCGGCTGGAGCAGTTGCCGGGTGGGACTTGCACCCACTGGAAAAGCGCCGCCTTTTCACGGCGCACGCCAATAACGGACTGTCGCTTTCACCACTTCTCGGCGCTTCATCGACCGAGGAATGCCTTGTCTCAACGCGCTCCCGCCAGCGAGAACGGGGTAGCCCCCCTGCGTCCAATTCGGGAGGCTTGATTCGCCTGAATTCGAAGATATTCACTATCGTGTCCGTCAATCCAGGTGCGTTGGGATGAGCCAACTCAATTCGCGTGCAAATGCTGGATGGTTGAGTCGCGTTTTTCCAGCAAGTTCGAATGGAGCGCTCAAGCTGTTTCTCGAGGAAGTTACAGATTGACCGGTGCCGATTGGCACAAGGGACTGGTCGGTGATTCCTACGCCTGTTACGTGCAAGTCAAGTTCTCATAGGAATGCCCGGGCTCCCGTATAGTTGGGCAGACAGCAGAGGGTGCCCTATGTCCCGCCCGCATGTACTTCTCGCCAGCCTTTCGAACGAGGGTCTTGCTGTCCCTGTCGACAGTCCGTCTTTCTCATTCGCCAGTGCCCATACGCAGGGCTTCGCCGCTCGACTGGAAGGCCAATCCGAAGGCTTGTTCAACTCATTTCGGCAAGCGGGCGATCTGGCTTGGCGTGTGCTCATGTGTTCGCCGCTGGCCGTCGCGCTCGGTGCGGGTGAGCCGAGCCGTTTTGGATACCGTCTAGGAACGGCTGGTACCGAACACTTGGTGGATCAATGGAGCAGCGCAGATCTGGCGTTCTTCATCACGGCGTTGCTTGATCGCCTGGCGATGGCCTGCAAGGCCACGGGCCAGCCGATATCACCGCTGGCCGCTACCGGCCAGCTATTCAACGTGCCAAGTCCTAAAACAGCTGCCAGCGCCGTCACCAGACATACCGTAAGCGCGGTCGGAGGGATCGAACAGAAGTTGCGTGCGGCATTGGCAACACTGTCTCCTATCAGCCAGGCCCGCATCCTGATTCCAGTGGGCAATCTGCCCGAACTTTCGAAGCAACAGCGGGAGTGGGTTGAGCGCGGTGTAGTCGTTCCGGTACAACAGATTCAGGACGTTCTGGATGCGTTGAAAACCTTGCCGGTTCTGCCAGAACAGATGCGCGAGGTGTTACGCGACTTGCATTCGCCCTTCGAGGGCAATCCGTATCGTGGAATTGAGGCCTTCGGCATCGATGATCGCGCCCTCTACTTCGGGCGCAAGCCGCGAATCGAGGAAGTGCTTTCGAAACTTCCGGAGTCACCCGATGGGGAATTGCCTGCCGTACTCATCACCGGTTTCAGCGGCAGCGGCAAGAGCTCACTACTGCTAGCGGGCGTCCTTGGCACGGTGCTATACGCGGACGTGCGCGAGTATCGATTTCTGCCACGACCGGGCGAATTGGCCGACCTAGCAAACTTCGCTTGGCGTGTCCCTGCCCGTGACGACCTTACGGAATTCATGTTGTGCGAGGACATGCGAAATCATTGGCAACGATTGCTTGGCGTCCGGCTGCCAGACGTCCATGTACTTGATGAATTGGGCGATACCCTCATTCCACTCCTACAGCCAAGTCTGGAACGACCAGGCCGCTGGGTATTCGCGTTGGATCAGCTTGAGGCATTGGTGACACGAACCGCGCAAGGTTGCGTTGCGCGCGATGATCTCCTGGATCGACTATCACACCATCTAGACCGCCTTATTCGTGAAGCCGGTGTCTGGGTACTCGCCACGGTCCGTACGGGGAGCATCGAAGCCTTGGGGCCACTGTGGAAACGTGTCTTCCACGATGTTGGCCATGTTGACCTGAACCGCCCGGAGAGCATGAATGCCAGTGCCCTGTCTGAGGCGGAGCGGTGGACGTGGCGGGAGAACGAACGGCGAGAATTTCTGCATGACATCATCGAGCGACCAGCCAGACTGGCCGGCTTCACGCTGGAAGACGGCCTGCTCGACGACTTGATCCGCGACGCGCGAGATCCGCAGTCGCTGCCTTTGCTGGAATTCGCCTTGCAGGGGCTTTATGGAAAGGCATCGCTGCGCGGGAATCGAGTTCACCATGCGTCCGTACTCACTCGCGCCGACTACCACGCGATGGGCGGAATTCGTGGGGCGATCAATCAGCGCGCCAATCAGCTGGTATCACAGGCGGGTGAAGACCGGGAGCTGTTGCTCGGCGCGTTGGCCAGACTCGCGCGGCAGCATGTGGACGCCAATGGCCAGTCCGAATACCTGAGATCCTCAGCGGCATGGTCGTCCTATTCCGCCGGTGAGCAAGCCCTGCTATTGCCTTGGTTCGACGCCGAGCATCGCTTGCTTACGCGCCACGAAGACCGAATTGAAGTGGCGCACGAAGCATTGTTGCGCGAATTCACCCTGCTGCGCGATTGGCTGCTCAGCAACGCCCAGCTCTTGCGCTGGCGGTCGGACCATCTGTTGCCACAGCTGCACCGCTGGAACCAGGGTGGACAGGCAGATACACATCTATTGTTGGCCCTGGATGATCTGGAGCTAGGCAATCTGGCGCTTGGCAAGTCCGCGCTGCTCGCTCCCCAGGAAAGTGCGTTCGTTGAAGCAAGCCTGTCCGCTGCCGAGCGCCGAGCCCGAGACGAACGTAGAAGAGCACTGGAGCTGGATGCGGCAAAGAAGCGCATTCTGACCAGAACGCGTATCGGACTGGCTGTCGCGAGCGTGCTGCTGTTCGTGTCGGTGGTGCTCGGGTTGAGAGCACTGGAAGCCTCACGCAAGAACTCGGCACTCAGTTCCGAACTGCAAGTGCAGCTCGAAGATGCGGCGTCGCGTGCTCTGGGTAGAGCCGGCGACGCCTGGGCAAGCGGGGATTTCAAGGGCTACAACGCTTATCTAGCTGAATCGCTGATCTACGCCAGCTTGCCCTCAGCGCAGGCTGCCGCGTCCATGGTTCTGCAAGGCCACGGGCTACCGGCTGGCGTCAGGCAGAGCCGCGCCACAGTTCAACTCGACCGGGCCTTACGATCGGTGCGATTCACCGCAGACAGCATCAAAGTGGTTGCTACGGATACAAGTGGCCACTCGCTGATCTGGAATGCAAGAACCGGCGGGGCAGTTGATGAAGGCGCGCCGGTGGAAGCGGAGCATCCTTGGAAGCTGGAAATAGATGGCGACATTGTTCGCATTCTGAATCCAGCGAATGGCGTCCTGAAGGGTAAGCCCTTGCATCATGTAGGGCCGGTTCGACAAGCCGTGACAAGTGAAGACGGTCGGTGGATCGCTGCGGCAAGTTTGGATGGGTTGATTGGCGTTTGGGACGCGCAAACGGGTGAGCTCGCCAACAACACGATGCAGCAGCTTTCCGATCCCGAAACGATTCGCTTCAGCCCGGATGGCCGTTGGGTATTGGCGGAAGGTGGCAACAAGGCCACCGCATGGGAAGCAAGAACAGGCGCCCAGATTGGCGCGTTCTATCAGGCCTTCCAAGTGCGAGCGGTGACTTTCAGTCCTGACAGTCAGCGTATCGTGACGTTGGGTCGCAACGATCTGGGTCAAGGAATGGTTCAGCTGTGGGACCTGGCATCCGATAGCCCAATCGGCGAAGCAAGCCGCGGCCCATCCGATTTCAGCCGCTTCAGTCCAGACAGCCGATGGGTAGCAACGGTGGGAGGAAATGCGGCCCAAATCTGGGATACGCAAACTGGCGAGGCTGTTGGAGATCGTCATTGGCACGCCTCCGCCATCACAGCGATCGAGTTCAGCTCTGATGGCCGCTGGATCGCGACGGCCAGCGAAGACGAAGCGCAAGTGTGGGACTCGCGAACCTCGCTGCGAGTCGGCGAAGAGTTGAAGCATGACGGACGCATCATTTCGATTGCCTTCAGTCCCGATGACCGCAGGATTGTCACTGGCTCGCAGGACGGGGCGTTGCATGTCTGGGATGCGCAGGCTACGACAGGCACCGCCATGGTCTTGCGGCATGCGGGCATTGTGGTCGCAGCCCGCTTTAGCCCGGATGGGCGCATGCTGGCCACGGCGAGCCAGGACGGCACTGCACGACTGTGGGACGCTCGAACCGGGTCGTTGCTTCGCGTTTTGATACGAGGCGACTACGCGATCAACGCAGTCGAGTTCAGCCCCGATGGCCGCTGGGTCGTGACGGCCGATGATGCGTTCGTCGCTCGCGTATGGGACAGCCGCGACGGAAAGCCGGTGAGTGCAGAGATGGTTCACACAGCCAGCGTTGAGGCCGCCTCCTTCAGTCCTGACGGACACTGGGTGCTGACGCGAAGCGCCGACCACGTCATCCGCTTGTGGGATGCGCGAACAGGCGATCCTGTCAGGTCAAAAAACCTGGAGAAAAGCAACTTTGCCCAGATCAGCCCCGATGGGCGACTGCTTGCCAGCGCGGGCGACGACAATGTCCTACGCGTGACGGAGATTTCTCAGGGAAAGCTGCTCACGCAATTCGAGCTGGACCAAGACATCAATGCCGCCGCATTCAGCCCCGATAGCCGGTGGATTGCCACGGCTGGCGGCGACCTCCCCTTTGAGCCCGGAACGGCCCAGATCTGGGATATTCAGACGGGCAAGCAGGTCACAAAACACATGCTTCACGACGAATGGGTAAAGTCCTTAGAGTTCAGCCCGGATGCGCGCATCCTGTTGACCCAAAGTGGCAGCCGAACGGCTCACCTCTGGGACACCCACACCGGGGCTGAAATCGGCAAGCCCATGCGGCACGAACTGGGCATCGAGTTCGTACGTTTCAGCCCAGATGGCAAATGGGTTTTGACATCAGGGTCAGATCGGATCGGCGAAGACATCCGCTTTTGGGATGCCCGGACCGGAATGGGCCTGGCGGGCCCAATCGTCTTCGACGATAGCGTGAATGACGCGCAGTTCAGCGCCGACGGTCAGCGACTGGTTGTCTCCGGTTGGGACGGAACCGCCCGCGTCTTGTCCACCCAGACCGATCTGGGCGCTGATCCTGCCAAGCTTGCGCGGGCAGTGCGCGCCTTGTCCGGCGTAGAGATCGACGCCGATGGACAATTACACGAACTGTCCTCTGGCGAACGCGCGCAAGCACGCGACGAGCTTCGGGCCGCCGCCACGGGCCGCACGCCGTTCGACAACGCGATTCGTTGGTACTTTTCCGACTCGGCGACAAGAACGATTGCGCCGCTCGCCGACCAGTCGGTGCCAGCGTTCATTGAAAGCGCCATCGCCGCCGCGCTTTCCGTCAACCATGACGACGAGGATCACCCCCGTCGAGCGCGGGCTTGGCTCGACGAAGCCTATCGCGTCGATCCCGGCCACCCATTGATCCTGTTGGCCCTATCAGCCTTCGAGGAGCACCCCGAGACGGTGCGCCTCTGGCGAGAACTCACGCTCCAACGCGTTGCCTCCGATTCACGACTGGCCTCGAGGGCGACAGAGATTCTGCAAAGCGCTGGCGACATGAAAAACGCACACCGAGCGGCGGAAATTGTTCGCACGCTCGATTCCCAAGGCGCTCCAGTCGAAGCGACACATTGAGACATAGGATCTTCGTTTTTCTCCCCGCCTGAGCCAAGCCAATAGTTGCGTTCGCCGCCCCGAGACTCGCGGAAAGCAGAAATTCCCTTCCCTGTCCGTCAACCTCCAAGGAGGGGCGGCAGCGGGATCCGGTTGCGCCTCCCCTCAAATATGGATTTCCTGCCGTGGCGCAGAAAAATGGCCCGTCGAGACATCCGAAGGAGTAAGCTGCCCGAGCGGCGCTTGACGCCGCTTCCGACAGTAGCTGCAGGATCAATTCGCCACGACCAGTCGCCAAGGAGAACACCATGAAGCCAAGCATCCCGATCATGCTCGTTTTGTTGTTCCATGTGGGTCATGCAAGCGCATCAGACAGTGATCGCGCGTTCTGCATTTCTTTCGAGCAAGGCGCCATGGCAAACAGTTGTTCCAGCGACCTGGACGTCACCTGGTGCCACTCGGACAGCCTGTCCAGTTGCACGGACCGCTGGAAGTCCGACAGCGTCCGCGCAGGCGGTCGCACCACGGCGGATTTCGACCAGGATGACGAAGACCGCCTGTTTGCGCTCATCTACGCCTGTGACAAGGGCGACAGCGCGTGCCTGAAGGCCCGCAACGAGTTCGTGCAGCGCAAGTCACGCTAGCGGCAATAGCCCCAAGGAGACTGCACATGAAGGTCGCAACCGCGATGGGTTTGTGTCTGTTGGTATCCGGTGGCCTGGCGCAGGCCAGCCAGACGTGTGACGCGGACGTGGAATTCACCCGTACGTCGACCCACGGGCGGCAGATCGAGTACACCGTGGTCATTCGTCACGACGCTCCCACGGCGCTGGCAAACGTTGGCTATTCGTACCGCTTCGACTACACCGGCACCGACGGCCAATCGCACACGGTGTACGGCAATGCCGGGCATGCCACCGCCCAGCGGCGCGACCAGCAGCGCAGCTACACGGCGGCCAACAACCCCAATCCGCCGGTGAGCACGCTGGATGATGCCACCATCACCGACACCACCTGCTGGTACAACTGAGGGGAGCACGCCATGCAGCGTATCTGGATCAGCCTTGGCGCACTGGCCCTGCTGGCCCTGCCAGTCACGGTCACGGCCCAGTCCTCCCTCATCATCCGGGCCGACGCCGCCTGCACGCTCACCGTGAACGCACAAGCGCAGGGCCAGTTGCAGGCCAATACCGCCAAGGCGGTGAAAACCGGCGGCGGCGAGCAGTTGATCGAATGCAAGGCCGCCAACGGCGCCCGGGCCGAGCTGACGATGAGCATCGACAGTGGCACGCAGAAGGTGGTCAACCTGAAGCTGGCGGACAAGGTGCAGGCGGTGGCCTCCGGCATCGACAAGCGTTTCAGCGCATCGGGCAACGGCACGGTGAGGGACAGCAAGACCGGCCTCGAATGGGCGCAGCGTGACAACGGGCACGACATCAACTGGAAAAGTGCGCGCAGCTATTGCAGCAACCTGTCCACGGCGGGCGGCGGCTGGCGCTTGCCGAGCATGGACGAACTGGAAGGCATTTACGACCGCAGCGGCACGTTGACCACGCCCTGCGGCGACAGCACCTGCCAAGTCTCGCCGCTGTTCAGCCTGACGAATTGGTGGTACTGGAGCAATCAGTCGAACGGTTCCTCGGAGGCCAGGCTCTTACTTCTTCTCGATGGCAACCGGTACTCTTACCCCGTCTCCGACTCCTTCCGCGATCGGGCGTTGTGTGTGAGGCGAGGTTCCTGAGCCGTGGGGCATGGGCTTCTGTGCATTGAATGGGCACGATGGGGTGCAGTCATGAAACAGATCATCGCCGCGTGTTGCGTGCTGCTCGGCACAGCCTGCGGCAACCAGGGCGCGGCCGATGCTGCGTCGCAATCCGCTGCTGACCTTGATTCGGAGAGCCGCCTCGTGCTGTCAGCGGATCAGGCGCTGGCCCTGGCGCGGAGTGGCTGCCAAGCGCGATTCCAGTTCTCTCAGACCGAAAGTAGCAGCAGTCTCCGGCATAGCAAGGAACGTGTGGACGGCCGAATATCCGGCCTTGAGGCGGAAATCGCGCGAATCGGAAACACCATCAGCCGCCCCACGCGTGATCGCATGCAGCGGTCACTGGACAGCGCCAAGGCAGAACGCAAACGACTGGAACTAGCCGAACAGCGTGCGGCGGACGACGAACGCAAAGCTGATGCCCAATGCGAGCAGGAAGTTCGGGATATGGAAGCGCAACTCGTCCGTAAGGACGCAGGGAAGCCTTCCGATGGGAAATGAAGTCTGGGCTTGCGAAGCAAACAACGATTCTTGGACAGGACGGTGAAGATGAAAAGCATTCAGACCAGGGCAACACTACTCATCCTGTTGGCCGGTGTGGCGAGTCACGCACTGGCCGACGATGGCCGCTGGAAGGTCGCCAAACCGAAAATTGTGGCGGACACCTTTGCTGATACCCAGTGGACCCAGCGCGACAACCTGGGCGACATCAACTGGCACGATGCGAAAGCGCATTGCGCCAATCTCGATCTGGATGGTGGCGGCTGGCGCTTGCCGACGATGAGCGAGCTGTCGCAACTGTATTCGGGGGCGGGCAACGACAATGTGCCGTGTGGCGCGTATCAGGGCACCGACTTTACCTGTCGTGCGCCCAGGCACTTCTACCTGACCGGGCCTGGGTTCTGGAGCGGCGAGCAGGGTAAAAGTTCCTCGGAGGCCTGGTACTTCCTTCTCAGCAATGGCACCCGGCTCTCGGAACCCGTCTCCTTCTCCTACTTCAAACGGGCGTTGTGTGTGAGGCGAGGTTCCTGAGCGTGATGCTTGAGGCTTCGGCGCATTGGCCCTTCGGTCATTCGACCCTTTCGCTTCTCCTGCCGAGCGCAGTGCGGTCGGCGGAGCCAGGGGACAGGCGGAAGGGCAAACTCGCCAATGCTTTCCCTTTTGATATCAAGACGAGCAAACGCAATGAACATGGCGATGATCAGGTTTCACATGGGTGTCGCCGTTTGCTTCGGACTTTTGTTTGGAGCATCCAATCTGTGGGCCGACGAGCCGGACTGGACAGTTTGGCAGTCCAGCGGCGAGTCCTCGCCGATTTTGGCCTGTCTCGAAGTAAGCCGTCGCGCCAGCGATTTTTGTGAGGATTCGGGCGAAGGTTTCACCGAAGACAGGGACTGGGGCTGCCCGCGCCACTGCGAACGAAACGGTGCCGAGTACATGTGTGAAGCTCGCTTTTTCTGCGACGCGAGCAAGCCGCCAAGCAAATCCGATCGTGATCTCTCGGCCACCGGTTTTGCCCGCCTGCCGACCGAACTGAACCCCTGCAAGGCCGCCAAGCGCGATGGATACCGGCAAATGCGGGAGGAGTGCGAGTCGCTCGATGGTGTTCTTGAGGATCTCAATGCGGAATCCTGCACCTGCAATCCGCTGACATTTCGCCCCTCTGGCGAGCCCGCTGCCGAATGTGAGATCGCCGTGACGGCTCTTTGCAACCGGACAGACTGAAGCGGCGAACAACCTTGAAACGGTGCAAGCCGATCATCCCAGACCGGCAATAAATCCCCTCCCTGTCCGTCACCTCCTCTGCATCGCGGCGAGTTCTTCCACGCCGCCCTTGATGCAGGTTCGGTTTGCTGTGGAATCGGCCGTGCCGGTGCAGACGCAATCCGCCTTCAGGAAAGTACTTCCAGGAGTTGGCCATGAATGAGATGAAAAAAGTCGGACTAGCAGTGGCCTTGTCGATCTCGATGTCCAGCCTATCCGGTTGTGCCGCGATGATGACCGGGATGGAGTTTCTCGCCGAGATTGGCGAGTGCGCCGCAGGGGTGGATTGCGTGCAGGATCGCGGCGGCTTCGACGGTGTTCAGTCGGACGATGGCATGTCCGCCATTGCTGCGGGCACACGCCCCATGCCGTCGTATGCGTCCGGTTCGGATTCCTCGACAAAATCAAGCAGCAAGAAACCCTGCAAAGGCGCTGCGTGCAAATGCCCACGAACGGCCAAGGCCTGTCAGTGATTCCCGCGACAACGCCTCGAAACTTCTGCATATGCCGGAGATGGCCATGCATTCCACGATAAGAAGTTGTCACTCGACTCGAGTAGCTTCATGTTGCCTGTCCGGCCTGTTGGCACTGATTCTGGTATGCCAGGTGCGGGCGGAATGTCCCGAGCCGAGTTCGCCCGCTCTGTCACGCCAGGGCTTGGACTTCATCACCCTCGCGACGGGCGAAGCCGACGATTCGGCGGCCGCAGAGGAGATGCTCCGGCTGCTGCCGGGGGTGCGCTGTGGGGAGGATGCATCCACCCGTGCGCTGAAATCGTTTGCGGAACTGCCGGATACCGCGTTGCTGGCAACCGCCCTGTTGGCGGATGCCGGGCAGCTGGCGGCCATCGAGGTGCTGGCCCCGCTGGAGCGCGCCGACCTTCCGCTCGATCAGAAAGCCGAACTGCTTCGGATGATCGCCGGCTGGCCCAGCATGCGTGACGGCTCGGCGCCTTCCGGTCTGGTCGTTGAACGGACGCAATGGGCAGTGAACTCGGGCAATGAGCAACTGGCGCGCGTCGCCAACGAACTTCGCGCCATGTTTGGCGACGACAACGCCCTCGGCGAGCGGGCGGATCGCCTGATGGCTTGCGCCAAACGTCTCGACGGCGACATGGGCAGCGACTGTCTGGGCATGCATGAGCTGCATACCGCCCCGTTCTCGGTCATCGAACCGCTTTGGGATACCGCTTCCATGCCGCAGCGCCACTGGCTGACGCTGTGGGCCCGCCGCACACAAGAGAACCAGTCCTTTCTGCTCGCGCGGTTGCCGGTTGAAGACAGCAAACTGCAGTACCAGATGCTCACCGAGGTGATGCAGGGTGGGGACAGCAACGAATACGCCATCAAGGCTGCCCTGACGATGATTCAGCAGGCCGCATCGGATGCCAACCGGCGGCCGCGTAACCTCCCCATTGACTTCAGCCACGACTACCGCGAAGGCATGTACGGCCTGGCCGCCTATGAATCTGGTGAAGACTATCCGCTGGCCCTGCAGGCTGCGTTTGATGAGTTGAGCACCTATCCGTTTGAAGACGCCGCCGATTCAATGCGAAAGCTGGTGCAGCTGGATCATCCCTGGCTCGCCACCCAGGCGGGCCTGTGGCTGATTCGGAATGGTCAGGCTGACGCCAGCTTAGAGCCCTTGCGTTTCACCCTCGAACCAGACGGCCTTCCGCCGAGGCATGTACTCAGTCGCCTCGGTG
>Ga0209607_1004146_pt1 | contig 10860 bp, 8 predicted proteins | sample AD_UKC117_MetaG_FD_184413 | JGI IMG/M metagenome (GOLD analysis project Ga0209607, IMG submission 184413) | Active sludge microbial communities of municipal wastewater-treating anaerobic digesters from Hong Kong - AD_UKC117_MetaG (SPAdes)... | ecosystem: Engineered > Bioreactor > Anaerobic >... | reverse complement strand
GGCCCGAAAGTGAACCAGTGGGGCGGCATCGTCCCCGACGCCCTGCCGACGACCCCGGTCGATGACGGCGGGCTCGGCGAAATCGGCAGCTAGGCGCGCACATGCATCACTTCGCCTACCGGCAGGGCCGCCTCCACTGCGAGGATGTCGATCTCGGCAAGCTGGCCGATGCGGTGGGCACACCGTGCTATGTCTATTCCACCGCGACGCTGCAGCGTCATGCGCGCGTGATCGCGGATGCCTTCGGCGGGCAGGACTGCCTGATCGCCTTTTCGGTGAAGGCCAATTCGAACCTCGCCGTGCTGGCGACGCTGGCAGGGGAGGGCTGCGGGGCCGACGTGGTCAGCGGCGGTGAACTCCAGCGGGCCCTGCGCGCCGGCATTCCCGCCACGCGGATCGTCTTCTCCGGCGTCGGCAAGACCGCGCGCGAGATGGAACTCGGCCTCCGCGAAGGCATCCACCAGTTCAATGTCGAGAGCGCGGCGGAACTGCGCCTTCTGTCCTTTGTCGCCAACGGCATCGGGATCGAGGCGCCCATCGCCATCCGCGTGAACCCGGATGTGGCAGCCGGCGGCCATCCGAACATTTCCACCGGCAAGAAGGGCGACAAGTTCGGCGTGCCCTGGGCCGAGGCGGAAGGGCTCTATGCCGAAGCCGCCCGCCTGCCGGGCATCCGGGTCGTCGGCGTTGATGTCCATATCGGCAGCCAGATCGGCGATCTCGTGCCGATGCGCGCCGCCTTCGAGAAAGTTGTCGGCCTGATCCATCGGCTGCGCGCGGCCGGACATGACATCCGCCGTCTCGATGTCGGCGGCGGGCTCGGCATCCCCTACCGGGAGAGCGACGATCCGCCCCCGCCATCGGCCTATGCCGCGATGATCGCCGAAGTCAGCGCAGGTCTCGGCGTTCAGGTCATCCTGGAGCCCGGCCGCGTGATCGCCGGAAATGCGGGCATCCTCCTGTCCACCGCGCTCTACGAGAAAGAGGCACCGGACCGGACCTTCCTGATCGTCGACGCGGGCATGAACGACCTGATGCGCCCGGCCCTCTATGGCGCCCATCACGAGATCCAGCCGCTGGCCGAACCCGGCCCGGATGCGCAGCACAAGACCTATGACGTGGTCGGCCCGATCTGCGAGTCGACCGACAAGTTCGCCTCCGGCCGCGACCTGCCGGCCATCGCTTCGGGGACCGGATCGCCTTCATGTCAGCCGGGGCCTATGGCGCAGTCCTGTCTTCGTCCTACAATACACGGCCCCTCGTGCCGGAAGTGCTGGTCAATGGTGATCGTTACGACATCGTCCGCCGCAGGCCCGATCTCGAGGAAATGCTGCTGCTGGAACAGGTGCCGGATTGGCTGAACAGGATGGATTGAAGACGATCGGGACGAAGGTCGCTGCCACACGGCGGCGGCTGAGCCTGCTCGCGTTCGGCCGGGCCTGGTGGCCGCTGTTCGTCTTCCTGATCCTGTTCCTGGCGACGGCGCTGGCCGGCGTGTTCGACACGCTGCCGCCGGCGTTTGGCGCCGTCCTGACGCTCCTGTTCATTGCCGGCGGGATCATCTTCGTCCTGCGCGGTGCACGCCGTTACGCGCCGGTCTCGCAGGAGGAAGCCGGACGGTTCTTCGACGCGCAGTCGCCGCTCCGTCCCGTATCCGCGCTGACCGACCGTCCCGCCGATCCCTCGCGCGGTGCGCAGGCCCTCTGGGTCCGCCACCGCGAACGCCTCCTGCAGGCCGCACGCGACCTCAAGCTGCCGTCGCTGTCGGCAGAATGGGCGAAACTTGACCCGTTCCGCCTGCGCTATGTCCTGCCGGCCGCGCTGGTCGGTATCGCCATGTTGGCGGCGGGGGAGGGACCGGGCCGTATCCTGCGGGCGCTCAATCCCGACTACGGCGCCCTGGTCGGCGCGGACGACATGACGGTCGAGGCCTGGGTGACGCCGCCCGATCATACGGGCCGTGCGCCGATCTTCCTGAAGCCCGGCCTCAACGATGTCCGTGTGCCGCGCGGCTCGGAAATCACCCTGCGCACCGAAGCGCCGTCTGCGCCGCGCCTCGTGCTGAAGGGCAAGCATCGCAGGTCCGAGAAATTCGCCGCGACACCGGAAGGGTCATGGGAAGCCAAAGCCACGCTGACCGAGGACGCCCGCGTCTCGGTGCACTGGTGGGGCGAGCGCGCGGCCTGGCGCCTGCTTGCCTCACCGGACGATCCGCCCACGGTGAAATTCGTCTCCATCCCCTCCTATGGCCGTCTTGACCGGACGGAGTTCGCCTGGACCGCCGCTGACGACTACGGCATCGTGAAGGCAGAACTGGCGATCCGGCTCAAGGAACCGCACCCGGCCGCACCGGACGAGGAAGACCGCGTTTCCGTACCGCTCGCCGCGCCCTCCATGCCGGAGATCAAGGACACGACGCAGATCGACCTGACGCGGCATCGCTGGGCCGGCCTGCCGGTGGATGTGCGCCTCGTTGTCACCGATGCCGCGGGACAGGAGGGAACGAGCGAGACCGTGCCTTTTGTTCTGCCCGAGAAGCTCTTCCTCGATCCCATCGCCCGCGTTGCGCAGGAAGTGCGCGTGACCGTGCTGCGCGAACCGAGGGACTACAAGGAGCAACCGAAGAATCTGTTCGCCCTCCGTCAGGACGCGATCAATACAGCCGCGGCCAATCGCCTGGATTCGGCGCCGCCGGACATCCAGAAAGCGGCCCTGATGCTCGATTCCATCACGCTGATGGGCGAGTACTATATCCCGAACCAGGCCTATTACCTCACCTTCAAGATGGCCGAGGGCATGCTGGAGACGGCGGGCTCGCGCGATGAGGCCGAACAGGTCGATCCGCTGCTCTGGGCGCTCGCGCTGAAGGCCGAATATGGCAGCGCGGCGGATGCCTTGCGCCGTTTGGAGGCGGCCCGGCGCGCGCTCGAGCAGGCGCTGCGCGATGGTGCGTCGGAAGAGGAAATCCGACAGCGGATGATGGCCTTCCGCGATGCCGCCAACGAATACCTCGCCGCCAAGATGGCCGAAGCGATTGCCAATGGCGGGGACATGCCCGACGAGAATGCCGATGGCATGGCGTCCGGCGGCGGGCAGAGCCTCGGCGGGCAGGATTTCGAGGATATGCTGAACGCCCTGCAGGATCTCACCGAAACCGGTGCGACCGAACAGGCCCGGCAGCTTCTGTCCGACATCACCAACATGCTGCAGAACCTGGAATTCGAGAAAGGCCAGAGCGGCAATGGCATGCAGGGCATGCCCGGGGCGCAGGCGAATGGCGAAAACCAGGACGACCTGCCGCCGGAGGAGCAGGAATTGACCGACGCCATGCGGCGCCTGTCGGAGATCCTCCGCGAGCAGCGGCAGCTGAATGATGACACGCTGGCGCAAGAACGCGGCGAGACGCCCGGTCAGCAATCGGGCCAGCAACCGGGGGAACAGTCGGGCAACCAATCCGGCCAGCAGCAAGGCCAGCAGCCCGGTGAGCAGGAAGGCGATGGCGCGCCCGGCAATCCGACTCCCGGCAACAACGGGCAGGGCGGCAACCGGCCAAACGGCGAGCGTCCGGGAACGAACGATTTTGCCGGCACCGACGAAGGCCAGCCACCTTCGGGCGGCAATTCGCTCGCCGAACGCCAGCGCCGCCTTGGCGAACTGGTCGAGCGCTTTGCTCGCGAGCAGGGCATCGGCGAAGGCGCGGGCGAGGATGACGCGCTGGCGGGCCAGATCGATCCAGATGCACTCGACGCCATCCGAAATGCCCAGCGCCGAGCCGAGCAGGCGCTCGAGCGCGGCAATGAAAGCCAGGCGCTGCGCAACCAGGAAATGGCGACCCAGGGCCTCTCCGACATCAACCGCGGCCTTGCCGCCGCGCTCGACGAAATGCAGCGCCAGCGTGACAATCGCGGCCAGACATCGAACGACCCGTTCGGGCGCGAATCAGGTGGTTATGGCAACAATGGCGATGACGTACGCATCCCCGAGGAGGCCGAGCGCCAGCGCGCCAAGGACATCCTCGAAGAGCTGCGCCAGCGCTACAATGACAGTACTGACGAAGAAGAACGCGAATACCTTCGCCGCCTGCTCGACCGGTTCTAGGGGCGGGGGATGAATACTGAAGCCGACGCCGAGCCGCAGGAAGACCCCGGCCACCGGCGCGCCCAGCTGACGCTTGCTTTTGCGCTTCTCGTCTTTGCAGCCGCCATCTTTGCGATCCATACGCGGCTCGACCATCTCTCGATGCACGCGGTCTATGCGCGCTTTTCCGCGCTGTCGGCGCCGGGCTTCCTCATCGCCCTCGGCGCGACGCTGGCCTCCTATGCGGCGTCCACGCTCCGGGATGCACTGACGCTCCGGCATCTCGGACTCGCACGGCCGTGGCGCGACATGGCCTTTGTCTCCTTCACCGCAAATGCTGTGGGCAATTCCCTCGGCTATCCGGAGGCAACCGGCGGTGCCGTCCGCTCACGGATTTATGCCGGGCTCGGCCTCTCCGCCGATGAAGGCCAGTCGGTCAGCCGGCTCACCCAGCGCAGCCTCACGGCCGGCGCGCTTTTGCTCAGCGGGGCAGGGCTCGTCTTCGAGTCGGGTGCCTTTCCGATCCATTTCGGCCTGCCGGACTGGGCCGCCATCCTGCTCGGCCTCGTCTTCCTCGCCCTTGTCGGGGCGGCGCTCTGGCAGGCGCACCGGAAAGGTCCGGCAGGTCTTCGAAGTGCGCTGATCCGCCTCGCGGTCCGTGTGGCCGACTGGACGGCGGCGGGCCTCGTCCTGTTCGTACTCCTGCCGCACGATACCGCCATCGGCTTTGCGGCCTTCATGCCGATCTTTGCGCTGGCCTGCCTTGCGGGCGGCGTGTCGGGGCTTCCCGGCGGCATCGGCGTGTTCGAGGCGGTGATCCTGCTGCTTGTTCCGGCGCATCCCGCGGAAAGCCTTGCCGCCAGCCTCATCGCCTTCCGCGCCATCTATTATCTCGCCCCGCTCGTGCTCGCCGCGGCCGGGCTTGGCGCCGGCATGGTACGCCGGCATGCGACTGCGCTTCAGGGCGTCGGCCGGGGGGCGGGGGATGTCGCGTCCGTCTTCGCGCCGATGCTGTTCGCACTCCTCGCCTTCGCCAGCGGTGCCTACATGCTCGCTGCCGCCATGACCCCGGCATTGCCCCAGCCCCTAAGGGAGGCCGGGCGCCTCTTGCCATTGCCGGTCATCGAGATTTCGCACTTCCTCGCGTCTATCGCAGGCCTCTTCCTGCTGATCGTGGCGAACGGCCTGTCGCGGCGGCTCAGCCATGCGTGGATGGTCGCCATGGGCCTTCTGGCGGCGGGCATCGCGCTGACCCTAACCAAGGGCGCCGGGTGGAGCGAGGCGCTGCCGCTCGTCATCGTACTCGGCGTGCTGGGCCTGTCGCGCCCGGCCTTCTACCGCGCGACACCGCTCGCCGCGACCCGGCTGACGCCCGTCATGGCCCTCGCTATCGTCGCGACCCTCGGCGCCGTGATCTGGCTCGGCTTCTTCTCTTACGAACATGTCGAATACCGCAACGAGCTCTGGTGGCAGGTGGCGCTGCAGGGCGGCACGTCGCGCTTCCTGCGCGCCGCAGGCGGCGTCAGCGTGGTGGCGCTGCTCATCCTTGCCTGGAACTGGCTGCGCCCGCTGCGCGCACCGCCCGAGGAAGCGCCTGCGCTCAACGACATACGGAACATCATTGCCGAAGCCAGCGCCGCGCGTCCCGACGCAGCCCTCGCCCTTAGCGGCGACAAGCGGTTCCACTTCAGCCCGTCGCGGCGCTCCTTCATCATGTTCGGTGTGCGTGGTGGCAGCTGGATCGCCATGGGCGAGCCGGTGGGGCAGGCGGAGGAGTTTCCCTCGCTCGTCTGGTCCTTCCGGGAGGCGGCCGATGCTGCGGGCGCGGGCGTCTCCTTCTATGCCGTCGGCCGGGATTTCCTGCCGCTGGCGGTCGACCTTGGCCTGTCGGTGCAGAAGATCGGCGAGACGGCCATCGTTCCGCTAGCGGACTTCTCGCTCGATGGGCCGGACCGCGCGCGCCTGCGGCAGGTCTATAACCGCGCCGGACGCGACGGGCTCAGCTTCGATGTCCTGCAGCCGGCCGATGTGCCCGCTTATATGGAGCGGCTGAAGGCCATCTCCGACGAATGGCTTGCCGCGCATGGCGGGGCGGAGAAGAGCTTCTCTCTCGGCCGGTTCGATCCGGACTATCTCGCCGCTTTCCCGGTTGCCGTGGCGCGGCTGGACGGCAACATCGTCGCGTTCGCCAATCTCTGGCCGGGCGCGGGTAAACATGAAGTCGCAATCGACCTGATGCGCTTTTCAGCGAGCGCCCCGCGCGCGGTGATGGACTATCTTTTCCTCTCCATCATGCTGTGGGCGAAAGGGGAGGGTTACCGCCGCTTCGACCTCGGCATGGCGCCGCTGTCGGGTCTCGAGGCGCACCGGCTCGCCCCCGCGATGAGCCGGATCGGCGCCTTCCTGTTCGAGCATGCCAACGCCGTTTACGGCTTCGAGGGCCTGCGCGCCTACAAGGAGAAGTTCCACCCCGTCTGGGAGCCGCTTTATCTCGCCGCGCCCAATGTCCGTGCGCTGCCAGGCGCGCTTGCCGACGTCGCCATCCTGACGAGCGGCGGCATTACCCAGATGTTCCGCAAGTAAGCGGACTTGCGCGCCGGCCCGCCCTCTGCCTTGATGCTAAGAAAACCGGGAGGAAAACATGGCGCGCTGGCAATTTACCCACGGCCTCAAGGATATCGGCAATGGGCTATATGCCTGGCTGCAGCCGGATGGCGGCTGGGGCTGGTCGAATGCCGGCCTGATCGTGGACGGCGACCAGTCGCTCCTGGTCGACACGCTGTTCGACATGCACCTGACACGCGACATGCTCTCCACCATGGCGGACGCTTCGGGCGTCGACGCGGAGAAGATCGGCACTATCGTCAACACGCATGCCAATGGAGACCATTGCCACGGCAATGGCTGTTGTCCGCAGGCGGAAATCATTGCGTCTGAAGCCAGCGCGAAGGAAATGGCGGAGATCCCGCCGGATGCGCTCGCCATGTTCAAGAAGATGGGTGGCCAGCTCGGGCCCGGCGGGGCCTATTTCGCCGACATTTTCGCGCCCTTCGATTTCGAGGCGGTCGACGAGCGCCTGCCGACACAGACTTTCTCGGGCCGCATGGACCTGAAAGTCGGCAACAAGGCGGTGGAACTTCATGAGGTCGGCCCCGCGCATACAGGCGGCGATGTCATCGTGCATGTGCCGGGCGACCGGACCGTGTTCACGGGCGACATCCTCTTCATAGACGGTACGCCGCTGATGTGGGCCGGGCCGGTGAAGAATTGGATAAACGCCTGCGAGAAGATCATCGCCATGGACGCCGACGTGATCGTCCCGGGCCATGGTCCGATCACGGACAAGAAGGGCGTGCAACGGGTCGCTGACTATCTGGCTTATGTCGATGCCGAGGCGCGCAAACGCTTTGACGCCGGGCTTTCCGTGCGCGACGCCGCGTTGGACATTGCGCTTGGCGACTATGCGAGCTGGGGCGATGCCGAGCGGATCGCCGTCAATGTCGACAGCCTCTACCGCGAATATCGCGGCGACGGGAAAGTGACGCCGGTGATCGAACTCTTCGCCCTGATGGCTGAAGCGCGGGACGCGATGCGGCGCTGACCGCTACCGGTTCGCGCCCGGCACCCATTTGATATCGTCGGCGCCGTTGCCATTGGCAGCGCGGCCGGCGACGAACAGCCAGTCGGACAGGCGGTTGATGAAGGCGAGCGCTTCCGGGCTCACCGGTTCGCCGTCCGTTGCCGCAAGCTCGGCGACTTTCCGCTCCGCCGTCCGGCACAGCGTACGAGCGACATGCAGCTGCGCGGCGAGTGGCGTGCCGCCCGGCAGGATGAAGCTGTCGAGCGGCGGGATCAGCGCGTTCATCGCGTCGATCTCGGCCTCGAGCCGCGTCACCTGCGCTTCCACGATGCGCAGCGGCGTCCATTCCAGCACGCGGCCGCGTTCCGGGGTCGCAAGGTCTGCCCCGAGGTCGAACAGGTCGTTCTGTATGCGGCGGATCGCGGAAAGCATATCGCCATCGGCATGCAGGGCCGCGACGCCAAGGGCTGCGTTCACTTCGTCGACGCCGCCATAGGCCGCCACGCGCGGATGCCATTTGGCGACCTGTTCGCCGGTCGCAAGGCGCGTCTGTCCCTTGTCGCCGGTGCGCGTGTAGATCTTGTCGAGCTTGACCATGAAATGTCCAGATCAGAAGTGGATGGCGCCGGTGGCGAAGCCGAGCCCGACGAGCAGGGCAATCACCGCCGCCTGGATGAAGATGCGCAGCCGCATCAGCTTATTGGACCGGCTCGGCTGATTCTCGTCCGTCCGGGCAAGGTTCGCGATGCCGAGGCCCAGCACGACCACCAAGGCGGCGAGGGCGACATAGAGGAGAATGGAAAGCAGGGTCATCTTGGGCGCCTTTCCGGCTTGTATGGCTCTAACATAGGCCCGCAGGCCCGCGTGGACAGGCGCGAAAGCGTCGCGGCCAGGGGATCAGCCCCCGGATTCCAGCCGCGCCGCCAGCGCCTCGATCCGTTCGGATACGGCCGCCATGGCGTCGGCGGCTTTCTGCTCGGCTTCGGCGAATGAGCCCCCGGTTCGCCGGGCGGCATCCAGTTCATCGAGCAGGGCCAGCGCCGCGATCAGCAGCAGCCGGTCCTCGCCGATATCGCCGACGGCGCTGGCGATATGCGTCACCCTCTTGTCCAGCTGTTGGGCCAGCGCCACGATCCGCGCTTCCTGTCCGGGGGCGCAGGCGATGGAATAGTTCCGGCCGCGCAGGATGATGTCGGCCTTGGCCATGTCCTCAGGACTCCTTGCCAAGGGCAGCGCGGACTTCCTCGATGGCGGCGCCCAGCGCCGTGCTCGCCTCGTCCGCCAGGGCCTGCAGTTCGGTTTCCCGGGCCAGCGAGGCATCGAGTTCCTCGGCCAGCCGTTCCCGGTCTGAAACCAGCGCCGCAATCTCGGCTGCCACCACGTCCGGGTCTCCGGCACGGGCCAGCAGCGCGTCCACGGCGCCCTCCAGGCGCTTCAGGGCCGCATCCAGGCGGCGGGACTCTCGATTGATGTCGCTCATCGATTCAAAGGATTAAACTCAATGCCCTGCTACGCCAAGCGGCTTGACGTAGCACCGGGAGTCTGGCCTAGCACACTTCCGGAGCGACTGAGGGAGATCAGCAGAATGGCTGTAACCAACCGGGACATGGCAAATGCCGTGCGTGCCCTTTCGATGGATGCGGTGGAAGCCGCCAAATCCGGCCATGTGGGCCTTCCGCTGGGGATGGCCGACGCCGCGACCGTCCTGTTCCGCAAATTCCTGAAATTCGACCCGGCCGACCCGGCCTGGCCAGACCGCGACCGGTTCGTCCTGTCGGCCGGCCATGGCTCGATGCTGATCTATTCGCTGCTGCACCTGACAGGCTACAAGTCGGTCACGCGCGACGATATCCGCAACTTCCGCCAGATGGGCGCGCAGACACCGGGCCACCCTGAAAATTTTGTCACTGCCGGGGTCGAAACCACGACCGGTCCGCTGGGGCAGGGCATCGCCACCGCCGTCGGCATGGCCATCGCAGAGCGCCACCTGAACGCCCGTTTCGGCAATGACCTCGTTGACCACCACACCTGGGTGATCGCCGGCGATGGCTGCCTCATGGAGGGAATCAGCCAGGAAGCGATCACGCTGGCCGGCCACCTCAAGCTCAACAAACTGATTGTTTTGTTCGACGACAACTCGGTCACCATCGATGGCGGCACGGACCTCTCCGACAATACCGACCAGTGCGCCCGCTTCGAGGCCTCCGGCTGGGTCACCAGGAAGGTGGACGGCCATGACGAGAAGGATGTCGAAGCGGCCCTGAAATGGGCGCAGAAGCAGAAAAAGCCCGTCCTGCTCGCCGTGAAGACCATCATCGGCTATGGCGCGCCCAAGATCGCCGGCACCGGCAAGGCCCATGGCGGCCCCTACGGCCCGGACGAGATCGCCGGCATCCGTGAGAATATCGGCTGGCCGTACCCGCCGTTCGAAGTGCCCGCGAACATCGAAGCAGCCTGGAAAAAGGCCGGCGAGCGCTCCAAGGGCGAGCATGACGCCTGGAAGAAGCGCCTGTCCGCCTCCGCCCACAAGGGCGAGTTCAATGCCGCCATGGCCGGCCGCCTGCCGAAGAACCTCGCCAAGGCGATCAACAAGCACAAGAAGGCCGTCGCCGAAGGCGGCGCCAAGAAGGCGACCCGCGTGTGGAGCGGCGAAGCGCTCGAAGTGCTGACCGGCCTCGTGCCGGAAATGGTCGGCGGCTCGGCAGATCTCACCGGCTCGAACAATACCAAGACCAGCCATACCGGCCCGATGACGCCGAAAAGCTGGGATGGTCGCTACATCCACTATGGCGTGCGCGAGCATGGCATGGCCGCTGCGATGAACGGCATGGCGCTGCATGGCGGCATCATTCCGTATTCCGGCACCTTCCTTGTCTTCGCAGACTATTCGCGCGGCGCGATCCGCCTCGGCGCCCTGATGGGGACACGCGTCATCCACGTGATGACGCACGACTCGATCGGCCTCGGCGAAGACGGCCCGACGCACCAGCCGGTCGAACATGTCGCCTCGCTCCGTGCCATGCCGAACATGCTCGTCTTCCGCCCGGCAGACGGCGTCGAGACGGCTGAGTGCTGGGAAATCGCGCTCGCCCGCGAGGAAGGCCCGTCCACGATGGCGCTCACCCGCCAGAACGTCGCCCCGGCCCGTACGGTGCACACGGAGGAAAACCTCTCCGCCAAGGGCGCCTATGTCCTCTCCGACG
>Ga0209607_1004139_pt1 | contig 10876 bp, 13 predicted proteins | sample AD_UKC117_MetaG_FD_184413 | JGI IMG/M metagenome (GOLD analysis project Ga0209607, IMG submission 184413) | Active sludge microbial communities of municipal wastewater-treating anaerobic digesters from Hong Kong - AD_UKC117_MetaG (SPAdes)... | ecosystem: Engineered > Bioreactor > Anaerobic >... | reverse complement strand
GCGCTTGATTTCTTGGCGCTGGTGCTGGATGACACCCGGGGTCAGCTTGCCACTGAAGGCCCGGAAGGCTCTATCATCTTAAATTGCCCAAGGACGCTACCCCGGCTGTTCGCCCACGGCACCCTACTGATAATCTTACATGGTTTAATGTGCTGGCTGACCAACCGGCGCCTGCCTATCCTAAGAGCCTCTTTCGCGCAACCCAGTCCTGATCACGCCGATGAATACCGGTTGTTATTCGGTCCAGAAACCCGTTTCAGCGCACCCAGCACCACTTTGATCTTCGAAGCAAAGCACCTTGCCCTGCCGATTCGACGCAGTGAGGCTGCTCTACGCGAATTTCTCCGCAATGCGCCAGCTAACTTTCTGGTCAAGTACCGCAATGCCCATAGTCTTTATGCCCATATCCGCAAGCGCTTGCAGCACATCCCTGCCTCAGAGTGGCCTGATTTTGAGACGGTTGCCTGGGAGTTTCATATGTCGCCTTCAACACTCCGGCGTAAGTTAGAGAGTGAAGGACAAACATTTATGGCGATCAAAGATTCTCTGCGGCGAGACATGGCTATTGAGCAATTGTGTTACTCCCAGCGCAGTATTATGGATATTGCCTTGGATCTGGGTTTTTCAGAAACTAGTGCTTTCTATCGGGCTTTCAAATCGTGGACCGGGACTCTTCCCGGAAAATACCGGCAAGACAGCAAGCAGATAAGTTGGACGCCGTATAATCGATCCTTCGTAAAACTCTATCCACATCAAGGGGATTAATGTGAGTTACGTCATTATCGTATCATTCAACCCGAACAGGGAATACGAGATCATGCTGCATGATGACGACATGCAAGGCATGAATAAGGATCAGGCACGTGCTTGGCTGGCCAAGGAATTTGAGGAGATGGAATGCGTACCATCCAATCCGATGGGCAAGATCCTATTGCTTGACATGATTCTGAACGTCGCTATGCATGGCGGTGAGGAGCGCTTCGAAGAGAGTGGCGAATGGGCCAAGCACTATGCAATCGCAATTGCAGCCGTCTTGGAACGCCCGGTGATCAAAGTGGATGTCAGAAACTTTGTCGTCGGCTAAACCCGCTCTGCCTGTTGCATGCATACGGCCAAGTGCTGCAAACGCATCACCAAGATCAGAAACCAAGCCCTCCCGCAGGGCAATTCGTCCCGCAATACGACATGAGTATTAACCGGGAATCTGTATCGTGTGACTCCCCGATCTCTTTTATTCTCATAGAATTTAGCGTTTCAGGATACGCCGTGCAGTTGCAGAGAGTGTACAGCACCGCCTCATACAAAATGGCCAGATAGCGTGCTCCGGCTACCGGGGCCAAGGCGATGATCATCAGATGATCATAACCCGGATGAAATCCATATAGCGCACCCCGGCGGGGTGGCGCACCCCCAACGACAGCCTTTTTTGCCCTCTCTACGTGCGTTATCTACGGCACTTCCACATCCGGTCAAGCCAGCGATAGCGCTTTCAACCGTAGTGCTCCGTCCTGCCGGCAAACCGAAGGCAGCCCCGCGTGCCTCCCATTCACTTTGTTGTCTGCTTGAGCAAGCGGGATCGCGAGCTTCGCTCCTATCCCCCCATCCGTGAACAGGGCCTATGCTTTCATTCTTTTTGAACCAATCGCTACCAAGGGGGGAAGAAACCAGCAACCGGCGTAGATACATGCGCCGTGAACCTGCCTTCTGGTGAACCATCTCTATCGCACAAAGTGACGAACATGCTAAAAAATAATCTTTTTCGCGCCTTTTTATCGAGCAAACGGTTGCCCTGGCTGGTGCTAGGCTTAGTCGCAGCAATCATCATCGGTGCGGGCTTTGCCACATCGTCAGGAGCACACCTCCCCGTAGCCGCACCGTACACCCCCAAGAGTGCCATTCACCATCCATAGTGGAGTCATTCATGTCACGCCAAAGCCCAAGCGACTATATGCGCCAGTACCACGATCTTTCCGTCCGGGCGTTCGGTCCTACCGGCCTGCCGATGGCAGGTACCGTTCACGTCACCCGGTATCAGGCCGCTGCTCCTCTGGAGCGCGATCGGCTGATTGCCGCCGTCAAGACCGTGCTCAAGATCAAGCATACACCGTCGCTCCATTCAAACTACGACTGGTTTGCTTTCGCGCCGGGCGATCCCATCCAGACCGGCGAGCCTTTCTATTGGCAGTCAATCCGCCGGGCGTTTGGCTTCAAAGGCTCACCAAGCGAAATGCACGAAGTGCTGCGCCTGGCGTGCCGGCTTGGGCGGATCGGCACCGGCAAAGACGTGGCGGGACAACCAGCGGCCGCGATGTCCATGGCCGCCTATGCAAAGCAATTCTTCAGCCTCGATTGCAATGGATTCGTTGGCAATTATTGGGGATTGTCTCCCGAAGTTCACCAGAGCAACTGGGCGGTGATCACATCGAAGACCGAAGCGCGGGTGCTGAAAAATACCGCGGGCGGCGGCTACTGGAACGGCTGGGGCATGGCAGCCGTGAAGACGCTCGACTACATTCCCCTGACACCACGCATGGCAGCCAGTGAAGCCCGTTCTGGCGATGTCCTGATCGTTCATAAGGATGGCGTGTCCTGGTCGCATATCGCCTTAGTGGATCATGTTTCCTGGGTGGACAAGGACCAAGTCAATTGGCGCGTCGTCGAATATGGCGAGGGAACATCAGAAAAAAGTTTTAACACAGCCGCTGACAATCACATTAAGCCGTTCCGTACCATCAAGCTCGTGCAGGGACCCAATAAAAAGCTGGGTGTGGGATACAAGGACGGCAACAAATTTAAATATTTGTTCGCTGCCCCGGACTCCCAGTTTCCACCCGCGACTATAGGGCGGTGCGGGGTCGCGGCGATTTAGCGCAGTCTATGGAAGCGGGATGGCCAATGGCTCTCCAACGTTATCCTAACGGATACCCGCCTCCCGGACCCGGCATGGCGGATCCTCGCGAGCCAGGCCCGCTGCATCCCGCGCACGCATTCACAGCGGCCGGGGATAACTCCGGCCCGGCTTTGTCTAAGCCTGGCAAAATATGAAACACTCACGGCCTTTGATCCCACGAGGTTCTGGAATGCTCCAAGATGTAAATCCGATCATTGATCGGCTGTGTGAACTCTTTCCCGCAGTCTTCAATCGCCACACTCCCAAGCCCTTGAAGATCGGCGTGGGCCGGGAGGTGCTGGCTCTAGCCGGGGTGGATCCGGCGCTGATGGAGGTGGCCCGGACGGACCTCCGCCGGGCGCTTAAGGTCTATACCCAAGCGTTTCGCTACCGCCAGGCGCTGGCCGCCGGCGGACCGCGCTATGATCTGAACGGGCAACCAGCGGGGGAAGTGACGCCCGAACAGCAGGCATTGGCCCAAGCGCCCCGGAAGAAGGCCGCCGCGCGATCCACCTCCGCCCCTGCTCCATCGCCCGCGGCAGGCTATATCAAAATGACGCTGAAGGGTCGCGTCACATCCAAACCAGGGAACTAAGCCACTCGATCAGCACAGACTTTGATGGAAGCGCATCTCACCGATATTACCCGCGTGATTCAACTCTCGGTTGCCCCCGCCTTCCTGCTGGTAGCGATGGGCACACTGATCACCATTCTGACCACCCGGCTGGCGCGGATCGTTGACCGCCGGCGGGTGGTGCAGGAGCGGTTATGCACGCTCACCGGCGAGGCCGTGGCCGAGCAGCAAGAGATGGCACAATTGGTCCGCCGGGGCAATCTGATCTATTTCGCTATTCTGTTTGCAGTACTCGGGGCGCTGCTGATTTGCCTGGTAGTGGCCGCCGCCTTTTTAGGAGCCTTGCTGTCCATCGAATTGGCCCAAGTCGTCGCTGGCCTGTTCGTGCTCACGATGGGGTCGATGGTGGTAGCCTGGAGCTTGTTCCTGTGCGAAGTCTACCTGGCCGTCTGGGCTGGCACCCATAATCGCCGGTAGGCTTAGCCCGCTGACCGGATGGCGGCGGGGGAAAATCCGTATAGCCAGCTCCCTGTCAGATTGACCGGGTCACTGCTATCAACGGCGGGGGCGGAATGAACCGTTTAGCCCGGCTTGAAGCGCATGGAGATGGAAATATTTAACGATCTATAGGATATAGAACATATTTTATTAAATGGCATGGATCATGAAATCTCTTGAGGCAAGACCCGCCTTTCAATTATCAGAGAGAGATCACATGACCACGAATCAAACAGCCATTACCAAAGGGATTACCGGACTGGTCTTAGGCGCGGCCACGGCGCTCGGCGGCGCTGAGCTGGCGCTCGCAGCTTCGGACTACAAAGTGATCCGTAAGGACCCGGTGCTGTTAGGTGATTGGGAGCATCACCAACCGTGGATACTACTCAAATTCTATATCCCCAAGGACTTTAATCCTAATGCCCGGGTCGTGCTGCAAATGAATGTCAACAGCACCAACCTTTCGCCGCAGAATGCGCTGTATCTGAACCCCAGCGTTATCCCTCGTAATTTCGAGGGCTGTGATTCCTATTCTCAGGATCGTAACGAGCAATCCCGCATCGGGCCCCTCCCCTATGTCGACCATGAACGCTGGCAGGTCTATCACCAAGTAGTCGAAGGCAGATACTTACACGCCGGCGATAACTATCTGCTGGTCTGCTCGCGCAATAAACATGGCGACGGACAGGGCTATCTGGATAATTTTTACCTCAAAGATATTGTCCTGCATTATCATGAATACGAGCTCGCGCCGGAGTTCTGCCCAGCGGTCTATGAGCCGGTGTGCGGTGCAAACGGTGTTACCTACGGCAACGCCTGCGCCGCCGATCAGGCTCAAGTCGAAATTCTCTACGAGGGCGCCTGCTCGCTCTAGTCACATCGCTGCCGGGCTAACAATGCTTCCCCTATCAGAACCCTGCTCTGGCAGGGTTTTTTACTGGGCAGCGATTTAAATCCGTTCAGCATGGATTCCAAATTCAAGCTGTACTCTGACCATTCTCTCATCAGGAGTCATAACCATGATATTGAAAATGCTGCAAGCAGGATTGATCACTTTTGCTATCCTGTTGACAGGATTAGCTATTCCTATTCAAGAGGCCAATGCGCATACCGTTTGCCATACGTATTGGAAACATGGCGCCAAACATCGCAGTTGCAGTTCTAGGCACAGACACTACCGGACCATTTGCCGTACCTATTGGCGGCATGGGGTTCAGCATCGCAGTTGCTACAGGAAATATTGAAGGGCGTTACTGCTTGGCTGTTTTTACCTAATCCTCCAAATGCGTTGCACAGCCTATCGAAGGATGGGTAGAAATAGCCAAGTTGAACCTCAAGGGAGATTAGACCATTCCCATCGCGACAGAAAGCATAGGTTTTTTCCACTAAATCCCCTGCCATCAAAGCGAAGAACAGGCGGTTTCCCGTTCAACGCCCTTGAACACACTGTACAGGACCCCGCGTCATGAATGTGCCGGCTTGTGTCATCTCCTGAAAACAAACATCACAGCAAGAGACGGAGCCTGTGCAACGTCCTGCCACCCTTCCAGGTTCAACCGCCCATCCGGCCATTTTGGTTTCATGATCCGGCCACACTGAACCGGACGAAAACACTTCCGGGTCAGAGATCCCAGAATTAATTATCATTAAAACAAAGTATTAAGAAAATAACAGCCGATGGCATAAGACCTGCTCTTTAACACTGCAAAGTGGGCGATGACCGGTAATGGTTAGCGATACGCCCTTCCTTTTGTGATCGACACGAGAGTCAGGAGCTGGTCGCGATGAATCGAGTCAACGCTTTGTATGATGCCAATTCCACAGGTTACAGGAAATTCCCGCTGTACGATGCGCCCAGAAAGAAGGTTCAAGCGGATACGACGGCAGCCGCCATGCGTGACCGCGTGACCTTTTCGCCCGAAGCAATCCGGCAAGCGGCGCGGCCATCCACGCCATTGGAGGATCAGATCATACCGTCACGCTCTGCGCATCCGGGGATTTATGATCGGCGCTCGTTACAGTTAAGGCGTTAGGATGGCACCTTCCCGCCAGGTGATCGCAGATCCGCAACCCTTCGCGATAGCAGTTCCGGTCAAAACCGGTGATGGGCATCGCGCCGGGCGGCGGAGCAACCGCGCAACCAGTGAGTCAGTACCAGGCACAACAGAGCATTTCTCATGATGTCACGCCGATAGAACCGGACCGTGGGCGCACGGACCCGCTGAAGACGAACTCAACAAGCTCCGCTGCCAATACACCACACCCGGTAGCGGATTGGCGTAATAAGATGCACAACGCTCGAAGCCCAGCGTGGTGTAAAGGTGCATCGCACGATCCAGCGTATCCAGCGTGTCCAGCCGGATGACAGCGTAACCCAGGGCAGAGGCTTCGTTGATGATCCACGCCGCCAGCATGCGCCCCAAGCCCTGACCGCGATACGCGGGCCGCACAAACAGCCGTTTCATCTCACAGGCTCCCTCCTCCAGGGGGCGAAGCGCCACACAGCCGGTGGCCTGCTCGCCCTCCCAAGCCAGCAGCAAGCGGCCCCGAGGCGGCGCATAGCGGCCTGGCAGGGTTGCCAGCTCTTGCTCAAAACCTTGAAAACAAAGATCGACGCTCAGGAATCGTTCATACTCGCGGAACAAGGCGCGCACGGTCTCGATATCGCTGGAGGTGTGTGCTTGAAGGATACGCATCAACGGCCTGCCTTCATGAATTGAGAGGAAGTTGCTGCAATCCACGCTTGCCCGGCCCCGGCAGATTTCCGCTTATGTACGGGCGCCCAGCATCATTGATATGGCAGCGGCCTATACGGCAGAGATTGTCCGCAACCATCCTTTCATCGATGGCAACAAACGAACCGGCTTCATGGCCGGCGTTTTGTTTCTCGAACCCAACGGTTATCGCTTCACCGCAAGCGAGGAAGATGCGGCCCAAGCCGTTTTGGGCTTGGCGGCAGGCACCTTGGATGAGCAAGGTTATGCGGCGTTCCTGCGCGCGAATGCTTCCTTCCTCTAAATAGCAAGGGATGTTTTCATACTGCCGATTATCAGACTACCACCTAACTAATTAGACAATAATTTCTACTGGTATCCCTATCTCCTGTGTGATGGGTGTATATAAATCAACTTCCGTTTCGCAGACTAGGCTTAGTATCAATGAATAACGAACACGTTGATTGTATCGACCATTATCAGCGTCAGGAAAATTCTTCCGAAATTTCCACCAACCAACTTGAGGAACCACTGCAATCAAGTTTTGTGTAGCCAGTTCCGGTCCTGTACCTTGCCAGATATCAGAGATTAAGCTTCCTCTGTTTCTTGATTCCGGTCCAAGAAGCCATTTGTCTTGTTCATCAACAGCGGTTTGATCGCTGATCTCGTATTCTCCTGAAAGCTCCTCATTTATTTCTTCAATCTGAAGTTCTTTGTTGATCCGTGCTAGAAAAACATCCTCTAATTCATTAGGTCGATTGAGCTTGAATCGTAGTTCGTGGGAAGCGTAGCTATATTTATTTTTTGGTGGACGTTCCGATGGGCTAGGCTCTATGAAATAAGAAAGAGTTACCCTAAGTTTTACAACCTGATCGACAATCGCTTCTAATTTCTCTCTAGGCCAAGGAAGAACATAATAATTCATATTGTTAAAGATGATATTTTGGCTTGATTTGCTCTGCGCAAACGGCTGCAAATAATCTTGGATGACAACGCATGGACGATTCGAGAAACTGTTCATCAGAAAATTTTTCTGGGGAACACCGTACCCGTAGCGCCTAAGATGGGCAATTTTCCTAGATTTATTTTTGAAAGATTCCTCATTCAGCATCCCTGGCGTCCATTTAGCAGAGTGAACGAGCAGACCCCGGATACTCTCGGGCCAAAATCCTGGATACTGCGAAGCCAGAATAGCAGCAAGCCGGGCCGCCTCCGCATTAGCTGCACTTGTATCCTTCGTATGAGAAAATATTCCATCCTTGTTTGTTGTCAGTGGGCAAATATCCGGGTGATCCTCGAAGTAATTTCCACTGGAAAGATAATTTCCTCCTTCGAGCACGATATCTGGTTTTGTGGGCCAGTAGCTTTTTCCCCATAAAACACTGGTTCTCGACCTTGGAGAAAGTTCTCCAATTCCGGCGATTACAGACCATTCATTGTAGGTTGGATCATTCGTAAAAGTCTTCTCAGTATAGGCTCCAACGCTCAAGACATTCCAAGCTTGTGCCGGGTCTTCGATTTCATACAGGTCGTTAATTGATGGGTATTCATCGGGACGGAAGGATTCTGCAATATTACCCGCAGATACGATCAGAAGACGCTTTCTGTCATCATTGATATGCCAGTCCCCTGATTCATCAACACCGAATGCAAGTTGATCGATTTTTGCGGATAAAGGTGTTGGCTTCCCCCCTGTAATTTGAATATCTTTTGTCGATGCTTCGTGCTCAATGGTCCACGATAGACAGAAGACCCTTTTCAAGTCCGGGCGGTTGATCTCGGCGCGGCCAATAGCCTGAGCCGTGATGTAGCCAATATGTTCGTTTTCGTTTTTTCCTTCCGGCGGGAATACTTTGACAGATTCAACCAAGTGCCCGATTTCAATGGCTTCCGTACTCTCCAAGAGCGGTGTTAGGTCTCCAAAGAGAGCAATCCCTGCCATTGCAGTTCCATGACCATTATGGTCATCTGAACCCCAATTCTGCGGATTACAGCTATCGACTCCACTCTTGGCAATGGCTGGTTTTAGAAGAGGATGATTAACGGCTAAACCCGTATCCAGAACACAAACCGAGTATTCAGCATCCGGGTTGAAGGTGAGCCGTGAAGATAATGCATCGCTCCAATCTCTTTGCTCCCTCGGCGGAAGAGCGTCGAAAAATCCTGCCTGCGTCCACAGAAATCGAAAGCCTGTAATGGCTTTTGTCATGAGTTCGAGCTTTTTCAAACTCTCAAGAGAGCAACGCACGGAACAAATCTGACGTTCCGGGAATTTCAGGTAATGAGCGGAAACGGTGATGTCCCCAAGCTCATTTGCTCTAGCCCTGAAAGTCTCAAATGTCTCTTCGCGCAACCATACTTCCCATATACAGGTCTTCGTTGCATCTTGAGGAAGAGACGATCTATCGATCCAAAATTTTTCAATTTGAATAGGTTCAATTGAGGTTGTCTTGTCGTATTTTTTATAGTTTTTTGGTCCTGATTTACCATTTTTAGACGGGTCACCATAGGCATAAATTTGGCTTTGGATAAATTTCTTTCTCTCGGGTGGGATATACAGAATCGCGCTTTCAGGATTGCCCTGCTAGTTGAGCTTTACATTCAGTACCTCAATCTTTTTTCCATGCGCGTCTTCAAGAGTGGCAACATCGATTTTCGTACCAGCTCGAAACTGAAATTCGATGGCTACACCCTTATCGACGCTGGCCTGATCAAGTCCGTGACTTCGATATTGCGCTGCCAGTGAATTCAAAGCGGCCTTGTAAGCTTTATCGAGGTCGGCAGCGTGGGATTGTTGGTCGAAAAACGGGATATCTGGTGGCAATGTTACCGGGTGACCCTTTGGGGTATAAGGTCGCCCAAGGCTTCGGTTCTTCAGCAAAATATGAGGATATTTTTTAACAGGCATGACTCATCAGACATTGTTTTTTGCTCTTGTTCGCTCTTCTAGCATATCAGCGATGTTTTTCATACTGACATGCTCTTTTCCATCCAAGATTGTTAGCTTTGCTGCATCATCACATGCTCTTGTAATCTCTGCATGACTAAGACCTACGGATAGTTTTTCAAGCTTCGACCAATCATTGATATCACATGAAAAAGAAGCAAGCCTGTTTTCAATCAATGGGCGTATTTGTTCAGGTGTCGGAAGCTCATAATTAATCACATCATCAAAGCGCCTGAAAAGAGCAAAATCCAGAAGTTTTTTATAATTTGTTGCTGCCACAATCAAGCTGTCAGACTCATCTTCTTCCAAAAATTGGAGGAATGAGTTAAGCACTCGGCGTATCTCTCCAACATCGTTTAGCGAATGCCGATCACTGCCAATTGCATCAAACTCATCAAAGAAATAAAGGCCCCTGGTTGTTCTTATAGAATCGAAAACAAGGCGCAATTTTGAGGCAGTTTCGCCCATAAACTTGGTAATTAATCCATCAAGACGGATAGTGAAGAGCGGCAATTTAAGCTCATGAGCCAGAGCAGAAGCCGTTGCTGTTTTTCCCGTTCCAGGCGGACCATAAAACAGAAGCTTGCGGCGTGGCTCAAGATTATGGCTCCGCAGTTTTGCCTGTTGCCGGTACTCATGAATAATTCGCTCGAATATCTTCTTTTGTCTCAACGAAAATGTCAGGTCTACCAATCGCAAGCGGGGTTGTGATACAGCCAGTATTGCAGCCAGTTCCGATCTTGGCTGGATGACAGAAAAGACGTTATTCCGCGCTGGACTATTCTTAGCCTTCGCTTCGTCAATGAGCTGCTTCAACTCATTAGCAAGATTGGTATGACCTTGCTGAGCCTCATGAGCAGCAACTTGAGTAGCGATTGTAATAAATCGCTCATCATCTCCCCTCAGATGGCTCTGTAGGAGAGCCTTTATTTGACTGGCTGTAGCCATAGCCTAAAAATACCCGAAGAGAGCTTTTATAAAAATTAAAGAAAGACAAAATCTTACGGTGGTCACCACAAGATAGCTTAAATTGTAGCAGATTGGCTGACTCCAAGAGCCTAAAAATAGCCCGAAAAGAAAATCATCCACACTTTAGACTGAACAAAATATTTCATTCTATCCTAGATGTTTAGTCCCACATTATGGAGGGATCACGTATAAAGAGATTCCGAGCAAGGAGGAATTATGGGACAGATACTGCATGGGAGCGCCCGCACGACGGAGGTCACCCGTCGAGCAATACAAAATAGTCA
>Ga0209607_1004136_pt1 | contig 10879 bp, 8 predicted proteins | sample AD_UKC117_MetaG_FD_184413 | JGI IMG/M metagenome (GOLD analysis project Ga0209607, IMG submission 184413) | Active sludge microbial communities of municipal wastewater-treating anaerobic digesters from Hong Kong - AD_UKC117_MetaG (SPAdes)... | ecosystem: Engineered > Bioreactor > Anaerobic >... | reverse complement strand
ACGCACGGCATAGGCGCCGCGTTCGCGCAGGCCCAGCCAGTTGCCCCCCGCCGAGCTTCCATGCGCGCCGCTGCGGCGGATGTCCGGAAGGCCGGACCCGTCCTCATTGATGCGGAAAACGCCGCCGCCGGTTGCCCTCGCCAGCGGCTGCAGGACTTTGATCGTGGACTGCAGGTCAGCATATTCCTTCGGATTCGCGGGCCCGTTCAGGGCAACCGCTTCCAGCCCGCCCGCCCGTGCCCGGTAAAGGCCCAGCTGGTCGATGGGCGCTTCTGCACTGAACACACCCGGTCCGGTCTCACGCCAGATGGGTTCGATGATCGTGCCTTCGGGCGTTTCGATCTGCAGCGGCGGAGCCGTATCCAGCAGCGAGCGGAGTTCCACCTTTGCCGTGTCGCCCTCGGCGGTGAGGCTGAGGCGGCGCTCCTCGAGTTCCGGCTCCTTCATCAGCCAGTGAACGACGCGGCGGATCAGTTCGGAGAACGGTCCGCCGCCTTCATAGCCGCGCGCCCAGAGCCAGATCTGGTCCGACATCAGCATGCCGACACGGCCCTTGTCGACGCGGTCAAGGATCAGGAGCGGCTTGCCATCCGGGCCAGCCATCACCGTATCGCCCGCTTCGGCCGTCGCCTCGATATAGCGCATCCAGCCGCCCCATTTGCGGCCTTCCAGCGGTGCAGTCACCGCATGGCGCTTGCCGGCTTCGGTCAACGTCGGGACGAATTCGCCGGTGCGGACAACGCCCGTCGGCGCCGCCGGCAGGACGGAGGCAAGCGGGGACCTGGCAAGGCTTGCCGGCCCGGAAAAATCTTCGCCCGCCGCGATGAGCAGCGCGCCGCCTTCGGACACATAACGCGCCATGTTGGCGAGGTAGGACTGTGTGATCACGCCGCGGCGCTCATACTGGTCGAAGATGATGAGATCGAACTCCTTCAGCTTCTCCTCGAACAGTTCCTCGGTGGGGAAGGCGATCAGCGCAAGCTCGTCGACTTCCGCCCGGTCGGTCTTGTAGGGCGGACGCAGGATGGTGAAGTGGACGAGATCGACCGAAGGGTCGGATTTCAGGAGGTCCCGCCAGGTCCGTCCGGCCTGGTTCGGCTTGCCTGTTACCAGCAGCACGCGCAACCGGTCACGCACGCCGGCAAGGCTGGCGGCGGTCCGGTTGTTCGCCATGGTCAGTTCCTGCCGTCCGGCCGGAGCCTCCACCACGATCACGTTCTCGCCGCGCCGTTCGATCTTGATCGGCAAGGGCGTATCCTCGCCGGCCTTCACCCGCACGCGCTCCGGGATGCCTCCGTTTACGGAAATATTGAGGTCGATCTCGCCGCCATCCGGGTCGTCGGCCCGCACCACAAGGTTTGCTGTCTCGCCGACGATGCCGAAGCTGGGGGCTTCGACCAGTTCCACCCGCCGGTCGCCGCGGTCGGGATCGCCGACGATCAGGCCATGAACAGGTCCGATCACACCCTCGGCGTTCGGGTCGGCCGGAATATCGTGCACCTGTCCGTCGGTGATCAGGATCGCGCCCGCGATCCGGTCGCGCGGCACATCGGCCATCAGGCCTTCCAGCGCGCCGTAGAGATGTGTGCCATCATCATTGGGATCGCTTTCCAGCACCCGCACTTCAAGGCTCGAATCCTTTGCAAGTTCCGCCTGCACCGCCTTGTACGCGGCCTCCGCCGCCGCGGCGCGATTGCCGGTCTCCATGCTCTCGGATCGGTCCAGCACGATAGCCGCAACCGATGGAAGCGGTTCTCGCTCTTCGTGCACGAGGCTCGGATTGGAGAGAGCCGCGGCGAGCAGTGTCAATCCGAGGCCGCGCGTCAGCCAGGCCCGGCCGCGCAGGAAGACATAGGCAATCCAGGCAAGGCCCGCGAGCGCTGCAACGACCCAGAGTACCGGCCAGCCAAGAAAGGGTTCGAACCCGATGCGGACCGCTTCGATCATTGCGGACCTCCGCCAGGCATATTGTCAGGCAGGCGCCGGCTATTGTCCTCGTCGCTGTCGCCGAGCCGTTCCAGCAGGGCAGGCAGGTGAACCTGGTCGTCCTTGTAGCTGCCGGTCAGGACATACATGACGAGATTGACGCCGAACCGCCGCGCCATCTCGCGCTGGTCGGCGCCGCCATCCACGGAATAGAGATCGCGGCCCTGATCATCGATCGCCCAGGCCGAGATCCAGTCGGCATCGCCGATGAACAGGCCCGAGACGCCGTCGCCGCGCGGGGCCGATGTCGTGCCGGCCTTCTCGATCCAGAGCTGGCGTTCGGTATAGCGGCCGGGAAAGCCGGTGAGGAGATAAAAGGTACGGGTCAAGACATGGTTGGGCGGCACTGGCTGGAGCGGTGGGGCATCGAGTCCCTCAAGCAGGGTTTCAAGCCGCGATATTTCCGTGTTCCCCGTATTGCCGCCATCGCGCGTATCGATCACCAGCGCACCACCGGACCGGAGATATGCGTTCAGCCGCGCAACTGCGTGCTCGGGCAGCGGCGCGGCATTTTCCGGCACGGCGAAATAGATCAGCGGATAGAGTTCCAGCGGGCTGGTCGTGAGGTCCACAGCGTCCGGCGGGGCGGGCTCGACAGAGGTCCGGTCGATCAGGACTTTCGAAAGACCGAACAGACCCGCGCGGGCGCGCTCGTTCAGCGCCGCATCGCCTGTCTTCACATATCCGAACCGCATGGTCAGCGCTGCCTCGACGTCGGCCTTCGGGGCCTTGCCGCCCGGGATCGGCACGACGGTCGGCCCGGCCGTGATACGCCGGTAGGAACCGTCCGGCTGCAGCTGGTACTGGTATTCCTGCGCGCTCGCGGGCGGCGGCGCTGCAAGGGCGAGGCCAGCCAGCATCAGCGCTGCGGCAATGCCCGTCCTGCGGCCGGGGAGCGGCAGGCGGCCGGCGACATGCAGGGCGATGAACAGGTCGAGCGCCAGCAGCAGGGCCGCAATGCCCAGCAGCGGTCCGGCAAGTCGCAGCGATCGGGCTTCAGCGTCGCCGAGAAGCCGTGCCGAGGGCGGCCATGCCTCGATCAGCGCAGGCCTTGCGTCCCGGGCGGCGTTCAGGGCGCGTGTTCCGGCAGGCCCCTGATAAAGACCCGGCGGATGGGCTTCCGAGGGAGCGAGATCGGCAAAGTCTGCCGCCTTCAGCGGAGCCGCCCCGGGGCCCGGCGCTTCAAGCCGGCCATATCCGTCGAGCACAAGCTTCGGCGTGTAGGCGCCTTCCTCGTCATTCACCGACTCGCCGCGCCCTGCGGCAATGCAGCGGCGCAGCATCTGCGGGAAGAGGTCCGAATAGGCGAGGTTCGCCCAGTCCGGCCCGGCCGTGATGTGGAACAGGATGATCGTACCGGCGCCCCGCGTATCCGCCGTCACCAGCGGCGAACCATCCGCCAGACGTGCCCAGGTCCGGCTGGAAAGCTCCGGACCCGGACGGGCGAGCACCTGCTGGGTCACCCGCACATCCGGCGGCACGGCAAGCCCGTCGAAGGGCGAAGACTCGGAGAAGGCGGCAAGCGCCTGCGGCTCGTCCCAGGCGAGCGCGCCGCCGAGGGCGCGGGACGACCGGCGCAGCGGCACCGGTAGAAGATCGTCGCCCTGCGCAGCGAGGCGCGGGCCGGCAAAGCGGATCAGGGCGCCGCCATCCTCGATCCAGTTGGCAAGCCGCTCGGCATCCTCGGGCAGGATCTGGCCGACATCGGTCAGGATGATCGCGTCCGGCGATTCCGCCACCAGCGTCTCGATCGACCCTTTCGTGATAGACGCGAAGGGTTCGAGCGCTTTCTCGACATAGTGCATGTCGGAGAGAAGCGGCTGAGCGACCGCGCCCGTATCGACAAGGCCAACGCGGCGCGACCTGTCGGCCGAGTCCCACAGCCAGACAGTCCCGGCGCCCTGTCGGCCAGTGACGGCGAAGCGCGTAACGCGGGCAAGCGCTGCAGCGGGAATTTTGAACTCGGCGCTCGCCTGCTTCTCGCCATCGGTGAAGACGACATTCGCCGTCGCAAGCGCCGAGCCGTCGAGCGTCAGCGCGGAGACGAAGGCGCGTTCCTCGCCGCGGGTCTCCACCCGGCGCAGCATGACCGATACCGAATCCGTCTGCGACTGGAGGCCGGTGATTGCAGCAGGCGCACGGGGCGGGGCGGCGAAAGCGGTGAGCGGTGCGCGGGCGGCAAGGTCCGCGGCAAACGTGCGGCCGGTCTCGCTTTCGAGCCCGTCGCTTGCCCAGAAGATACGCGCCGGGCGGAGGCCGGACGCGCCGAGCCGCTTCAGCGCATCGGTCCGGTCCGTGCCCCAGGCCTGCGGGCGCAGGGACGAGAGCCGCTTGGCGGCATCGGCGCGGCTGAGCCGCTCGGCCGGATCGGCATTCAGCTGTTGCGGCGCGGTCAGCAACAGATGCACCGGCGCATCCCGGTTGCCCGTGTCGAGCGTTGCGGTCGCGGCATTGATCAGTTCGCTCCAGCGGGGGGCGGAGGGCCAGCCATTGTCCAGCACGATCAGGAGTGCGCCTGTTCCGTCTGCGGACTCATTCTTTGCGCCCGGCGCGTAGACCGGCTGAGCTAGGCCAAGTATGGCTGCGGTCACGGCCAGCGTCCGGATCAGCCAGACCCACCAGGGCGTGCGGGCCGGCGTCTCTTCCTTCGGTTCGACCCCTTCGAGAATGCGCAGCGAGGGCAGCTCGATGTCCTTCGGCGCTGGCGGTGTTGCCCGCAGGATCCACCAGATCACCGGCAGGGCGATCAGTGCCGCCAGCGCCCAGGGCGCCCCCAACAGGAAGGGTCCGAGTGCGGTCATCCCTTCGCTCCGAAGCTTTCGAGCTGGGCCTTGAGACGCGCGGCGCTCTGCAGTAGCGGCTGCCCGCTGACATGCGAGACATAGCGCCAGCCCATCCGGTTCGTCAGCTCGCGGAGGGCATCGCGCTGCTCCGCGAAGCGGCGATGGTATTCCTCGCGCATCGTTTCGGCCCGGCCGAAGATGCGCGATAGGGTGGCGCCCGGCCGGTGAAGCTTCACCCGGCCCTCGAACGGAAAGTCCACTTCCACCGGCGAGGAGACGGCCAGCAGCACGCCTTCCGTACACTTGCCGGCAAGCGGCGCGAGGCGTGCGCGCCATTCCGGCACGGGATCGTAGAAGTCGGAGGCGACAATCAGCGTGGCGGCACTGCGCGGCGGGGAAGGGAACTTGCCGCCCGTACCGCGGGCCAGTTCCTCAGACAGGCGGTCCACGGCGCGCTTGCCGAAACTTGCCGCGCGTCCCGATCCGAGGGCGCCTATCCGCTCCCCGTCCTTCGAGAGAAGGATAGAGAGCGCGAGCATCAGGAGCGTTGCTTCTTCCGCCTTGGTGCGCAACTCGCCGGTCGCTTTCCAGCGGAAGCCCGGATTGTCGTCGCACCAGAAGAGGACCGTGCGGGCGGTTTCGAGTTCGGTCTCGCGCACATAGAGGTCGTGCCCCTTGGCGGAGCGGCGCCAGTCCACCCGGTCAGCCGCGTCTTCCTGCGCATAGCGACGGTATTGCCAGAAATGTTCGCCCGTGCCCGCACGCCGCCGCCCGGCGGAGCCAATATGCGCGGCTTCGCTGGCTTCGGCCTTGAAGTTGAGGCCCGGCAACTGGCGGGCAAGGGCTTCGGCTTCAGCGCGAAGATCGGCAGCGGGAGTCATCGGGCTGCGCTCACGCCACCTTCCGCGCGAGGTCGTTGATCAGTTCGGTCAGGCCGGGGGCTTCGCCGGTCGGGTCGTAGCGCATGGCCATCCGGTGACCGAGGCACGGCTCTGCCAGGGCCTCGACATCCTCGAGGCTCGGCGCGAACCGGCCGCGCAGCAGGGCGCGCGAACGGGCGGCCAGCATCAGCGCCTGTCCGGCGCGCGGGGACGGGCCCCAGTCGACCAGCCGCTTCACGCGGACATCGGTCGTCTGTTCGGGTCGGGCCTCGCGCACGAGGGAGAGGATGGTCGAGACGATCTTCTCGCCGACCGGCATTTTCCGCACCAGCGCCTGAAGGGCGATCAGGCGGGCGGCGTCGAGCGCCGGGCGCACGGTCTGGTCGCCGCCGCTGGTCGTCTCGATCAGGATGCGGCGTTCGGTGTCGAGGTCCGGATAGTTCACGTCCACTTTCAGCAGGAAACGGTCGAGCTGGGCTTCCGGCAGGGGGTAGGTGCCTTCCTGTTCTATCGGGTTTTGCGTTGCGAGCACGTGGAACGGCGCCGGCAGGTCGTGGCGCATGCCGGCCACGGTCACATGCCGCTCCTGCATGGCCTGCAGCAGGGCCGACTGGGTCCGCGGGCTCGCGCGGTTGATTTCGTCGGCCATGAGAAGCTGGGTGAAGATCGGGCCGCGCAGGAACCGGAAGCTGCGCTGGCCGCTGGCGCTTTCGTCCAGAACTTCGGAGCCGAGAATGTCGGACGGCATCAGGTCCGGCGTGAACTGGATGCGCTGGTTCTGCAGGCCGAGTGCGGTACCCATCGCCTCCACGAGGCGCGTCTTGGCAAGGCCCGGCGCGCCGATCAGCAGGGCATGGCCGCCCGCCAGCACGGCGGCGAGCGCCAACTCGACCACGCGCTCCTGGCCGAACACGGCCTTGGCGATTTCGGCTTTCACCTGCTGCAGCGTTTCGGCGGCGGCTTCGGCATCGGCTACGATCGCCTCGGCGGTCACATCAGTATCGGCCATATTCTAAAAGCGTCTCCGGGTTTGCGTCATCTGCAATCAGACCTATTTGTAGGGCTTCTTCAAGGCGGAGGAAGGTGTGACATCCAGTTCGGCGACCACAATCCGCCTCGAAGAGACGCTGAAGGCCATCCTGCCCGAGGGCAAGCTGGATGGGAAGCTGCCCCCGGTCCACCTGTGGAACCCGGCCCAGTGTGCCGATATCGACATGGAAATCCGTGCCGACGGCTCATGGTGGCACGAAGGCGGCGAAATCCGGCGCGAAGCGCTGGTGAAGCTGTTCTCCCGCATCCTGCGCAAGGACGAGGACGGGAAGGTCTATCTCGTCACGCCGTACGAAAAGGTGATCGTGCATGTCGAGGATGCGCCGTTCCTGGCCGTGCGTGTGGACCGCGTGGGAGATCCCGGCCCGGACCAGACGCTCGCCTTCCTGACCAATCTTGGCGACATCACCCTCGCAGGCCCCGAGACGCCGGTCCGCGTCGATACCGATGCAGAGACCGGGGAGCCTTCGCCCTATGTGCGTGTGCGCGGGCAGCTGGATGCGAAACTCACGCGTGCAGCCTTCTACGAACTGGTAGAGATGGCGGTCCCCTCGCCGGATGATTCGGCCGTGCTCGGCGTCTGGAGCCGGGGGACTTTCTTCCCGATCGGCCCGGCGGCCTGAGGTTACATACGGTATGTCCTGGTCAGGTCTCGACGATTTCATTGCGCGCGTTGAAGCGCGGCTCGATCCGCCCGTCGGCGCGGGTCATCTGGGCGAGACCGGCGACATGGATTTCCTGACGCCGGAGGAGGTCGCGATCATTCGTCCGGCCGCCGTCCTGTTCGGCGTCATTCCGCGCGTCTCGGGCCCGACTGCGTTGTTGACCGTGCGGCCGAACACGATGGCCGACCATGCCGGTCAGGTCGCCTTTCCGGGCGGCAAAGTGGACCCGATGGACCTCGACGAGGTCGCTGCTGCCTTACGCGAATCGGAAGAGGAGGTCGGTGTGCACCCGTCCGAGGTCCAGGTTCTCGGCAAGGGCGCGCCCTACATCACCGGCACGCGCTACAGGATCACGCCGGTCGTGGGGCTTCTGCCATATGATTTCCAGCCCGTGCCCGACCCGACCGAAGTGGCGGACGTGTTCGAGACCCCGCTCGATTTCCTCATGGATGCCCGCAATCACCGGATGGGTGAGGCGGTCTACAAGGGCAAGCCGCGGCGCTATTACGAGATGCCGCACAATGGCTACCGTATTTGGGGCGTGACCGCAGGCATCATCCAGCGCCTCTATGAGACGCTCTACGAAGCATAAGGCTTTGCGTTTTCAGGGGTTACGCCGGCTCCGGCATCCGCCTATCCTGCAGGGGCCGCTAGCGAGGGACATACATTGGCCGGACGGATCCTTTTCGAACTCTTCTTCTTCTCGATCCCCTTCCTGGTGTTCGGACTCTACCTGCTCGCGACGGCGACCGCCGAACAGGAAGGCGCGCGCAAGTGGCCGATCAACATGCTGTTCCTGTCCGGTCTCGGCCTTGCGGTCACCGCCTATTTCGTGATGGCCTTCATGGAGAAGCGCGAGCCGGAAATGTGCCAGAAGCCGACCCGCTATGTGGACGGCAAGCTGGTGCCGGGCGAATTCTATCCCTGCGAACACAATCTCCGCGATGCCGGACGGGCAAGCAGCGACGATCCCGGCGGCTCCGTCGAACTGGACACCGACAAGACCAAACCGAACGGGGACGCGCCTGACTGACCGCATTTCCGCCGACTGGCTGACGGCCCCCGCCACCTGCTCGGTGATGGCGGCTCTGGAAGCCGCACGTCCGGGAGGCTCGCGCTTTGTCGGCGGCTGCGTGCGCAACACGCTGCGCGGCATTCCGGCGGACGATATCGACATCGCCACGCAGATCCTGCCGGAAGACGTCATCCGGGCGCTTGATGCCGCCGGCATCAGGTCCGTTCCCACCGGTCTGGATCACGGTACGATCACCGCTGTCGTCAGTGGAGCGCCCTTCGAGATCACCACTCTGCGCCGGGATGTCGAGACCGATGGCCGCCGTGCCGTCGTCGCCTTTACCGACCGCTGGGAGGAAGACGCCGAACGCCGGGACTTCCGGCTCAACGCCATTTATGCCGGCCCGGACGGTACCCTGCACCAGGTCGTGCCCGGCAGCGTCGACGATGCGCTCGCCGGCCGCGTCATCTTCATTGGCGATGCCGACCAGCGCCTGCGCGAAGACTATCTGCGCATTCTCCGCTTCTTCCGTTTCAATGCCTGGTACGGCGCCGGCGTGGACGCCGATGGCCTCGCCGCCTGCAAGCGGCAGAAGGAGGGGCTCGCAAAGATAGCGCGGGAGCGGATCTGGAAGGAACTGAAGCGCCTGCTGCAGGCCCCCGATCCGTCGGAAGCCATGCTGGCCATGGAGGAGGGGGGCGTGTTGGCCGCCATCCTCGTGGAAGCGTCCGCTTCGGCCCTGCCGGCCCTGGTGGCGGCAGAACAGGAGACAAGCCTTTCGCCCGATCCCATGCGCCGCCTGATGGCGCTCCTGCCTCGCCGCCGGCGGGAAGTGCAGACTGTCGCCCGCACGCTCAGGCTGTCGAATGCCGAGATCGACCGGCTGATCGCCTGGGCTGACCCGGCGCTTGGCCATGTCGGCACGCTGACCGGCCCGGCGCTGGCCGAGGCGTTCTACCGCCACGGCGTCGAAGCCGTCTGCGACCGCGCCCTGATCGAGGCGGCGAGCGGAGACCGCGCGGGCCTCCCGCTTGTTCTCGCAGCAGCCAGCGTCTGGAAGCGGCCGGAACTGCCGGTGGGCGGGCAGGATGCAATGGATGCCGGCCTGTCGGGCCCGGCCATCGGCAAGGCGCTCGCGAAGGCGGAGGCGGACTGGATCGCATCGGACTTCACGCTGACGCGGGAAGCGCTGCTATCCCGGCTCAGATCCCCGGATTAGCCCACCAGACATAGAGGTTGAGGTAGCCCGCAAAGCTGACCCAGAGCAGATAGGGCAGCTGCAGCCAGGCGGCCGCTTTCGAGTAGCGGCAGAATTCGCCCATCACGGCAACGATGAGGAGCCAGAGCGCCGTCAGCACGCCCAGCGCCAGCGGCACCTGCCTCAGGCCGAAGAAGAACAGGCTCCAGCCGACATTCACCATCAGCATGGCGAAATAGACGCCGAGCGGTCGGCTTGCATTGTGAAAATTGCCGGCCCTCCAGAGGACCAGAAGTGCGCTCAGCGCCATCAGCGAGAACAGGAGCGGCCAGACGAGGCCGAACACCCAGTCAGGTGGGGTCAGCGAAGATTTGGTGAGGCCGGAATACCAGGGCTCCTTGCCGGTCCGCGTGACAATACCTCCCAGTGCGCCGGCCATAGCCGTCGCCAGCACCAGCAAGAGGCTGGTGCCCCAGGGAGAAGCCCGCTTTTCGTCCACCATCAGGATTGTCATTATACGACTACAACGCGAATGCGTCTTGCCGGCTCACCTGAGGAGGGATTCCGGGAGGCGGAACGGGACGAAGCTGACTGAAGTTCAGGCCTCTTTGACCGGCGTTTGCGCGGGGTTCAGGGCCACTTCACCACTGGCGGCATGGACGAGAGGATGCTCGTCACATTGCCGCCGGTCTTCAGGCCGAAGGTCGTGCCACGGTCGTAGAGCAGGTTGAACTCCACATAGCGCCCGCGCTGGATCAGCTGTTCCTCGCGGTCGGCCTCGCTCCAGGCGTGATTGAAGCGTTTGCGGACGAGCGCCGGATAGATGTCCGCGAACCGGCGGCCGACTTCCTGCGTGAAAGCGAAGTCGCCTTCCCAGTCGCCTGTGTTGAAGCGGTCATAGAAGATGCCGCCTGTGCCGCGCGGCTCGTCCCGGTGAGGAAGATGGAAATAGGTGTCGCAGTGCGCTTTCATTTCGTCGTAGTCGGCACCCGGGTAGACATCGCAGGCGGCTTTCATGGCGGCGTGGAATTCCACAGAATCCTCGAACGTCTGGTCACGCTGGTAATCGAGCAGGGGATTGAGGTCTCCGCCGCCGCCGAACCAGCTCTGGCTGGTCACCAGCATGCGCGTGTTCATGTGCGCGGCCGGAACGTGCGGATTGCGGGGATGGGCGATCAGGGAGATACCGGACGCCCAGAAGCGCCCGCCGGAAGCCTCGGCGCCGGGGATCTGCGCGGCGAATGCCTCGGAAAACGTGCCGTAGACCTCGGAGAAGTGGACGCCCACCTTCTCGAAGACCT
>Ga0209607_1004135_pt1 | contig 10880 bp, 10 predicted proteins | sample AD_UKC117_MetaG_FD_184413 | JGI IMG/M metagenome (GOLD analysis project Ga0209607, IMG submission 184413) | Active sludge microbial communities of municipal wastewater-treating anaerobic digesters from Hong Kong - AD_UKC117_MetaG (SPAdes)... | ecosystem: Engineered > Bioreactor > Anaerobic >... | reverse complement strand
TCTGGGCTGAGGCGGAAACGGAAAGCAGCAGGCATACCCCTGCCAGGAGCAATGCAGTGTGTTTCATAAGTGGCTATTGACAATTAAATATACGAACCCCGCTAGTTATCACTCCCACTCTCACTCTCACTCCCACTCCCACTCAAGCTCCCACTCCCCCTCAAGCTCCCCTCATCCCCTTCACCATCCCGGCAATCAGCCCGGCAGCCCTCTCATTCTTCCCGCCTTTAGGAACGATCAGATTGGCATGCAGCCTGGAGGGCCATATATGTTCATCGTACATAGGGGCAACGGTTGCCAGATAGCGCTCTCTGACCTCTTCAGCCGTGCGGCCACGTTGTTTCATATCACGTCTTTCCAGCCTTTCATAACGGTGCGCCTCATCCACATCGAGGAAGACCCGCAGATGTATCTGCTCTCGCAATGCAGCGTGTGTATATATCAGAATGCCCTCCACCACGAGAATATCTGTGGGGTGCATATGGGTGATCTCTTCTGTTCTGGTGCAGGTGAGCATGCTGTAGGTAGGCACCGGTACGGTCTGTCCGGAAAGCAGCTCACCGAGATGAGCAGACATCAACTCCCACTCAATACTGTCAGGATGGTCATAATTCTGCTTTTTGCGTACCTCTAATGGCAAATGGCTGCTGTCGCGGTAATAGGCATCCTGCGGCAACACGGGCAAGTGTGGTACCTCCAGTGCTTCCCTTAGTTTGTTCACAAAAGTGGTCTTACCGGAACCGGATCCGCCGCATACACCTATTACGATCATAGTCCTTCATTCTCAGGTTCAACAGGATGCGCCGCCATGACCGCTTCCACACGGGGGTCCATCACCCGGAACCAGGCAGGTGGCAGCAGTGCCAGCAGCATCATGGCCGGATAGCCTGCCGGTAGTTGTGGTGCCTCGTCCATATGACGCAGTATCTGATACTCCCTGCTGGCCAGGTAGTGATGATCAGAATGTCTGGTAAGCTCGTACAGGATAATGCGCCCCAGATATTGATTACTGTTCCAGGAATGCCAGGGCATGACCCTTTCATACCTGCCATTGTCCAGCTTCCTTCTGCGAAGTCCGTAGTGCTCCACATAATTGATGGTTTCCAGCAAGAGCATTCCTATGGCTGCCGAAAGCATATATGCGCCCAACGCAAACAAGCCGAAAAACCAGCCAATGGCCACCAGAAACAAGCACTGAAACAGGAAAAAACGAAGCATTTCATTCTGCAGAGACCAGATCTTACCCCCTTTATGTAGCAACCGTTTTTTCTCCAGCTGCCATGCTGATCCGATACTCATGATCAGGGTGCGTCCGTAAAAGCTGTACAACCCCTCTCCTTTTCTGGCAGAAGCAGGATCTTCGGCAGTACTGACCCGCTTATGGTGACCTCTGTTGTGTTCAATGATGAAGTGCATATACAAGGAACTCATCAGCAGCAGTTTGGCCATCACCCTTTCATAAGGTTTCACCCGGTGCCCCAGTTCATGGGCCACATTGATACCGGTAACGCCGCAGCTTAGTCCCATGGCATGAACCTTCCCCACCAGCTCCCACCAGGTGAACGTTCCCGTGGAAACAGTATCAAGAAAGAACCAAAGCAGTCCGAACTGTATGGGTACATTGAGATACAGCATCCAGTCATAGATCCGGTCTTTTTTTGCCAGCTCTTCCTCCGTCGCCTCCAGGTTAGACGGATCGTCTGGCAGGAACAACTCCAGAATGCTGATCAGAACGAAAGCGTAGGCAAATGCCGTGAAAGACCACAGTCCGTCCTGCGAAATACTGACCCAGACCACCACTGGAATGGTATAGCCTGCCAGGTATTTCAGAAACCGCATGCGCATGATGCAAATCTAAATAATGGAAAGCCTATGTCAGGAACCTACAGCGCCCTTCTGTTGTTTCATCATGTAATAAGCATCCTGTACATGACCGGTTTTATGACACCTATTCAGTTTAGTGACCTCGACCTTAGCCGTGCCGTTGATTTTGATACCTACCTCCAAAAAATGCAGGAGTGGGTAGCTCAAGGCGCTACAAGCGGACCGGTGCAGAGTGAGTCTCTTATCCAGTACACCAAACTTAACCTGGCCAGAATGGAACGACAGTTGAAAACTATTCAGCTGTTGCCTGAGCAGGAAGTGCTGGAAGGAAGACTTCGCCCCATGGAATGGGTGGTCATTACTGAATCCTGGTGTGGTGATGCCGCCCAGACCCTGCCACTCATGCATATTACCGCTAAGTTTCTGCATATTCCCATGCACCTGGTGCTTCGCGATGAACATCCCGAACTCATAGAACGATACCATACCAACGGCGCACATGCCATCCCGAAACTCGTGATGTTCGACCGGGAGACCGGAGAAGAACTGGCCGTGTGGGGTCCGCGACCGGAACCTGCGCAAACTATGGTGCTTTCAGCTAAGCAGGCAGGCATTCCGCACGACGACTATCTCCGGGATCTGCATACATGGTACGGCCGCGACAAAAATCTTACCTTGCAGACTGAGTTGGTGGAACTGCTCATGCAATTCCGTCGTACAGCATGATATCCTACCGCAACGTCAATCCCAACAAGCGTTTTTCCGCAAGCAGAGAAGAAGAGAACAGCCTGCTCTTTACCAGTTTCTTCATGCCTCTTGTGGCCATTGCTCTGATGTGGCTCGTCAAAGCTTTTGAACATGTTAGCGGATATGACCTGGCTGTGCATGGCATCTTTCCCCGAACACTCAAAGGACTTCAGGGTGTGTTGTTCAGTCCGTTTTTACACGGCGACTGGCAGCATCTGGTATCCAATTCCCTGCCCTTCCTCATCCTGGGTTTTCTGATGCTCTACAGTTATCGCAAGGTGGCATTCAAAAGTTTTGTGTTCATCTGGTTCGCATCTGGTTTCATGGTCTGGCTGACCGGGAGACCTTCCTATCATATTGGTGCCAGTAACCTGGTGTATGGCTTCGCTTTCTTCCTCTTCTTCAGCGGCATCTTTCGTCGCGATATACAAAGCATTGCCATGGCCCTGCTCGTCACCTTTATCTATGGCAGCATGGTCTGGGGCATCTTCCCGTTTCGCTGGGAGATCAGCTGGGAAGGTCACCTCATGGGTGGCATTTCCGGAGCGGTAATGGCCTGGTATTACAGAAAGGTTGACCTGCCGGAGCCGGTAGAGCTGGAAGACGAGGAAGAGGACGATGATGCGTTCTTTGACGACGACGATGACAGCCCTATCCGGTACCTTTACAAAGAAGATGAAGACCGAGCGCATCCGGACGGGCGATGATTCCTATACCTTACGGGTTCCTGAACTGGACGAACACTACCACTCCATCCATGGTGCACGGGCCGAGTCCATGCATGTGTTCATCGATGCCGGATTGAAGGCATTGAAGAACAAGCCATCCATACATTTACTGGAAGTGGGTCTGGGTACAGGATTAAACTGCCTGCTCACCGCAGCACATCAGCAACCGGAAACTACCATCAGATACACAGCACTGGAACCATTCCCGCTGGAAAAAGAAATACTGGATTCCATTGCTCCTGAAAATGAACCGGAGCGGGGAAGATTCTGGCAGATACACCATACCCCGGCCGATGGTGATGCACAGATCACACCGGGATTTCTGCTTCATCGCTCCATGCAAAAACTGGAAACTCTGGCCTTGCATGATCCGGTCGATCTCGTGTATTTCGATGCTTTCGCACCCAGGGTGCAGCCGGAACTGTGGACGACGGAGGTGTTCCGTTTGCTGTATGACCTGATGTCAGATAACAGCATACTGGTGACCTACTGTGCCAAAGGCGATGTAAGACGTGCCATGCAACAGGCAGGATTTCAGGTGGAGAGACTTCCGGGTCCGCCTTATAAAAGAGAGATGCTTCGTGCCCGAAAAAACAGCTGATATACTCATCATTGGTGGAGGCATTGCAGGGCTTTCCATGGCTGCTGCACTGGATATGAAAGGTATGCCCTTTGTTTTATGCGCATCACCTTCCACAGAGCCCGCTTCTGCTGTAGCTGCCGGTCTGATCAATCCGGTTACCGGCAGAAGATATACTTTGCAAACACGATATGAGCAGCTTATGGCATCAGCAAAAGAAGTGTATGCGCATCTTGCTGGTGTCAGTGGTAAAAGTATTCTGGAGGCGATCAACATCACACGTTTGCACAGATCTGCAGAAGCCAGGGAAGCATTTGATGCGCTTACCGATATTCCGAATGCATACCTGAATACCAATGCTCCTTTACATGCAGGGCAGGTGCATACTGAATACGGCGGCATGCAGGTACTGAACGGGTTTCGTGTGGATGTGAGCGCCTTATCCGGCAACCTGGCCATGCTGCATTTTCAACATGGAACTGTGCAACATTTCGTCCTGGATTTTCCCATTTCATTTTCGCAGGAACGCTATCATACAGCCCTCGGATCATTTCACACCATCATTGATTGCAGAGGGTATCAGACCGCCTTTGATCAAAGCTGGCAATTCATTCCGTTCAGACAGAACAAGGGCGAGGTGCTTCGCGTGAAGATCACAGATCCACCGTCGGCCGGTGTATATATCAAAGATTGCATTCTTGTTCCTTTGCAGGACGGAACATGGTGGGCCGGGGCGCACAACTCATGGACTGATCATTCACCCTTCCCCACAACTGCCGGAAAAGAATCGCTCGAAAACGCATTGAACAAACTGCTGTCATCTTCCTATAAGATCCTGGATCACCAGGCAGCTTTCAGACCGGCTATCCGCGACAGAGCACCGGTAGTGGGCAGACATCCGCATCTACAACGATACTATCTGCTGAACGGACTGGGCACCAAAGGATACTCACTGGCACCTTATCATGCACTCATGCTGGCCGATCATATTCTGAACGAAAAACCCATCGACCCGAAAGTGGATGTCGCCAGATTTTATTAATTATGAGCACCAAAATTCAAACCATGCGCTTGCAAAGACTTCTGCTTACTGTCCTGATCACACCACTTATTTCTGTGGCACAGGTACATACCGAACAGACCTATGTGGTTGATCGTTTCGGACAACCGCGTGACCATAATGTGGACATGGAACACCTCTTTCTGGATATCGCCATAGATCCTTACCAGGGTATGGTAGCCGGGGTGGCCAACTATGTATTCCATCCGATACAGCAGCAGGTAGATACACTTTTTCTGGATGGACCCGGCATCGCTGTCAATGCAGTAAAAGTGGATGGCAACAGCGCACGTTTCCGTGTGGACTCTGCAGGTGTGACCATCTTCTTCTCTCCTTCGCTGTCTTGGGGCAGCACCCACGAACTGAATATTGAATACACGGCACATCCGAAGAAGGGCATCTATTTTGTGGGTTGGAATGAAGACACCAAAGACATTGCAACAGATCCGGATCGCATACGCAACCAGGTATGGACCCAGGGACAGGGAACGGATAACAGATTCTGGATACCCTCTTTTGATGATGTGAATGATAAGCTTCTGACCTCGCTGCGCATCACCTTTGATAAGAACTACCGGGTAATCAGCAACGGCAACCTGACCGACGAACGCAACAACAGCGACGGAAAGACCAAGACCTGGGTGTATGAAATGGCGCATCCACATGCCAATTATCTGATCATGCTGGCTATAGGCGACTATGCATACCGCGATTACACCTCTAAGAACGGCATCGTTTCCCGTCAGTATTATTATCCCGATCTGGAAGACCGGGTGGAACCCACTTATGCCTATTCAGCAGAGATGATGGACTGGATCTCTGAAGAGACCGGACTGAACTTTCCGTGGCCAACCTATGCCAATGTACCGGTGCAGGAATTTCTCTATGGTGCCATGGAAAACACTACCGCTACGATCTTCACAGATGCCCTGTTCCAGGATGCAGGCGGGCAGAACGACCGCAGCTATGTGGCAGTAAACGCACATGAGCTGGCCCATCAGTGGTTTGGAGATTATGTGACGGAGTGGGGAAACCGTGACCATTGGTTGCAGGAAAGTTTTGCTACACACTACAGCAAGAAGTTCAGACAATCCGTTTACGGTGAGGATGAATTTCAATGGATACGCAGAGGAGAAATGCGGGCAGCCATAGCAGCTGACAACAGAGATACCTATCCGCTGGCCCATTCACTGGCAGGCTCTTCCAGACATTATCCCAAAGGAAGTTTTGTGCTGGACATGATGCGTTATGTGCTGGGTAATGAACAATACAGAAAAGTGATCAACGACTATTTACTGGCGCATCCATACGAAAACGTGCGCTCTGAAGATCTGGAGATACAGTGCATGAAAAGCCTGGGCATCAACATGTGGTGGTTCTTTGACCAGTGGGTCTATCGAAGCGGTTACCCCGTCTATCAGGTGAACACCACATTTACTTCAGATACCACCACCATTACGGTCGTGCAGAAACAAGACAGCACAGCCACACAGCATCTGTTCAGAATGCCGGTGGTATTTCAGGTGCACTACAAGGATGGTGGATTTGATCAGGAAACACGCTGGGTGGAAGACAGCACCACGGTGGTGCAGATCCCGAACATCCTGAAGCGGGAAGTGGCATTCGTTCTCTTCGATCCGGGCACCCAGATCATCAGCCAGGTGGAGTTTGAGAAGTCATTCGATGCTTACAAAATGCAGGCATACAATGCGCCGCTCATGATAGACCGGTATGACGCCGTAGTGGCTATGCAGAAGGTTGCGATCGATGATAAACGAGACATCCTCATCGATCTGTATGACAAGCAGAACTACCACGCCATCCGGGAGGAGATCATTGCACAGCTTGCCAATGACGATCACAAGAAGAGCATCGCACTGTTGAAGAGGGCTCTGAAAGATACTGATATCAATGTTCGTCGTGCGGTCGTGACCAATTTGAAAACACTGCCAAAAAAAATGGAAAAGGATATCGCTCCCATGCTCGACGACAGTGACTACACCAATGTGGAACTGGCATTGCGATTCCTTTGTGAGCAGGACAAGGAACATGCAGAAAAATACCTGGAGCATTGTGCAGATAAATACGGAGCTGCCAAAAACATCCGCATTGCCTGGCTGGAATATTCTTATGCCAACGGAAATATCATTGCAGCACCTGCAGAACTGGCCAAATATGCCAGCAACCTGTATGAGTTCAGAACAAGAGGCAATGCCATCCAGGCCATCAACAGACTGAACATCTGCGATGCAGCTATTGCGGCCAGTCTGGTGGAAGCCACCCAGTCGTTCAATCGAAGGCTGGCCGGGCCCACCACCCGGGTACTGAAGGGTTTTTATGAGAACAAACTATACACGAGCATCATTGACAAGGCTATTGATGATGCTATTCAGGCCAGCGGCGACAAAGAAAAACTGGAAGCACTCAGGAAGAAAGACTGATCAGATCTTCTTCTCCATGTAGCGATGGGGAATACCGATCTCTTCAAAGGGTTCCTTGTCGATCACATACCCTTGTCTGAGATAGAACGGAACAGCATTTTGGCGGGCATGACAGAACATGGTGTGCGCACCATGTGCACGGGCAAATCGCTCAGCGAAAGCGATCAGCCTGGCCCCTATTCCCTGACCTTGCAGTGTGTCATCTACAGCCACCTGTTTCATCTGCATGCTTCTGTTTTCGGTTACAGGCAGCAGCATCAAACAGGCTACCGGAGTTTCTCCATGGAATAATGCCAGGTGATGATTCTTACTTTCTGCTGCAAGTTGTTCTGTTGTGAACTGCATGCCTAGTGGCTTGCGCAGAATGTTGTAACGCAGACCAACTACCAGGTCGTATTCCGGTGAGCCGTGCTGTACGATCACTTCCTGCAGTTTCATATCTCTTTTCCTTCGTGTATGAAGCTGATGCCAAAATCCTGTTCCAGTTCATGCAGAATGGGCATATATATATCGGGTGTAACCGGTATGACCACTCCTGTTCTTTGGATCTTTCCTGCAAGCACATTCTTCGCTGTGATGGCCAGAGGCAGGCCCACGGTCTTGGCCATGGCAGTGATCATTTCATCGTCACCACAAACAGCAAGACTCATCTGGACCTCCCACATCTTCTGATCCATCTCCACCTCCATCTTATGCAGCATGACGATCATATCCTTATCACCAGTATCCAGTTTCCATTTATCTTCCAACAGATCCTGGAATATCCTGGCAGGACTTCCCTGAAAACGATCCAGCTTTCTGTCGGAAAACAAGCCCAGCCACTCCAGTTTCTCTACCACTTCAGGCAGTTGTTCCAGTTGGAAATATCGGATATATTTTTCCTTTAATGACAATTCCGGATCAAAAGGCAGATAGTTGTCAATGAACTGCGCCCAGGTGGTTCCTTGAGGAAGATCCACTTCATAGCTTTCATCGGTGATACCCAGTGCCACCAGTGCGTTCCAGGCATCACAATATCCCTTCTTCCGGAGGGTACCCCGAACCAGAGTGTGTGTGCCGTCCAGCCCGTACAGGCTTTTGTATTTGGTAGAATCACGATTGGGGTAGCCTTCAAATGTACCGTATCCCGGCACTTCCAGCAGATCATAACGCTGAAATAGTTTGTTGTAAGGGATGAGTTTCAGCTGGTCCTTCCAGTAGAACCTGGCCACACCCTGTCCGGACAGCACGATATTCCTGGGGTTCCAGGTGAACTTGTATTTCCAGGGATTGTTGTCGCTTTCCGGAGCGATGAGTCCGCCGGCATAAGATTCAAATGAATGGATGACCCCTCCACGTGCCTGCGCATCGTGAATCATGCGCATGGCACTCATATGATCGATGCCGGGATCCAGACCACATTCATTCAAAAGCAGCACACCTCGATCTACCGCTGCTTCATGCAAGGCCGACATCTCCGGGCTGACGTAGCTGGCTGAAATGAAATTTCTGCCATAGTGCACGCAATCAGCTGCAACCGGCCCATGCATGTTTGCAGGTAACAATGATATGACCAGATCAGACTGCCTGATACTGCTAACCCGCTGTTCATCATCCAGTACATTGAAGGTGACCCCTTCTCCACATGGATGTCCTGCCACTTTCTGGTTGGCAAGTTCGGCCGACATATCGCCCACAGTAACGAACCAGTCGTTGGCGGCAGCGTGATCAAGGAGGTATCGGATGAGAACGGTACTGGACTTGCCGGCACCGATGACGAAAATCCGTTGCATGATTGTGGTTTCGGGGGCGAAGTTAGTACTTTAGGGCGTGGGCAATTCAAAAGCCCTGTGGAAATATGGAAGTGATCAGGCATACTACCGAACTCCGCCATTACAGTTCTGTAAATGAATTAAGCAAGCCGCTGGCTGCGCTCCTGGCCGAGGCTGTGCGGGTGGCAGGTCAGGCCTATGCCCCCTACTCCAGCTACCAGGTGGGCTGCGCCATTGAACTGGCCAACGGAGAGATCATCTGTGGCAGTAACCAGGAGAATGCTTCTTTCCCGGCCGGCACCTGTGCTGAAAGGTCTGCCCTGTTCTATGCCGGCTCCAGATATCCGGGTGTTGCTATTGTCCGGGTAGCGGTGACCACCCTGTTCCCTGCCGCGGACCCTGTGGCACCCTGTGGCATCTGCCGCCAGGCTTTGCTGGAATATGAGAACCGACAGGATCATCCGATAGAACTGCTGATGTCGCACCCCGGCGGAAGGGTGTACGTATCTGATTCGGTAGCCAACATCCTGCCGGTGTTCTTCCGGTATAAGAAATAGGGGGGATTGGGAAATGTGAAAATGAGAGAATGTGGAAATGGGAAAACAGGATTTTTTTGTTACCTGAAGACCCCATTTCTACTTGCGTATTTTCACATTCACACATTTTCTCATTCAACCATAAACGGAACCTTCTTCCAGGTGTTTCCCGCTTTCAGCACCGCCACATACATGCCTGAAGCATACTGGCTGACATCCATGTGAAGGGTTTCGTCCTGGATGCGTCCGGGTTTTTCAGTGTGGATCAGGTTTCCTGCATAATCATAGATGAATACCTCGGCTTCTCTTCTTCCGCTCAGTCTGATCTTCAGATACAGGTGATCGGCAGCGGGGTTCGGATATACTTCGAATGCATCCTCAGCATCAAGAGGTTCGTCTATATCCACATAGGTACCTACCGTGAACTGCTGGTAGATCAGACCACCAAAATCTGGTTCAAAGCTCTTCAGGATAGTGCCCGTATTAGCATCCTTGATTCGGAGATAGCCGGTTCCATCGCTGTTGGCCCACCAGGAGATACCATCTTCATCCCAATCCCACAGATAGAATTCATAGCATCCGTCTTCCAGGTGAATAGTATCCTTATGGATGGTACCGGCAGTGAAAGTAGTTCGGCTGTATAGTTCGTTGCCATTGGCATCATATACAAACCAGTCATTTTCATTCGGTTTGTTGTTGGCCTTGAATTCAATGATCAGGTCAGCAGGATAGGAAACCGGGAATGCCACTTCTGATGTCATGGTATTGTTCAGTTCATACTCATCGGCGCCGCCATTGGGTTCGGAGATGGTCACCACGAACTGATCTGCAGGCTGATACACATAATCCGGCAGGGTCACCTCCTCCCACTCCATCGGCTGCAGTTCTCCACTCCAATTATAGGTGCTGTAAGGTGCATCCTTCAGTCCGAATTCGACCTTCAGAGAGGTGAGCGTTGAAGCGCCTGTATTCTGAATACGAATAATGGGATTGTTACAAATGGGATTCATGCGTCCCCACATGTCATCACCGGATGGTGCAAGAATATCTGTCACCGCAGCATCCAGATCAAAATTGTAAGGGCCGTAAGCTACCAGCTGTACTTCTGTCTGATAATATGGAAAAGATCCTGATCCGTTCCAGTTGTAATCTTCTGCTGCGTAATCAAAGGTGTAGGTACTTCCTGGTGTTACAAAAGGCGTCAGTTCAAAAT
>Ga0209607_1004128_pt1 | contig 10885 bp, 9 predicted proteins | sample AD_UKC117_MetaG_FD_184413 | JGI IMG/M metagenome (GOLD analysis project Ga0209607, IMG submission 184413) | Active sludge microbial communities of municipal wastewater-treating anaerobic digesters from Hong Kong - AD_UKC117_MetaG (SPAdes)... | ecosystem: Engineered > Bioreactor > Anaerobic >... | reverse complement strand
TGAGGAGATGCACGCCACCGGGGCCAGAGGTAGCCAGACAAACGCCCAGTTTGCCGGTGTACTTCGCGTAGGCACAGGCCATAAATGCGGCCGATTCTTCGTGCCGCACTTGCACAAAGCGAATGGTTTCCTGTCGCTGGCGCAGGCTTTCCATGATGCCGTTAATGCCATCGCCGGGAAGGCCGAAAATAATGTCTACGCCCCAATCTTCGAGGCAGTCGAGCATCACGTCTGCTGCTGTTTTAGCCATTGGTTTACTCCTTATGGGCAAAGCTTCGCAGGGAGGCTTTGTCTATTGCTACTGGTATGGTCTATTAGGACATTGGATGAAGGTTCAGGCGTGGGTTTCAGCGTCTGCAGCCAGGATGGCGGTGAGACCGCCGATCAACATGCCCAGGCTCAGGCCCATCATTGTCCAGAAGAAGTGGAAGGTTACCGGCCCCAGCGAGAAGATGGCTTCCCAGCCGGATGGAGCGAGAACGCCGGTATACAGCAGCCAGCCAAAGATGAGGCCGGCGACCGCGCCGATCACAATGCCGCTCCAGAGGCCGAGCCAGAGGGTGGGGGGAAAGGGGCGGGGGTAGGCAACGGCCGTTTCCGGGGCCGGTTTAGTATGGTAGCGCACCAACTCTTCCGCCACCGGTCTCATGCCGTGGCCGTTGCTTTGCGGGCGCTGCTTTTGTTTTTTTCCAGGTGCGGGTTTCGTTTTCTGAGTCATCAGTCTGTTTCCTCCGAAATATAAGCATCTAACATCACATCAAGGGTTGTTTGTGTCTCCCAACTAATTGTTTCTTCTCCGCCAATAATCCAGCCGTGATTGACCAACTGCTGCTGCGGGGCGGTGGGATAGGGTTTCAGAATAGCCAGATAGTCAGACACAGCCTGCGGCACAGCGTCGGTGGTCACGGCCAGAACAGGGGCATGTTTGCCCATGTGGGAGAGCGTTGTGGCCGGTAATACATTCTGCCAGCCGCCGGGTCCGTCGGCATTTACAAAGACGGCGTTGTGCCCCGCCTCCGAGATGCCCCAGCCAAATGTGCGATGGGCCATCCACCACCAGGCTCCCCAGTCGGCGCCTTCATCGTGGAAACCGGCAAAAAAGGCACTGACGCCGGGCAAGTCTGGGGCATTCATGCGGGTCACTTGCCCATACTGCGCCAGCTCGCGGGCGATATCGGCGGGAATGACCGATTCGTCGCCGAACAGGTAGAGCCAGGGGCCGTTGGCGCGGCGCTCTAGCATGCGGCGTGTCGCTTCGGGCACCCCGTCGTTGGTGACAAAGGCCAGGCCATCACCGCGATGAGCGTTCCAGAAGGCGCTGGGAATGCCCGGTTCCATGTTGTCCAGGTTGATGATGGCAATCTCGTTGCGGTGGTCGCCGTGTTGGGTAGAGGTCCAATCATCGACGACTTCGGCCAGTTCAGGGGCGGTGGGTGCGGTGAAGCTGCGTGTGCTGAAATCCATCGCTTCCACTTCCTGGCGCACGGCGTCGCCGATGCTGCCTACCAGATAAACCTGCACGTTGCCGTCGGCGGGCACGCCTTCCGGCTGCAGGCGCAGCAGTTCGCTGCGGGTGGCGGCCGGTATACTGTTTTCATCCACGTAAAGGATGGGGGCGTTGACGGGGAAGTGCTGCACCCGGCTGGTAGCGACGAGGACTTCGGCCAGATTGTTGCGGTTAACGAGAATGACGGCGCCGGGGGTGTTTTCTTCTTCTGTGGCGGGGTAGATGATCTGGGCCACGGCTACGGCCGTTTCTACCGGATCATCCGAACCAATGCGTGCGGTATTCACCGTCATCAAATCCTGATCGATTTGTAAAAAGGGCAGCGCCTCCGGTTCACCCTGCGGTTTGTAAATTCCTGGAATCCAGCTTACCAAAGCGGCCGTAAAAACAAGGATTGCCAGCAGCAGCCCCCCCAGAATGAGTAATAAGTTTCGCACGGTTTTTACTCCTACATAAAACCGGCTTTCTGCTGTCGCCGGATAAAGACGTAGTTAAAAGGCCAGGCAGAAAGAAAGGCCAAAAATACAGTGAAAAACATGGTCCCAAACCAGAGAATCGACTCTTCGGTGGGCATCATCGGTAATTTGGACATCATCATCCACCACATGCCCGGATTCATGGCCAGCGCAGCAGCGGCCATAGAGATGAGCACCAGGGGCAACGCTTTGGGGAGTGCTTTGCTGTAGGGCAGGCCATAGAACATGGCAATCATGGGTGTCTGGTAAAGGAGCCAGGAGATAAGAACGGCCGTGACATAGTTAATGATCATCACCAAAATCATCGGCGTGCCCAGCCAGAACAGCGGCCCGCGAGATGGCACCAGCGGCATACCAAACAACGTGGTCACAAAGCCGGCCGTTACCATAATCAGCCCGCCAAAGCCCACCGCAGAGGCCGTCGCTACCATGCCTTGCAGCCACAACGGCCGATCCCAGACCACCATCTTGCCCCGCTTCAGAATCGGGCGGCTGTAGGCCAGCCAGTAAAAAGGAATCCCAAACGGACCAATCATGAAGGCCAGCAAAGGCCAGACCAACTGCATGGTCCAATGCTGCTTGGGCAAAAACTTTGTTTCGTGAAAGGCGATCCACAAGGCAGAGGCAATGCCCAACACCAGCCAGACTGCGGCCAGCATGTCCATCGGGCCAGCGGCAAAGCCTTTTTCAAAATAAGGGCCAATCTCGACTGTGTAGTCGGCCTGCCCCTGTGCCGGAAAACTGATCGCGTTGGTGTCGCCTAAAATGTAGAAATGGTGGAATGGCCCTTCGCTGGGTGTAACCCAAAACGCGGCCCGTTGGCTGAAAAAATAGTTGTTGACTACCTGAGGAATCTGGCGCGCTTCGCTCCAGAAAAGGGGGCCAGGTCTGCCCCGGCGGGCCAGATTGGCGCTGAGGAGAGCTGTGGTGTATTCCCCTGCCGGGGCGATGGTGAAGGCGCGGTAACCGGTCAGGCTGTCGGCGTTCATGCCCCAGCCGAACTGGCCGGTTTTGCTGTCTTGGTATTTGGCGAAGGCCACGGCCGTTTTCGCCGCATCACTTTCTCCCACCCGCTTAATACCTTCTACGGCCGTTACCGCGCCCAGCGCAAAAATCGGCACGCCTTCGGGCGCGTTTGCTTTGTCAAAAATGACGATGTCGCCGCTGTAAGCCGCCCAGGGCGCGGCCAAGAGTGCGTTGTCCGGATCATTTTCGTCTACCAGGATGGCGTGGTCCGGCGCGGCTCCGGCGTCGGTGAGCATTCCCACGATGTCGGCGGCGGAGAAAGCTTCACCGCTGCCGCCGCCGGGGGCGGCAGCATCAGCCATCAGCATGAGGTTAGCAGCAGAATAGCGGCTGAGGCTTTCGCCGGAAACAGAATCTGGCAGCAGCAGCGCGTTTAACGGTTTTACCAGAGAAGCGGCTTGCAGCCCTGCCTGCCAGTTATCGGCCGGGTACAGGATGATGGTGTCTGGAGTAGTGGCGTCGCTGGTGGCGGGGTAAACGGCTTGCTCAATACGGGCGGCGATCTCGGTGGTGCTGCCGCCGGTAAAGCGCATGGAGTTCTTTGTATTGTAATGAATACGGGGCTGATCATACCCGTGGGGAGAGCGGGTGCTACGCAAAGGGGCAGCTATCATCCCGGCCAGGAGGAGTGCCACCATTAGCACCGCGACAGTTACGCCTAATGGTTTCAACCAGGGAATCTGTTTTCCTTCTGCCATACGTTTTGGCCTTTACAGAGGCACTTTTTCTGGAAATGAATTTTTCACGAAAGGGGCTAAGCTAAAAAAGTGCAAATCGTGTCTACTTATAAACTAAGAAGTTTTGCCCCATAGGTCTATCTATCGGGATAGAGAAATGGGGTACAAGTGAGTCATGTGTTTTACTGGCGCTTACAGTTCGATTTTGACGGGCGAGAATTCTACGTCTACGTCGTCGGCGTAGCGCTGGCCGTTTCGCTTGTCGTGGCGGGGGAAGTCGGGTGCTTCGATGTGGATTTCCAGGCGGTAGTCGCCTTCTTTGGGGATGTGCCAGTTACGGCCGTAATGGTACAGCCACGGATGCCACACAAAGGGCTGCCGATGATAGCCCGCGTCATTGTTTTCGCTGTCCACAAGGCGGGCGTGGATAATGAGATTGGGAATGAAACGGCCGTCTGCCGCATCTCGCACCCCCACTTCCAAATGTATGTTTTCCTCTTCCGGCTCTCGCCAGATCAGCTCGCCATTTTCCAGATGATACATGCCTTCGGCATCCTCAACGGCATAACTCACGAGGTAGTCGCCCACCTTTTTTTCCTGACCGTCGTCGGCCACCTGCCCGACCATATGGTCCAGCGCTTTGCCCATCATACGTCCCTGGTCGCGGGCCATTTCCAACTGCTCTTTGGTTGCCTCGTCACTTTTTCTCATGGTAGGTTTTGTCTTATCCATTCTTTTATGTATCTCCTTGCTGAGCCGCTGTTGCCCCGACCCAGCCAGACAGGTTCGCCATCGGAGCCGAACGCGAAATTACTCTCTTGCTCTTTTACTGTAGGAGGAGAAGGGGAAGGATTCTATAGACCGGGGTATCTACAGGGTACACATTTTCGTTACATATTTTGCTTTTGGCTGCGGAGGAATTGGAGCACGGCCGTTTCCGCTTCGCTGAGACCTTCTGTGGAGGTGGTGACGGCCGTTGCCTCTCGCAGCGTCCCCTCCAGATGCGCTTCTATCACTGCCGGGTGGATGTAGTATTGGCGGCAAACTGCCGGTGTATTGCCCAACGCCTTCGCTACCTGCTTTACCATCTCTACCACCTGCTTCTGCCGCGCTTCCGGTTCCGCCACCTCCGGCATATCGCACAGGACAGAGGCCGCCAGAGCGGTGGCTCCCCACGTGCGGAAATCTTTGGCTGTGAAGTCGCAGCCGGTATGTTCGCGCAAGTAAGCGTTTACGTCTGTAGAGGTGAGCGGGCGCACCTGGTCGTTTTCGTCCAGATAGGAGAACAGCTCATGGCCTGGCAGTTCATGGCAGCGGGCCACCTGCCGCGCCAGCCGCCGGTCGTGCACGTCCACTTCCTGCTGTTTGCCGTGCTTGCCGGTAAATTCGATGCGAATGTGCGAGCCAGACAAGGTGAGGTGTTTTTCTTGCAAGGTGGTCAGGCCGTAACTGTTGTTGCGCTGGGCATACTCTTCGTTGCCAATGCGGATTAGCGTTTCTTCCAGCAGGCGCACGGCCAGGGCGGTTACTTTCTCGCACGAGAGTTTGTGCTGGCGCAGGTCGGCGTCTATCTGCTGGCGCAGGGCGGGCAGGGCTTCGCCAAACGGGATCATACGGCTGAACTTTAAGGCGTTGCGCTCTACCTCCCAACGGGGATGGTAGATGTACTGTTTGCGCCCTTTGGCGTCTCGGCCGGTGGCCTGTATGTGGCCCTGGGGATCGGTGCAAATCCAGACGTCGGTCCAGGCGGGGGGAATGACGAGGCTTTCAAAGCGCTGGCGCAGAGCCGGGTCTTTGACGTGTTGGCCTTTGGGATCCAGGTAAGTAAAACCCCGGCCCCACGGCCGTCTGGTATAGCCAGGTTCATCACCACACACGTAAGCAAGGTCGGCGGCGCGGGCCACCTCTGCGGCGTCCAGTCTCAAATCGGCGTCCAGCGCCGGAGCATCAGAGGAATAATCGGGCATAACAGTAAACCGGGTGACTGGGACTTCGCCTGAGATGAGGCGAAACCGCCAGCGTTAGATGGGGCACGGCCGTTTTCTCCGCCCCCCGTGGCCTCAATCGGCAGCTAAAAATAATGATAAGCGTAGCCAGATATCGCCAAGTCTCAATATATCGGGCACTAGCCGCCGGATATAGAAAAGGCATATTCCCCCATACGGCCGTGCCGCCCCGCAGGACATATACCCATTTTGTACCGCCCTTTGGCTCTCCGACACATAGACGGCGGCCAGCCCCCTTCTTATGATGAGAAAAACAAACACAACGACAGACTAGACTGGAGAAAGCAGAGGATAAAGCCATGGATAAGGGGATTGGACGGAAAAAGTGGGCACTGGCCGAAGGGTATATTCCCAGTTGGAGCAACGGCCCTGAACCGGAGATGGTTAGCCACGGGGCCGTCTGCCTGTTGAATACCACGGACGAGACCGCAGACGTAGAGCTGACCGTTTACTACACCGACCGGGAACCGGGCGGCCCTTACCGCATTACCGTACCGGCGCGGCGCACGCGCCACGTACGGTTTAACAATTTGCAAGATCCGGAGGTGATCCCCCGCAACACAGACTTTGCCACAGTGATCATCTCGAACGTGCCAATTGTGGTCCAGCATACACGCCTGGACAGCCGTCAGGCTGAGAATGGGCTGATGACCACCATTGCTTATGGAGAATAGTTTGATGAAAACAAATAAGCGGGCCGACGGGAAAACGGCCGTCGGTAAAAAAGCGCTCGTACTGGCCGGCGGCGGTGTGGCCGGAATTGCTTACGAGCTGGGCGTTTTGCACGCCCTGGACCGTACCTTGCTGGATATGTCGGTGAACGACTTCGACATTTTTGTGGGGACCAGTGCCGGGGCCACCCTCGCGGCGCTGCTGGCGAATGGCTTCACGCCGGGCAAGATCTTGCGGGCAGTCGAAGGGGATCATCAACGGACACGGCCGTTTCTGCGGCGTGACTTGTGGCGCTTCGATCTCAGCCCGTTCCTGCGGGCCGGAGTACGTATCCCTGGGCGGCTCCTCAGCGCCGGCCAACGCTACCTTAGCGACCTGCGCGACGGCAATCTATTCGGCACGCTCTGGGTACTGCTAGACCTGCTGCCCCCCGCCCTTTACGACAGCGCCACCCTGGAAGCCTACCTCCGCGAACTCATCGCCGACCTGGGCGGCAGCAACCAGTTTGACGAGTTGGCCAAAGAACTAGACATTATCGCCACCCGGCTGGATACCGGGCAGCGCGCCGTCTTCAACCAGGACAGCCGCGTCCGCATCTCCGAAGCGATTGCCGCCTCTTCGGCCGTGCCGGGGCTATATAAGCCGGTGCGGCTGAACGGCGTGGATTATGTGGATGGCGGCGTGCGCGGCAACGCCAGCATCGATCTGGCAGTGGAGCGGGGCGCTACGCTCGTGGTCTGCATCAACCCCATTGTGCCCTATGATGCCCAGGAAGAGGCCGACGAGCAGGCAGACGCCAATGGCCTAAACGGTCTACAAGAAAGTCAGGTCAGTATGCAGGCTGTGCTGTCGCAGACGCTGCGGGCGCGTATTCATGCCGGGCTGCATTACCACGTCAAACATCTGCGCCACGTGTACCCGGAGGTAGACTTTTACACGATAGAGCCGCCGCAAAACGACGGGAACATGTCTGCGCCAAACCTGATGCGCTTTGGCGACCGCATGGAGATTGCCCGCCGGGGATTTGAAACGGCCGTATGGCAGCTTGCCGCCGATGAGCCGACATGGCAGGCGATGTGGCAGCGCCACCAAGTGGCTGTCTGGCCCGGCCTGGACGCCGACGAACAGGAGCAAATAACCCAGGCCGCAGATCAGGCGGCCACCCTGCGGCAGCTGCTGCAAACAGACTGGCCGCCGCCCATGAAAAACCGGCCGTCAGAAGTGCCTTCACTCCGGCTTAGCCATGTTCTAGACCAGCTCGATGGCGCTATTGGCCGGGCACAGCGCCCCACCAAGGTTTCTTCTCTCTAAAGCCCCTGGTTCCAAAGTAAGCAACCGGGTGCGCGGCCACCGGCAGCAGCAGGCAAAGGCCATAAAACCTTGCAGGCAGCTTTGCCAGAGTTAGCGCTTACAACTGTCAGTTAGATAGCTATCTCACAACCATTGAGATAGCTATCTCACAACCATTGAGATAGCTATCTCACAACCATTGAGATAGCTATCTCACAACCACTGAGATAGCTATCTCACGACCATTGAGATAGCTATCTCACAACCATTGAGATAGCTATCTGAGTAATAGAGATTAAGCGGTAAAGTTCTTCAAGTCTGCAGGAGATTGGGACACGGCCGTATGCCTGGTGTACCCTTTACCCGGTGTTTTCCTCAAGATCCGCCTGAGTTTATGCCTTCACCTATATCGCTCCTATGTACCGGTGCACATGAAAAAGCGGCCGAAGTTTTCTATACTGAATTCAGATTTGCCCGATGCACCCGATGCATCAGAGTATGGGCAAAACAGTAATTTGTATCAGCCTGTATTAGTAATTAACACTCGGAGGTAAAACTATGAACGAGCAAACGATGAAAGGTCAGTGGAATCAGCTAAAGGGTGAACTGCGGAAGCAGTGGGGCAAACTCACGGACGACGACGTGGATGTGATCAACGGTGAATATGACAAACTGGTTGGGCGCATTCAGGAACGATACGGCCGTTCACGCGAAGAAGCTAAACGCGAGGTAGATGACTATTTTGATCGGCATCCTACCCGCTAAAGTACCTGTAGTGGATGCTAAGGGAGTGGCTGTTCTACCGGGATAATAACTTGAAGGGATAAAATGACTGGGTTTGTTGCCCTTCTTTAACCCCACTCCCCCTGAAAGACGGCCGTTTCAGACTACTGAAACGGCCGTTTTCCGTGCCTGCTCCTTTCTGTATCCAATTTGTATCCGCCACCTATGAAGCCATCCATAGCCCTGCGCGGGCGCCTCTGCTACCGTGAAGGCAGAGAGGATAAACAAAGATGACCGAATTTATTTGTGACGTGGCCCAGCCGGGCAGCGCCTTCTCCCATTTTTGGGAACATACCATTGGCAGCGGGCACGCCCCGCTGGCTTTACGCGCCGACTGGCAGGCCCAAATGCGCCGGGTACACGACGAGTGTGGTATCCGGCATGTGCGCTTTCATGGTTTGCTGTCTGGCACGATGCAGACTCTTTTCGTCCATCAGGACAAGTTCCACTATTCCTTTTTTAACGTCGACCGCATTTATGATTATTTGTTGTCGGTGGGGGTACGGCCGTTCGTCGAACTCAGCTTTATGCCGGAGGCGCTCGCCTCTGGCAGCGAGACCGTCTTCAACTACGTCAACCACGTCAGCCCCCCCAAAGAGTATGGGCAGTGGGGCAAATTGATGCACGAACTGGTCGGCCACCTTGTGGCGCGTTATGGGCTAGACGAGGTGCGGCGCTGGTACTTTGAAGTATGGAACGAACCCAACCTGGACGCCTTTTGGACCGGCAGCCAGGCAGATTATTTTGAGCTGTACCGCACGAGTGTAGAAGCAATTAAAGGCGTGGACGCCGAGATTCGTGTGGGCGGCCCTTCTTCGGCGCAAAATGCGTGGATTCCCGAATTTCTCGATTATTGCGCCCGCCATAACCTGCCTGTGGATTTTGTAAGCACCCATCACTATCCCACGGATGCGTTTGGCGATCCGGGCGACGATACCGAAACGCAGCTTGCCAAAAGCGAGCGCAGTGTGCTGCGCCGCCAGGCGCAGGCCGCCCGCGAACAGGCGGGTGATAAACCGCTGTATTACACCGAATGGAACAGCTCCTCTAACCCGCGAGATGCGCGGCATGATTTGCCGTATACGGCCGTTTTCGCCGTTAAAACCATCATGGAGGCGCAGGGGCTGGTGGATGGATATAGCTTCTGGACGTTTAGCGACATTTTTGAAGAAAACTACATGCCGTCCCAGCCTTTTCACGGCGGCTTTGGGCTGCTGAATCTGTATGGCATACCCAAACCTGTATACCGCGCCTATGAACTGCTGCACCGGCTGGGCGATGAACAACTGGCCGTCAGCGGCACTCATCCGACGGTGGATGCCTGGGCGGTGCGGGGAAACGGCCGTACCGATCTGCTCCTGACCAACCACGCGCTGCCCCGTCACCCCATCCAGACAGAAACGGTGCGGCTAAGGGTGCAGCATGCCGCGCCCCTTACCAGCGTCCACGTGGCGCGCATCGACGAAGACCACGTCAACCCACGCCGCGCCTGGGAAGCGATGGGCGCGCCTATGTACCTGGACGATGGGCAAGCAGCGGACCTGGAAAAGCAGTCGGCGTTGTGTTGGGAGCCGGTGGCGGCAGCCCAGGAAGGGGATGAGCTGATCATCAACCTGACGATTCCGCCGCAGGGGTTAACGGCCGTTACCCTCACCGCCCCCTCCACCAATCAGTAAGTAACTGTTGACTTTTAACGCCGTAAGGTTGGTCCAATCGGCCGAGATGGGACCAACCTGAAACAAGAGAGGTAAAAAAATGGCACAGAAAAAACCAGAAATTGTCGTAATCACTGGCGCGACGGCCGGCGTAGGACGGGCCACCGTGCGGGCTTTTGCCCAGCGCGGCGCGCACATTGCTCTGCTGGCACGCGGCGAAGAGGCCCTGGAAGCGGCCCAAAAAGAAGTGGAAGAACTGGGCAGCAAGGCGCTCATTTTTCCGACAGATGTGGCCGATCCACAGCAGGTAGATGAAGCGGCAGCGGTCGTGGAAGAACAGCTTGGCCCCATAGACATCTGGGTCAACAACGCCATGACTTCTGTTTTTTCCCCTTTCAAAAAAATGACCGCCGCAGAATATCGGCGGGTGACGGAAGTGTGTTACCTGGGCTTTGTCTATGGCACGATGGCGGCGCTGCGTTACATGCTGCCTCGCAATCGCGGCACGATTGTGCAGGTGGGGTCCACTTTGGCTTACCGGGGTATTCCGCTGCAGTCGGCTTACTGTGGGGCCAAACACGCTATTCAGGGTTTCACCGAGTCGGTGCGTACCGAGCTAATGCATGATCACAGCGACGTGCATATTACGATGGTGCAAATGCCTGCCCTGAACACGCCTCAGTTTGGCTGGGTGAAGAGCCGGCTGCCGCATAAAGCCCAACCTGTGCCGCCTATTTATCAGCCGGAGGTGGCCGCGGAAGCGATTGTCTGGGCCGCGCACCATCGGCGGCGG
>Ga0209607_1004126_pt1 | contig 10885 bp, 10 predicted proteins | sample AD_UKC117_MetaG_FD_184413 | JGI IMG/M metagenome (GOLD analysis project Ga0209607, IMG submission 184413) | Active sludge microbial communities of municipal wastewater-treating anaerobic digesters from Hong Kong - AD_UKC117_MetaG (SPAdes)... | ecosystem: Engineered > Bioreactor > Anaerobic >... | reverse complement strand
GCGCGCCAATCTGGTCGACCTCTGCCTGCGCGGCGGCAAGGCGTCCGGGGCTGAAGAGGATCTCTTCGAACAGCGCCCAAAAATCGTCGCTGTTGTGCCAGCCAGGATCGGCGTGCCGGCTCATTTTGCCCGCATTCGATTGTTTTTTGCGTTGTGCTCCAATTCGCACAGGCCAAGTGCTTCCATCAACGGCGGAATGTAGACCCCAAACCGACCACGAAAACCCTTCTTGAGACCATACCATCCCTTGATTGGGTTGTCCGGCGAGCGTCCCCACGCCTCGATCGTGCCTTCCTTGGCCGGTTTCTGTTCATCGGCGCCGCCAAGCTCGACCCAGTCGCCGGCTTCCTGCAACATTGCATATAAATCGTCGATGCAACGGGCATCGTAGTGGAGCACTGTCTTGCCAACGGTGCACACTAGCAGCGTCTGTCCATCTTTTTCTTCGACGTGCATGGTGTACTCTGATGTGCCGGGAGCGGTCTTCAAGAGCCAGGGATTATCCTTCGTGCGATCCAGCGTTGCCATCTTTACCCCCTCTTCCCTCTTTGAAATCTGGCCTGTATTGTTGCGACTCGTCCAGCCAGGGGTTGAATACGGCCGTTTTCCCGAGTACGGCGCATGCCAACTCAAACGGTTAGCGCATTTTCAACCGTCCACCATTATGCGGAAATAAATCATAATGGCAAACCGCTTTTGCGGGTCTGGCGTGAGCAATCGACAGATTGTGTTACTTCGTCACAGCGTAATCGGTCAGCACAGCTTCGATGCGCCGGCGGGCGCTGGCAACGAGGATCGGATTCGTGTCCATATAGTATGGGAGGGCGACCAGTGCCGTCGTCAGCGCCCACCCGCGCCCACGTACCCAGGTGGCGTCGTCGACAGCAAGCGCAGCGCGGAAAGTTTCACGCACCGGCGCAAGGAACTCCCACGCAACCATCAGGTCTACGGCCGGGTCGCCGATGCCCAGGCAGCCAAAGTCGATAACCGCGCACAGACGACCGTCGCGCACGAGCAGATTCGTCGCCGCCAGGTCGCCGTGCACCCACACCGGCGCACCATCCCACGTAGGAACGTTCAGGCCATCCTCCCACGCTGCGGTCACCGCGACGCGGTCGATGATGCCTTCGAGCGCGGCGATGGCCTGGCGTGTGCCTGCATCACGCACCGTCAGCGGCTCGCCGCGGTTGGAGTTGTGCGCGCCCGGTGGCGGGCCATCCGTCGCGTCGATACGTTGCAGGGCGGCAATGAAGTTGGCCAGCTCCGTCGCCGCATGCTGCATGTCGTCGAGGCGTCCCGGCGCGACCGTGTCGCCGTCCAGCCAACGATAGACCGACCACTGCCAGGGATAGCCCAGCGCCGGCTCGCCCAGTGCCAGCGGTTCGGGAATGGCGAGTGGCAGGTGCGGCGCCAGCACGGGCAGCCAGCGCTGTTCTTTCGCCACCTGTTCGACGGCCCAGTGAATGCGCGGCAAGCGCACGACCATATCGTCGCCCAGGCGGAAGAGCGCGTTGTCGGTGCCGGAAGAGGGCACGGCAGCAATCGGCAACTGCGCCCACTGCGGAAACTGTGCGCCCAGCAACGAGCGTACCAGCGCAACATCGGTATGAACTTCGTCGGCGTGCATTTTGGTTTGGGTCATAGGATAGAAGTCAAACGTCAAACGTGATGCGTGATGCGTGATGCGTGATGCGTGATGGGTGATGGGTAATGCGTGATGAGTAATGCGTGATGCGTGATATGCATTCTTGACGTTTCGCGTTTCACGCCCGGTGCCCTCTGCCTGAGGTTTGACGTTTGACGTTTCACAAATTACGCATTACTTCTTACGCATTACTTCTTACGCATCACGCATTACGTTTCACTCCAGCGATCCCGGTCAAGCGATCCGTTTCTCATAGCAGAGACTCACCGGATCGTCGAAGTAGGGGCCGAAGGGCGGGATGCGTGTAAAGCCGTAGCGCTCGTAGAGGCGGATGGCTTCGGTCTGGTAGATGCCGGTTTCCAGGCGCAAGAGCGGTACGTCGCGCTCGCGTACGTAGACGGCGAAGTGATCGAGCAAGGCCATGCCCAGCCCTTGCCCGCGATGGGCGGGGCGGATATACATGCGCTTGAGCTCGCCGTACTCCGTTCCGACCAGGAGGATGCCGCCACAGCCGGCCGCAATGCCATCCTGTCGCACGACAAAAAAGGCGACTCCCTCAAGCAACAACTTCTCCACGGCATAGCCATGACGGCTGGCCGCAGGGTAGAGGGGTTCGAGCAACGCCTCCAGTTCGCCGATGAGTTGTTGCGCATCGGTGGAATCCGGGCGCTCGGCCTGGATGACGATCGCCATCGCTTCATTCCTTCCGTGGCTACTGTTGATCGCGCGGCTTCTGCACGTTGGCTTCGAGTTGCGCACGATGCGCCTGAAATGCGGCCGCTTCACGCTGCCAGTGGGCAAGGTGACCCTCGCGCTCCAAATACTCTGCCTTTTCATCGCCCACCATGCGGCGTGCGGCCTCTTTGCTGCCCATGTGCGTGAGGACTTCGGCCATCATATCGAATAGCGGCGGGTCGGCGGCAATGCCATAGGTCGCGCAGAAGAGCTTGAGCCGGCGGCTGCCGGCGCTGATGTCGGCCTCGGCAAAGGCGCGCTGATCCGCGCTGTTGAACGAAAGCGGTACCATCCAGTAAGCAGCATAGGCCACGTCACGCAGGCGTGGGCCGGGGCCGGCCAGGTCGAAGTCGATCACGGCGGCGGGAATGCCGGAGCGATAGATGAAATTGTAGGGCGCAAAGTCGTTGTGGCAGATGACCTCGTGTTGCGTGGGGTCGGGATAGCGAAACGCCCACGGGAGAGCGTCGCTTGCGGCGACGTCGACGGTTGCGTCATGATAGCGGCGCAGCAAGCGGGCGGCGGCCACCAGTGCTTCGTCGAGTTGCCAGTTGCTGTCAAGGATGCCGCTCTCGCCTTCCATGTAGCTCAGGATCTCGCGCCCCTGCTCGTCGATGCCCAGGAAGCGCGGGCTGCCGGCATATTCCTTTTGCGCCAGGTGAAGCAGAAGCCGATGCACGGCCGGGCTTGCCGGTGTCATGGCACGGCGCACCCTGTCGCCGACGCGCACCACGCCCGTGTTGATATTGCCGCCGGTCAATGCGACTTCATGCTCGCTCATCGTGCATTGGCCCATTGCGCAAAGTGGAGCAGGACGCCGGACGGGTCCCAGGCATAGGTGACGAGCGCACCGTAGGGCTCCGGTTTGGGGCTGCTGACGCGCACGCCGGGAAAGCGCCCGCCGGCGATTAGCGCGCTCATGCGCGCATGCCAGGCCGCGGCGTCGGCGACACTGAGATGGATCATAAAGTTCTCGGCGAACTCCTTGGCATAGAAGTTCTGCAAATAGAAGCGCTGGCTGCCGTTTTCAAGCAAGGCCAGATTGGCATCGGACCACAATTCGGTCCAGCCCAGTTCCATGTAGAAGGCTTTCGACAGGGCGAAATCCTGGGCGGGGACAAAAAAGCGGAGATCGTAAACATCCAATATGTCTGATCGCATAATGTTTTCCTATTTGAATGATCGCTGCTTGGCATGCGAATACTCGGTTGCATACCTCATTCTTTATTCAGAGCTTTGCTGCAAGCCGGTGTTTTTGCAATGCAAAAAAGTCCGGCCACATTTTCTCGTCTTCTGGTAGACGTATAGATTGACCATGAAGCAATCGATACACACTATCAAGGATTCTTGGACTGACTAGGATGGAGTAATCATTCTCATGTATTGCCAATAATCCATAGTCGAATAGTGTGTGAATATCTGCCCGGAGCAAGAGCCCATTTGTTGGATGATTTGAATTCACTCCCAAGTATGGCGATATGTGTGCGGCTTCGAGTATCTCAGTCACTGCTGTTCCAGTAACACAGCAGCGATGATGATAGTTTTCCAGGAGCATAGATCTAAAAAAGTGTTGGCCTTGGCGCTGGACCAGTTCGCGCGCTACCACTAAACGTTCATCCTCAACGGATTCGTGGTCGAATTCGGCAGAATAGGTTTCTCGTTTCTCGACTAATGCAGTCAACAGTTGCATGCGTTCATACAAATCCTTTTCGATAACCTGCTCCGTACCGAAGAACGTAGCAATCTTTTGGGAATCATCGTTGTCTACAGCATGGTCTCCGAGAATTTGTTGAAGCTTAGTAGAGCCTTCAATTAACCAGGCCGATACTATAGCATCAAAAGCGTCCGTACCGTAGATGTCAGGCTCTAGGCCTCTCTGATACTTGTCAAGGACAGTTGTACGGTAAAGTCCCTCTCGGTCAGCTATTTCAGTTGTTGCATCGATCCGCAACGTTTGGATATTGGTTGATTGGCCACCAAGATAAGCCGCACGAACAATAGTAAGCACATCAAGAATCTGTTGAATTTTCCTACTCATGCTGGTCATCCTTGCTGCAATATGAGCGTCGAGTTTGATCTGTTCTGTTTATCAGAGAGATGATAACAATAATGATTATCACAAAATATGGGAGATGGGCAAGAGAGAGAGACGGCAGGCGGTCTGCATTGGTCACAGACGCCTGCCGTCTCTCTCTCTCTCTTATTAGCCTGGCCCTACGCTCTATTCGTCAAACCCCATCGGGCGCGGGATTTCGGGATGGGTGCGCAGCAGCGCGTTCATGCGGACGGTGAGAACACGGGCAAACTGGTGCAGTGTCCGAAAGCCTTCATCACGGGTGTTGGTGGCCTGCACCGCAGCGTGGCTTGCACGCTGGCGCGCCTCGTAGAGCATTTCGAGTACGTTCACACGCGCCTCGATGTCGTCGAGATAGGTTTCGTCGATCTCTACGGTGGCCAGCAACGTTGCATAGGGATCCTGGCGGCTGGCCCTGACAATTTCACGGGTCAGGTCGATGTAAAGCCGTGTTTTGGCCGGGAAGCGTATGTCGAGGGCAAGCGCACGCCGGCCGGCCGGATCGATGATAACGGTGCGGGCCAACTGCCGATAGGTGCTGTTCAAGAGGGTCAACTCGCGGCGCTGGCGGCGCATCTGATCGATCGCCGCCATTTTGTCTGCCATTTTCTGGCGACGGTCGGCGACCAAGTTGTGGCATGTCTCGATCTGTGTCTTCAGTTCGGTGCGAAGCGCCGGCGTGATCTTGAATTCAACCATGTAGGAAGCAAACGGTTCCTCGGCGTCATCCAGGCCGTTTACCTTGTCGGCAAGTTCGCCCAGATAGATGCGTTGCTCGCGCCTGTCATAATTGCGCGTGCCTGGGATGGTCGAATCCGGCTGCTGGCCCGATTCTTCCTCACTCTCTTCGTCCGTTGGAGGGTTGGGCTCGTCGATGGCCATCGTCGGTGCGACTTGTTGGGCCGGCGCGACGGGTTCGCTGAGCACGGGCGGCTCGGCGACTTCACTGGCGGGTGGCTGGTCGGGTGCGGGCGGCTCGGCGACGGGTGTTGCGATTCGCCGTGCCTTCTGTTTGCTTCTGCGGACTGACTGTTTGGTTGCCGTAGTCATGATACCTCCGATTTGTTGGTGACTACATCAAAAAGAGAAATCATGACACGACCGGCGGGGGTGTTCGCGATCGGGCGGAGGCTTCCGGCTTGGCCCTCCCTCGGCGAGGGGACCTCCTGCTGGGCGTATCGAGATTCACTTTACGCGAAACCAGCAAACGTGGGTACTGACAAGCAGCCGAATTTTGCTACGTCATTTGGTGGTATCTATACAGCGTCTTGCTGAGAAAATGGCGACAAATCTCGTTGAGAGGATATCTCATTGATTTGGAGTTGCCGGGATGCTCAAGACTGTAGCACCAAGTCAGAGACATGCCTGGATATTTACGAAGTTGGTCTGAATATTTTGGAGTAGGCCGGTGGATGTCACAGTTTGTAGCACCAAACTGGAGATCTGCCTGGATATTTGCGAGTCTGGTCTGAATATTTTGGAGTAAGCCGGTGGTCGTCACAATTTGTAGCACCAAACTGGAGATCTGCCTGGGTATTTGCGAGTCTGGTCTGAATATTTTGGAGTAAGCCGGTGGACGTCACAGTTTGTAGCACCAAACTGGAGATCTGCCTGGATATTTGCGAGTTTGGTCTGTAAATCGCGAAGGAAAATGCGCTCAATTGCAGATCTCGCCTGCACAAAGCGAACTGCGCCCGCGATTGTCGAGGGAATTTCCGCTGCCGGGCAGGCCGGAGTGCATCTGTGAGGGCCTGGCCTGCCCGGTGCGAATCCGTGGCGGAAAAGTGCAAGGATGGCGCCTTGCGGTGGTATGCGCAGCGGCGGCAACGACGACAGGCGTTCAAGAACCGTGTATCGTGGTGATTTTTGTCATTGCACAAGCGCGCAGCGACTGGAAGGCGCACCTACGAACGGTCAGGCATCGTGCAACGCGTCGGCCGGCCCCCACGGCGCCAGTGCGACCGTATAGTAGGGATTCATGATCAGCTCATCGCCCTGCTCGGCGGCAAACCGCCACATGCGCCGCACCAAATCGTGTTTGATGGCGATATAGGCCGGGTCGGCGCTGCGGTTGGTCATTTCGAGCGGGTCAAGTTGCAGATCGTATAGCTCGTCGTTATCAAAGCCATTGTAGACATACTTGTGGTCGCGCGTCATGACGGAACGCTGCGTGTAATAGAGTTCGACGCCGTTGCACTGGGCGAAGACGGTGTCACGCCAATCCGCCGGCGCCTGGCCACGCAAGAAGGGCGCAAGGCTTCTGCCCGTCAGGTTATCCGGCAGCGATGCACCGGCCACATCCAGAAAGGTGGGCGCAAAATCGGCCAGCGAGACGAATGCCTCTTCGGTGCGGCCGGGATTGGCGATTCCCTGCGGATAGCGCACGATGGCAGGTATGTGATAGGCCTCGCGGAATGCGGGCACGCCCTTGCAATAAAGGCCATGCGAACCGCAATACTCGCCGTGGTCGCTGACAAAGAGGACGAGTGTATTGTCACGCACGCCCAACTCATCGAGCTTGTCCAGCAGCAGGCCGAATAACTCATCTTCCATGGTGCAGAAGGCCCAATAGTGGCGCAGACAGTCGCGCACCTCTTCTTCGCTAAACTGCGACCAATACTGCTCGCGCATGCGGCGGTAGACGGCGGGTTTGTCGCGCATGGTGTCGGCATAGTTGGGCGGCAATTCGATGTCAGCGAGATTATACAGATCGACGTAGTGTTGCGGGACGATGAAGTCATCATGCGGGCCAAAGGTGCCCACATAGAGGCACCACGGCGCTTCCTGTGCGGCAAGATCGGGCAAGGCGTCGAGGGCCGACCTGACGACGGTGTAGTCGTCGTGCGATTCGTAGGCGTGCTCGGTAGTAGTGGGGTAGGCGCCAAAGAATTGCACGGTTCCCCAGCCCGGACGGACGATCTGGCCGTGCTGGCGGGGTGCGCTGTCGGCTGACCGGCCGCGCCAGGTATCGATGCTGCGGTGCATAAAGCTGCCGGCCCGCGCACGCACCTCCAGCTCTGTCCAGCCGCGATCGGCCGGATTCTCCGTGTCGCTGACGTGCCATTTGCCGGCATAGGCCAGGTTGTAGCCGGCCGTGCGCAGGTGCTCGCTAAAGAGTGTGACGTCGTCGTAGATGGTGCGGCGAATGGCCGTGGGGTTGCTCACGTTGTTGTAGACGCCGTGGCGGCTGGGATAGAGGCCGCTCATGAAGGTGGCGCGTGACGGGCAGCAATGGGGCGATGGGCAGTAGGTCTGGGTGAAGCGGATACCGTCTGCGGCCAGGCGCGTGGCGTTGGGCGTGATGCAGGGATGGTCGGGCGCGACGACATCGCCGCGCTGCTGGTCGGTCATGAAGATCAGGATATTGGGCTGCATACTATGTCTTTCGTGACTTGGTGGGTTGCGTCCAGCGATCTTTCAGGCGAAGGGCGCCAGGAATGCGGTTGCGTTGGCGGCCAGCGCGGCGCGGGCATAGCCCCCTTCCTGCACGATGATGGTGGGTTTGCGCAGGTCCGCAAGCCGTTCGGCAATGCGCGGGTAGGCGGCGGTGGTAAGACGAAAACCGCCCACTGGATCGTCGATGTAGGTGTCGAACCCTACGGCGACGATGAGAATGTCCGGCGCGAAGGCGTGGACGCGCTCGAGGGCCTGCTGCAAGGCGTCGAGATAGGCGTTCTCGTCGGTGTGGCGCGGCAGCGGCAGGTTGAGATTGTAGCCGGTGCCGTAGCCGGCGCCCGTCTCGCCGGCATAGCCCCAGTAATAGGGATAGTCGACGTCGGGATCGACGTGAAGGGAGATGGTGAGCACGTCGTCGCGGCGGTAGAAGATCTCTTGCGTGCCGTTGCCATGATGATAGTCGACATCGACGATGGCGATGCGCATACGCTGTGCGGCGAGCCAGTGCGCGGCGATGGCGGTGTTGTTGACGTAGCAGAAACCGCCATAGAGATCGGCGGAGGCATGGTGGCCGGGAGGGCGGCAGAGCGCATAGGCGACGCCGGCATGATCGTAGACGTGCGCGGCCGCGGCGAGGGCACATTGCGCGCTCCAGTAGACAGCTTCCCACGTACCGGCGAAGAGCGGCGCCGACGTGTCGTAGCAATGCCAGCCGAGCTTCGCCCAGATGGAGGCCGTGCGCGGCGCGTCGCCGGTGCGCATGGCATAGGTCTCCGGCACAGCGGCAAGCGGTCGGTCGGCGGCGTCACCATAGATGGTCATGAGATCGTCGTAGCCGTGCTGGAGGAGGTCGAGCAGCGCGGGCGTGTGCACGGCTTGCAGCGGCGCCAGGCCGCGATCATCCGGCGCGGCGATCGTGGCAATAGCGCTCTCCGCCAGCGCGGTGCGGATGATCTCGGCGCGGGCGGGCACTTCGCTGTAATAGGCCTGCGAGGCGCCGGCGGGTTGCGGCAGTTGTCCGGGATCGTGCTGGAGATGGGTCGGGCTGTAGTAGGCGAGCATAGCGTCTGGTTACTCTCTTGGCGTCCGTGTGGCAGACCGGGCCGATGGGTGCTGGCGTGCATTGTAGGCTATTGTCGTGGGCAGGACAAAGCGCCGGTTTCGCCATCAGCGCGGCCAATGCAAGGCTGTAGAGGGGCGATAGCAGGTTGCTCAAACACTGATTCGGTGGATAATGCTTTTTGACACCAGAAACCGGACAACCAGATATCTGCAACAGAAGGAGGCGACGATGAACGGCCTGATGATGAACTGGCAGTTGACGCTCGACAAGATTCTCGAGCACGCCAACCGTCTCTATCCACACAAACAGATTACGACGATGCAACCCGACGGCTCGCTCTTCCGCTACACCTATGCGGATATGTACAGGCGGGTCAAGCGCATGGCCAAAGCGCTGGTCAAGCTGGGCATTGCGCCGGGCGATCGCGTCGGCACCTTTGCATGGAACAATTATCAGCACCTGGAGCTGTATTATGCGATTCCGGGTGCGGCCGCGGTCTGCCACACGCTCAACCTTCGTCTCTTCCCCGACCAGCTCGCCTATATCGTCAACCATGCCGACGACCGGATTGTCTTTGTCGATGGCACGCTGCTTCCGCTCTATCAGAAGGTGGCGCCCGAAGCGACGGGCGTGCGCTATCACGTGTTGCTCAACGCACCGCGCGAGGCGGCCAATGCATTACCCAATGTGCTCTTCTACGAGGACCTGATCGACGAGAGCGACGAAGATTTTGCGTGGCTGTGCACGGATGAGAATCTGGCCATGGGGATGTGCTATACGAGCGGCACAACCGGCGAGCCTAAGGGCGCGCTCTACTCGCACCGTTCCATGTTCCTGCACACCATGGGCGAGAATGCGGCCAATGCATTGGGCGTGCGCGAGTCGGATATCGTATTGCCGGTCGTGCCGCAGTTTCATGCCATGGCGTGGGGATTGCCCTATGCGTGTGCGGCGGCGGGCGCCGATATCGTCATGCCGGGGCCGCATCTGCGCCCGCAGCCGCTGGCTGATCTGATTGCCACAGAACGCGTCACTATTGCGGCGGGCGTACCGACGATCTGGAACGGTCTCTATCACGAGTTGAAGCAGAACCCGCGTGACATCTCGTGCGTGCGGGCGCTGGTAGTGGGTGGCTCGGCCATGCCGCGTTCGCTCATCGAAGCGTATGAAAGCCAACTGGGCGTCAACGTGCTGCACGCGTGGGGGATGACGGAGATGTCGCCGCTGGGCACGGTTTCCATCCCGCTCAAGGCGCATGAGGCACTGGACGACGCCGGCATCTGGGATGTCAAGGCCAAGCAGGGCTACCCGCTGCTGGGCGTCGAGTTACGCATCGTCGACGAGGTCGGCCGCGAACTGCCGTGGGACGGCAAAACCATGGGCGAGTTGCAGGTGCGCGGGCCGTGGATTATCAGCCAGTATTTCCGGCGCGACGCCACGACCGACTACATGACGGCGGATGGCTGGTTCCGCACCGGCGACGTGGTGACGATGAGTCCCGACGGCTACATGACCATCACCGATCGCACCAAGGATCTGGTGAAGAGCGGCGGCGAATGGATCTCGACGGTGGAGTTGGAGAGCGTGATCATCGGCCATCCCAAGGTGTTGGAGGCGGCAGTCATCGCGATTCCGGACGAGAAGTGGTCGGAGCGCCCCATGGCGTGTGTCGTGCGCACGCAGGATGGCTGGGACTTGACGGCGGAGGAGCTACAGGCGTATTTGGGCGAGCGCGTGGCGCGCTTCTGGGTGCCGGAGCGCGTGATCTTTATCGACGAAGTGCCGAAGACGAGCGTGGGGAAATTCGACAAGAAGGTGCTGCGCCGCCAGTTTGCCGAGGGGACGCTGGGCTAGGGTTCGAGGTTGTTCGTTTCAGTTGTGGCGCCGGTGCGAAGAGCATCGGCGCTTTCGTTTCCGGCCCCTGCTCCTATCGATGCCAGGACGGCAAGCAGGCGCTCGGGCTTGAAGGGCT
>Ga0209607_1004124_pt1 | contig 10890 bp, 5 predicted proteins | sample AD_UKC117_MetaG_FD_184413 | JGI IMG/M metagenome (GOLD analysis project Ga0209607, IMG submission 184413) | Active sludge microbial communities of municipal wastewater-treating anaerobic digesters from Hong Kong - AD_UKC117_MetaG (SPAdes)... | ecosystem: Engineered > Bioreactor > Anaerobic >... | reverse complement strand
CTTCCACTGAAGCCACGTCGGAGAGGTTGTTCCAGCAAGAGAAGGATTAAGACCCCGGATAATAGGCTGATTAAATAAAAGACCTATTGTCGGAGAGGTTGTTCCAGCAAGAGAAGGATTAAGACATCGTTTCATTGACCTCACGAGCTACATTCGTAGCGGTCGGAGAGGTTGTTCCAGCAAGAGAAGGATTAAGACACTAACTCATCACCCCAAGTCATCACAATTACTGGAAGTCGGAGAGGTTGTTCCAGCAAGAGAAGGATTAAGACACGGGCAGACCTGTTGCATCTTTCTTTTTCATCTTGTCGGAGAGGTTGTTCCAGCAAGAGAAGGATTAAGACTATTTCCCATACAGCTCTGGGCTCAAAGCCTCTGTCGGAGAGGTTGTTCCAGCAAGAGAAGGATTAAGACTTAGTTATATTGCTGAATACAGACCAGATAGCCAGTCGGAGAGGTTGTTCCAGCAAGAGAAGGATTAAGACAAATAGAGACTCTGAGGATGTCAGACTCCCCTGATTGTCGGAGAGGTTGTTCCAGCAAGAGAAGGATTAAGACCAGTCAGGATGCTGATAAGAAATCAAATCAATGTAGTCGGAGAGGTTGTTCCAGCAAGAGAAGGATTAAGACAAACGCGTAATGCACTGAAAATATTCATATCTAAAGAGTCGGAGAGGTTGTTCCAGCAAGAGAAGGATTAAGACGTTGGTTCAAACGGTTATTTACATCAATTTTGAATAGTCGGAGAGGTTGTTCCAGCAAGAGAAGGATTAAGACGAACCAATTGAGTTTTTTAACTCTTCTTTTATACGTCGGAGAGGTTGTTCCAGCAAGAGAAGGATTAAGACTTTGATAGGTCAGAGTGACAAAGGCAGAACCAATTGGTCGGAGAGGTTGTTCCAGCAAGAGAAGGATTAAGACACTCTCTCACAGTATCAGGACTATCAAAACAAAAAGGTCGGAGAGGTTGTTCCAGCAAGAGAAGGATTAAGACAACCTTTTTTCCTCTGAAATGTGGAACTCTAAGTTGTCGGAGAGGTTGTTCCAGCAAGAGAAGGATTAAGACAAATGTTAATTCATCGTATTACACAACTCATCTTATGTCGGAGAGGTTGTTCCAGCAAGAGAAGGATTAAGACCTCTTTAAGAGAGTCAAGAGCAAGATATTCTGGAGAGTCGGAGAGGTTGTTCCAGCAAGAGAAGGATTAAGACTGTTCTGCATTGTATGTACCATGACAGGTTTCTCCCGTCGGAGAGGTTGTTCCAGCAAGAGAAGGATTAAGACCCAGTCACCACTGCCACTAATGGCGACATAAAATTGTCGGAGAGGTTGTTCCAGCAAGAGAAGGATTAAGACTCATCAGGTATTGAGAGGCTTTAACGTTATTTGAGTCGGAGAGGTTGTTCCAGCAAGAGAAGGATTAAGACCCTCGGCCAATAACGTCTTCGTGTCTTTTACGGGAGTCGGAGAGGTTGTTCCAGCAAGAGAAGGATTAAGACAGCGGAGGCCAGCTCAGTGGCAGTGGCGTCGGCGGTGTCGGAGAGGTTGTTCCAGCAAGAGAAGGATTAAGACCGGTCATTTTTTGTGTCAATAAGTTGGAATTTTTCCGTCGGAGAGGTTGTTCCAGCAAGAGAAGGATTAAGACAATAGCTTTGATATTTACCATGACGCTCTTTAATAGTCGGAGAGGTTGTTCCAGCAAGAGAAGGATTAAGACACAGTATTCTATTACTTATCAACAGGAAAATGATAGTCGGAGAGGTTGTTCCAGCAAGAGAAGGATTAAGACTTTGCAGTATGCAAGTTTTTCAAGCATATTCAAACAAGTCGGAGAGGTTGTTCCAGCAAGAGAAGGATTAAGACAAAGAAAAGAAAAGGCTTACAACTTTAGCTATCCGTCGGAGAGGTTGTTCCAGCAAGAGAAGGATTAAGACTATTAGAACACTTCAGGCTCAACATCTAAGTCAAGCGTCGGAGAGGTTGTTCCAGCAAGAGAAGGATTAAGACAAAGGCAGACACGCCTAAAGAATTTCTTCAACAAGGTCGGAGAGGTTGTTCCAGCAAGAGAAGGATTAAGACTATCAAGTAACAACCCTGAACAAATCATTAACCAAAGGTCGGAGAGGTTGTTCCAGCAAGAGAAGGATTAAGACATATATTAGAACACTTCAGGCTCAACATCTAAGTCAGTCGGAGAGGTTGTTCCAGCAAGAGAAGGATTAAGACGTGTTCTCATTTACTCCAGTGGCATCCAAAATACCGGTCGGAGAGGTTGTTCCAGCAAGAGAAGGATTAAGACCCATTTGCTATAAAGGTCCATGTTTCTGCCGTGCTGTCGGAGAGGTTGTTCCAGCAAGAGAAGGATTAAGACTGGACAGGATGTAACCAACTTGTTTAAATCATTGCCGTCGGAGAGGTTGTTCCAGCAAGAGAAGGATTAAGACCGCTTCCACTATCATTACCTATCGGATTATTCCATCGTCGGAGAGGTTGTTCCAGCAAGAGAAGGATTAAGACCGTTCCGGTTATGGTTATTCCGTTGCCTCCTTTCTGTCGGAGAGGTTGTTCCAGCAAGAGAAGGATTAAGACCCAATTCGTTCATCATAATCGCAGGGACGTGAATGGTCGGAGAGGTTGTTCCAGCAAGAGAAGGATTAAGACAGGTAAAAAAACTACTTTGCAGTATAAAAATCACCAGTCGGAGAGGTTGTTCCAGCAAGAGAAGGATTAAGACGGGTTTAGAGGAACATCCTCATGGTGTGTTAGCGCGTCGGAGAGGTTGTTCCAGCAAGAGAAGGATTAAGACTTCTCCTTCAACCGAGGGATATTAAAATCCAGGCAGTCGGAGAGGTTGTTCCAGCAAGAGAAGGATTAAGACAAAAATGCGGATGTCAGGTCGGCAAGTGTACACGGGTCGGAGAGGTTGTTCCAGCAAGAGAAGGATTAAGACAACTTACCCCTGACGATAGCAATCAAGGAGACTTGTCGGAGAGGTTGTTCCAGCAAGAGAAGGATTAAGACGTCTCAACCGTTACGGGAGTCTCGTCGTTTTTCTTTGTCGGAGAGGTTGTTCCAGCAAGAGAAGGATTAAGACTCCCTCTTCTCATGATTAACAACAGACGTTGCTAATGTCGGAGAGGTTGTTCCAGCAAGAGAAGGATTAAGACCCTGTAAATTCTGTGTCAAAAAAGATTTTCATTTCAATGTCGGAGAGGTTGTTCCAGCAAGAGAAGGATTAAGACTGTTTCATTTCTCAGGCATTATAAGGATTTCATCCGTCGGAGAGGTTGTTCCAGCAAGAGAAGGATTAAGACATCCTGGTCTTGGTGTTTACCTTCGCAGTCCAACTTGTCGGAGAGGTTGTTCCAGCAAGAGAAGGATTAAGACAGGTGTGTGGCATGCCTGTCCTGAAGATTCCCTTCCGTCGGAGAGGTTGTTCCAGCAAGAGAAGGATTAAGACAACGGCAGTGAACGAATGACCGTTGCATTCACTGCCCAGTCGGAGAGGTTGTTCCAGCAAGAGAAGGATTAAGACTCGTCAAACTCAGTCCGATCGGTGAAGTAGTCAGAAGTCGGAGAGGTTGTTCCAGCAAGAGAAGGATTAAGACCACTGCGAATGCGTGCTCTCCAGAGGCATAAACTGTCGGAGAGGTTGTTCCAGCAAGAGAAGGATTAAGACTATATCATTAAAATCCATTTCAATACAATCATCGAGTCGGAGAGGTTGTTCCAGCAAGAGAAGGATTAAGACACAAATGAAGCCACTTCATATTCAACGAAACAGCCCCGTCGGAGAGGTTGTTCCAGCAAGAGAAGGATTAAGACGGCTTCAGTGGTATCACATTCTCTTCACCATCGGCTGTCGGAGAGGTTGTTCCAGCAAGAGAAGGATTAAGACAACCACCGTGTCAATGGCTTCTGATACTTTAACATGTCGGAGAGGTTGTTCCAGCAAGAGAAGGATTAAGACAAGTTAGGAATAGAGTAAATGCCCTTGTTTCTCCTAGTCGGAGAGGTTGTTCCAGCAAGAGAAGGATTAAGACAGTACCCTGGTGGCCTTAATCATCAAAACGTCCTTTGTCGGAGAGGTTGTTCCAGCAAGAGAAGGATTAAGACACCGTTACGGGAGTCTCGTCGTTTTTCTTTGTCTTTGTCGGAGAGGTTGTTCCAGCAAGAGAAGGATTAAGACCGCTGATAAGACGACGGTCTCAACCGTTACGGGAGTCGTCGGAGAGGTTGTTCCAGCAAGAGAAGGATTAAGACGTTCTTAGACCCATTGCTTCAACCATTCCTGGATGAAGGTCGGAGAGGTTGTTCCAGCAAGAGAAGGATTAAGACACTAGCTTATTAAGAGCTAAGAGTTGTTTTACTTGAGTCGGAGAGGTTGTTCCAGCAAGAGAAGGATTAAGACCGTTTAGATTCCTTTCTCAAGGGAACAATGCGTTTAGGTCGGAGAGGTTGTTCCAGCAAGAGAAGGATTAAGACGATGACATCCATCACGGTTGCTTCACTGACCTTAGTGTCGGAGAGGTTGTTCCAGCAAGAGAAGGATTAAGACACCCTTGTTTGTATTGAGATGGTCTCCTAATTGTGTAGTCGGAGAGGTTGTTCCAGCAAGAGAAGGATTAAGACACCATATACACCGACAATCCTATTCTCCTTCAACCGGTCGGAGAGGTTGTTCCAGCAAGAGAAGGATTAAGACGCTGTAACAGCCTTTGAACAAGTAACTACAGCACTGTCGGAGAGGTTGTTCCAGCAAGAGAAGGATTAAGACTTCTACGATGTCCAACTTTGCAATGCTCGCTAAACAGTCGGAGAGGTTGTTCCAGCAAGAGAAGGATTAAGACCGGTTCCACGCAAAGAGTTCGCCAGCCTTAACGGGTCGGAGAGGTTGTTCCAGCAAGAGAAGGATTAAGACTTGTTCACCTCCTCCAATGTCCGCTGGACAATCAGTCGGAGAGGTTGTTCCAGCAAGAGAAGGATTAAGACAATGGACTGCTCTTTGCAATCCATCACTATTCCTGTCGGAGAGGTTGTTCCAGCAAGAGAAGGATTAAGACCAACTCTCTTGTTATATCACTACTGCAACCACAACAGTCGGAGAGGTTGTTCCAGCAAGAGAAGGATTAAGACTTGTTCTCCGTTGGTCAGACGTAACCGGTTTGTCTGTCGGAGAGGTTGTTCCAGCAAGAGAAGGATTAAGACTCCCCATTACCGTTACGAAGATCAAGCTCAACAGCTGTCGGAGAGGTTGTTCCAGCAAGAGAAGGATTAAGACTGATGTGCCATCCTTTTTAGTGATGACCACTGCAAGGTCGGAGAGGTTGTTCCAGCAAGAGAAGGATTAAGACTATAGATAATAAAAGGAAAGGCCACATTGCTGTGGGTCGGAGAGGTTGTTCCAGCAAGAGAAGGATTAAGACCAGGTTTGCAATGCGAAGTAAGGTAGTTGTCAGCCCGGTCGGAGAGGTTGTTCCAGCAAGAGAAGGATTAAGACTCACCTTCTTGCTGAGAACACTGAATACCATCAGGGTCGGAGAGGTTGTTCCAGCAAAAGAAGGATTAAGACAGGGTCATCCATACGCCACGAACAAGAACCATAATGGTCGGAGAGGTTGTTCCAGCAAGAGAAGGATTAAGACAATCCTATTCTCCTTCAACCGAGAGATAAAATCTCAGTCGGAGAGGTTGTTCCAGCAAGAGAAGGATTAAGACTGGACTTCATTATCCACTCATCCCTGTTTGTCTTGTCGGAGAGGTTGTTCCAGCAAGAGAAGGATTAAGACACCCCCGTATAGTTCTGAATCTTAGTTTCAGGATTAGTCGGAGAGGTTGTTCCAGCAAGAGAAGGATTAAGACTGAATATGAACTTGCGGATGTACATTTTAATCATGAGTCGGAGAGGTTGTTCCAGCAAGAGAAGGATTAAGACAATCGCAGGGACGTGAATGCGAACACCTTTGCTGTTGTCGGAGAGGTTGTTCCAGCAAGAGAAGGATTAAGACTATTAGCTGTTGTTAGTATGCAATTAATAAACATAGTCGGAGAGGTTGTTCCAGCAAGAGAAGGATTAAGACTTAAAAGCAGTTATACGCTGCTTTAAAACGCTATTAGTCGGAGAGGTTGTTCCAGCAAGAGAAGGATTAAGACCTCATAGCATTTTCGTGAAGAAACACCCAGTTTTTGTCGGAGAGGTTGTTCCAGCAAGAGAAGGATTAAGACGATGCGGTCTCAAAAGAATTGTTCATGTGCGTAGCGGTCGGAGAGGTTGTTCCAGCAAGAGAAGGATTAAGACATTGCCTGTGGCATTTGCAACTTCGACAAGCGCGTCGTCGGAGAGGTTGTTCCAGCAAGAGAAGGATTAAGACTGGTGATCTCCCCCTCCCCCTAATCCATGAATGAAGTCGGAGAGGTTGTTCCAGCAAGAGAAGGATTAAGACTTTGTCTGCAACTACTTTTGATGCAGTTGCCAAAAGTCGGAGAGGTTGTTCCAGCAAGAGAAGGATTAAGACTTTTTTGCATTTCGGGCAACGTAATTTCATTTGTGTCGGAGAGGTTGTTCCAGCAAGAGAAGGATTAAGACTCCCCGAACAAGCATTACCAATGTGGCTTTTAACGTCGGAGAGGTTGTTCCAGCAAGAGAAGGATTAAGACATGCAAGCAATAGCATTAACGTCTACTTTACCATCTGTCGGAGAGGTTGTTCCAGCAAGAGAAGGATTAAGACCGGTGCATAACAGGATTATATATCCTAGGTTGAGCAAGTCGGAGAGGTTGTTCCAGCAAGAGAAGGATTAAGACACCTGGTCTCCAGTGGCAGTTGCAAGAATAACCAGAGGGTCGGAGAGGTTGTTCCAGCAAGAGAAGGATTAAGACCATTGACTATCTTAATCAAAATTAAGTTTTGTATGAGTCGGAGAGGTTGTTCCAGCAAGAGAAGGATTAAGACGTCATCATTTAAGACTGTGAATTCCCGTTCCTGAAGTCGGAGAGGTTGTTCCAGCAAGAGAAGGATTAAGACGTAGTTGCCACCATTCGGTGCTTCAACGATGTCCAAGTCGGAGAGGTTGTTCCAGCAAGAGAAGGATTAAGACAGTTCAGCAGGAGTGGCACGTTTCATTATTTGAAAGTCGGAGAGGTTGTTCCAGCAAGAGAAGGATTAAGACGTATGCAATCAATTCCAGGGTTGAAAACTGGCTGAGTCGGAGAGGTTGTTCCAGCAAGAGAAGGATTAAGACCCCCCTTCCATGCGGGAGAGAATCTCCCGGGAATGGTCGGAGAGGTTGTTCCAGCAAGAGAAGGATTAAGACAGAGAGCCCCTGTTCGAAGCGATCATTTATCCGGCTGTCGGAGAGGTTGTTCCAGCAAGAGAAGGATTAAGACCTGTTCCTTGGGGACAACCATTTCGAATTGCTTCTGTCGGAGAGGTTGTTCCAGCAAGAGAAGGATTAAGACTTGCCTTTATCAGAGAATTGTCCCCGAACAAGCAGTCGGAGAGGTTGTTCCAGCAAGAGAAGGATTAAGACCAATTTCGTAACCTGCAAACACACCACTTTCAGGCGTCGGAGAGGTTGTTCCAGCAAGAGAAGGATTAAGACATCCTGTTCCTTGGGGACAACCATTTCGAATTGCTGTCGGAGAGGTTGTTCCAGCAAGAGAAGGATTAAGACTTAATCTCTTTAATTTTTCTAAATTTCCCATTTTGTCGGAGAGGTTGTTCCAGCAAGAGAAGGATTAAGACTTCTCCAATCTCTTTTCAGAGATCCCTCCCGCAATGGTCGGAGAGGTTGTTCCAGCAAGAGAAGGATTAAGACTCTCTTGCCAACCAGCTTCGCAGCTTCGTGGGAAGTCGGAGAGGTTGTTCCAGCAAGAGAAGGATTAAGACTTTGTGCCGTGTACGTTAACAAACAATTTTGAAATGTCGGAGAGGTTGTTCCAGCAAGAGAAGGATTAAGACAGGTGCTTATTGTGTCTGTAACGCCACCAAACAGTGTCGGAGAGGTTGTTCCAGCAAGAGAAGGATTAAGACTCCGTTCAACGGGCTTGGCAATGAACGACCGACCGGTCGGAGAGGTTGTTCCAGCAAGAGAAGGATTAAGACTTTTTTAGTGTTCGTTAATTACTTTGCTTAGATACAGTCGGAGAGGTTGTTCCAGCAAGAGAAGGATTAAGACTCCGCTGAAATTGCCTTTATCAGAGAATTGTCCCCGTCGGAGAGGTTGTTCCAGCAAGAGAAGGATTAAGACCAGGTTTCCCTGAATTGTTAACTAACTTCGCGCCCGTCGGAGAGGTTGTTCCAGCAAGAGAAGGATTAAGACAGCCAGTGTTGGCACTATTCTATTATAAATACACAGGTCGGAGAGGTTGTTCCAGCAAGAGAAGGATTAAGACGACTTCCAACTCATCGGTGCAACCTTCACAGTCAAGTCGGAGAGGTTGTTCCAGCAAGAGAAGGATTAAGACAAGTGAGTTTCCCTCTACACCTTCCTGCTCAGCCGTCGGAGAGGTTGTTCCAGCAAGAGAAGGATTAAGACACCTTGTCTGCAATCGCCAATTTAATTTCGGCGAGTCGGAGAGGTTGTTCCAGCAAGAGAAGGATTAAGACTTTTTTGAAATTATGCAGAATCAAAATATTGGAAGTCGGAGAGGTTGTTCCAGCAAGAGAAGGATTAAGACGCGGTTGAAAATTTCTCACGGGTAGACACTGCCCAGTCGGAGAGGTTGTTCCAGCAAGAGAAGGATTAAGACTTAGCGGCGGCGGCCGCGCGGGCCAACCCTAACTTGTCGGAGAGGTTGTTCCAGCAAGAGAAGGATTAAGACCTTTGGGGCAATCAGTTTGAGGTTTCCAAGTGAAGTCGGAGAGGTTGTTCCAGCAAGAGAAGGATTAAGACCAAGTGCTTCTGGGCATGTGTGCTGCATACCCCTGTCGGAGAGGTTGTTCCAGCAAGAGAAGGATTAAGACGTAAAGGTTGAATCACTAAGAAACATTGAGTCTTCAGTCGGAGAGGTTGTTCCAGCAAGAGAAGGATTAAGACCTGGGGTTCACCGCAAGTCAGGGTATATTTTAACCCGTCGGAGAGGTTGTTCCAGCAAGAGAAGGATTAAGACACCTCACCCTGAAATGTTCCGGTATGATCACCGGCGGTCGGAGAGGTTGTTCCAGCAAGAGAAGGATTAAGACAGGTTAAATTGTTGTGAACCTATCGTAAATAGAATGTCGGAGAGGTTGTTCCAGCAAGAGAAGGATTAAGACATTTGTGACCGATGTAGTACTTTGTTTTCATAGGTCGGAGAGGTTGTTCCAGCAAGAGAAGGATTAAGACATGTTCCGAAAACACCACTTGCGGGAAGTGAGTTTGTCGGAGAGGTTGTTCCAGCAAGAGAAGGATTAAGACTGAATTGCTTGCTCATCACTGAGAATTTGCAATATCGTCGGAGAGGTTGTTCCAGCAAGAGAAGGATTAAGACTTTGTAAAATTTTTTAAAAAGTTCCTATTTAACAGTCGGAGAGGTTGTTCCAGCAAGAGAAGGATTAAGACATAATTGGAATCTTTAAAATAATACAAAGTATAGAGTGTCGGAGAGGTTGTTCCAGCAAGAGAAGGATTAAGACTTTGAAGATTTAGGCTCTTCATCAAACACGATGTATGTCGGAGAGGTTGTTCCAGCAAGAGAAGGATTAAGACAATACAAAGGATTCACGAAGTCCTTCTTGCCATCGTCGGAGAGGTTGTTCCAGCAAGAGAAGGATTAAGACATTTTCCTGGTTACGGGGAATAAATCATGTGATTTGTCGGAGAGGTTGTTCCAGCAAGAGAAGGATTAAGACTATTTTTGTACGTACCAGTCCGCCAACTTTTCATACGTCGGAGAGGTTGTTCCAGCAAGAGAAGGATTAAGACAAAAAAACGGGTTGTCGTACAACAATTAAGTCAAAGTCGGAGAGGTTGTTCCAGCAAGAGAAGGATTAAGACTGTTTGCCGGTTTCCTTGGTGCTCTTGTTGTTGTTGCGTCGGAGAGGTTGTTCCAGCAAGAGAAGGATTAAGACAGTAAGATAAGCACGGTACGGTCCAAGCCCTTTCCGTCGGAGAGGTTGTTCCAGCAAGAGAAGGATTAAGACCTTTTTGCTCATCCACATAAAAGAAACAGAAAAAGCGTCGGAGAGGTTGTTCCAGCAAGAGAAGGATTAAGACGAGTACTCAAGTAGCTTTCAGCACGTTCAGTGGTGGTCGGAGAGGTTGTTCCAGCAAGAGAAGGATTAAGACTGTCGAGTGCTGGTCCTGTCCCCCCCTGAAAATACGGTCGGAGAGGTTGTTCCAGCAAGAGAAGGATTAAGACTTCTGCAATTTCGGCTAATTTCTTCAAATTAGCCGCTGTCGGAGAGGTTGTTCCAGCAAGAGAAGGATTAAGACGCCAATGCTTTCAGCGTACCCACACTGATGGATGAAGTCGGAGAGGTTGTTCCAGCAAGAGAAGGATTAAGACACCTTGGTTCAATACATCAGTTACATTGACGATCTGTCGGAGAGGTTGTTCCAGCAAGAGAAGGATTAAGACGTTGATTTTCTTTGCTCTTTCACTCCGTTCCATAATAGTCGGAGAGGTTGTTCCAGCAAGAGAAGGATTAAGACCTTTGTAGATGCTTGGATAACAGAATAACGCCTTGTCGGAGAGGTTGTTCCAGCAAGAGAAGGATTAAGACAACTTTCTTTGTCATACTTAACATAAATTAAGGTTGTCGGAGAGGTTGTTCCAGCAAGAGAAGGATTAAGACTAACAGTGTTTAAGCTAATAAGTTAAAAACAAAGCCGTCGGAGAGGTTGTTCCAGCAAGAGAAGGATTAAGACAACTTTCTTTGTCATACTTAACATAAATTAAGGTTGTCG
>Ga0209607_1004122_pt1 | contig 10895 bp, 5 predicted proteins | sample AD_UKC117_MetaG_FD_184413 | JGI IMG/M metagenome (GOLD analysis project Ga0209607, IMG submission 184413) | Active sludge microbial communities of municipal wastewater-treating anaerobic digesters from Hong Kong - AD_UKC117_MetaG (SPAdes)... | ecosystem: Engineered > Bioreactor > Anaerobic >... | reverse complement strand
CGTTCTTGGCGTCTTTAGCTGCTATAGCCTTTAAGATGGTTTCCAAGAGTCATCGTCGTGATGATTAGTCTGTACAGCGAACTGCGCCGGGAATGGCTCTTGTGGAAGGCGTACCGGGTGAATGCCATCAGTTCCCTGGTGATGTGGGGGGCGATATTCCCCATCCTGCTGGTCACAGTGCAGAGTGTAGCCGCCAACAGCGGCGTCTCGTTTGGCCCGGAGGAGCAGGCGCAGTCCCTCATCGGCTTTATCGTGTGGAAGCTGTGTATGGGCGTTCTGGTAGCCATCCCCGGCATGATTGAAGAGGAAACCCGCACCGGCACGCTGGAAAATGTGCTGCTCTCGACTTATCTTCCGTTTTGCACCCTCTTTCTCCACCGCATTCTGGCCCGTTCGCTGCGATCTCTGTTGGAAACGCTGCTTTTGGCCGCCGCCCTGATGCTGCTCTTCCGGCTGCCGCTGCCGTTTCCACCGGCGGCCTGGGTGGTCACGCTGCTGACGCTGGCCGGGGTGTGGGGGGTAGGGTATGCCGTCGCCGGGCTGGCGTTGACGCAGAAGGCGGTCGGCAGCGTGACCAGTTTGTTGGCCAACCTGGCTTTCTTGATTTCCGGGGCGTTGGTGCCGCTGGAACCGTTGGGCATGGTATATACCGTGCTGAAGCTGATTTTTCCCATGACCTGGGGGATTGAGCTGCTGCGTGACGTGGTATTAAACGGCGCGACGCTGTCGCAGCTGCTGCAGAGCGGCGCGCTGGTGGGTCTGGGGGTGCAAACGGCGCTGTTCCTCTTAGCCGGGCTGTTTGTGTTCAACCTCTCCATGCAGCAGGCCAGGCGGATGGGGGAGTTGGGGGCTTATTGAGACGGGTCGGTCTGCATTTCATAGGTGTGAATCATCTCCATAAAATTAGATACATCTTGCGGAAAAATTGTCTCTGCAAACAACCCTCCCACTCCTTCCCGGTAGACAGTGTACATCTTAAGGCGTTTTGCTTGCCAATGATTGCCATTGGTCGAAGTGCTCAGGCTTGTGTAGACTAAGGCTTTACAGAGCGGAACTTAACCAGCTTTGGCACCATTGTTGCCACGAATTACTCAGCAAACCTACCGACCATTTCCCCGATGGGAAACAAAGATTTTCAAGCGCATTGGCAAATCAGCAAATAAGGAGCGAGCCGATGATTTCCAACAGCACCAACTATCTATCCACACTGCACCGACAGATCGACGAACATTTCAACATTAGCGAAGTCCGGACACTTTGCCTTAGGCTAGGCGTGGATGACGAGAACATCCCTGGTGACCATCGCTCCGCGTTTGTACGCAATTTAATTGTGTCTTTAGCCAGACAAAATCGTTTGCCGGATTTGCTTGACGAAGTGCGCCGCGAAAGACCATCCGTCGATTGGCAAGACGTTCCTGCCGATTTTGCCCTGCCGGCGACCCTGGCCCAGGAAAGTATCCAGCAGGTGACAAATTATCGTGTGTACAGCGGTGATGTGGTTCATGGCAGCGTTGACAAGTCGAGCACAACGTTCAACATGGCAGGCCAGACGGTACAGAGTAGCCAGGTCAATATCACCGGCGACGCCAATATTGGCCATATTGGGAACAGCATTCAAATGGGAGGCGGCGATTACATCATTGGCCGGGATGCCCAGGCATACGGAAAGCAGGGAGTTGGCGAAGCGCAGCTTACTGAACTGTTTGCACTGCTGCTGTCCCTGGTGGCGCAGCAAAATCCCGCTGCCTTATCTCAGGTAAATGCGCTCAAAGAAGAAGTAGGTAAAGGAGAGGACGCCGACGATGAAAAGGTGGCTGATCTGATCAGCGCCATTGCGGAAGCTGCGCCTGCGGCCGTTGCCAGCCTCGTTAATCTGTTTGCCAATTCCACGGCGGCCAAAGCGACCGGTGGCGCTACGCAATACGTTCTCAGGCGCATTAGCAAACGGCGATAAGCGCTACCTTACTCCTGGGCGGCTAAAATTGCTTCAACTTCCTGGCGCAGTCGTTCCCCCCATTCTGGAGACTGTTCTGTAACGTGGGCAATTTGTGCTTCCCGTGCAGCGGCATCCATGGCCGCCACCGCTACAGCCACCGACGGATGCGCCGGTAAATTGGGGCAGGTCAACTGGTATAATGGCTCCAGCGGCAGATACTGCTGCCATTCCTCCCAGCTAAGATTGCGCCGAACGGTGCGGCACCCAATATCAACAAGCCCTAATACTGTTGGCCATAGCCGTACTGTGCCATCCCTGCTGCTGGAGGCCAATTGTTGCCCATCAGGACTGTATGCCACTGACAAAACTCCATCCGTATGCCCTTCCAAAACGATCGGTGCTGCCCCTGGGTTGGTCAGGTCCCACAGCCGCACTGTGCCGTCCTCGCTAGCAGAGGCCAACTGCCGCCCATTGGGATTGTAGGCTACCGACCTGACGGTACCGCTGTGCCCTTCCAGAATGATTGGGGCCGCCGCCGGGTTAGTAGAGTTCCACAGCCGCACTGTGCGATCATGGCTGGCGGAGGCTAACTGCTGCCCATTGGGGCTATAAGCTACTGACAAGACCTCGCTCGTGTGCTCTTCCAGGATGACTGGGGAAGCCGTTGGGTTGGCTAGATCCCATAGTTGTATCGAGCCACCAAGGGTGGTGGAGGCCAACTGCTGCCCATCAGGCCTGTAGGCTACTGAAAAAACCCCATACGTATCCAGTTCCAGGATGACTTTGGGAGCCGTTGGTTCTTTCAGGTCCCACAGCTGTATTTTGCTATCACTATCGGCGGATGCCAATTGCTGCCCATCTGGGCTGTAGGCTACTGAATAGACATTATACGTATAGCGTTCCAGGACATTGGGGGCGGTTGCCGGGTTGGTCAGATCCCACAGCCGCACTGTGCCATCAGCGCTTGCAGAGGCCAACTGCCGCCCGTCGGGGCTGTAAGCCACTGACCAGCCCATGCCTGTATGCCCTGTTAGAACGGTGGGGTCGGTTGCCGGGTTTGCCAAGTCCCACAGTCGCAACACGCCATCATCGCCGGTAGAGGCCAACTGCCGTCCGTCTAGGCTGTAGGCTACTGACCAGAGTCGATCCAGATGCCCTCCCATAACGGCAGGGACAGCTTCCGGCTTGGTCAAGCTCCACAGCCGCGCCATGCCGATGCCGGCGGCGGCCAACTGCCGTCCATCTGGACTGTAGGCTACTGACAAGACCTCGTCCATGTACCCTTCCAGGATGACAGGGGCAAGTGTTGGGTTAACTAGATCCCACAGCCGTACCGTGCCATCATCACTGGCGGAGGCTAGCTGCTGCCCATCGGGGCTGTAGGCTACTGAATTGACCCAATCCGTATGTCCGGCTATGATGGTTGGGTCGGCTGTCGGGTTTGTCATGTCCCATAGCCTTACCGTGCCATCATAACTGGCAGAGGCCAACTGCCGCCCATCGGGACTATAGGCTACTGAATTGACCCAACTTGTATGTCCTTCGAGGATGGCAGGGTCGGCCGCTAAGTTGGTCAAGTCCCATAGCTTTACCGTGCCATCATCGCTAGCGGAGGCCAACTGCTGCCCATCGGGACTGTAGGCCACGGAATTGACCGCATTCGTATGCCCTTCGAGGATGGCAGGGTCATCCACTAGGTTTGCCAGGTCCCACAGCTGTACCGTGCCATCAGCACCGGCAGAGGCCAACTGCTGCCCATCAGGACTGTAGACCACTGACAAGACTACACCCCTATGCCCTTCCAGGATGGTTGGGGTAGACGCCGGGTTTGTTAGGTCCCACAGCCTGACCATGCCGTCTAGGCTGGCGGAGGCCAACTGCTCTCCATCAGGTCTGTAGGCCACCGAATAGACTGAACTCGGCCCTACTAGGATAATCGGATCACCCGCCGGGTTAGCCGGGTTCCACAGCTGCACCGTGCCATCCAGGCTAGTAAAGGCTAATTGCTCTCCATTAGGACTGTAAGCTATTGAATAAACCCATTCCGTATTGTTTTTTACTGTTCTTAATCGACTATCGAAAAATGGCTGAATAAGCGAGTTGTTTAAGCCTGCATACACCTGATCAGCAAGAGATACTTCTAGCTCTTCGGTTAAATGTGCTGCCTCAATCCCAAGTAAAACGGATAATTCATCATTTGATCCCAGCGCCAGAACAGACCATGTCGAAGCTGCCAATGATGACACCTGGTTTGATCGGGCAAGACGTTCAACCTCTGCTGCGGCAAGTTCAGCCTGGCCTTGAGCGACAGTAGCCGTCGCTTGGGCCACGAGTGCATTATCCCGTTCAATTTCAGCCTGACCTTGTGCTACTGTAGCTGTCGCCTCGGCGTTGAGTGCGTTATTTGCTTGAATTAACGCTTCGCCCTGAGCGATTGTTGCTGTTGCCTCGGCTTGCAAGGCGTTTTGGGCATCAATTTCAGCCTGGCCCTGGGCTACAGTGGCCGTGGCTTCTGCGTTTCGGGCCTGGGCCTGTCCACTCGATGCCTGAATCGCCGAGATGACTGCAATGATCAGCAGTATCCCCACAACGGCCGTTGCCCCGCGTAAAATTCTGCCCACCCGCTTCTGGCTTATCAGCTCCTCTTCCTGCTGGCGTACCGCTTCGGCCTCGGCTGCCAGGCGCTGCCGTTCGGCTGTGCTGGCGGTAATGAATTCGTGGGCAGCGCTGCTGAGCAACGGCCGTAACACCGCTTCCCTTTCCTCAATTTGTAGCAAACGGCCGCCGCGATACAGGTAACTGTCGTCTGCCAGCCCATGCCACGCCCTGGCGTCGCTTTCAATCTGGGTTTGCAGGCTGATCAATTCCCGATTGTTGTCCACCAGCTCGCGCAGCCAGGGCCAGGCGTCAATGAGCTTTTCGTGGGCGATGGTGACGGTTACATCTTCCAGCACGGCCGTTTCCGGTAACATCCCTTCATCAATGCCGTTGGTCGTCAGCAGCCGCACATTTTTGTCCGAGAGTGTTTGCACCACCGCCATGATCGCCGCTTCATCGCCGTCGGCCGGAATTAACTCGGCCAGCGTCGCCGTGCGGCGGGTATCGGGGCGGCCCTGTCCCACTTCAATCAGCTTGGAAAAAACAGCTTCGGCAATCTGCTGCTGGTCTTCTGAAAAGGCGGCAAACACCTTGTTGGCGTGCTGCTCCAGCGCGTTGTCCAAACCGCCGCGCTGGATATATTTGGCCAGCGTCAGTTCCATGGGTTGGCCAACGGCCGTTTCCTCGGCGGCAAACAAATCTCGCAGGGCAAAACTCATCAGCGGCAGGGCTTCGGGCGAGCCTTTCATGTCTGCAATGATGCGGGCGACCAGCGCCGGGTCGATCTTCGCCCCCACTTCCAGGGCCGGCAGAGTAATGGCTTTGGCCAGGTCTTGCGGACTCATCGCCCCCACCAACTGGAACTGCTGGCTAATCAGGGCGCGCAGCGTGTCATAGCTGGCGCAGTGGGAGACAAAATCTGACCGCAGCGAGAGGATGATTTTACAACGGCCGTCTGCCGCCTGCGCCGCCTCGGTAAGCAGGGCAATCAAGTCACGGCGAAGGGCAGGGTCTTTGGTCTGTGTGAACAGCTCCTCGAACTGATCCACCAGCAGCACGAAGCGCCGCGTGTCGCTGCCGCCCAGCAGGGTGCTGACCTGTTTGTGCAGGGCCTGGGGGTTCTGACGGCCGTTTTGGCGCAAATAGTCGCCGCTGTCCGGGGTTTGGGTCAGGTGCTCAATGGCCCGCGCCAGCTGCTCCAGCGGATCGCCTTTGGGCTGCATTGCTGCCAGCAGCCATTGGTCACTGCCGGCAATGGCTCCCTGCCGCAGCGCATGGAGCACCCCCGCTTTGGCCAGCGACGACTTGCCGCTGCCGGAGGGGCCGGAGATGGTGATGAAGTTGGCCATGCGCACCCGCTCGATGACGGTGGCTACCAGGCTCTCACGGCCAAAGAAGTAGCCGGCATCGGCTTCTTCGTATGCTTCCAGGCCACGGTAGGGGTTACGGCCGTTCCAGACGGTTTGCTGCTGGTCTCGTTGCAGCGTCACCATCAAGTGGCGCACTTCTTCAATCGTCAGCCCATAATTGTCGCCAATGTGGCCAATGGTTGCGTCGCCGGCGACGTTGATCTGATTGTGAACCGTCTGCCCTTGCTGATTGATTTCAGACATACATCCTGATCCCTGCTTTTGCGACCGGCTTACTCCTGCCCGGCTAGAATCGCCTCAACTTCCTGGCTCAGCCGCTCTCCCCATTCTTGGGATTGCTCAGCAATGTGGGCGATTTGCGCTTCGCGGGAGGCGGTGTCCATTGCCGCCAGTGCCAGGGCTACCGACGGATGCGCCGGCAAATTGGGGCAGGTCAACTGATACAGTGGCTCCAGCGATAAATACTGCTGCCATTCTTCCCAACTCAAGTTGCGTCGCATGGTCACGCACCCAATTTCAACCAGACCGGCGGTTGTTGGCCACAGCCGGATGGTGCTATCATCGCCGGCGGAGGCCAACTGCGTGCCGTCGGGACTGTAGGCCACGGACTTGACCACAGATGTATGGCCGGCGAGGATGGTGGGGTCGGCGGCGGGGTTGGTCATGTCCCACAGCCGGATGGTGGCATCCTCGCTAGCGGAGGCCAACCCCGTGCCGTCGGGGCTGTAGGCCACGGAAGTGACCCTAGTCGTATGGCCGACGAGGATGGTGGGGTCGGCAGCGGGGTTGGTCATGTCCCACAGCCGGATGGTGGCATCTCGGCCAGCGGAGGCCAACTGCGTGCCGTCGGGGCTGTAGGCCACGGACCAGACCCCAGCCGTATGACCGGCGAGAATAGTGGGGTCGGCGGCGGGGTTGGTCAGGTCCCACAGCCGGATGGTGCCATCATAGCTAGCGGAGGCCAACTGCATGCCGTCGGGGCTGTAGGCCACGGAACTGACCTCATACGTATGGCCGACGAGGATGGTGGGGTCGGCGGCGGGGTTGGTCAGGTCCCACAGCCGGATGGTGTCATCCGAGCCAGCGGAGGCCAACTGCGTGCCATCGGGGCTGTAGGCCACGGACCAGACCGAATCCGTATGGCCGGCGAGGATGGTGGGGTCGGCGGCGGGGTTGGTCAGGTCCCACAGCCGGATGGTGACATCATCGCTAGCGGAGGCCAACTGCATGCCGTCGGGGCTGTAGGCCACGGAATAGACCACAGACGTATGGCCGGCGAGGATGGTGGGGTCGGCGGCGGGGTTGGTCAGGTCCCACAGCCGGATGGTGGCATCATAGCCAGCGGAGGCCAACTGCGTGCCATCGGGGCTGTAGGCCACGGAATAGACCCAATCCGTACTGAACCAATCCGTATGGCCGGCGGGGTTGGTCAGGTCCCACAGCCGGATGGTGGCATCCACGCCAGCGGAGGCCAACCGCGTGCCGTCGGGGCTGTAGGCCACGGAAGTGACCCCAGACGTATGGCCGGCGAGGATGGTGGGGTCGGCGGCGGGGTTGGTCAGGTCCCACAGCCGGATAGTGGCATCCTCGCTAGCGGAGGCCAACTGCGTGCCGTCGGGGCTGTAGGCCACGGACAAGACCCTATCCGTATGGCCGGCGAGGCTGGTGGGGTCGGCGGGGTTGGTCAGGTCCCACAGCCGGATGGTGGCATCCTCGCTAGCGGAGGCCAACTGCGTGCCGTCGGGGCTGTAGGCCACGGAATTGACCCCTCCCGTATGGCCGGCGAGGATGGTGGGGTCGGCGGCAGGGTTGGTCAGGTCCCACAGCCGGATGGTGGCATCATCGCAGGAGGCCAACTGCGTGCCGTCGGGGCTGTAGGCCACGGAACTGCCCCCAAACGTATGGCCGGCGAGGAGGGTGGGGTCGGCGGCGGGGTTGGTCAAGTCCCACAGCCGGATGGTGGCATCCACGCCAGCGGAGGCCAACTGCATGCCGTCGGGGCTGTAGGCCACGGAACTGACCTCATACGTATGGCCGACGAGGACGGTGGGGTCGGCGGCGGGGTTGGTCAGGTCCCACAGCCGGATGGTGCCATCATAGCTAGCGGAGGCCAACTGCGTGCCGTCGGGGCTGTAGGCCACGGAACTGACCGCAGCCGTATGGCCGGCGAGGATGGTGGGGTCGGCGGCGGGGTTGGTCAGGTCCCACAGCCGGATGGTGTCATCCCAGCTAGCGGAGGCCAACTGCGTGCCGTCGGGGCTGAAGACCACGGAAGTGACAATAGCCGAATCGTTAACTTCATCTGTTAACTGAGTGGCAAAAAATGGCTGTGTCAGCGAATTGTTTAAGCCTGCATACACTTGACTGGCATAAGGCGCATTTTGTTGGTCATTCAAACGAGATGATTCGATCCCCAGTAGAACCGACAACTCATCATTCGACTCCTGAGCCAGAACGGAAAATGTCGATGCTGCCAAGTATAGTATTTGACTTGATCTGGCCAACTGTTCCATGTCAGCAGCATTCGCCTGGGCCTGCTGGAAAAACAACCCGGCTACCACTGCGGCAATAAAGGCGATGACGGCCAGGGCCGAAGCTATCCACACCAACCGCCGCTGGCGTGCTGTCGCCTGCACGGCCTCGGCCGCTCGCTGCGCTTCTGCCGCCGCCAGCTTCTGCTGTTGGGCCAGCTCGCGCTGCTGCTGCGCTTCTCGTTCTTTTTGCGTTTGCGCCGCCTGCCGGTCACGCGCCTGCCTGGATAGGGTCACGTAGGCGTTGACCAGTGGCCCCAGCGCCGGCCATGTGGTTTCATCCAACTGCGCCAACTGGTCGCCGCTGAGCAGCCGTTCTTCCGGTCGGCCGGCTTCATCCCAGGCCACAGCCAGTTGGATCAGGGGCTGCTCCTGCCGCCAGGCACTGTTCGCTGCCTGAATGGGGGAGACAAAACGGTCATGGACCAGCTCATACCAGGTGCCCCCGGGTCGCACCACCTGCCCCAAAATAAACTGCTGCCGCACAAAGTCGGCCACGGCTGTCGGCAAGCTGCCCGTCGTCTCTTCGCCGCGAAAGACCATGTTGCGCGTCCCAGCTTCCGTCACCAACGCCTGATCGAACCAGGCTCGCAGCTCAATTTCGGAAATGCCCGTCTCGGCCACCGTTTTGTCGATGGTGTCTTCATAAAAGTTGATCAGCGCCGCATCCACATCGGCATACCTGGCGACGTCTTCGACCGTTATCTGAGATCCGGGCGCCTCTTTTAGCCGCTGCCACATCTGGTAACAGACTGCCTGCAGCTGCACCGGTTCCACAAACTGCTCAAAGCGAGGCTGTTCTTGTCCTTCTTCTGTGCGAATGCGCATCAGATTATCGGCCAGTTGGTTCGCCGCCTCATCGGTAAAGGGACGCAGCGCCCGTACCGGCTGTGTAATTGCTTGCAGCGCCGCTGCCCGCGTCAGCCGTTCCATCTGGTAACGGTCGCGCAAAAAGTTCGGCGTCAGGTGCAGGTAGCGGTCCAGCCGGGTCACAAAATCCTCGCGCATCGACAGCACGACCCACAGCTGGTCATCGCGGGCAATGGCCTCGGTCAACTGTTCAAAAAACGCGGCTCGCTGCGGCCAGAGGGCATTGTTGGTGGTTACCAACTCTTCAAACTGGTCAATCATCAGCACGCGCGGGCGAAAGACGACATCCTCAGGATAGGTGTAGTCCGGCCAGTAGACGTAGCTGCCATCCTCTTTCAGGACCAGATTGTCTAGAAATTCAGCCAGTGACAAAGTCTTGAAGGCGTCGGGGATGGCTTCGGTCTGGTGTAGACTGAGCAGTAAATTGTAAATGTAAATATTGTCCGCCGGGACCATGTCGCCGCTAAAACCGCTTACCCGTCCTCTGGGCAGCACCTCAAACCCTTCCGCGGCCAGGTTGGGGCTAATCATCGTATTCAGCAGGGAGCTTTTGCCGGCTCCGGACGGCGCGTAAAATAGCACCAACCGGTGGGCGACAATCCTGGCCGTTAAATCACGCGCTTCCCGCTGCCGCCCAAAAAATCTATCTCGCTCCGATGGCTCAAAGGTGCGCGGGCCTACATAGGGATTTGAGGTGTACGCTACTGCCGCCATTGGTCCCATGCCTCCCACAGCTTGTGCAAAAATCCGGCCGTCGTGTCATACTGCACCGTAAAGTTGAGTTGTTTCTCTTTTTCTTCAAAGTAGCCGCTGAGATACCGCTTAATATCCTCGGCAGCCACCACCCACGGCTGATTCTCCGGGTTCACCTGAATGGCGATGTTGAACATGCGCAGACTGGAAGGCGTGGCATTGATCAGCCCGCGGAACACTACCCGGAAATCCCAGTCACGGGGCTGGTAGCCCAGCAGCAGCAGCGATGATTGGGTCAGCGCCTGGCGCAGATAAGGGGGCAGCAGCGGCTTGGCCTGGTTGGTATCCTGCGAAATGCGGACCAGGAAATCGAGATGGTCATCCTCTGTCAATATCAAAGACTCGGGATAATGTTCAAGGCCAAACAGATGGTAAACAAGGGGGGTTTCCGGGGTGGGTACAAAGTCGTAATTGGTTCGGTGGGATGGGTCGGTATAGGTCAGCGGTTCGCTGGACCAGAAACAGACCTGGGTGCGCGGGGTACGGCCGTTGGCCAGGATGGCCCGTTCTAAAAAGTCAAAGTGGCTGGTGGTGATGTAAATGGGCAGATTGAGCGCGGCCAGTCTGGCTAAGGTGTCTTCCTGGTCCGCTATCGGCCGGGGATAGCTTAGCTCTTCGGCAATTTCTCGGAATGTGCTTTGCTCAAGCTTCTCTTTTTGCTCCTCAAGTAGGTCCGGGTCAAGCGACGGATCTTCTTCTGCCAGAAAGAGAAGCAAATCCTTAAGCCAATTGAGATAATTCACTTTGGCTGCCCGGTCATCCTTATTTTTGACGACCCGGTTGTATAGGGCTACCCGCGCCAGCTTTTCTCTGCCGCTCAGCGGATAGCCCACTTCC
>Ga0209607_1004113_pt1 | contig 10903 bp, 8 predicted proteins | sample AD_UKC117_MetaG_FD_184413 | JGI IMG/M metagenome (GOLD analysis project Ga0209607, IMG submission 184413) | Active sludge microbial communities of municipal wastewater-treating anaerobic digesters from Hong Kong - AD_UKC117_MetaG (SPAdes)... | ecosystem: Engineered > Bioreactor > Anaerobic >... | reverse complement strand
GGGCCCCGTTTCGAGACGCCCGCGGAGATCCGTCTGGCGCGCCTCGCCGGGGCCGATGTGGCCGGGATGACAGGCGTGCCCGAGGTGGTCCTCGCCGTCGAGGCCGGCCTGCGGTATGCCGCGATCAGCCTCGTCGTGAACCCCGCCGCCGGAGTGGGTGCCGGGGATCCGATCACCATGGACGAGATCAACGCGGTGCTGGCGGCCTCCTCGGCGAAGGTCCTCGCGATCCTCGACGACCTCGTGCACACCCGCGCGACCTTCGCCAACTGAGCCCCGCGGCATACGCCATGAGAGTCATCCGCATCCAGAACCTCGCCCACGTGGTGACCGTGGACGACGACTTCACGATCCTGGCCAACGCGACCATCGAGATCACCGATGGTGTCGTCTCTGCCCTGCACCCAGACCCGCACCCGCACCCTGAAACCCAACTTCCGCGTCACGCAGAAGCTGATCTTCAGGTGGTGGACGGGCGAGGCAAACTGGCCATGCCGGGGCTGGTCAACCTGCACACGCACCTGCCGATGACCCTGCTGCGCGGGCTCGCCGAGAACGTCGACCTCCAGGGCTTCCTGCGCATCGTGTGGGCGGCCGAGGGCGCGGTCATGGACCCGGACACGGTCCGCGTCGGCGCCGAGCTGGGCGCCCTGGAATCGCTGCTGGCCGGGGTGACGACGACGCTCGACATGTACTTCCACCACGAAGCCGCTCACGAGGGCGCCGTCGCCACCGGCGCCCGGCACGTCGGCGGCCCCGTGTTCTTCGACGGACCCGGCCCGGACGGCCTCGCCTGGGCGCAACGCCTCGACGCCCTGGCGGCCTGGCCCGAGCGCCTGCGCGCCATCGGCGGTCCGACGATCCCGGTCGCCGCGATGCCGCACTCGACCTACACCTGTTCCCCCGACCACCTTGCCGAGGTATGCCGGGTGCTCACCTCCCAGCGGACCGACCGTCGGCTCGTCCACGTCCACGCCAGCGAGAACGCCGCCGAGAACGCCGATGTCCTCACCCGCCTCGGTGCCACACCCACTCAGATCCTCGCCGGTGCCGGCCTGCTCGACGGGGCACCGAGCGTCCTCGGGCACGGCGTCCACCTCAGCGCCGCGGATCGTGCCCTCGTCGCCGCCGCCGGTGCAAGCGTCGCCCACTGCCCCGGCTCCAACCTCAAACTGGCCTCCGGGGCGCTGCCGTGGACCACCGTGGCGGCCGACGGCATCCGTCTGGGCCTGGGAACGGACGGGTGCTCGAGCAGCAACGACCTCGATCTCTGGCAGACCATGCGCCAGACCGCGCTGCTCGCCCGCCTGACCAGCGCAGACCCGACTGCGGCCCCCGCCGTCGACATCATTCGGGCCGCGACCATCGACGGGGCCCGGGCACTCGGCCTGGGCGACCTCATCGGCAGCCTCGAGGTGGGCAAGCGCGCCGACCTCATCCTCCTCGACCTCGACGCGCCGCACCTCACGCCGATCCACGACCTTCCCGCACTGTTGGTCTTTGCCGCCGGACGGGGCGATGTGACGGATGCATTTGTGGACGGCCGCCATGTCGTGCACGATCGACGGAGCAATCTGATCGACACCAGCGTCCTGCTCCGTCGGGCCCGCGAGCGCGGACTGGTCGCTGCCGACGCAGCAAGGGACGCGTGAGATGCGCACGGCCGAGGACCTGATCCGCGAGATGGGCATGCAGCCGATCCCGGGCGAAGGAGCCTGGTTCGCGCCGGGCCCACGCACGCAGGAACTCTCCTCGATCACGGTGCTCCTCACCGACCGGGCCGACGGTTTCTCGGCCATGCACAAGCTCGAGGTCGACGAGGGCTGGCAGTGGCTCGACGGCGCGCCCGTCGCCCTCCTGCGCCTGCGTCGCGGGGGCCGCGGCGTCCTCAACCTCCTCGACTCCAAGCAACGCCAGATCCTCGTGCGCCGCGGCGACTGGCAGGGCGCTGCCCCGATGGGCCCGTGGTCCCTGGTCGCCTGCTGGTGCTCACCGGCCTTCCGGGACAAGCACTTCACCCTCGGCGACGCCGACGAACTCACGACGGCCTTCCCCGCCTTCGCCAACGAGATCCGCGCACTCACCCGCGAGACCGCACCCCCCGACGGCCCCGCGTGACCGCCCTGGTCACCGGCGCGAGCGGCGGGCTCGGGTCAGCCATCGCCGCCGCCCTCGCCCACGCGGGCCACGACGTCGCCGTCCACTGGCGCAGCGACCGCGCCGGGGCGGAGGCGACCGCCGCGGCGGTGCGGGCCACCGGCCGCGTGGCCCATCTGGTCCAGCGCGACCTCGCCGTCACCGAGGCCGCCCATCTCGATCATCTCGTCGCCGACCTCCTCGACGACGCGACGACCGCGCTCGGCCCACTCGACGTCGTCGTCGTCAACGCCTGGCCCCAGGACGTCACCGCCTGGGCCGACCTCGACACCGCGGCCTGGGACGCGATGCTGAACGGCGGCCTGCGGCCGGCCCAGGCGTTGATCGCTCAGGCCCCCGAGCGCATGACCCATGACGGCGTCATCGTCACGATCGGCTCGATCGAGGGCTTCCGCGCGGCCTCCGGCCATTCCTCGTATGCCGCGAGCAAGGCCGCGCTCCACCACCTCACCGCGGCCGCGGCATACGAATTGGGGCCGGTGGGCCTGCGCGTGGTCGGTGTCGCCCCCGGGCTCGTCGACCGCCCGGGGCTGGCGCAGGACTGGCCGGACGGGCACGCGCGGTGGTGCCGTGCGAGCGCCCTCGGGAGGCCGGTGACGCCCGAGGAGGTGGCAGCCGTCGTGGCCTTCCTGGCATCCCCCGCCGCCGGTGCAGTCACCGGGATCACCGTCCCGGTGGACGCCGGATGGAGCGCGTCACCCGGCTGGTGAGGCTGCTGTGAACCCATCCGTCACGGCAGCCCCGGCAACCCCAGCAGGTCAACTCCCGAGTAACGACCCTGCAACAGCAGGCGTGACGCGAAGGGGGCATGTGTTGGGCGGACGTAGCATTGCGCCACCCAGCCTCTTCCCCAAGGAGAACCCTCAATGAAGGCCAAGCGTTACCTGGTCGCCGGTGCGGCGACAGCTCTCGCCCTCGGGCTGACCGCCTGTGGCGGCAGCACCGGTTCCACCGGCTCCGGCTCCAGCGCTTCGGGCGCGGCGAGCGACGACAGCAACTGCGCCGACGCAGCCGTCTTCTGCATCGGCCTGGTCACCGACACCGGCAAGGTCGACGACAAGTCCTTCAACCAGGCTTCGCACGAAGGTGCCAAGGCTGCGGCGGCCGCCGACGGTGGCTTCTACAAGTACGTCGAGACCCAGGACGCCAAGGACTACGCCGCCAACATGGCGCAGTTCACCAACAAGAAGTACGACGTCGTCGTGACGGTCGGCTTCCTCATGACCGACGCCACGGCCGAGGCCGCCGCCGGTTCGCCCGACACCAAGTTCATCGGTGTCGACCAGTTCTTCGACCCGGACAAGGTCACCGCCAAGAACCTCACCGGCATCCAGTACCCCGAGGACCAGGCCGGCTACGGCGCGGGCTACCTCGCGGGTCTGATGACCAAGACCAACAAGATCGGCCAGGTCCTCGGCCTCGAGATCCCGCCGGTCCAGAAGTTCGCCAAGGGCTACGAGGCCGGCGCCAAGGCCGCCAACCCGGCTGTCCAGGTCACGGGTGTCTACCACCCGGCCGGCGACAACGCCTTCAACGACCCGACGTGGGGCGCCGCCGAGGCCAAGAAGCAGCTCGATCAGGGCGCCGACTTCATCTTCGGCGCGGGCGGAAACACCGGCAACGGTGCGCTCCAGGAGGTCGCCAAGGCCACCGGCGCCGGCGACACGATCTTCTGCATCGGTGTCGACACCGACCAGTGGGACACCGTCCCGGCTGCTCAGAAGTGCCTCATCACCTCCGCCACCAAGGAGCTGACCAAGAGCGTCACCGACACCATCGCAATTGCCAAGAAGGGTGACTTCGAGGGCCTGACCACGATGGGCAGCGCGGGCCTCGCGCCGTTCCACGACTTCGACAGCAAGATCCCGGCCGACGTCAAGACCAAGGTCGAGAAGGTCGTCAGCGACCTCAAGTCGGGCGCCCTCACGACTGGCGTCACAGTCTGATCGAACTGATCACCCCGATCAGGGCCACAGCGAATCGGCACTGATCACGCACAGGGGGGCGAGTCCCGGGACTTCCGGGACTCGCCCCCCTACGCTGTACCGGACATGTTCGGGCTCAGCCCGGCCACACGGAGATGGAGTGCCACGTGAGCGTGACCCCTGAGCCCCCGCCGACCACGGCGCCGACGAAGGCACCGAACCCGCCGGACGAGCCCACCGGCGCCGGCCTGTTCAGCCTGATCCTGCGTCGGCAGAGCATCGTCGTCATCCTCGTGGCCCTGCTGGGCTCCGTCCTCATCGGCGCCGCGCTGATTCGCTACCAGGGCGTCAGCCCGTGGTACGCCTACCAGACGATCTTCAAGGAGGCGCTGCTCGTCGACGGTGGGCTGACACGCACCCTGCTCAAGACGGCTCCGCTCATCCTCACCGGTCTCGCGGTCGTCATCCCGTTGCGCGTGGGCCTGTTCAACATCGGTGGCCAGGGCCAGTTCGTCATCTCCGCGGCCGTGGCCGGTGTCACCGCGTATGCCGCGCGCGGGGCCGGTTTCGGCGCCCTGATCATCGGTCTCCTCGTCGGTGTGCTCGTCGGCGCCATGTGGGCCTCCATCGCCGCCCTCCTCAAGACCTGGCGCGGTGTGCACGAGGTGATCACGACGATCATGCTCAACAACATCGCCGCCGGAATCATCTGGTGGATGGTCACCACTGGTCCGGGGGCCTTCAAGAACACCAGCCAGATCCCGATGACCGGCCCGATCGACAAGGCGGCCTGGATGCCGACGATCGCCGGCATCCCCCTCGGCTTCGTCATCGCCGCCGCGCTCGCGATCCTCTGTGGCTGGATGCTCAGCCGCACGACGATGGGTTTCCGCTTCGACACGGTCGGGAAGAACAAGTTCGCCGCCGGGTATGCCGGCATCCCGATCAACCGGGTCATCCTCCTCTCGATGGTGCTCGCCGGAGGGCTCGCGGGCCTGGCCGGCGCCATGGAGGTGCACGGCGTCATGCACCACTTCGAGCCGGCCATCGGTGGCACCTTGGGCTTCGACGGCATCACCATCGCCCTGCTCGCCCGGTCCAACCCGATCTGGACGATCCCGGCCGCCTTCCTGGTCGGCATCCTGCGCACCGGCGCCGCCGGCCTGCAGTTCGCCACCGGCATCGCGCCCGAGATCGTCGACCTGATCCTCGCGATCACCCTGCTGCTCGTGTCGATCCCGGTCCTGGGTCGGTGGATCTTCCGGAGCAGGGCCGACAAGGTCCAAGCCGCCGCGACGAGCTGGGGGAACTGACATGGCCGCGTGGATCCAGCGCAACAAGTTCTCGGTCATCCTGGGCGTCGTCGTCCTCGTCCTGGCCTACATCTACTACTTCTCCGACAAGACGACCGCCCTGTCGATGTACCGCTACGCGTGGACCTATGCCGTCCCGCTCGTGCTCTGCGCCCTCGTCGGTGTCATCGGCGAGCGCAGCGGGGTCGTCAACATCGGCATCGAGGGCCAGCTGCTCGTCTCCGCCTTCGCCGGCTTCTTCGGCGCGGCCTACAGCGGCTCCCTCATCGTCGGCATCCTCTCCGGCGTGGGGTGCGGCCTCATCCTCGGTGGCTTCCTCGCCTGGACGACAGTCAAGTGGCGGATGGACCAGATCATCGCCGGTGTCGTCCTCAACATCGTGGCGACCGGCATCACGTCCTTCTACTACAAGCCCGGGCAGTTGCTGCCCGCCCTGATGCCGCACTGGTCGATCCCCGGCCTGTCGAGCATCCCGCTCATCGGGGAGGTCTTCTTCAAGGGCACCGGCGTCATCGCGCTCATCGCGATCATCGCCGTCTTCGGCATCCACTTCGCGCTCTTCAAGACCACCTGGGGCCTGCGCACCCGGGCCATCGGTGAATACCCGTCGGCCGCCGACACCGCCGGCATCAACGTCATCACGATGCGCCTGGTCAATGTCACCCTCGCCGGCGCCCTGGCCGGCCTGGCCGGCGTCTTCTTGTCGATGGACTCCACGAGTTCCTTCGAACGCGGCATGAGCGCCGGACGAGGCTTCCTCGCCCTGGCCATCATGATCTTCGGCGCGTGGCGACCCCTCCGGGCGGCGGCAGCGGCGCTCTTCTTCGGCTTCGTGACCGCCGCGGCCAGCCAGTTGCAGGCCGACCAGGTCATCAACGTCCCGCCGCAACTGGTCGGCACCCTCCCCTATGTCCTCACCCTCGTCGTGCTGGCGGTCGCCGCCGGTCGGGTGCGAGCACCCGGCGCGGTCGGTCAACCCTTCGTCAAGGAAGGCAAGTGATGAGCACTCCCGCCAACGACGGCACCCAGCCCCGCGGCATACCCACCGAAGGCACGCCGACCGAGTACGACCCCACGGTCCCTGAGGTCGACACCTCGGAGGAGCACCTGGCGGCGATCGTCACCAACGAGGAGATCCTCGCGCTGCCGGCCGAGGTCTCCGGCTTCGGCGCCGGCAACGTCGGTGAGGTCATCCTCGACGTGAAGAACCTCTCGAAGTCCTTCGGCAGCGTGCACGCCAACAAGGACATCACCCTGCAGGTGCGGCGCGGCGAGATCGTCGCCCTGCTCGGGGAGAACGGCGCCGGCAAGTCGACCCTGATGAACCAGATCTTCGGGCTCATCACCCCCGACACCGGCGAGGTGACGATCAAGGGCGACAAGACCCCGATCAAGGACCCCAAGGACGCGATCTCGCGCGGGATCGGGATGGTGCATCAGCACTTCCAGCTCGTGCCGGTCATGACCGTCGCCGAGAACGTCATGCTCGGTCACGAGACCACCAAGGGCGGCGTGCTCGACCTCGACACGGCGCGAGCGATGGTGCGTGAGCTCTCCGAGAAGCACAACCTTGCCGTCGACCCGGACGCCGACGTCGAGGACCTGCCGGTCGGCACCCAGCAGCGGGTCGAGATCGTCAAGGCGCTCTCGCGCAAGGTCGACCTGCTCATCCTCGACGAGCCGACCGCGGTGCTCACCCCGCAGGAGACCGACGAGTTGCTCGGGGTCATGCGTGACCTCGCCAACGGTGGCACCTCGATCGTCTTCATCACGCACAAGTTGCGCGAGGTGCTGGCCGTCGCCGACCACGTCTACGTCCTGCGGCACGGCGCCGTGGTGGGCGAGGTCACCGACATCGCCAACACGACGACGACGGACCTGGCCACGATGATGGTCGGCCGCTCGGTCGTGCTCAATGTCGAGAAGGACGCGGCGACCCCGGGCGAGGTCGTCCTCCAGATCGAGAACCTCCACGTCAAGGACGACCGCAACCTGGGCGCCGTCAATGGCTTCGACCTGCAGGTGCGGGCCGGTGAGATCGTCGGTGTCGCCGGTGTCGAGGGCAATGGTCAGCGCGAGCTCGTCGAGGCCCTCGCCGGCATGCGCAAGGTGGTCTCGGGCACGATGCGCCTGGGGGATCTGGACCTGACCAAGGCCAACCCCTACCAGACCCATCACGCCGGCGTCGGGCACATCCCCGAGGACCGCGAGAAGCACGGACTGGTCGGCGCCTACTCGATCGCCGACAACCTGGTGCTCAACGAGTACGACCAGGAGCCCTTCGCCAAGAGCGGCGTCCGTCAGTTCGACAAGATCCGCGCGTATGCCGAGAAGTTGCGTGAGGAGTTCGACATCCGTTCCAGCGGGGTCGGGCAGTCGGCGGGGTCACTGTCGGGTGGCAACAAGCAGAAGGTCGTCGTCGCGCGCGAGCTGTCCTTCGGACCCAAACTGCTCATGGCCGCCCAGCCCACCCGTGGCGTGGACGTCGGGTCGATCGAGTTCATCCACAAGCGGATCGTCGCGGCCCGCGACGGTGGCGCCGGGGTGCTGCTGGTGTCCGCCGAACTCGACGAGATCCTCTCGCTCGCCGACCGGATCGCCGTCGTGCATGGTGGCAAGGTGGTCAAGGAGATGGCCGCCGAGGGTGCCGACCGGGCCGAGATCGGCCGGCTGATGGCCGGCGACCACTGAGGCCCGTCCGACCCCTCCCCATTTCTCAACCCAGTTCGTCGACCCGCGCACCCATCGGTCGACGTCGTCCCCATTTCCCAACCCAGTTCGTCGACCTGCGCCCCCATCGGTCGACGTCGTCCCCATTTCCCAACCCAGTTCGTCGACCTGCGCCCCGACCAGCCCAGGTCGTCCCCATTTCTAAACCCAGTTCGTCGACCTGCGCCCCGACCAGCCCAGGTCGTCCCCATTTCTCAACCCAGTTCGTCTATCCCCGGCCGACCAGCCAACATGGCCGTGATCAGGCCGGCAGCCAGGTGGGCCACCAGAGCGGGTGGTTGCGCGGGCAGGTGTCGACGCTGCGACTCATCCCAACCTACGGTTTCGTAACCTACGGTTCCGTAGGTTACGCTGAGACCGTGACCCTGACATCGCCGCGCCCCACCGCGCCCGCCAGCCGACCGCGCGTCGGCGACGTCGTGCGCCGCGTCGCCGGCGCCCTGGCGAGCCCACTGGTTCCGGCCGACTATCTGGATCTCTTCGACCCGCTGCGCTCGGGCGCCGACCTGCGCGGTCGGGTTGTCTCGGTGACGCCCGAGGGTGCCGATGCCGTCACGACAACCATTCGCCCGGGGAAGGGATGGCGGGGCCACATCCCCGGCCAGTACATCCGGATCGGGGTCGACATCGACGGCGTCCGCCAGTGGCGCGCCTACTCGCTCACCCACGACGCGCGCCGCACCGACGGGCTCATCACGATCACCACCAAGGCGATCCCGGACGGCAAGGTCAGCGGCTTCCTCGCCGCCGGCGGCCTCACCCCCGGCACGCTCGTCCACCTCGACCAGGCGACCGGGGACTTCACGCTCCCGCGGGTTGCGCCCACCAAGGTCCTCTTCGTCACCGCCGGCTCGGGCATCACCCCGGTCCTCGGAATGCTGCGCAACCACCTCGCCGACCTCCCGGACGTCACCCACGTCCACATCTCCCCGTCGGCAAGCACCGCGCTCTTCGCCACCGAACTCCAGTCGTATGCCGCGGGGTGGGCCGAGCGCCCGGCATACCGCCTCGTGGAGCGCCACGACGACACCGACGGCTACACCGACCTGGCCCGCGACCTGGACACCCTCGTCCCGGACTGGCGCGAGCGCGAGGCCTGGGTGTGCGGTCCGACGGGCCTGCTCGACTCTGCCGAATCCCTCTGGGAGACAGCCGAACTCACCCATCAGCTCCACGTCGAGCGCTTTCGCCCGACCATCATCGAGGGCGGTGAGGGTGGCGAGATCACCTTCCTGCGCACTGACGTGTCCGTCGATGCGGACGGCACCACCCCGATCCTCGACGCCGGCGAGGAGGCCGGCGTCCTCATGCCGAGCGGCTGTCGGATGGGCATCTGTTTCGGCTGCGTCGTGACGATGCGTGAGGGCGCCGTGCGCGACCTGCGCACCGGGGAGGTCACGATCGCCGAGCCCGGTGACGAACTCCCCATCCAGACCTGCATCAACGCCGTCGCCGGCACCTGCGACCTCGACCTCTGACCTCCACCCAACCGAAAGTTCACTATTGGTGACTTTCGGTTGGAACCAAGACCACTCGCCAGAACCCACCAATAGTGAGCTTTCTGCACAGGGAAGGAACCCTCCGCATGACCCTCGCTCCGGAACGTCCCACGATCGCCCCCACGGAGCCGCACCACGTCGGCAGCACGCATGCGAGCACGCGGCACCACAGCGGCTCCAGCCGCCTGCGCAACGAGGCACCGGCGGCGGCGCCCGCGGCATACCGCAAGGGTGGGCGACCCAACCCGATCGCCCACCTGACCCCCGCGCAGATCGAGGCCATCGGTGTCGAGCTGGACGCGATCCAGAAGGAGGTCATGGACTCCCGTGGCGCCAAGGACGCGGCCTACATCCGGCGCGTCATCAAGGTCCAGCGCTCCCTGGAGCTCGGCAGCCGCGCGGTCCTGCTCTTCTCCGGCGTCAAGGTCAAGGGGATCCGCCCGGCCTGGTGGATCGGCACCGCCGGTCTGGGCCTGGCCAAGATCCTCGAGAACATGGAGATCGGGCACAACGTCATGCACGGCCAGTGGGACTGGATGCGTGACCCGAAGATCCACAGCACCGCGTGGGAGTGGGACAACGCCTCCCCGAGCAGCCAGTGGAAGCGCACCCACAACCAGATGCACCACACCTTCACCAACGTCATCGGGCGCGACAACGACCTCGGCTACGGGATCATGCGCGTCGACGAGGACCAGCGGTGGAGCCTGTTCCACCTCTTCCAGCCGATCTGGCACGTGGGCAATGCGCTCCTCTTCGAGTACGGCATCGCGGCCTATGACCTCGAGCTCGGCGGGTACCTGGCCAAGCGCAAGCGGATGACCCCCGAGGCGAAGGCCGAATGGCGCGCCGAGGCGATGAAGACGGTGCACAAGATCCGCGCCCAGATGACCAAGGACTATGTCGTGCACCCGACGATGGCGCTGCCCTTCGGCGGCCCAGCCAATGCCGTGCACACCCTCACCGCCAATGTCGTCGCCAACCTGATGCGCAACCTGTGGACCAACACAGTCATCATCTGCGGGCACTTCCCCAAGGGGATCGAGACCTTCGAGGTCGCGGGGATCGACAACGAGACCCGTGGCGAGTGGTACCTGCGGCAGATGCTCGGCTCGGGCAACATCTCCGGCTCCAAGGCGATGCACGTCATGACCGGCAACCTCTCGCACCAGATCGAGCACCACCTCTGGCCGGACATGCCGAGCAACAGGTATGCCGAGGTCGCGCCCAAGGTGCGCGAGCTCATGGAGCGCCACGGCCTGAAGTACGTCTCCGGCCC
>Ga0209607_1004111_pt1 | contig 10907 bp, 6 predicted proteins | sample AD_UKC117_MetaG_FD_184413 | JGI IMG/M metagenome (GOLD analysis project Ga0209607, IMG submission 184413) | Active sludge microbial communities of municipal wastewater-treating anaerobic digesters from Hong Kong - AD_UKC117_MetaG (SPAdes)... | ecosystem: Engineered > Bioreactor > Anaerobic >... | reverse complement strand
CGCCCGAGATCTTGTACGGCAGGTCGGCCGCCAGGAAGGCCTCCTCGAGGTGGCGGGACAGGTTGTTCGTGCGCATCAGCACGCCGAACTGGTCGTACTTGAGCTTCTCCTTGAGCTTGATCTCCTTGATCGCCCGGGCTATGAACTCGCCCTCCTCGATCTCGCTCTCCGGGGCGTAGACCTCTATCATCGCGCCGCCCTCGTGGGGGCTCTCGAGGTCCTTCTCCTTACGGTTCGTGTTGTTCTGGATCACGCTGTTGGCGGCGTCTAGGATGGTCGTCGTCGAGCGGTAGTTGCGGTAGAGCGTTATCTCCCTGCGCTCGGGCCAGTCGCGCTCGAAGTTGGTGATGTTCTCGAAGTTGGCGCCGCGCCACGAGTAGATCGACTGGTCGTCGTCGCCCACGACGCAGATATTGTCGCGCGACAGGAGCCGCATCAGCCGGTACTGCTGGATGCTCGTGTCCTGGAACTCGTCTATCATGATGTAGCGGTAATGGTCGCGGTAGGCCTCGCGCGCGTCCTCGAAGCGCTCGAACACCGCGATCGGCAGTCCGATCAGGTCGTCGAAGTCGACCGCGTTGTAGGCCTTGAGGGCGGCCTGGTACTCGTCGTAGACCTTCTCGTAGCCGTCGTCGACGCCTTCCCAGTTCTTGCGCCCGGTCTTGACGTCGGAGAACACCATGCCGGCCTTCTGGGCGTCGAACGCGTCAGCCTTGAAGCCGACCTCGCGGGCGCAGTCCTTGATCAGCTGGGTGCGGTCCACCTCGTCGTAGATCGAGAAGTTGTCGCGCCAGCCGAGGCGGTGGATCTCCTTGCGCAGTATCTTGACGCCGAACGAGTGGAAGGTGCTGACGGTGAGGTTCTGGAGCTTCTTGCCGGTCACCGAGCGGACGCGCTCGGACATCTCCCTGGCCGCCTTGTTCGTGAAGGTCAGCGCGAGGATGGCCGACTGCGGCACGCCCTTCTCGAGCATGTACGCGGCGCGGTAGGTGATGACACGGGTCTTGCCCGAGCCGGCGCCGGCTATGATCAGGACCGGGCCCTCTATCGTCGTGACGGCGGCGTACTGCTCCGGGTTGAGCTCCGCCTCGTAGTCGAGGTGCATCGGCGCCGCTAGACCCGCTTGACGAGGAAGGACAGGGCCTCGACGCCGAAGCCGACTATCAACGACACGATCGCGCCCGATACGAGCACGCCGGCCGCCACCGCGAGCATCGTCCTGCGGCGGCCCATGCCGAGTATCCAGGCGCCGAGCGTGCCGGTCCATGCGCCGGTGACCGGCAGCGGTATCGCGACGAACAGCATGATGCCGAGGTAGCCGTACTTCTCGACCTTCTCCTTGACCTTGCCCCTGGCCTTGGCGACGAAGCGGTCGAACACGCGCGCGTAGAAGGCCCAGCGGTACAGGAGCTTATGGAAGGTCTCGAGGAAGACGAACGCGACCGGGCCGACCAGGGCGTTGCAGGCCACCGCTATCGCGGCCGCCTCGAGGAGCGGCGCGCCGCGGGCCACGGCGAAGGGTATGGCCCCGCGCAGTTCCGAGATCGGAAGGAAGGATAGGCCTATGGTGACGAGCAGCGTGTTTGCGTCCATTGGCCGGAGTATAGCCGGAAGCCGCGGCGACGGACAAGCGGAGACGACGGCGGTACTCCGACGACGGCGGTACCCCGACGACGGCGGTACCCCGACGACGGCGGTACTCCGACGACACTTGAGAGCCTGCGGGCGATCGCGTACTATCGTTCCATGCCCGACCCGATCCGAAGCGCCCTGCCCGATTCGTTCCACCCGCTCGTCCGTTCCTGGTTCGCCGAGCGCTACGGCGAGCCGACGCCGGTCCAGGCCGCGGCCTGGCCGGTCATAGCCTCGGGCGGCCACGTCCTCGCCTCGGCGCCGACAGGCTCCGGCAAGACCCTGACGGCCTTCCTCGGCGCCCTGTCGCGCTTCGCGACCGGCGAGTACCCGCCCGACGGCCTGTCGGCGCTGTACGTGTCGCCGCTCAAAGCGCTCAACGAGGACGTCAGGCTCAACCTGCTCGAGCCGGCTAGGGAACTGGCCGCCTGGTTCCGCGATCGGGGCGAGGCCTTCCCGCGCCTCAAGATAGCCTCGCGCTCGGGCGACACGAGCCAGTCGGAGCGCCGCGGGATGATAGCCAGGCCCCCCTCCATACTCTGCGTGACGCCCGAGAGCCTGGCGATCATGATAGCCTCCCGCTCCGGCCTGGCAATGCTCGGCTCGGTCCGCCTCCTGATACTCGACGAGCTCCACGCGGTCCTAGGAACCAAGCGCGGCGCCGCCCTCGCCTGCTCGGTCGGGCGGCTCGCCCTGCTGGCCGGCGAGTTCCAGCGCGTCGCCCTGTCGGCCACCGTCGAGCCCTTCGAGACGGCCGCCCGCTTCGCCGCCGGATCGCGCCTGGTCCGCGCCCCGGACGGCTCGGTCCGGTACGAGCCGCGGAGGATGGCGGTCGTCGCGCCGCCGGCCGCCAAGCGCTACGAGCTGTCGGTCGCTTGGCCCGCGGCTCGGCCGCTCGCGCGCCCGCCGACGGCCGGCCCCGACGACCGCGAGGCCGACGAGCCGTCCGGCCGCTACGACGCGATAGCCGACGACCTGGCCGAGAGGCTGGCCCGCGAGCGCTCGACCGTCGTGTTCGCCGACTCGCGCAGGCGGGCAGAGCGGCTCGCGGCCATGCTCAACGAGCGCTCCGGCGACGGCACGGCCTGGGCCCACCACGGCTCCCTTTCCAAGGACGTGCGCAAGGCCGTCGAGTCAAGGCTCAAGGCCGGCCGCCTGCGCTGCGTCGTCGCCACCGGCACGCTCGAGCTCGGCATAGACGTCGGCGCGATAGACCTGGTCGCGCTCGCCGGCTCGCCCCAGCGAGCCGACCAGCTCCTCCAGCGGGCCGGCCGCTCCGGCCACCGGGTCGGGCTGGCCAGCCGCGCCGTCGTCTACCCCTTCCACGGGCTCGACCTGCTGGCCGCGGCGGCCGCGGTCGGCGCCGCCCTCGATCGCGACCTCGACCCGCTGAGCCCGCCTCGCGAGCCCCTGGACCTGCTCGCCCAGGTACTCCTGTCGATGGTCCTCTTCGAGGAACGGCGGCTCGACGAGCTCTACGACGAGGTCCGCTCCTTCCCGCCCTACGCCGCCCTCGCGCAGGCCGACTTCGACGCCGTCGTCGGCATGCTCTCGGGCCGCTTCGCCGGCAGCCGGGTCAAGGAGCTGTCCGGCCGCGCCTACCTCGACGAGGAGCGCGGCGCGCTGCGCGCCAAGGAAGGCGCCGCGATGCTGCTCTACTCGGCCGGCGGCTCCATACCCGACCGCGGCTACTACGCGATGCGCCTCGCCGACGGCACGCGGCTCGGCGAGCTCGACGAGGAGTTCGTCTTCGAGCGCCGCGTCGGCAACAGCTTCAGCTTCGGCACCCAGGCCTGGCGCATCGTCGACATAGGCGACGAGGCGGTCACCGTGGCCCCTCTGGACCGCGACGCCGACTTCATGCCGTTCTGGAAGGCCGAGAAGGCGGCCCGCGGCGCGTCTGTCTCGCGCCGCATGCTCGAGCTGTGCGCCGCCTTCGACGCGGCCCCGGACGGCTTCGGCGCGGCGCTCCGAGAGCGCTCGGGCTTCTCGCCGGAGGCGGCCGAAGCCCTCGTCGCGTTCCTGTCGTCGCAGTCGCGGGCCCAGAAGGGCGCCAGCCTGCCGTCGCCCGGCTCCGTCGTCGTCGAGGCCTTCCGCGACCCGTCGGCCAAGGCCGGCGCCACGGCGCTGATCGTCCATACCCTGCGCGGCTCGGCCGTCAACGAGCCGCTCGGGATGGCGCTGTCGTCGCTGCTCCGCGACAAGCTGGGCCTGCCGGTCGAACGGCTGTCCAACGACGACTCGGTGTCGCTGTCGATGCCGTTCGTCGACCGGGACGAGGCGGTCCGAGCGCTGACGGTCGCTCTCCGTTCGCTCGCCGAGCCGGCGGTCCTGTCCGCGGCCCTGCGCGACGCCCTCGCCGGCAGCGCGGTCTTCGGCGCGGCCTTCAGGGAGAACGCCGGACGCGCCCTCCTCCTGCCGCGCTCCGGCTTCGGCAGGCGCACCCCGCTCTGGGTCACGAGGCTGCGCGCCAAGCGCCTCCTCGAGCGGACGAGCGGCTGCGAGGGCTTCCCGATCGCGACCGAGACATGGAAGACCGTGCTCGAGCAGCGCTTCGACCTCGCGTCGCTGTCGTCGCTCTGCGCCGGCCTCGCTGACGGCTCCGTCGCCGCGCCCGTCTTCTCGCCGGCGGCGCCGAGCCCCTTCGCCAGGCAGTGCGGCTGGGCCGAGACGAACAGGTACCTCTACGACGACGACGGGTCGACGATATACCCGAACGGGACTCCGGCGGTCGGAGCCGCCGGAGCCGCCGAGGCGGCCATCGCCAGGGCCATGAGCGACCCGGCCGCCCGCCCGCGCGTCGACCCCGCGCTCGCGTCGGCCTACGGCGCGAGGCTCAGGCGCGAGCTGCCCGGCTGGGCGCCGTCGAGCCCCGACGGCCTCGCCGACTGGGTCGACGAGCGGCTGGCCATACCGCTCGACGAATGGGACGCCCTGCTCGCCGTCTGCCCGGAGGGCCTGCGCGAGGCCGCCCGGGCCGCGATCGCCGCCCCGGGGACCGGCCCCGGGCTCCTGTCCAGGCTCGAGACGCTGACGCTGCCCGGCGCCTCGGAGGCCGTCGTGGTCAGGCGCGAGGGCAAGGCCGCCTTGCTGGAGTCCGCGGGCCGCCCGGACGGCCGGGCGTCGCTCGCGGCCCGATGGCTGCCCTACGCAGGCCCCGTATCGCTCGACCGGCTCGGCTCCGTCTTCGGGCCCGGCGCGGCCGAGCCGGAGCTCCTCGAGGCGGCCGGCGTCGTGGTCGGCCCCGGCCTCGGCGCGCGGCCGAGCGCGCCCGACGGAGCGTCCGACGGCGAGCCCGCGGGCGAGGTTCAGGGCGCATGCGACCGCGACGTGCTCGAGTCGCTCCTCCGGCAGGGCCGCGCCGCCGCCAGGCCCAAGCTGCGGGCGATGCCGGCCGCCGCCCTGCCCGCCTTCGTCGCGGCCCTGCAGGGCCTGCGCGACCGCGCCCTGCCGGACGACGAGCGGTACGCGAGCGATCGCCAGGCGGGGGTAGCGGCCACGAGGCGGGCGCTCGAGGCGCTGTCAGGATTCCCGGCGCCGGCGGCGCTCTGGGAGACGGAGATCCTGCCTGCCCGCGTCCCCGACTACCGCCCCGAGTACCTGGACGAGCTCCTCGCCGACGGAGAATTCATCTGGTTCGGCGCAGGGGAGCGCGTCGTGGCGTTCGCCTCCGCGGCCGACTACGAGGCCTTCGCGCCCGGCAGGCCCAGCTCGCTCCTCTCGCCGGGCGACGGCCCGCTCGACGCCTGGGCCGTCAAGGACAGGCACGGCCTCTCGATAGCGGAGCTGGAGGAGCGGCTGTGGGCGGAGATATGGGCCGGCGCCATAGGCTCGGACGGCTTCGAGGCCGTCAGGCGGGCGGCCGGACGGGGCTTCAGGCGATCCGCGTCCGCGGCCGGCGCCGCCGATACGGCCGAACGGCCGGCTCGCGGAAGGCCGGTTCGCGTGCCGACCGCGCTGCGCGCCCGCTGGAAAGACGGCCCCCCGCTGGCCGGAACCTGGTTCGCGCTCGCGCTCGACGACGAGGGCCCCGCCGACGAGGCCGACCGCCTCGAACTGGACTGCCGCGCGGTCAGGGCCGTCGTCAGGCGCTACGGCGTCGTATTCCCGGCGATGCTCGAGCGCGAGCTGCCGAGGGCGCGCTGGGGCGGCCTCGCGCGGGCGCTCAGGCGCATGGAGCTGTCCGGGGAGCTATCCTGCGGCCGCTTCTTCGACGGCCCGGACGGCCCGCAGTTCATCGGCGCCGACGCCCTGCGCGTATTCAAGGACGGCTTCGACGGCGGGCTCGCGTCGATGAACGCCTGCGATCCGGCGAGCCCCGCCGGCTGGGCCGTCGAAGGCCTCCCCGAAGGGCTGCCGTCGCGCTTACCGGCCAACCGCCTGTCGCTGTCAGGCGGCGAGCCGGTCTGCGTGGCCAGGCGATCGTGGCGCGATCTTGAGCTCTCCCGCGAGCCCGGCGACCCCATGGTCGCGCGCTCGCTCGCCTTCGCGCTCGAGGCCAGGCGCCGGACCGTCTCGCCGGAGCGCCGAATAGCGGTCGCCTCGATCAACGGCGAGAGCGCCGCCTCGTCGCCGTACGCCGGCCTGCTCGCCTGGCTCGGCTTCGAGGCGGACCGCGGCGTCATGACGCTCTGGTAGCCCGGCGGCGCCGGCGGGCGCCCTCGTCAGCCGGGGGCGAGTAAACGAAAGGGGCCGCCCCGAAGGGCGGCCCCGTGGATAGCTAGCGTAGCCGGGCGATCACTCGTCCTCGGCTTCCTGGATCCTGAACTCGGCCGCGGCCTTGGCCACGTCGTCGGCGATCTTGCCGGAGATCGGCGAGTAGTGGTCGAACTCGACCTCGAAGCCGCCGGTGCCGCTGGTCATCGCCTTGAGGTCGATCGAGTAGCGCAGCAGCTCGGCCTGGGGCACCTCGGCCTTGATCTCTACGATGCCGCCGCCTATCGGCTCCTGGCCGGAGATGCGGCCGCGGCGGCCCGAGAGGTCGGACATCACGTCGCCGAGGTACTTCTCGTCAACGAATACCATCAGCCGCATGATCGGCTCGAGCAGCGTGGCGCCGGCGGCCTTGCAGGCCTCGCGGAACGCGCCGCGCGCGGCGATCTTGAACGCCATCTCGGAGGAGTCGACCGGGTGCTCCTTGCCGTCGGTCAGGATGCTCTTGATGTCGACGACCGGATAACCGGCTATCGTACCGAATTCCATCGCCTGGTGGATGCCCTTCTCGATACCGGGGATGAAGCCCTTGGACACCGCGCCGCCGAAGACCTTGTTCTCGAACTTGTAGCCCTCGCCGCGCGGCAGCGGCTCCACTTCCATCACCACGCGGGCGTACTGGCCGTGGCCGCCGGTCTGCTTCTTGTGGGTATACTCGCCGCCTGAATGCTTGGTTATCGTCTCGCGGTACGCGACGCGCGGCACGCGGGTCTCCACGTCGATCTTCTGCGCGTTCTTCACCTTGTTGAGGAGGATGTTCAGGTGGAGCTCGCCCATGCCGGCGATCACCGTCTCCTTGGTCTCGGCGTCGAAGCGTATCGTGAAGGTCTTGTCCTCCTCCGAGGCCTTATGGAGCAGCTCGGACAGCTTGTCCTCTTCCTTCTTGGACACGGCGCTGATCGCCACCGCGTGGATCGGCTGGGGCAGCCGGAGGGGCAGGAACGACAGCGGCGCGTCCGGCGCGGCGAGCGTCTCGTTCGTCTTGAGCGACGGGCTCTTGGCCAGGATGCCTATGTCGCCGGCGCGCAGCTCATGGACCTCCTCGAGCTTCTTGCCCTGGGCGGTATAGAGCTTACCGGCCTTCTCCTTCTTGTTCTCCTGCACGTTCAGGTACTCGGTATCGGAGGCGAGCGCGCCGCGCACCACCTTGAGGTACGATAGCCTCCCGGAGAACTGGTCGATCTGGGTCTTGATCACGAGGGCGGCCAGGGGGCCGTTCTCGTCGACGAGCAGGTCGGACTGGCCGCCGTCGGGGGCGCTCACCCGTTCGGCCGAGTGCTTCGACGGGTCGGGCGCGATCGCGACGAGGAAGTCGACCAGGGCCGCGACGCCGGAGTTCTTGGTAGCCGAGCCGGCGAAGGCCGGCACGACGCGATTGCCCGCCAGCGCCTCGGAGATGCCCTTGACTATCTCGTCCTGGGCCAGCTCGCCCTCGGACAGGTATTTCTCCATCAGCTCGTCGTCGCCCTCGGCGGCCGCCTCGGACAGCGCGGCGCGCGCCTCGGCCACCGCGTCGGCGTACTCGGCGGGGATCGCGGCCGCCGCCTCCTTCTGGTCGTGCGCCGCCGGCGTCGGATAGGCCTTCTGATTCAGCACGTCGATGACGCCCTTGTAGTCGGCGCCCTCGCCCATCGGTATGGTAATGGCCACGGGGGCCTGCTTGAATTTCTCTTTTACGTCGGCTAAGGCGCCGGAGAACGATGCTCGCTCCTCGTCGAGCTTATTGACGAACAGCATCCGCGGCTTGGCGCGGCTCTCGAGATTGCGCCAGATCTTTATGGTCTCGATCTGCACGCCGGCCCTGGCGCCCAGTAGTACGATGGCGGACTCGCAGGACCTCAAGGCCAGGATCACGTCGCCGATGAAATCGGACGATCCGGGGGTGTCCAGCAGGTTGATCTTTACGTCGCCGACTATCGCGTGCGCGAGCGACGCGTGTACCGAAATCTTACGCTCGATCTCCTCCTCAGCGTAATCGCTCACCGTCTTGCCGGACTCGAGCAATTCCGGCTTCTGGATGGCGCCGGCGCTGAAGAGGATATGTTCGAGCAGGCTCGTCTTACCCGTGCTACCGTGGCCCGCTAGGGCCACGTTCCTGATGAGGTCGGTCGTGTAGGCCATAGACTCGCTCCTTAAGGAAGGTTGGAGGCCCTTCGCGACGTCGTTCGACGCGGCCGGGCCCCCGACGGAACAGTAGAACCGTTTCGTACTAAGTCCTCGAATGATGAAACCTATTCCAGGAGTTGTCAAGAAAAACAGGCTCGGAAGGGGCTTAGGCGGGCGCGGAGGCATCGGGGACGCCTATGCGCCGGAGGGGGCGGATAGGCTCGCTCATTGACAAACGCTCGGAGCGCGGCTTATACAATAGCCTTGATCGGGACGTAGCCTAGCGGCTAAGGCGCCAGCTTTGGGAGCTGGATATCGGGGGTTCGAATCCCCCCGTCCCGACCTCCGGGATCATAGCTCATCTGGATAGAGCAACGGCCTTCTAAGCCGTAGGTGGTGGGTTCGAGCCCCGCTGGTCCCATGAAGCGCCGCGCCGCGCGCGAAATAGCCTGGACAGTCCGAGCCAGGCGGCGGCGCCCGCGTACAGCCCCGACGTCAGGTACCCCAGCCATTCGAGCCTCATGAAGAAGAACGCCGTTCCGAACGCAGCGGCCGCGCAGCCGAGCGTCGCCAGGGCTAGCGGCTTGAGCGCGCCGGGCATGCCGTCCTTGACCGCTTCCTCCAGCAGGTACGGGAAGGCCAGGGCCGTGGCGACCAGCATCAGCGGCACGTAGATGGAGAATACCGCGCTTCGGTCTCCCCATGACGATATGGCGTGGACGACGCCGAATACGGACAGCGAGCCCATGAAGAACGATACCAGGCGGTCGTACTCGCCGTCGCGCGCGACGCTCGAGAACCCGACTGCCGCCGCGTACGCGAGCGTCGTCAAGCCGAGCGGGAGCAGCCAATACCTCGCGAAGAAGACGACGCCTAACGCCGGCGATCCCCATACGGGCGCCAGCAGCCGGCGGAGCAGGATCCAGGCGAAAACCGCCGGCAGGCCGAACAGTAGCCCGCGCGCGAAGGCGCGGCCGCTCTTCTCGCCGACGCTGAAGGCCCAGGCCGAGACGGCCATGAACGAGAGCGGCATCGAAAGCAGGGCGAACACGTACATGGGCAGAGGCTACCACGCCGGCGCGCGCGAGGCAAGGGCAGCCGGGCGGTAGCTAGAACATGGCGAGCAGATCGAGGTGATCCTGCGCCCAGCTCGCGAATTTACGGCTGCCGTCCGCGACGCCCTTGACCAGCTGCCTCGCCTCCTCGTCGTCGAGAGACGCCGCGAACGCGTCGAGCGACGCCGCGAAGGCCGTCTCGTGGGACACCAGGCGCCGAAGCACGTCCTCGGGCTCGGCTCCTGCGGGTATGGCCAAGCGCTCGAGCGCGCCGGAGAAACGCGCATCCAAGGGTCGAAGGGCCGATACGTGCTCCAGCTTCTGCCTGAGCACCGACTCTATCACCTTGCGTATGGCGGGAGCCTGAACGCCCTTCCCGGCCTCGCGATAGCCTATGACGGCTTCCGCGCAGACTACGGATAGGCTGGAAGGCGCCCCTTGAACATTTTCGATCATAGTGTAACGATACTGCTCGAAGCCATGGCTGTCAAATATCTGAGCTTACTCATTCTTTACGCTCGCGACCGTGACTTTGCTATCCGGGAACGCCGCACCCTTTGACTCGACCGGCGGCTCTATGCTACAATGCTTAGCACTATAGAAATTTGCAGGGTAAGCCGAAGGAGGTCCATTGGCGGACAATAAGAATCTGCGGACCAACGAACAGATAAGGGTCCGTGAAGTACGGTTAATCGACGATGCCGGGGAGCAGAAGGGCGTCCTGCCGACGGCCGAGGCCCTCAGGATGGCCAAGGAGCTCGGTCTCGACCTCGTCGAGATAGCGCCGCAATCGAATCCGCCGGTCTGTAAGATCCTCGACTACGGCAAATTCAAGTTCGAGCAGGAAAAGAAGCTCAAGGACAACCGGAAGCACCAGAAGATCGTCAAGATCAAGGAAGTCCGGATGCAGCCCAAGATCGACGACCACGATCTGGACTTCAAGTCCAAGCACGTGCGCACGTTCCTGCTCGAGGGCAACAAGGTCAAGGTGACCATTCGCTTCAGGGGACGCGAGCTCGCCCATACCGAGATCGGCGAGGAAGTCCTGAAGAGCGTACTGACCAAGATCGAGGGAATATACGCCATGGAGAGCCCGCCGAGGATGGAAGGGCGCTTCATGTCGATGATGCTTATACCGAAGGCCCCGGCGATCAAGAAGCCGGAGCCGCAGCGGCCCCAGCCGGACGCCGCGCCGGATACTAAAGCCTGAAGGATGGATCGTAATGCCTAAGATGAAGACGAAGAGGGCTGCCTCTAAACGCTATACGCTGAGCGCGGACGGCAAGGTCAAGTACAAGAAGATGAACCTTCGCCATATCCTCACCAAGAAGAGCTCGAAGCGCAAGCGCAAGCTCCGCAAGGCCGGCTTCGTAGCCTCCGGCCCCGTATACCAGATCAAGA
>Ga0209607_1004109_pt1 | contig 10910 bp, 9 predicted proteins | sample AD_UKC117_MetaG_FD_184413 | JGI IMG/M metagenome (GOLD analysis project Ga0209607, IMG submission 184413) | Active sludge microbial communities of municipal wastewater-treating anaerobic digesters from Hong Kong - AD_UKC117_MetaG (SPAdes)... | ecosystem: Engineered > Bioreactor > Anaerobic >... | reverse complement strand
CGGGCCGTCTAACGTCCCGATAAGCCGCGCCAACCGGCCACGGCCGTTTCCCTTCCCATTCCTGCGTCGGCTTCATCGCTTGTTAGACGGCCGTTTCCTCCAGTTCAAGACCCGTAACAGTAATACGGGGTGCAAACTCGACTACTTTTCCTGCCGGGCCGTCTAACGCTTGCTTGAGCGGCGGGCGGATTGAGAGACTATTTTCGGATTCACCAGAACCTTGAAAAGCCCCGATCTCGCCCGTCCGCTCCAAGCGTTGTTAGGCCGTCTTTTCTACCTGTTGACTAATCCTCAAAGCCCAACACCGTCACAGTTCCTTCATTCGTGTTAGAGATATACACCCTGCCATTTGCCGGATTGACAGCGATGCCATAGGGATACAATCCCGTCTCTAATGTAGCAGTGACTTCTGTGCCGTGAATAACCGCCACCGTGTTAAACCAAAAATCAGCCACATACACATTGCCCGACATTGGGTCTATCGCCATTTTCAAACTACTTCCTCCTACCGGAATCCTGGCAATCTCATTTCTTCCACGAACAACAACTATCTCGGTTTGCTCACCCCAATTGACCAGATATACGTCGCCTGTTTCAGGATGCACACGTAAATTTCTGATGGAATCATTTCCTTCCACCACTTCGGTTACAGTCAATAATTTGCCTTGTTTGAAGTGATAAAGTTGGTGACCACCGTCACTAGCAAAAACCTCTCCTGTTTTAGGGTTAACATCCATTGTGTACATAGGCAAAAGTGTTTCCAGACGCGCTACTTCGTCCAAGCCCTTGAAAATAACAATAACCCCTTTTTCAGGATGTCCAATTGGAGAATCATCTGTCAGTTGTGAGCCAGCCACATAAACATAACCATCAACTGGATCAGCAGCAACATGCCATGCTGCAATCCCTTCCAGAAGGATAGTTCCGACCACTTCCGGCCCGTCAAGAACCGTAACGTGCCCTTCAATCACAGCCTCTCCGCCAAGGGGCGATCCCGTGCGATAAGGTCCTACAACATAAGCCCAACCACTATTCGGTTCAACCGCAACTTCTTGCGGATATCTACCAGCCGCCTCTACAATGGCAACCACTTCTGTGTTTTGAATGATAGCAACAGTATCATCGGCTCGATTAACGACATACACCCAATTGTGTTCTTCGTCCACAGCCAGATCATTTGGTTCTACAAATAGGTCTGTGCCAGTTTCCAATAAGGCCACTTGTTCCAAATCTTTCAAGACACCTACTCGATTACCTTTATTTATAATGTACACATATCCAGTACGAGAATTGATGGCAATGTCCTCTGCTGCCCCAATTTCTACCGAGATAGTGGTTATTACCACCGGAATTTGTGTTTCTTCTTGTACACAAGCCACTAGAAATAATGCCATCCACAGGCACATTACCAGCCAATGGGTTTTGTTTGATAATTTTCGCATCAATTACTCCTATGGCTTGAGAGCTGTGGGAAGGAAAACTTGCTGGCAATCATTCGGGTAGGCGAGAAAGGCGCACTGTACTGGTTTAGGTGTCACTTTGTCCGAGCGATACAACCCAAACAGCCAAGTCACATCTCCTTGGGTAGCGTTCATTTCCCCAAGCGGCACATAAGTCCGACTAGTTGCTGTCTGTCCTTGTGTACAGGGATCACCAATACCAATATCCATGTATTGATACCAAACCACCTTCTCTACAGCCAGTGTTGCCTGGTTCCACAAGGTTACTTCGTTAAACAGCGTGTTAAACATTGGTTTCAGATAAGCCGCTTGCTCTGTTTCGGTCACGAGAACGGGATCATGGCATACGGGACGATTTGGCAAGCCTTTAGAACTGTTCCAACCCACTTCCGTAATCCAAACGTGTTTGTTTCCCTGAGATTGAGAAGACATTGTTCTCATAAACTTGTCAACAATCGTAGTTTCGCCAGGCAACAAATTGGCATACATGTAGATTTCAGGATTTGGTCCATATGTGTCATTGGCGTACGGATGTACGGCAAAGTAATCAAACTGTCTGATACCAGCAGCAAGGCTGTACACCTGGGCAAAATAATCATTGGAATCACCCCATGCGCTGGCAAGACCTCCAAACAAGACTTGTGCTTGTGAGTTGGCTTGTTTAATTGATTGATGTGTTTCATCAAGGAGTTGTGCATAGAGATCAGGCCGCACAAAAGCTCCACCCAGTTCAGCCGCTAAATTGGACTCATTCCACACTTCCCAATAGGTGATACGTCCTTCGTAGTAATCAACGATAAATTCCGCTTGATCAGCAAAGTTCTGCCGGTAAGCCTCTGCTGTCGCATCGTTGTTGTAATCCTGGCGCAGGAGTGTTTCATGATTAACCAACCCCTGTACGCTGATACCGTTGGCGCACAGGGTATCTACCATGCGATCATATCCTTGCCAGTCAATACTGCCATTGCGATGAATAAAGCCCAATCCACCCCAGCAGCTTTTAACGCATCTACTGCCAGCGTATCCCCTGGCCTGATCATGGGCACTTCGCCGTTGGCGGTTGGATCGTAAGGCGGCAAAACAATACCTTTATCGCCAGGATCAAAATTGCCGCAAACGGAAGCAGGCGTGTTGTATCGCCATACCTGTAAATCATCGATCCAGGCTCCTTCGCCAAACGCGCCATTGTTGTCACTCTCAAAAACCCAGGCTACCCAAACACTGTTGTTTCCAGCTACGCCCTGAATGTGTTCCCGTTTTACAATCTAACTAGAAGTTGAGCCAACTGAAGCAGACCCTTGAAAGGATGTGCCATCAGTGGAGATGCCAAAGAAAAAGGAATCGCCGATGATGTCTGGGATTTCGTGCCAGTAGCTGTATTGCACAATGAACTTGTCCGCCTGGCTTAAGTCAAACGGACCGCAGACCAGCCAGCTATCCAGATTGTCAGGATAAGAAAATCCATTGGGTTCGATACCATCTGCACCGCCTTTCGCTGGCCAGCCTGCTTTTGAGCCGGTTAACGGCCGATCATTATCAGCACCCCAATACCGTTCATAACCATCACTGCTGTTATCATCAAAAACAACGCAGCCGGACTGCAGGAAAGCGCCCTCAAATCCTTCATCGAAGAGTATTTCCCAATTGTCTACCAGGTCCGAATTTGCCGACTGCTCTTTTGGCATTGTTGGCGATGCCGATGGCAATGGCCCATGATAAGTCAAGCTCTTCGCAGTCACAGTGATGCCGGAAATCTCTTCTTCCCCCGGTGAAATGAGTTGGTAATCGGGAAACTGGTTCTCTTGTACGGTAAGAGCGGTTGTCATATTTACCATACCGGAATCACCGGGATTAGGCGTTGGGCTTGGTGTTGGTGTAGGCAAAGGAATAGGCGTTGCACAAGGGTCTATTGCTTTTTGTGTATTGGACGTGGGGTCAATCGGTGGAACGCATTCATCGCCTGTAACGCCAAATGTTTGATCAGGTGCAGGATAGGCAGAAATGCCTGTATCGTTTGCATTTGGGCCAGGATAACCATTGGTCGTATTAGATGTAGATGTACTATTGGGACCGGGATAGGCAAAAAGAGTGTCCTCACTCATTCCGGCAAAGGCGTAAATTGTAAGAATGATGAGCAAGCTGAGAGCAGCCACAAAAATTGTGCTTTGGTGATCGTTTGATTTCATTGTATTTCTCCTTGAATATGTGGCACGCACGACTGCGGCCTAACGTCCCGATAAGCCGCGCCAACCGGCCACGGCCGTTTCCCTTCCCATTCCTGCGTCGGCTTCATCGCTTGTTAGACGGCCGTTTCCTCCAGTTCAAGACCCGTAACAGTAATACGGGTCATAAACTCGAGTACTTTTCCTGCCGGGCCGTCTAACGCCACCATCAGCCGCGCTGGCGCGGGTCACCAGAACCTGTACCATTCACCAAAACGTAAGCCGTCCGAGGCATCGCGCCAGCGTCGGCTGCATGGCGTGTTAGCCAACAAGCATCGGAAAGTCGATAATATCATCTAATTCACCTCAAGAGGCGTGAATGAGTCCTTTACAATCCCCCAAACAAATTCAACATCATGATACTCTGGTGTTAACAAGACTAAACCATAGAGATTATCCTCATTCTCTAGCAACAAGATTTCACCAAGTCCTTCTTGTACTGGAGCATCTTTGGCCACGTAGTTGAATTGAATTGTGTAGGTGTACTCATCTCCAGATTCTAGCCTTTCTAAACTGTCATAAGAAGTGACCAAACTCCATTCTACAAGGAATTGATCCAAAAAGAGTTGAGTTGAGGTAATCCAGTCGGTTGTATTCAGCGGATATTCCTGTTCGGTAAAACCAGCCATGATCAGGTGAAAACCATCCGTAAAGAATACGGCATCGTCAAATTCGATCATCTGAGTGTCACGACTGGCCATATCAAGCTTAAACTTACCAGAAGGGTGTGTATAGGTTTCAAAGCCAAATTTCTCCAAATCGGGCGTTTCAGTGGGTAACACTGTGGAAGTTGGCGTAAAAGTTGATGTAGGAACAGGTGTAAGGGTTGGGGTTGTCGTTGACGCAGGACTGGGTGTAGATGATGGGGAAGTAGTAGGTGTACTTGTTGGGATCGAAGTGGCAGTTAATGCTGGTGTGAATGTTTCCGTGATTTCGATCTGAACTACATTTTCGGATGACAGCTTACTTGTAGCATCTGAGTTGCAAGCACTTCCTAAAAAAATTATGAGAGATGAAAACAGTGTTACAAGAGATAGTCGTTTGAGCATTGATACTTCTCCGGTTGGCTAACGCCCCGATAAGCCGCGCCAACCGGCCACGGCCGTTTCCACCCCATTCATGCGCCGGCTTCATTGTTTGTTAGACGGCCGTTTCCTCCAGCATAAGACCCGTAACAGTAATACGGGTCATAAACTCGAGTAATTTTCGTTCCGGGCCGTCTAACGCCCCGATAAGCCGCGCCAACCGGCCACGGCCGTTTCCACCCCATTCATGCGCCGGCTTCATTGTTTGTTAGACGGCCGTTTCCTCCAGCGCAAGACCCGTAACAGTAATACGGGTCATAAACTCGAGTAATTTTCGTTCCGGGCCGTCTAACGTCCCGATAAGCCGCGCCGCCCGGCCACGGCCGTTTCCATCCCATTCATGCGTCGGCTTCATCGCTTGTTAGACGGCCGTCTCCTCCTGCGCAAGACCCGTAACAGTGATACGGGGTGCAAACTCGACTACTTTTCCTGCCGGGCCGTCTAACGCCTTGTTCAGTTGCGCTGGCGCGGTCGTCCAAAGTCTTTGCCATTCACCAAGTCGCCAGCCGTCCGAGGCATCGCGCCAGCGTCAACTGCAACACGTGTTAGGCGGGACGCCTGACCAACGCCTTTGCCGACTTGCCTGAGCGAAATTTGTTAATGCTTTGCGCCGAAGCGGACTGACTGAACTGGCTGCGACGCTGGCTGTTGACGAACATCGTAAAGAAAAACAGTCCTTTCCCATCCCACACGTTTGCTTTTCACAACAGCCGTTTCCTCACCAACCATACCGCTTGTTGTACACCTGTTGTTATTATGGATTTATGAATCATGAAGTTCATGTCCATGTATCGACAGCCATTCGTCTGGAGGCATGCCTTTTGAATTACGCTCGCCTTTTAAGAAGGTTTCATCTGGCATGGTTGTATCATCCATTATCGCAGTACTAAGATACCTAGTACCATCTAATTTTGCCCCTTTTAGATTTGCAGAGGTTAAGTTTGCAAATCCCATATGAGTACTAGATAGATTTGATCCCTCTAAATCTGTCTCTGTAAAGTTTGCACCATATAAGTTGCTTTCTTGTAATTCAGATTCAGTTACGTTTGCATTTTGTAAGTCAGCCTGAGCTAAATCAACCTTCTTTAGAGAAGCTTCGACAATTTTTGTGTTCTTTAGGGATGCTGTTACTAGGTGCGCATTATCTAGATTTGCACGCCACAGATCTGCGTTATCCAAATTAGCTCCATTTAACTCTGCTCTTGATAGGTTTGCGCTCCATAAAGATGCATGCTTTAAAGAAGCATGATTCATATCAGCTCTTATAAGTTGAGCATTATTCAAATTCGCTCCATTCAAATTTGCTTCCCAAAGCAATGCGAAGGTTAAGTCAGCGTCATATAATTCTGCCTCGTCTAAAATCGCAAAATTAAGATTAGCATGTTTGAGACTTGCGCTAGACAGATTGGCATCGTGCAAATTTGCGTTACTCAAGTCTGCATAACTGAGATCTGCATCCCTTAAGTCCGCACTTTGAAGATTCGCGCCTGCTAAATAAGCATTTTGTAGAGAGCCGTTTTCTAACCACCCCCTCGCCCTTAATTCACGAACAGCGGGATCGGCCACATCGTTGTGCTTGCTGCCCATTTGTCGAATAAGTTGCGCCTTGAACTGTTCATCTTGTCTACGTTCGTTGAGGTAATCAATTGTTACAACACCAATTACAATACCTGCTAGCTCTGGGCCTATACTGGTAAGCGCTGTGGTTAGCCATAAACCCAATGGGGATTTGTCAATCACTAATTGATAGTGATTGAGTGAAATGGCCCAGATAGCAAAGCTAAGAAACACAAGAATGATTAAGATACGAGCTAAGTTTGTTTTGTTAGCAGTGTACCAGATTGACAGTTTTCCAATACGAGTTGTTTGATCCTGTCTGTTTATCACTTACCCTTCTCCAAAACTCTGCCCGGCTTGCTTGAGTAAAATCCACCGCGCCTTTGGCGAAAACACCGCGCAACCCACTTCAAAAAACTACCTGGATGGCAAGCCCGCCCTAACGCCAGCTTCAGCGGGTGCGGGCCGGGCGATCTAGCTGGCTAGACGGAACGAAATGAATAAGCACCAATCTCGCGCTCCGCTGCAAGCATTGTTGGGCGGCTTTTTATCATGATTGACTTTCTCCGGCCAGTTTAAGCCAATATTCAAGCGGTTTCTCTTTGCCTAATTGCATTAACTCCGTTGTCATTTTGCGCAATGCTACAACTGAGTCAATGGGGTGTGTGCTAGTGATGGATGGTAGTTCATAGACACAGTGCATATTTCCACAATAAACTTTATGTTGGCAATCTGCATATATCTCCGCCTGAATTATCCATTCCTGTTGCGTTGGAAAGTCACCATAAAACCAAGTTGGTTGCAATGAAACAATAAAAGATACACAGTGATTACCATCAATTCCTGTTTCAATAAAACTGCTGATTTCAATTTGGCCTGATGGATTCCAAATAAGGTCAAGTCCCGTACCTTCCCAGCCTACTCGATTTGCTCCAAAGAAATTTGCAAATTCCAGTAATATCTCGTCGGTGCTGCTTAAGACTTTACGAATCTCAGTATCATCGGACATCGATAAAATTCCGAACACTGATTGTAATTTTGGGTTTAGCTTTTTTATTGATGAAGACGTTGCCATAATTTTGCTCAAAAAGACTCGCGATTTTGCCGCCCAACGCCAGCTTCACCTGCGCTGGCGCGGTGAACCAATGCCTTTGCCAATCACCAAATAAGTACCCGTCCGAGGCATCGCGCCAGCGTCAGGTGGAAGCCTTGTTGGCTGGCCTTTGACCAGAACCTTGAACAACCTGCCTGATTAACAACAACTAACACCCTTACCATAAAGAACCTCATATTATACGTAGTAACAGTAATTGGCTTATGGGTATGATTCAACAGGATATGCATTGCTACTAATTGCGGGAGTGGCGATCGGGTAGCTTTGGATTATGATTGGCGTAGTTGTTGGATATGGCTGTTCGTCATATGGTATTGCCGTTATTGTTGGCATGGGTGTAAGCGTGACAGGTTCTGAACCATCGCATCTGGGAATATCCCAGCCATTACTATTGTAATATTCGCAACCAGATTTATTCCGTTCGTATTCAATATCCCAAACTTCCCCATTTTTCAGGATTAATTCTGGGCAATCGGAATTGCCAAACCAAACGGTGTAGGTTTTGTATGAACAGATATGTTTTTGGGTACGGGTTTTGTAAACATCATTACAACCTGTTGTGTCGGCACTACAACGATAGGAAACGACAACGTATTTTCCATCAGGTGATAAAGATAAACCTCTGTTATGGGCGGCATTAAATTTAGTCGCGCTAGGGTTGTTTCTCTCCATTACATACCAATCTGTTGTTAATAGTTGACTAGGAAATTTACCCATTCCAGCAGGGCGGGTGATGGTGGGATCGTGCAGGGCAAAGGCTAGTGTGCTGCCATCATCTGACCAACGCCATGTTAAAAACGGTCGTTCTGTTTCTACAATCAGACATAGTTCAGTTTCTTCATCAACATCGGTAATATCGTTTCCATTGGCGATGCCGTTGCACGGTTTTTCTAACAATTGCGTTGCCATGTCGGCACGGCAAGCGGACAAAGTAAGCAACACAACCGTTACAAAAAACAATTTAGTCATGTCCTTTACAAATTTCCATCTTGTCCAAATCAATAATTGCAGCCGTTTTCTGGTCAAAACTCCACAGCCAGCCAACAAGATATTAGACAGACAATCTTCTGCCTAACCTCTTCCCAATAAAATTATGCCGAAAATATTCTGCATAATACCTGCCTGGCGGATTAGGCCGAAAATTTTCTGTATTTTTTTCTCGCTTTTTCCTGCTGCCAGGGCTTTAATATAGAACATCTTTTCTGTATAATAACTGTATGGTTGCCATGTGCGACTGAGCACTGGGCTCTTCATTCGCTACAATACATCAGCCAATATCCCGCTGTCAAGGACGATTGTCATGTCTTCACCGCCCCCCAAAAAGTTGCTCGATCAGGCCCGTGAACGCGCCCGCCTCAACCAATATGCCCTGCGCACCGAAGAAGCTTACGTCGGTTGGATCAGGCGCTTTATCCTCTTCCATGGCAAACGCCACCCCGCCGACATGGGCGCGGCTGAAATCGAAGCCTTTTTGGCCCACCTGGCCGCCTATGACCACGTTGCCCCCTCCACCCAAAACCAGGCCCTTGCCGCCCTCCTTTTTCTTTACCGCGACGTTCTTAACCAGGAAATTGGCCCCGTCAACGTGCCCTGGGCCGACAAACCCAAAAAACTGCCCACCGTCCTCACCCCCGCTGAAGCCCAACAGGTTATCGCCTGTTTGCCCGGCATTTACCAACTCATCGGCCAACTGCTCTATGGCAGCGGCCTGCGTCTCATGGAATGCCTCCGTCTGCGCGTCAAAGACGTGGATTTTGCCCAAAATCTCCTCATCGTCCGCGATGGCAAGGGCGGAAAAGCCGCGTCACCATCCTGCCCCAAAGCGTTATTCCCGCCCTGCAAGCGCAGTTACAACGCGCCCATCAATGGCACAATCATGACCTGGAACAAGGATTCGGTTCCGTGTATCTGCCCTACGCCCTGGAACGCAAATACCCCCACGCCGGCCGCGACTGGCTCTGGCAGTACGTTTTCCCCGCCGACCGGCTCTCCACCGACCCCCGCAGTGGGGCGCAGCGCCGCCACCATCTGCACGAAAACAGCGTGCAAAAAGCCGTTCACAAAGCCACCCAACTCGCCGGCGTCCCCAAGCGCGTCAGCCCCCACACCTTCCGCCACAGCTTCGCCACCCACCTCCTGCAAAACGGCTACGACATTCGCACCGTCCAGGAACTCCTCGGCCACGCCGACGTCAAAACCACTATGATCTACACCCATGTCCTCAACCAGGGCGGCCTCGCCGTCCGCAGCCCGCTGGACCAATGGTCGCCGCCCGCTTAAGTCAGATTCCCCGCCTCCCCTTCCCCCACGGCCGTCAACGCCACCCGGCAGCCGAAAAAATCCTCTCCTTCCTCCGGCCCCTGCTTCAGCCGCGCCGCGCTGCGGCAGAAATCCGGCGGATCATGCCAGCACCCGCCCCGCAGCACCCGCCAAAACGTGCTGCCGCCGGCCCACACACGGCCGTCTCCCGGCGCCCCCTCATACCCATGATGCCAGGCGTCGGCGCACCATTCCCACACGTTGCCGTGCATGTCGTACAGCCCCCAGGCGTTCGGCGGAAAACTGCCCACGGCCGTCGTCACATGCCGGTACACCCCCGCCGCTTCTTCCCCATACTGGTACTCCCCCACGTAATTGGCCAGGTCGGTGGTGATCGTCTCCCCGAAATAAAACGGCGTCGTCGTGCCCGCCCGGCAGGCGTACTCCCACTCCGCCTCGCTTGGCAGCCGGTACGGCCGTCCCGTTTGCGCCGCCAGCCGTTGGCAAAAGCGCTGCGCCGCCGTCCAGGACACCCGGTCCGCCGGCCGCTCCGCTCCCCGGCAGCGATACGGCGGCTCGTCGTCCAGCACCGCCGCCCACTGCGCCTGTGTCACCGCAAACTGCCCCAGCCAGAACGCCGCCACGTCCACCGGATGCTGCGGCCGTTCGTCCGGATATCCTTCGCCGCGCCCCGCGCCCATCAAGAAACGCCCCGCCGGAATGCCCACCAGCGCCAGCTCTACCCCGTCTGCCAGCCGCTCCACCAACTGTCGCGCCTTGTGCGTCCGCCGGTCGATAATCTCGCCACGGCCGTTCACCGTCACCCACTCAAATTCTGTTGTCCGAAATTCTGCCATCGTATCCCCCAATCCACGCCTATAGTCTCGTACGAGCGGTGCAGGCAGACGATGCCTCCGCCGCTCTCCAACGTCTCATCTCCCGCTTGTCTCTCCCCAATCCACACCTTCCCTGATAACCACTTAACCACTCCCTAACGACTATTTAACCACTACCTGACTAAAACCGTCTATCTCACTTCGCTTAATCTTTTTAATTCCTTCGTAATTCCTTTTTACTTTCTTTTTAATCGCTTTTTAATTCCTTTTTAGTTCCTTTTTAATCCTTTTTAATCCTTTTTAATTACCGCCTATCCACCCCCCAATCCCTAACCTCCAGCCCCCAGCCCCCAATCCCCAACCCCCAACCACTAATC
>Ga0209607_1004107_pt1 | contig 10913 bp, 6 predicted proteins | sample AD_UKC117_MetaG_FD_184413 | JGI IMG/M metagenome (GOLD analysis project Ga0209607, IMG submission 184413) | Active sludge microbial communities of municipal wastewater-treating anaerobic digesters from Hong Kong - AD_UKC117_MetaG (SPAdes)... | ecosystem: Engineered > Bioreactor > Anaerobic >... | reverse complement strand
AGAACTGTCATTCCCTTGCTTAACAACCCCTCTTTTCTTGCGCTAATACAGGCACTAATTCCATTCATTCCAGTTAGTCCTATTGTCAGTAAATCAATGAGAACAGCCCATAAAATGAAACCGATTCTGAACTGATACCCAAAAGCTGTACTTTAGAATAATATGAGTATATGCAGGAGGTGTCCTATGAAAGACCGGAAGAAAAAGAACAGGCTTTGGAGTGGCGAATTTAAATTAAAGGTAGTTAAGGACATCATCGAAAACGAGTTGTCCTATAGTCAAGCTGCCAGGAAATACGATTTATATCTAACCAGCGGCAGCCTAAATGACACGCTACCCGCCAGATGGGTCTATCAGTATCGACTATACGGTAAAAAACGTTTTTTTCAAACACCAAAGGATTATCGTAAGAATAAGCCCAGGCCATTTCCAAAAATATCAAAAGAATCCGAGAACAATCTCGAATTAAAAGTGAAACATCTGGAAATGGAGCTTGAATACACAAAAAAACTTATCGCCTTAATTCAGTCAAGGGATCAAACCAAGAAAAATATCAAGTAGTCAAAGAGTTAAGGCGAAAGTATTCACTAAAGGATCTGCTTGAGGTTTCCGGACTACCAAAATCTGTGTATTACTATTATGAGCATCGCCCTGAGATTGACAAATACCAAGTAATCAAAGCCATGATCATTGAAATTTTTGATGCCAGCAACAAGACGTATGGTTATCGCAGGATTAAGCTGGCACTTCAGAATTTCTATGACGTTACACTGGCTTTAAAAACGGTTCGCAAACTCATGAAAGAACTACACTTGGTATGTAAAGTCAGGAAGAAGCGCCATCGTTATATTTCCCAAATCTCTAACAAGATCACACCTAACCTATTGAACAGGGATTTTAGAAAAGAAAAGCCTAATCAAGCCTGGGTAACCGATGTTTCGGAATTCAGAGTTAACCGCAAAAGGCTTTACTTATCCGTTATTCAAGATCTCTATAATGGTGAGATCAAAGGATACCAGCTTTCCCGGAGCCATAATCAGGAACTGATCATGAAAACGCTCAAAAAGGCGCTGGACCCCGAGGCAGATTTGTCAAAACTTCTTATCCATTCGGATCAGGGAATACTCTACCAATCACCCAGATATCGAAATTATTTGAAAAACTCAAACTTCAATCAGTCGATGGGTGCTAAAGGTAATGCTTATGACAATGCGGTAGTCGAGAGCTTTTTTGGTACGCTAAAATGTGAGACCATCTATCTTCAGAAGGTAAGGACACTGTCAGATCTGATCAGAACCATCGACCAGTACATCTATTGGTACAACCATCATAGGATTAAATTAACCTTAGACGGATATTCACCTGTTCAGTTTAGATTGATGCACCAGCAAACGTGATACAATGTCGACATAACTACAAAAGTTCAAGAAAACGGTATCAGTTCACCATTGCAAAGCTCGGCAAAAATGAACCAGTGCGAATGGACATACTGATGAAAATTGCCGTAGCACTCGACTGCAAGGTTGAGGATCTATTTGAGACAGTCAAGGAGGAAAAAGAATGAAAAATAGTTATGGCCACATCATCGACGTGTTGAAAACAAATGAAAAATACGTAGCCGAGGATGGGACGCTACTGAAAGCTATAGTATACCAAGATGCCATGACAATGGATGAAGGCCTGCTCCATCTTCTTCTTAGTGATGATGAACTCAAGACTACTTTCTTCAAAGTTGTTGACGGGTTGCTTGTCTTTGATAAGCGTCAGTTTGCATGGTTAATTCAATCGAAAGAGTTTTTGCCAGATAGCTACACCGCTTACACTAATAAAATCGGCCTGACAACAGGTGGAAACTTCATCTCTTTGATGGACGGCGTGACACTCGATTTTCCTTACAAGGATGCAGTCCTAGCTGGTGGGCAAGACAAAGAGGATCAAAAACGCGATGAGATTGTGTTTCATGAGATCCTCGCTAAAGATCGAATTTCGAATTTGCTTGCTCCAAAGGTGTTCACGAACGCTAAACGTTATACAGCTGATGGTGTAATGGAGGATGTTACATTCACCGATGAGGACAACCTGCTCATCAAGGGGAACAACCTGATCGCACTCTCCAGCCTGCTTGAACGGTATGAGGGACAGATTAAATGTATTTACATTGATCCACCGTACTACTTTCGAGAATCTGCTGCGACTGACACGTTTAGGTATAACTCCAACTTTAAACTATCTACTTGGTTATTGTTTTTGAAGAATCGCCTTGCTCTGGCTAAAAATCTACTTGCTCCCTCTGGTACCATTTGGATTAACATTAGCGAAGATGGTATGCACTATCTTAAGGTAATGGCTGATGATATCTTTGGATCTGAACATTTTATCGGCACAATACCGAGGAGAACTAGAAGCGGGAAATCTGATGTCCCATTTAATTTATCTCAAGATTTTGACTGGCTTTTGGTCTATACAAACGTTAGTGATAATGAAAAAGTGCTTGGCAGGACTGTCGAGCGTAAATACTATGAGACGGATGATTATCCAGGCAAGCCATGGAGGTTGGCAGACTTAACATCCCAACAACCGGCGAGCAAAAGGCCGAATTCATTTTTCACAATGATAGATCCTAAAACGGGAAAAGAGTATCCTGCAAGCGAAAAACGCACATGGGCTGTTACGAAAGATACTTTTGATTACTATTACTCAAAAGGAGCAATAGTATTTCCAGGTGACTATGAGTTTTTGAGCATTACTAAACCATATTCAAGAAAGTTCAAAGAAGACGATGATAACAATCCAAACTCGAGTTCAGTAATCTCCGACTTTCAAATTCAAGATTTTCTTAAAGCTGTTCTTAACGAATCAAAGAATGCTGATGGTAATAGTCAGATAGATTTTCTATTAGGACGTGATGAGTTTGATTATGCAAAACCTGAGAATTTGGTTAAGGCAATCCTTGAAGTAGCAACAGGTGAAGAAGACATCGTTATGGATTTCTTTTTAGGGTCAGGCACCACAGCTGCGGTTGCACACAAAATGAATCGGCATTATATTGGAATTGAACAGATGGATTATATCAATACGGTTACGGTTCCACGTTTATTAAAGGTAATTGAAGGTGAGCAAGGTGGTGTTTCAAATAACGTAAATTGGCAAGGTGGTGGTTCCTTCATCTATTGCGAACTTATGGAAGATGCATCCCGTCGCATTCGCGAGATTGAGCAGGCTACTACAACTACAATCGATGATCTCAAGGAAAGTATCTATCACGATGAACGAATCGTGCCGTACTTATCGACGAATGAGCTGCAAGAAGTTGATGCAAGTTTTGAGATGCTCTCACTTGATGATAAAAAGCGTGCGTTAATTTCGTTAATTGATAAAAATAAGTTGTATGTCAATTATTCTGCAATAGAAGATGAAGAGTATGCAGTTGCAGATGAAGATAAAGCTTTCACAAAATCCTTCTACCAAGGAGGGCAAGTGTGATGGCTGAAAAGCGGTTTTTCTATGAAACATTAGATGCTCTAGCCGATGCTGGAGCACTTGTCGATGTTCCAGAATATATTGAATCCAATCTTGCTCCAACAATTGAACTGCGTGAATATCAGAAGCGAGCATTTCAGAACTTCATAACCTATTACGAGAATGACAATCTGCGAAAGAACAAACAGGTGCATACTCTTTTCCACATGGCGACCGGTTCTGGAAAAACGGTTATTATGGCGGGGCTTATCCTTTATTTGTATGCGAAAGGCTATAGACGTTTTTTATTTTTCGTAAATCAGACAAGCATTTTAGAAAAAACAAAACTTAATTTCATCGACCCTGCTTCAACCAAATACCTATTTGCGGACACGTTGGAGTACCTTGGACAAAAGATAAAAATCAAAGCTGTTGATAATTTCAGTGGCATTTCACCCTGGGACAATGATATCTATATCTGTTTTACTTCCACACAAAAAATGCATCTTGACCGCATGGATCCAAAAGAAAACTCATTGACATTTGAAGACTTCGAAGATAATCAGATAGTCTTTATTTCAGATGAAAGTCATCATGTTAATACCCTGACCAAGCAGCAAGGAAAAGCTCTTGAAGTAGAAATAAATAGTTGGGAGTATACGGTTAATTCTGCATTTAGGAGCAATAGAGATAACGTGCTTCTGGAATTTACAGCCACTGTTGATACCAAAGACAAGAACGTGCGCGCAAAATACCTTGACAAAGTTATTATGAATTACCCGCTTCTCGAATTTAGAAAGAGCGGCTATACAAAGGACTTCCAGAACTTTGCAACTGATACTGATCTGTGGACACGCGCACTTATAGCTTGCGTAATGAGTGAGTATCGTCGCTATCTTTTTTCTGATGTCCATCAAAATATCAAACCCGTTGTACTGATGAAATCCCAAAAAATCAAGGATTCAGAAGATTTCTATAAGGATTTTTTCATAGGGATTAAGGCCTTGAGTATTTCTGATGTGCGAAGGTTATCGCATTTGCAGATCGGCGCACTCCAAGATGCATTGGATTATTTTTCTGAAAAGGATCCAACCTTTACACTTCTTGTGCGCTCGCTTCAAGATAGCTTTACTGAAGAAACTTCCATCATCATGAACGGTGCTAGAGACGACAATAGCCAGAATCAAATCCTAGTGAACTCGCTTGAAGATACAAACAATCCTATCCGCACAGTTTTTGCTGTCGATATGCTCAATGAAGGTTGGGATGTATTAAACCTTTTTGACATTGTGCGTCTCTATGACACACGTCAAGGAAGCGGTAAGGCTGGCAAGGTTGGTAGCTATACTATTAAAGAAGCCCAGCTTATTGGACGTGCAGCGCGATACTGCCCGTTCCAAGAAACAAAAGATCAGGAGCGCTTCACGCGCAAATATGATTTTGATCTATCGAATGATTATCGTTTACTAGAAACCATGTTTTTTCATAGCAAAGACGATTCGCGCTACATTACTGAATTGCGTCAAGCGCTTATTGCTACTGGCCTTCAAGACGAGTATTCACAAACGCTCACGTATCATCTCAAGGATACGTTTAAGTCAACGGAATTTTATCAACAAGGGCTCGTGTTCAGTAATAAACGTGCTCCAAAAGAACGCCAGGATGTCTTCGGTATTGAGGGTAGCTTTCAAAACAAGACGTACGCCTACCACCTCGGAACTGGCGCAGGGAGAATTCAATCCCTTGTAGGAGACGAAGATTCGCAAACGTATACCAATCAGGTAATAACACAACAGCTAATGCGACCGTTCAAGAAGGTACCTTATAACATCCTTAGGGGTGCTGCAGAGCGATACATAGAATTGCGTTTTTCCACTTTGAAATTGAAATACCCAAACTTAAAAAGCCTACGTCAGTTCCTGACATCAGATAACTATCTAGGAAACTCAATACTTGATGTTAGCTTTTCTGTACAAAGTGAATCACGTGCTCTTTACGAGGCTTGCGTACATGCTATGGGCGAAGTGGCTCGTCATGTGACAGAAATTAAGCCGGAGTATGAAGGCACAACCACCTTTGAAGCAAAAAGGCTCAAGAACGTATTGCGCGATAAAACGATTACCTTGACAGAAGTAGACGCAAATGGAGGAAAAGGTGCTTCGCAAAATACCAACGTTAATCCTCGCTACCAGCTTGATTTGATGCAAGAGAACTGGTATGTCTTTAACGACAATTACGGTACCAGTGAAGAGAAACGTTATCTGCGCTACTTCAAAGCTGAAGTTGCTCCGAAGCTGAAAGCAAAAGGCCTAGAATTTTATGTAGTGCGAAATGAACGTGTACCGGAATTAGCGATTTATAGCTTCATTGATGGAGAACGTTTTGAGCCTGACTTTTTGTTGTTTTTGCGTAAGCATAAAAATCAGGGATTCGTTTCAAATCAGATTTATGTTGAACCGAAGGGCACTCATCTGCTTCTGCAAGATAACTGGAAAGAAAACTTTTTAGTACAAATTAACAATCAGGCAGAGGTTGATGAGAGTTATACCTTTGGCAATGAATATAAGATCATTGGTATGCCATTTTTCAACGAAGAAGTGCGAATGAGTGACTTTACAAAGGCAATGGATGAATTTGTGGCAAATATTTGACGCGGTCTTTTAAAGAAACGCGATGAGTTTACAAGGAGGCTTGAAAATTGAAAGCAACAGAAGCAAAGCTATTAGAATTTATTAAAAAATCACCTCAATTTGTGATTCCAATTTATCAACGATCGTATTCCTGGTCAAAAAGAGAATGTCGTCAACTCTGGGATGACATTGTGCGTGCTGGCAGTGATGAGAATGTTAACGCCCACTTTATCGGTTCTATTGTCTACATAGAAAAGGGAATCTATCAAGTCACAAGCCAATCACCGATATTGGTTATTGATGGTCAACAAAGATTAACCACGATTTCGTTGTTAATTGCTGCATTAGCAGATAAGTTAGATTTTTTACCAGACGGTAATCAGGAAATACTAGAAGGATTTTCACCTAGGAAATTGAGAAACTATTATCTGCGAAACCCAGAGGAAGAGGGAGAGAAGTACTACAAGCTCATTCTTTCTAAAACAGATAAAGAATCCATGATAGCGGTAGTTGATAAAACAGATGTCCCCCGCGATTATTCATTTAGGATTTATGAGAACTATGACTTATTTAGAACATGGCTAGATGAGTATTCGGATCACTTAGATGTAGTGTGCAGAGGCATCGCAAAACTTATCGTTGTTGATATTGCGTTGAGTAGTGATCAAGACAATCCGCAGCTAATATTTGAAAGCATGAATTCTACAGGAAAGGAATTAACCCAAGCGGATCTTATTCGAAACTATATATTAATGGGTCTTGATATAAAGCAGCAATCCTATTTGTATGAGCATTTTTGGAGACCGATGGAGATAGACTTTGGCCAAGAAGCTTATACCTCAGATTTTGATGGGTTCATGCGACATTACTTAACTGTTAAGACAGGTCGAATACCACGGATAAACGAAGTTTACGAGAGCTTCAAAGAGTATGCTACTTCAATGCAGTTCAAAAATATCAACATGAGCATGATTGTAGAGGATATACGAAAATTCTCTAAGTACTTCTGCAACATGACATTAAAGCAAGAGCCAGACAAAGATCTACAAGTAGCCTTCAATGATATTAAGGAATTAAGGGTCGATGTAGCTTATCCTATGCTTTTAGAGGTCTATGATGATTATGCGTCTGGAGTTCTGGCGAAAAATGATTTTGTCCAAATAGTACGACTTATTGAAGCATACGTTTTTCGAAGAAACATTTGTTCAATCCCAACCAACTCGTTAAATAAAACTTTTTCAACATTTATGAAATCAGTGGATCGCATGTGTTATGTGGAAAGTGTCAAAGCTCAATTTATCCTATTACCATCCTATCGCAGATTTCCAAATGATGTTGAATTTGGCAATGAACTTCAAACGAGAGACGTGTATAACATTCCAAGAAGAAGTTACTGGTTTAAGAAAATTGAGAATCACAACCGCAAAGAACAAGTTGAAGTGGATCAATATACGATTGAACATATAATGCCGCAAAATCCTAATTTGTCGGATGAATGGAAGGAGGCAATAGGTCCTGAATGGAAAAGGGTGCAAGAAACATGGTTGCACACAATAGGAAACTTAACACTCACTGGATATAACTCGGAATACAGCGACAAACCTTTCATCATTAAAAGAGACATGGAGAATGGATTTCGAGATAGTCCGATTAAATTTAATCAGTCTCTCAGGAACGTAGATAGATGGGACGAAGATACTATCAAGGAAAGAGCTAAGAAGTTAAGCGAGGTTGCACTAAGTGTTTGGGAATCACCAAAGCTACCAGATGATGTTCTTGCTACATATCGTCCAGATTCAGTAGTGAGATCAGCTTACTCGATTAGCGATTATCCTTACTTGTCACCAACTAATAATTCGTTTGTCAAGGAGGTTAGAGTACTATTTGATGCCCTCCGCAAAGAAATTTTAGCAATAGATTCGGTGGTAACTGAAGAATATCTCAAGCAATACATTGCTTTCAAAGCGGAGACAAATTTTGTTGATGTGGTTCCGCAAGCTAAGCGGTTGAGGCTTTCTTTGAATATGCCCTTTGCAGAGATTAATGATCCAGAGCAGATTTGCAAAGATATTACTAATCTCGGAAGATGGGGCAATGGTGATGTAGAAGTTGGTTTTTCTGACATTAAAGACCTGCAATATATAATGAGCCTTGTCCGGCAGTCGTTCGAGCGTCAAATGAATAATTTAACAGAAAGCTAGTAGAATTATCCACTCGAACACACTCAGTTAATGAGGTTGAGACAGTAGAACAGCGACTAAAAGCACACCGAATTCTATGCTTCAAAGTAGGCACTGCTGCCTCAAGTCAGTTGAGTGGGTAAGAGAAAATGGGCGGCGCTATATAATAGAAACAAGGCGGTTGACCTGCTCCCTCCGACCTACTAGGCAGCTTCTGATGTGTAGAAAAGTATGGTGTCCATCTTGCCGTCTCACGATAAACAGTTGACTCATTCCCGCCAACAGATAGCTCATACACATACCAGACATTCAGCTGGAGCTATCGTGTCACCTATACAATACTATCTCTACACCCTGTTGCTTCATCATTGCCATTCATCTTGTCAACTCAGCACTGTTTTGCTAGCCATCTTGTCAACTCACAAAGCCAATATCCATCTTGTCTACCCAACCCTGTAAACGACCTGTCTTGGATATGTTCCCACAACAAAAAATCCGTGACCATGAGCCTGTCTTGAATGCAAGTTCATAATCACGGAAATCCCTTTATTTCAAAGCACCCTTACCCTCTTACTTATCAACCCTTGACATCAATACAACCGTCTCAACGTGTTTTGAGATGAAGGGATAGCTATCAAATGGAAATTACCATGTTCCTTTTTTAGTGATTTTTATTTGTGGAAACATATCAAAGATTGACTGCCGTATGTGGGAACATATCGACAAACATTTTTGCAATCATTATTATACACCCTACATGTGGCTCATCTAGATTAATAATTAGAATGATTATTCATTTTCTGTCTGTTGCATGATTGATATAGTAACCATTTTCATTCATATGGTAATATGGTCGATAATAAACCTGAATGGATCACATGCTTTTTTTCTCGGAGTATTTTACATATAAAATAGAGAAGTATTGAATTTTTCCCTATAAGACAGCTTGATACCATAGCAAAGCGTCCTTTTCTAGTTGTTTTACAAATGCATCCTTACCGGCGCAGTAGCCTTCAATATCCTCCGGGAATCGATAAGCCAACTCCATCTTTAATTCGCCATACTCTAAAGCGATGTCAGGATGTGTACGCAGAAAATCCCTTACTGCTATGTGCCTAGTAATATCATTGTGATTGTTTTGCTCAAAAATATGAATTTGGTGTGTCCTGTTATCGCCACCTTTACGGAAATATCTCCGCCCTTTAATACCAAACTCACCCATACACTCATATCCAATGGCTACAAATTCTTTGTTATGCTTATCAACCAAACTAATATTTGTCACTACGGGCATTATATCTATGATTGGTTTAGCATGTAAACCTTTAACTGCTGTACTGCCAATATGGTAAATCTCCACCAATATGTCCTTCAAAATACTACTTATTTTCTGTGCTTCATTATCATATGCTGCTTCCCAAAAAGGGTCGTATGGAACTACCCGTATTAACATTTCTAAACCCTCCAATCAGATATTCATATCTTATTTCAAAACATTAGAAACTAGCTTTATAATGAAGCCACTAGCCAGAACAGACTATACTGACTAGCGACTACCTTAAATTTAATGTTTCAGATTTATTTTCTTATCACTAATTTCATAAACCACATCAGCCACATTATCGAGTAGCCGTTTGTCATGGGTGATAAACACTATAGTTCCAGCATACTCCTTCATTAATATTTCCAAAGCCTCTAAGCTTGGTATGTCAAGGAAGTTGCTGGGTTCATCCATTAGTAAGATGTTATATCTACCCATAAGCATTTTAGCTAACAATAATTTCATAATTTCACCACCGCTTAAAACAGCTAAGCTTTTTCCTATGTCGTTTTGTTTAATTCCCATTGATGCTAACACAGAACGAATTTCCGAAACATTGTAATCACAATCCTCCTGCATAAATTCCAAGACTTTTTGATTACTGTTGTACTTGTAACCATTTTGTGCAAAGTATCCTATTTTGGCCTTACGTGAAATAGTAATTCCATCTTCATGATTTAAGATCATTTGGATTAAGGTTGTTTTTCCTGTTCCATTACCTCCAGTTAGCGCTACTTTTGCTCCTAGAGGAATTTGAAAAGATGCATTTTCAAACAGTGCCTTATCCCCAAATATTTTATTAATTTCCGTACCGACTATAGGGTATGGATTATGGAGCTCCAATGCTTTACTTTGCCTGAAACGAATTCTGCGAATGTCTTCCGGAGCTTCTACATTTCCTAAGGCCGCAATCCTGTGCTCTAGGGATTTAGCGGCATTATGCATCTTTTTTTCCTTACTTCCTATTGATTTTTGATGAGCTAAACGCCCTCCGCCTTCAGTACTTTTTTTCTTTGAAGCACCTTTTGCCTTCTGTTCTATTTTACGAGCCTGTTTTCGCTTTTCCTCCGCAGCCCTTTCCAATCGGGCACGTTCCGCAATAAATTGTTCGTATTGTGCAGCTTGGCTCTTGCGTTCTTCCTCTTTCTGACGAAGATAATCAGAATAGTTTCCCCAATACTCAGTGATTTTGCCATCTTTCAGTTCCCATATTTTATCTACTATTTCATCAAGAAAATAGCGGTCATGGCTAATAACTAACAGTGCACCTGTAAAATATTTTAGCTGTCCAATTAGAAAATCAATTCCTTCACGGTCTAAATG
>Ga0209607_1004105_pt1 | contig 10917 bp, 9 predicted proteins | sample AD_UKC117_MetaG_FD_184413 | JGI IMG/M metagenome (GOLD analysis project Ga0209607, IMG submission 184413) | Active sludge microbial communities of municipal wastewater-treating anaerobic digesters from Hong Kong - AD_UKC117_MetaG (SPAdes)... | ecosystem: Engineered > Bioreactor > Anaerobic >... | reverse complement strand
GATAGATCCCTGTTTCACTCTTCACCCTTCTCGTTCTTGGCATCCATCTCATCCCCTCTGAATAAAAAGTCTACGAAATAAGTATATCACATCTCAGCAGAAAGAACCGTCCCTGTTGTTTGTGTTGTTTGTACAAAACGTATACAAAATCATCGGGCAATATCGTTTATAACGAAGCGCTAAAGAACTTTGCAAGAGAGATCACCGGAACAGAAACCAATCCGTATCTGATGGCGAAAAAGCTGTATAACTATATCGTCAACAATATTTCATATAGTCTGATGGCTCATGTATACCTTGAGGCGGAAGACATTCCCGAAAGTCTCTATGTTTTTGAACATGGTTATGGCGATTGTGGTGCTCAGGCGATGTTTTTCTCCGCATTGTGCCGCTCTCTTGGGATTCCGGCAAGGACAACCGGCGGTTTTCAACTTTTCAACCATAACCTCGGAGGTCATTTTTGGGCGGAGTTTTATCTGCCAAATTACGGTTGGTTGCCTGTTGATACCTCCGTTGGAAGGGTTGGAATATACGCTTATTGGCTCAGTGAGAAAGAAAGAGAAGCGTTTAAAGATTTTTTCTTTGGGAATCAAGATCCTTTGAGGATGGTCGTTCAAAAAGATGTGGATATGAATCCGGATATCGTCCCGGAAGATGTGCAAATCTTGTCGATGGTCTTGCAATCTCCCTATGTTGATGTGGACTACGGAAATGAGAATTTTGAAATCACGGTTGAAATCCTGGGGAATATTGAGACGAAAGTTCATTATATCCCATAAGATCACTTTGCAGATTTTCTGTTAAAGTCCTTATCATGAATGGAAATTTTGTTACCGGATAAAGGGAGAAAACGATTTTGCTTTCGGCTTAATTTGTTCTCCGTAAATTCTTACAGGAGGAATTGAATGTCTTTTAACGCGATTGAAGAATACTATCAGTATATGAAAACACCTTTGCACCATGATGCCAGAACCCCATTTGACAGATACGATGTATTTTTAGAGATTTCAAAACAATTCTCAATATCAAAAGTATTATACCCGGGTTCATATATTCACATTACGCCCTCTATGATATTTCGTGAGGTTATTTATGTGGACAATGCAAAAAAAGCAAAGCCCTTTTTTAATCATAAGCCCGAAATCCTTGAATTCATTGAAGAGAAAAAAATATACAACGAAAAAAGCATCATCCAATTTGAATCGAAAGATTACCGCGAGCCGCTTTCGATTCCAAATGGGTATTGTGAGTTGTTGATCTCACAGTTTGCCGGTTTCGTTTCACAAGCTTGTAAAAAATATCTTGGAGAAGGGGGATTTTTATTGGCAAATGATAGTCATGGGGATGCTACCTTGGCCAAAATGGATCACGATTTCAACTTTATCGGTGTACTAACATATGATAATGGTCACTATCGGTTTAACGCAGAAGATTTAGATCAATATTTCACCTTCAAACGAGATAGACCGATAGACATTGATAAAGTACTAAAGACTATGAAAGGTCCCAGATATAAAACCCCTTCTGATTATTATTTGTTTCAAAAAACAAAGGGTTGAATTCGATATACATAGGGGAATCCAATGGGACAGTTCTGTTGTGTTGTTGCCTATGCCCGAAACACAATCAATACAACTCAAAAGTCGAGTAGAAGGGCCTTTCACAAGACACTCCCCTCCCAGAACCGTGCTTGCGCTACTCACGCACACGGCTCCTCAAAGCCGCATTCATAAATTAGCAATATATTCCGGTTCTACATCAAATACCCTCACATAACATTTGGGTCTTGGTAAGGGAAACTTTCTAAGGAATAGGTTAAACTTCTCCCAGTTAACATGCTTCCCCTGACTCCGTCTATTCATCCATTTGTACAGTTGTTTCTTAATCTGATCGGCAAAGTCTGAGACAGCATTCCGATTGCTTGTGATTCCATAGTATCGGTAGTATCCCATCAATTTGATTCTCAGTTTCTTTATCACCTGTACGGCGGGGGTATTGAGATTCTTTCTGAACCATTCTTTGCATCTGCTCAAACTGGCTCTTATTTTCTTGGCGCTGGTTTTTCGTTTCATCATAAATCTTCCTTGTCGATTTCTGGAACAATAATGTGTAAATCCCAGAAAGTCAAAGGTTTCCGGTTTGTCCTGTCCGTCTCTTTTGCAGTCTGTTTCGGCTCTACTTCCAAATCTCAGTATCCGGGTCTTTTCTTCGGATATGCTCAGATTGAATTTTGCCAGCCTTTCTTTGAGTTCTACAAGGAATTGTTTGGCATCTTCCTCTTGCTCAAAACAGCCTACAAAATCATCGCAGTAACGTACCAGCCAGCTCTTTCCCTTTGCCCGCTTTCGATAGATTTTGTCAAACCACAGATCCAGTACGTAGTGCAGATAGACATTTGCAAGTATTGGTGAAACTGATCCACCCTGCGCCGTTCCGACGCTTGTTTCCTGCCATTGTCCCTCTTCTACTATCCCTGCTTTGAGAAACCGCTGGATCAATCGCAGGAGTTTCTTGTCTGCGATTCGATGTTCTAAAAACTTCATCATCCAGTCATGGCTGACGTGATCAAAGAATCCTTTGATATCTACGTCTACCACATACTGTACTTCTCGTTTCTCAATGATGTGTGTGAGTACTTTCAGTGCATCATGTGCACCTCTTCCCGGTCGAAATCCAAAGGAGTTATTCAGAAAATCTGCCTCATAAATTGCGTTCAATATGGGGACCATCGTTCTTTGTACCAGTTGGTCTTCATACGCTGCAATTCCCAATGGCCGTTTCTTTTGACTTCCGGCCTTTTCGATGTAGACCCGCCTCACCGCTTGCGGTTTGTAAGCCCCTCGTTTCATGCTCTCGACTAACCCGGTGATGTTGGCATCTAATTCTTTGGCATACTTTTCTTTGGTTATTCCATCCACTCCTGCCGCCTTTTTGCCCACCATCCAGCGATGGCTTTCTTTCAATGTTCTTTCATTGATGTAGTGCACCAGCGATGTGAAGCGTTCCTTTGGTTTCTCTTTTGCTATTTTGTTTATCCTTGCCAGTTTCGTTTCCATGCAATGTTCACCTCTGTGTGTGTAGCATGTTTCTCCGGCAAAGTCGCTGCCTTGTCATCGCCTTCCCTCCGCAGGCGTTACCCTGTTTCTCAGGTACTATGCAATGATCCGACTCCCTAACCTTCTTTTGGCTCCCTCACTTTGTATCGCTTGTCGGCCATACTTCCTCTGTGTGAAGACGGGTTAGGGTCTCCTGAGTTGCCGTTACATCGTTTGTCAAGTGCGCCAATCTCTATGACCCCGGGGAAATCTCAACCCCCTCACCTTTTCGGTGGTTGAAATGTTGCATTCGTCTCGGTCCAAAGCTTCTGCTTTCCCATTGGGGATTTCGGGGCTTATAAGATTCAGTTTCCGTCTTCCTCACTTGCTCGCCTGTGTACGCTTAAAGCTTCCTGTTACCAAGTCGCCTCCAACACTCGGCTACGGGCTGGTGGTTAGCCTTTAACCCGACGGGATTCTCACCCGCTTTATATAACGACCTTGCTCAGCCGCACGAACCGTCCCCGTGGTTAAACCATGTATATGTGACCGGGACCGTGACGGGACATGATTGTGTTGGCGGTTTGTTGGGAAGGCTTTATGAGGGAAACATCAGCAACTCGTATACGACGGTAGAGGTGATCGGATATGAAACGGCGGGGTTGGGGACACCGGATTTCCCTGATTCTCTTGGCGGTTTATGTGGACGTGCCGATTTTTCAACGATCAGTATCGCCTATTCGACAGGAACGGTAACGGGATATGAATCTCTTGGTGGTTTATGTGGTTTTATTGAACTCTCAACGATTAGCGACGCCTATACGACGGGAAAGGTATCAGGGACCATATCCGTTGGTGGTTTTGTCGGACGACTACGAGGTGGAGAAATCAGCGGCGTCTATTCGGCCGGATTGGCAGAGGGAAATGATAAAGTCGGTGGTTTTATCGGAGACTTAACTGACGGAACCGTCAGTCAGTCATTCTGGGATACTCAGACCTCCGGGCAATCTGTCGGAGTAGGCCTCGGCTCTTCAACTGGAATAACGGGAAAGACGACGTCAGATATGAAGAAAAAGACCACGTTTACCGATGCCGGCTGGGATTTTAACACGGTCTGGGATATCGAAACGCAGGCTGAAGATGGTGCGGTTTCTTATCCGTTTTTACAAGGGGGCCTACAGACTCCGGCACCGGGGCATCAATTACCGTAACGCTTAACGGCTGAACACCGTTTACAGATCAATCTGTTTTAATCGTTTAAAATCAAAAAGAAGGGGGACTTGAAAAAGTCCCCTTTCTTGTATTCAGCCTCGGTTTCAGTTTGGCAATGATAACATCCAATCCAGTTTGTTGCGATTTTCCATGGATTCCTTTTTGTTTAGTGCTGCTTCCGGGTTGGTTAACGCATCACGCCAATAATAATATTTATCATTCGCATATCGTTTCATTTATATCGCTCCTTATCTGTTAAACCCGTTCATGTCGTAAAAGGCAGAATAGGTGTTTATACCCGTTTCTTCAAATCTTTCGTTGTTGTTGTTAAAAGGTCTTTCTTTTTTGAAAATCTTCCCGAAAAATCTTTTCATAACACTCACCCCTTATCTGTTGAAGCCGTTGAGTCCGTGCAGCATGAAGTAAAACCTGTCCTTCGATGCCTCTATCTCTTTACCGATGTCGTTAAAACGTCCTTCTCCGTTTGATAATCTGTTCCTTCTTCTATTTATAATTTTCATCATCATACCCTCCGGTTAAAATTAGTTGCCTTTCCTGACTTTCATAACACTTGACGTCGGATAGGTATTATTTATTACATATAAAAATATAAATAATAGGTTTGTGTACAAAATGATTTCAGGAATGGCTTATAAACGGATAGAAAATCAGAAGCGCTCACGCCTAATGAGATTGAAAGCTATGCCATAACGGGCGGTCACGATGATCCGCCCATGCAAAAACAGGGGAAATCCATAAACTTGTAGGGGCAATTCATGAATTGCCCAATATCTTCGGGACCTTCAGTGGATTTGACGGGACGGCGAGTCATACGATCTCTGATCTGTGTATCGACAGGGAAAAAGAGGACTGTGTTGGACTTTTTGGATATATCGGATGTAGTACGAGCGATCGAAATACAACGATCACACAACACGCATGCTTATGCAACGGGAAAAGTTTATGGTAATTATTATGTTGGAGGATTTATTGGTTCAAGAATCACTGGAGAAGAAAGCTGAAATGTGTTATGGGATACGAAGACTTCTGGAATGACAATAGGTGTTGGAACTGGCAGTTGCCGGTTGGGATTTTGTCAACGTATGGGATATCGTTGAGACGAGCGGGAAAAAATCCTATCCGTATCTGAGGGCTATCCCGCAGGATCCCGTGCTGGGACTGGAATAGACCGGGGAAAGATAAAAAAGCAGAAAAGGGCACTTCCGAAAATGAAGTGTCCTTTTTTTTTGCTTTCCGATGATGCAAAACGTGATTGACAAAACGGGGAAATTGTCTTATAATAGTTTCGTATGAAACTGTTTTAACGAAAACTATTTTGCGGGAGTTTTTTACGGGAGGTTTTGAGATGAATCCATTTGTCAACGTATCGTATTTCATGAAAGCGCAGCGATTACTGGATGAATTGTACACCAAAGCGATCACGGAGGCCGCAGCTGAATACGGCTTGTCCAAAAGGGAGGCGGAAGTTCTGGTGTTCTTCGCCAACAACCGGGCGTACACGTCGGCTGTGGATGCCGAGCGGGTACGTGGTTTTTCGAAGACCTACGTCTCGATAGCCCTGGAGCGACTCGTGTCAAAGGAACTGATCACTCTGACGCGGGATGGAGAGGACCGGCGCGTTCAGCATATCGCGATTAACGCTTCGGCTCAGGCATGCGTCCTGGCCCTGCAGAAGATGCAGGGGGATTTTGTGGAGGCTATCCTCGCAGGATACAGCGAGGAAGAGAAGGAAACGCTGAAACGGCTCTTCAGGAAGATGGCCGAACATGCGGAAACGATCGCCGATGAGGCGTTGAATCATAAAACGTGATGAAATGAGGAGGATACAAAGAGATGTTAAAGAGTCAAACGGGTAGATTGGGGACAGAGCCGGTTGGTCGGCTGCTTTTTAGTCTGGCGGCACCTGCGATTGCCGCACAGGTCATCAACCTGCTGTATAACCTGGTCGATCGAATGTATATCGGCCATATTGAAGATGTCGGGAAACTGGCCCTGACGGGTGTCGGTGTGTGTTTACCGCTGATCATGATTATTTCCGCGCTGGCCGCACTCGTCGCGATGGGGGCGGCGCCACGTGCTTCCATCTTTCTGGGACAGAAGCGGGTGGATGAGGCCGAAAAGACACTGGGAAATTCTGTCAGTCTGCTGATCATCATATCGGTGATCCTGACGGTGCTGGTGCAGCTTTTCTGCCGGGACATCCTGATGCTGTTCGGTGCCAGTGAAAATACGATTCCCTACGCCATGAGTTATATGAAGTTGTACAGTCTTGGAACGATCTTTGTTCAGATGACGCTGGGACTGAACGCGTTCATCAACACGCAGGGCTTTGCGAAGACCGGTATGCTGACGGTGCTGATCGGAGCGCTGACGAACATCGTTCTTGATCCGATCTTTATCTTCGGTCTGAACATGGGTGTTTCAGGAGCGGCGCTGGCCACCATTCTGTCTCAGTCCCTTTCAACGATATGGATTTTGAAATTCCTGACCGGTAAAAAGACGACGATCAGGATCAAAAGAAAATATCTCAAACTCGATCGGAAGGTCATCCTGCCATCCGTTGCCCTGGGGTTGTCACCCTTTGTCATGCAGTCGACGGAAAGTCTGATCGCCGTCTGCTTTAATTCATCCCTTCTGAAATACGGTGGAGACATTGCCGTGGGAGCCATGACGATTCTCACCAGTGTCATGCAGTTTTCCATCCTGCCCCTGCTGGGCTTGACGCAGGGGGCACAGCCGATTATCAGTTATAATTTCGGGGCGAAGCATACCGAGCGTGTGAGGAAGGTGTTTAAGCTACTGCTGATCAGCTGTTTCTCCTTTGCCACCCTTTTGTGGGCGGGTGTTGAACTCTTCCCGCAGGCCTTTATTCTCATCTTTAACGACGATCCGCAGCTGCTTGCCTTTACGGTTCCCGCCATACGGATCTATATGGCGATGATCTGGCTGATGGGTATACAGCTTGCCTGCCAGCAGACGCTGGTTGCGCTGGGAAATGCGAAGGCATCCCTGTTTCTGGCCCTGCTGAGAAAGATCATCCTGCTGCTGCCGCTGATCTATACCCTGCCGCTGCTGATGGAAGACAAGACGACGGCCATCTTTACGGCGGAACCCATAGCGGATTTTCTCGCCGTCGTGACGACGATCGTCGTGTTCCTCATACAGTTTAAAAAGGCGATGAAAGTTGAGCCATCTCGTGAGGCCATTTTACAGGAAGAGGGAAGCCGTGCATAAATAAAAAACAGAATATATAAAAAAGGGACGATTGTTTTTGACAATCGCCCCTTTTTTCATTTATATCCTAAAATATTTCTTAAATGCATAAGCAAATTGAATTTGAAAAGAGACTTTTTTATATTGTACTCATAATGTGCGTGAACATTACGGGATAAGAAAAGCAACAGAAACAAGATAGAAATAAAGGAAAGGAAGAGTAGAAAAGGACAATGAAAAGAGAAAAATCGGTACTCAGATGTAGTATTATTGAAGCTACGACACAGCAATAATGCTACAGAAAAGGAGAGTACCGACATGACTATTTTGACATCAATAGAGGAAATTGTCAAGGGCTATTTTGGAGAATTGTTTGAGAATATTGAAGCATTCTATCTGAAGAACTTTCTGATTCTGATACAAGGTCTTCTGACACAGACAAACACAAGTGTTAGCGGGATGACACTGAATTCACTCAACAGCTTATCGCATACAACTCTGACACGATTTTTGAAAGGCTACAAGCCATTCTGGAAGCGTCTTCAAAAAGAATTTTGGCGTGTTCTGGGTTCAAAAGTGCAGGGAAAAAGGATACTTGTTCTGGATGATACACTGGTGGAGAGACGGGGGAAGCAAATTCCTCACACTTCCAAACAATTTGATCATTGTCGAAATCGCTTCACCAAAGGTCAGAGCGTTCTAACCATCGGAGAGCTGTTTGAAAAGATGTTTTATCCTCTGGACATGTTGTTTGCTGATAGTTGTAAAGGGAAAAGCAATAAAACCAAAAACGAACTGGCACTATCCTGGGTAAAAGAAAATGACGTCAAGGATAGTATTATCCTTGCTGATAGCTGGTATACCAATTCAACCCTTATTGAAGGGTGTCATTGTTGGTTGAAATCTACTTTTATTGGGCAATTGAAGAGCAGTATCATTTTGAAAACCGAAGGCAAAGTGTTGAAAGTGAAAAAGCTGATTGCCTCTTCAAAACTCAACAGAACCACTGAAGTTCACGGGAAAACAATTGCCTATCGCTCATATCTGACTTATCCACAACCTTTCAGAATCCCTGTCAAAGTAGTGGTTACTCGAATAGAAGATGGTTCATCTGCTGTGCTGTTATCCTCTGACACATCACTTTCCTCTGAAGACATTATTCACTATTATTCCCTCAGATGGGCGATTGAATCATTTTTCAAATTTGCTAAACAGCATCTGTCTTTTTCAAACTGTCAGATCCGCTCTTCTGATGCTCAAAATCATTTCATGCTTCTCATTTCTGTCGCTTATCTTATTTTCAATGACCTGAAATCTCTTTGTTTGAAAGTTAACCCAAAGTGTTCCAATCCAGTGTTTTGGGCTGCTTTTCATACCGCTCTTTCTATCTTGTTGGACATATTTCATAATAAGCTGGTTTTGGATTTCGCGCTTGTCGTTTCCAGGCAATCCAGCTGCCCAAACCATGTTCGCCCTTTGTTACAAACGTTGTTACTTTCGTGCACATCGTGAGTAATTAATCATAAAACAAAAGAGTCTGAAGGTGAGAATATGGATAAGACACAGATTTTTGAATTTCTGAATTTGAATAAAAGTACGTTAAAAAAATAAATAAAAAACCACGGGGACGGTTCTTCTGGTTAGTAAAATCAAATATCATATCTTCTAAAAAAGTAGCTCATAGTTCGTAGGAAATCATATATATTTTTCTTTTTCTGTTAAATATTTCTTTTGGAATAATTTGAAGAGGTAAATGTAATAGTGACTAACCTCAAACCGTCCCTCTGGTTTCAGTGACTAACCGCAAGAACCGTCCCTCTGGTTTACATGGTTTAAAGAACCGTCCCTCTGGTTTCTGGTTTACAGGTATCAAAAAAATAGTAACGCATTAGATTGGAAAAACGAACTGCCTGGCAATCCATAGAGCTATATACAAGACCTGTACGTGCGGTTCGGTGAGAGGGGTAATACTTGAGAAGATATTCTGGCGATTTACCTTATAAAGGCATGATCAAAATTCATAATCAATGACCCATACAATGCCACCAGATTGATTCTCTGAAAAAGTCCCGTATATTTTAACAACCCTTTTTCTTTTTTCTCGGAAATCATAAAAAGGATGAAAGCTGTTGTTGCCACGATGAATAACAAAAGATTCACTAGCGATAATGTCTTGAATTCTTTTATCCATACAGCCCACAAGGGATTGAGTCCAAGGAACATGAATCCAATACCGGATGCTATTCCATGAATCTTTCCTGATGCTGTTTCCTGCGTGTTTTTTTCGTCTTCGGGAAAGATTCCCGCAAGAACGCTTCCGGCACCAAATAATCCAATGCCAATGCTGTAGAGATTGACTAAAGTTGTTTTGTCTGTGAACAAAAAATGTTGCAGTATTGAGAAGATAACAAACAACAACCCGATAACCATTAAATTCAATTGCTCAAGCTTTTTGACCGGGCTGTTTTGTGTTCCCAAAGTACTGATTGTATCAACAAGATGGTTGTAACCGGGATACCTTCTTCCTATAAGAATGGGTAATCCCACGTCGCAAATTGCGGCAATCAGCAGAATGACAAAAATAGAATATTCGAAGATCAAATTAATAGCTCCTTATTGTATGTTTTAGATTTTTATTTCTTTTTGTTCTTCACCAACTCATAGAAATTTTTGACCCGGTCAAAATTATCCACGGAACCAGAACTGTTGGTAATTTCCGTTTCGGGTATATTTTTCTCCCTCGCCAAAAGGCAATAGGGACGGTTCTGTTTGCGGATATATCTCCTGAGTTTTGGGGTTATAACGTTACTCGCTCATCATACATATTCCTCAAAAAAAAGAATATCAAATCAACTCAAAAAATCAAAGAAACGTTGAACTATTTCTTTGATTTATAGATAGAATACCGACTAATGCCCGTTACCCTCGAGATCTGAAGCGCAGACAACCCTTCGGTTTGTATTGATCTAACGTCTGCAAAAAAATCTCATGATCTTCTGCATCCTCAAAGATGGTCTGCTTATTGCTCCCTCTCAACACCACGTGATCGATCCCTGTTTGTTTCTTCTCCCTTATAGAATATCTGCGTAAAAATAATAAAGTCTGAAGTATATATCAGGGGTATATATAAATATTTTATCACAAATATCCGTTATTATGTAAATTTTTTTTAATGGAGTAATTTTTAAGATCAAGGGGTAGAACTTGACACTTGGCATTTCAAAGAACACATCTCGGAATTTGTCTATCAAAAGCCACTACAGGGTTTTCAGAAAAAGTCAAAAGTGCTTTGTCAAACGCTTTAAGAAAAACACTGATCACTCTTTTTTTAAAAAAACCACTTATTGTGATATACTAAACACATATAGTGGTGACATTGATGATCATCCACTTTATGACAAAGGAGAGGATGGCATGACTTATATTGATTTAATCA
>Ga0209607_1004103_pt1 | contig 10923 bp, 10 predicted proteins | sample AD_UKC117_MetaG_FD_184413 | JGI IMG/M metagenome (GOLD analysis project Ga0209607, IMG submission 184413) | Active sludge microbial communities of municipal wastewater-treating anaerobic digesters from Hong Kong - AD_UKC117_MetaG (SPAdes)... | ecosystem: Engineered > Bioreactor > Anaerobic >... | reverse complement strand
ACCGCCGAGGCGCCCGAGGGCACCGGCCTCGCCGTGCCGCCCGCCGAGAGAACCGCCGCCGGCGCGCCGGAGCTGGCGGCCGCGGCGCCGCAGTCGCTCGACGCGGCGCTCGCGAGCACCCCGCGGATCCCGATCCACACCGCGCGGCTCTCGGGCTCGATCTCGCTGCAGGGCGGGCGCATCGATTTCCTCAAGCTCACCGATTACTTCGAGACCGTCGCCAAGGATTCGCCCATGGTGACGCTGCTCAAGCCCTCGGGCGTGCCGGAGGCCTATTACGCGCTCTACGGCTGGCGCCCCGGCGCGGGCCTCGCCCCCGACGCCGTGCCCGGCCCCGCGACCGAATGGCAGGTCGAGAGCGGCAGCGAGCTCACCGAGGCGACGCCGGTGACGCTGGTGTGGGACAACGGCGCCGGCCTCGTCTTCCGCCGCACGATCTCGGTCGACGAGAACTACATGTTCGACGTGACGCAATCGGTGGAGAACACCAGCGGCGCGGAGGTGCGCGTGGCGCCCTACGGGATCATCGCGCGCCACGGCAAGCCGAGCAACCTGCGCGGCTTCTACATCCTGCACGAAGGCGTCATCATGGTCGCCGACGGCTCGCTGACCGAGCTGAAATACGACAAGATCGCCGATCTGGAGAAAAGCGAGGCCGAAAACGCCGCGGCCAGCGTCGTGGAGGTCGCGGAGAACGGCTGGATCGGGTTCACCGACCATTACTGGATGACGACGCTGGTGCCCCCGGCGGGCCAGCCCTTCACCGCCGTCACCAAATACACCGAGAGCTCGGATACCTTCCAGACCGACGTGCGGCTGCCGACCATGGCGGTGGCCCCGGGCGAGACCGGCGAGGCGACCACCTGGCTCTTCTCCGGCGCCAAGGAATGGGAGACGATCCGCGACTACCAGGAGGAGCGGCACATCGACCGCTTTGTGGACGCCATCGACTGGGGCTGGTTCTTCTTCCTGACCAAGCCGATCTTCCGGGCGCTGCATTTCCTGCACGGGCTGATCGGCAACATGGGCCTCGCGATCATCTGCCTGACCTTCCTGATCAAGGCGCTGCTCTTCCCGCTGGCCTACAAGTCCTACGTCTCGATGTCGAAGATGAAGGCGCTCCAGCCGCAGATGGAGAAGATCAAGGAGACCGCCGGCGACGACAAGATGAAGATGCAGCAGGAGGTCATGGCCCTCTACAAGCGCGAGAAGGTCAATCCCGCGGCCGGCTGCCTGCCGATCCTCATCCAGATCCCGATCTTCTTCTCGCTCTACAAGGTGATCTTCGTCACGCTCGAGCTCCGTCACGCCCCGTTCTTCGGCTGGATCAGGGATCTCAGCGCGCCCGACCCGACCTCGATCTTCAATCTCTTCGGACTGCTGCCCTGGGATGCGCCCGGACCGGCCAGCATCCTCGCGATCCTCTCGATCGGCGTCTGGCCGATCCTGATGGGCATCTCGATGTGGCTGCAGATGAAGCTCAACCCCGCGCCCACCGACAAGACCCAGGCGACGATCTTCGCCTGGATGCCCTGGGTCTTCATGTTCATGATGGGCCAGTTCGCCTCGGGGCTGGTGATCTACTGGGTGACCAACAACCTCATCACCTTCACCCAGCAATATACGATCATGCGCAGCCAGGGCGTGAAGCCGGACGTCATGGGCAACATCCTCGGCCCGCTGAAGCGATCCAAGAAGGCCGAATGACGCGGTGACGGCGCGCGTCGCTCATCTCTGGCGCCACCCGATCAAGTCGCACGGGGTCGAATCGGTCGCCGGCGCGGATTTCGCCGCCGGCGCCACCATGCCCTGGGACCGCGTCTGGGCGATCGCCCACGAGGCGGCGAAACTGGCGCCGGGCGCCGCCGGCTGGGCGCCCTGCGCCAATTTCAGCCGCGCCGCCAAATCCCCCGACCTGATCGCGATCCGCGCCCGCGTCGACGAGGCCGCCGGCACGGTCACGCTCACCCACCCCCGCCGCGCGCCGATCACAATCGACCCCGACCGGCCCGAGGACGCGGCCCGGCTCATCGAATGGGTCGCTCCCCTTTCCGACCCGGAGCGGAGCCGCCCGGCCTTCCTCGCAAGGGCGGCGCGCGGCATGACCGACACGGATTATCCCTCGGTCTCGATCCTCGGCCTCGCCAGCCTGCGCGCGCTCTCCGAGCGATTCGAGAGCCCGCTCGCCATGGAGCGGTTCCGCGGCAACATCTGGCTCGAGGGTCTCGCGCCCTGGGAGGAATTCGACCTGATCGGCCGCTCCCTGCGCATCGGCGGCGCCACCTTCCGCATCCGCGAGCGCATCACCCGCTGCAAGGCGACCACCGCGAATCCCGCGACCGGGCACAGGGACGCCGATACGCTCGGCGCCCTCCAGGACGGCTGGGGCCATCGCGACTTCGGCGTCTATGCCGAAGTGACCGAAGGCGGAAGGGTCGCCCTGGGCGATGCCGCCGTGCTGGAGGCAGCTTGACCCAGGCGTTCGGCCTGGCCGCGGAGCCCGACGCCGAGGCCGTGGAAGCCGGGCGCCGGCTCTTTGCCGGCGAGTGCAGCTTCCTCAAGGGCGTCGTCGCCATGGACGGCCTGCCGCCCGCCGACCGGCTGGAGGTCTGCTTCGCCGGACGCTCGAACGTCGGCAAGTCCAGCCTGATCAACGCGCTCACCGGGCGCAAGGCCCTGGCGCGGGCCTCCAACACCCCGGGCCGGACCCAGGAGATCAACTTCTTCACGCTGGGGCCGGAGCGCTATCTCGTCGACCTGCCCGGCTACGGCTTCGCCGAGGCGCCGCGCGCGATCGTCGAGCGCTGGCAGGCGCTGATGCGCGCCTATCTCGCCGGGCGCGCGACCCTGCGCCGGGTGTTCCTTCTGGTGGACGCCCGCCACGGCCTGAAGGCCGTCGACGGCGAGATCATGGGGCTGCTCGATCGCTCCGCCGTCACCTTCCAGGTGGTGCTGACCAAGGCCGACAAGCCCGGCGCCGCCGATCTCGCCCGCACCGTCGAACAGGTCCGGACCGGCCTCGGCGCCCATCCGGCGGCCTTCCCCGAGATCCTGCTGACCTCCGCCCAGACCGGCCGCGGTCTCGAAACCCTGCGCGCGATCATCGCCGGCATGGCCTGACGGACCCCGAAGGGCCGATGCGAGACCCGGGCGAAACGATCGGCCAGGTGCCAGCCCGAACCGGCAGGAGCGAGGCACCGCCTCGCGCCGCTTCGTCGGCCGCAGCGCGCGAGCGCGAAGGCCGAGGGGGGCGGGTTTCACCGTCGCGGGGTAATCCGCGAAGAGAAGGCGGCATCGCCACGGGGGACGGGCGCCGGCCCGAAGTGATCGCTGGAGACCGCATCACCTCCGCACCCGTCAGCAAGCGGCCTTCACGAAGCGTTTACGAATAAATCAATGTAAAACAGCATGTTACAAAGCGTCCCCATGGGGACACCGAAATGCGGGCCCCAAACCCGCCTCAGAACTTGATGTTGACCGCCGCGAAGGGGCTGATGAACCCGGCCTCGCGGGCGACCGAGATCGCCTGTTCCAGCGCCGCCTCGTTGTCGAAGGGGCCGATCAGGATGCGCCGGCCGAGCCCTTCCAGGCCGACCCCACGCGAATTGTAGCCCAGCCCGCGGAAGAACACCGTGGCCCGCCTCTCGTCGGTGAAGCCGGTCACCACGCCGACCTGCACCGGGACCGGCCGGATGGCCGCGCCGCCGTGCTCGATCTCGAAGGGCACCAGCCCGCGGCCCAGCGCCTCCATCCCGTCGAGATCCTTGGTGCGCGTGACGCAGCCGCCCTGGATCAGCAGCACCGTCTGGCGTTCCAGGCGCGGCGCCAGGATATAGGTATCGCTCGGCGCATTGAAACGCGTCACCTGACCCTGCCGCTCCAGACGGTTGTACTGCTCGAAGAGATCGGTGCAGACCGCCGGATCGCGCTCCTGCTGCACCCCGGCGCAGCCCGCCGCGAGCACGAGCCCCGCCAGCAGGACGGCGCGGATGCCCGGACCCAGTTCGGCCCGCCTGCGCATGCTCAGTTCCCGATCGGATAGGGATAGGCGAACCCCGCTTCGAGCGCCGCCTGTCGCGCTCCCTCGAGCGCGCCGGCCGTCCCGAGCGGGCCGACATAGACCCGCCGGCCCAGCCCCGGCTTGCCGATGCTGAAGGCACGCAACCCGCGCGCCTCGAAATAGCGGATCGCGCGCGCATCGTCCTCTGAGGTCGTGACCACGCCCACATGGATCGTGGTCGGCGGGACCGCCGCGCCGCTGTCGGAGACCGGCACGACCGGCAGATCCTCCATCCCGGCGAGATCGGCGCTCAGGGTGACGCAGCCGCCGTCGCGCAGCCATTCCGCCTGCCGCATCAGCTCCGGCGGGACCGACCAACGATCACGGCGCGGGGTCGGCATGAAGCGGTCGAGAATGTCGTATTGTTGGAAAAGCGCGATGCAATCCGCCCCGCTCGCGCCGCGCGTGGTCGCGGGATCGAGGGCCGGCTGGCAGCCGAGGAGCAGGGTGGCGAAGGCCGCGAGAATCAGGCTGCTGCGCGCACGGGCCAAGACGGCCTCCTTGTGTCGGTTCGCCCCGCAGAGTATCCCCTGCCGCCGAGCGAGAGCAAGGGGACGAGAGATGGAGAGATCCGCCGCCATGACCCGCGACTGGATCGCGACCGCCCGCACGCTCTCCGAGGCGCTGCCCTATCTGCAGCGCTACGACGGCGCGACGATCGTCATCAAGTTCGGCGGCCATGCCATGGGCGACGAGAAGGAGATGGCCGATTTCGCGCGCGACATCGTGCTGATGAAGCAATGCAACGTGAACCCGGTGGTTGTGCACGGCGGCGGCCCGATGATCAACGAGATGCTCCAGCGGCTGGCCATTCCCTCGGAATTCGTCGACGGCAAGCGGGTCAGCGATGCGGCGACGGTCGAGGTCGTGGAGATGGTCCTCTCGGGCCGGATCAACAAGCGCATCGTGCAGGCGATCAACGCCCAGGGCGGCAAGGCGATCGGCCTTTCCGGCAAGGATGCGAACCTGATGATCTGCGAGAAGGACATCCGGACGACCCTGCGCGACGGCGAGGAGGTGGCGGTCGATCTCGGCTTCGTCGGCAAGCCGGTCGAGATGCATCCCGAGATCCTGACGAACTTCCTCGGCTCGGACTTCATCCCGGTGGTCGCGCCCGTGGGCATGGGCCGGAACGGCGAGACCTTCAACGTCAACGGCGACACCGCGGCGGGCGCGGTCGCGGCGGCGATGAAGGCCGACCGCCTGCTGCTCCTGACCGATGTCGCGGGGGTCAAGGACGCCGCCGGCACCGTGCTGACCGAGCTCAACGCCGCGGCGGTGCGCGACCTCACCGCCTCCGGCGTGATTTCGGGCGGGATGATCCCCAAGACCCAGACCGCGCTCGAGGCGATCGAGGGCGGGGTGCGCGCGGTGGTCATCCTCGACGGGCGCGCGCCGCATGCGGTCCTGCTCGAACTCTTCACCGCCCATGGAGCCGGAACGCTGATCCGGGCGGCATAAGCCGTGGCTTCGCGGCCGGAAGCGCGGCCGGGGTGCCTGGAAGAGGTGGCGCGCGCCGCCCAAGGCGAGGTGCTGGCCGTGCTCGGGGCCTTCCATCCCACGCCCGACGACGAGTTGCCGGCGGATTGCGGGACGCTCGTGCTGCTCGGGCCGGAGGAGCCGGGGTTCTGGGCGGCGTTCCGTGCCGGCGCGGAATATCGCGACGGCGGCGCGGATCCGATCGACCGGTGGTCGGCGCGGGTGATCGGTGGGCTCGCCGACCGCCTCGGCGCGGCGGCGCTCTTCCCGTTCGGCGGGCCACCGCATCGGCCCTTCCTGCGGTGGGCGATCCGAAGCGGGCATGCCTGGAGCTCGCCCGTGGGGCTGCTGGTGCACGAGACCGCCGGGCTCATGGTCTCGTTCCGCGGCGCGCTGGCCTTCGCGCAGCGCTTCGACCTGCCGCAACCTGGCCCGCGGCCCTGCGATACCTGCGCGGGTTTCTGCCTCGATGCCTGCCCTGTCGGGGCGCTGGGAAAGGGCGGCTATGACCTCCGGGCCTGCCACGGGTTCCTGGACACCGCCGCGGGAGAGGATTGCCTCGGGCGCGGCTGCGCGGTGCGCCGGGCCTGCCCGGTCGGCGCCGGCCGGCGGGTCGAGGCACAATCAGCCTTCCACATGAAAGCCTTTCATGGCAGGCATTGAGGATGCGACGCCTCATCCTGATGCGCCATGCCAAATCGAGCTGGTCCGACCCGGAGCAGCGCGACCTCGACAGGCCGCTCAACCGGCGCGGCCGGCGCGGCGCCGGGCTGATCGGGCGGTGGCTGAAGTCGAAGGGCTACGAGCCCGACCACGCCCTGGTCTCGAACGCCCGGCGTGCGCAGGAGACCTGGTCGCGGGTCGTCGAGAAGATCGGGGGCACGCCGACGACCTATGTGACGGAGCTCTATCAGGCCGACACGGCGGCCATCCTCGCCGCCGTGCAGCGGGCGCCGGATGTGGCGCAGCTGCTGGTCCTGGGACATCAGCCCGGCATCGGGAGCTTCGCGCGGTTCATTCTCGCATCCCCGCCCGAGGATGCGGCCTTCGAGAAGTTCCCGACCGGCGCGACGGCGGTGATCGATTTCGACGCGGCGACCTGGAGCGAGGTCGCCTTGGGCAGCGGGCGGCTGCATGATTTCGTGGTGCCGCGGGCGCTCGAGTGACCCCGTGGCGCTGTCCCCATGGGGACAGCTCTTAAGCCCCTGATTCAAAAGGGAAAAAGTGTTAACGCGCCCGATGGCGCGCGCCGTATGGCGTGCGCAGGGCCAATCTTGTGCCAACGGCCCTCGCCGTCGTCTCGCATCACGCCCCGGGGCCGGGGGGCTCGAGCCCGATCGACCCGTGGCGATCGGGCCGCGCCGGCACTGCCGGGGGCCGGCGCGCAAGCGCACCGTCCAGGGCCGACGCGGCCCGATCCTCGACCGACGGTGAAGCTGCACCTCCCTCGCCCTGCGGCTTGCGCCTCCGGGCGACCGGACCGGGCGATGCGCCACCGGCGCCTCGCCTTTTCGGTCCGGGGGTATGTAATGCGGGCCGCGCGGGGCGCGGCCTTTTCCTTATCCCGAGACTCGGCTTCGGACCGCGGTACCATCGGTCGGAAAGGCCGATGGTTTGGCCGATCCGCGCCTGCGCCCCGGCCGACGAACCGGCGCGAGGCAGTGCCTCGCTGGTGACGGTTCGGGGTGATCCTGGCCGGGCGACTCGCGCGGTTGTCGCGTCAATGCCCGAGGATCTGGCTCAGGAAGAGCTTGGTGCGCTCCGACTGGGGATTGTTGAAGAAGGCCTTGGGTTCGTTCTGCTCGACGATCTGGCCCTGGTCCATGAAGATCACCCGGTTGGCCACGGCCTGGGCGAAGCCCATCTCGTGGGTGACGCAGATCATCGTCATGCCCTCCTCGGCGAGCTCGATCATGGTGTCGAGCACCTCCATGATCATCTCGGGGTCGAGCGCGGAGGTCGGCTCGTCGAAGAGCATGATCTTGGGGCGCATGCAGAGCGCGCGGGCGATCGCCACGCGCTGCTGCTGGCCGCCCGAGAGCTGGCCGGGGTATTTGTCGGCCTGCTCGGGGATCCGGACCTTGGTCAGGAACCGCATCGCATCGGCCTCGGCTTCCTTCTTCGGGGTCTTTCGCACCCAGATCGGCGCCAGCGTGCAGTTCTCCAGGATCGTCAGATGCGGGAAGAGGTTGAAATGCTGGAACACCATGCCGACTTCGGAGCGGATCTTGTCGATGTTCTTCAGATCCGAGGTCAGTTCGACGCCGTCGACGGCGATCCTGCCCTTCTGGTGCTCCTCCAGCCGGTTGATGCAGCGGATCAGGGTGGACTTGCCCGAGCCCGAGGGGCCGCAGACCACGATGCGCTCGCCCTTGTAGACGGTCAGGTCGATGTCGCGCAGCACGTGGAACTCGCCGAACCACTTGTTCATGCCGACGATCTCGATGGCGACCTCGTCGGACACCTTCATCCCGCTGCGGTCGATCGGCTGGTCGATGACGGTCTCGCTCATGGGCGGATCTCCTAGCGCTGGCCGGTCCGGAGCTTGCGCTCGAGGTACTGAGAATACTGCGACATCCCGTAGCAGCACAAAAAGAACAGCAGCGCAACGAAGCCGTAGAGCTCCCAGACGATGCCGTTCCAGTTGGTGTCGGCGCGGATCGCGGTGGTCAGGCCGATCGGGTCGAGAAGCCCGATGATCGCCACCAGCGTCGTGTCCTTGAAGAGGCCGATGAAGGTATTGACGATGCCGGGGATCGAGATCTTGAGCGCCTGGGGCATGATGATCAGCCGCGTCGCCTTCCAGTAGTCGAGGCCGAGCGCGTCCGCGGCCTCGTACTGGCCGCGCGGGAGCGCCGCCAGCCCGCCGCGGATCACCTCGGCCATATAGGCCGAGGCGAAGAGCGTCACCATGATGATCACGCGCAGGATGATGTCGAAATTCGTGCCCGGCGGCAGGAAGATGTTGAGCAGGAAGGAGGCGACCAGCAGCAGGGTGATCAGCGGCACGCCGCGGATGAACTCGATGAAGCCCACGCACATGGTGGTGACGAAGAACATCTGCGAGCGCCGGCCGAGCGCGAGCAGGATGCCGAGCGGCAGGGAGAAGGCGATGCCGGTCACCCCGATCACCAGCGAGAGGGTGAAGCCGCCGAAGCGGCTCGAGCCGACCGGCTGGAGCTCCAGGATCGGCAGGGCGCGCGCCACCGGGCCGGCGAGATGCAGCCACCAGAGGATCATGGCCGCGACCGCCACAACCAGGGCGACGAGCTCCGAGGCCCGGGCGGCGACGGCCCGGTGCACCAGCCAGGCGATGGCGAAGCCGGCATAGACCGCCAGCGGCACCGAGGCCGGGCCGCCCCAGAGCAGCCAGTAGGCGATGCCGGGGAAGGCGACCGCGAACCAGCGGAGCCGGCGCGGCAGCTCGGCGAAGAGGATCGGCGCCAGTGCCGCGAACATCAGCACGAAGGCGAGCGTCGGGCGCCAGTAGAGCTCGCGCGGATAGAAGCCGAAGAGGAACTGCTGCCAGCGCTCGCGGATCACCGCGAAGCAGGCGCCGCTCGCGCCCCCGCCCCAGGTCTCGCGGATGATCGCGCGGCATTCGGTGAGCGAGCCCGCGTCCCAGACCGAATGCGCGAACCAGGGCCAGACATGGGCGACCAGCCAGAGGATCGCCGCAAGCGACAGCAGGGTCAGGAGCGCGCTCGGCCAGCTCGAGAAGAGGTTCTCCTGCAGCCAGCGCAGCCGGCCGGTGCGCGCGGCCGGCGGCGCCTGCGCCTCGAGCATCTCCCGTCGGAAGGATCCGGTCGGGGCCATCTCAGCGCTCCTTCAGCGCCACGGAGGCGTTGTACCAGTTCATCACCGAGGAGATCCCGAGGCTGACGAGCAGGTAGAAGCCCATGAGCAGCAGCATGCATTCGAGCTCGCGTCCGGTCTGGTTCATGGTGATGCCGCCCAGCGTGGCGCGCACGTCCATGTAGCCGACGGCGATGGCGAGCGAGGAGTTCTTGGTGAGGTTGAGGTATTGCGAGATCAGCGGCGGCACGATGACCCGGAGCGCCTGGGGCAGGATCACCAGGCTCATCACCCGCCGCGGCCGGAGCCCCAGCGCGCTCGCCGCCTCGGTCTGGCCGCGCGGCACCGCGAGGATGCCGGCGCGCACGATCTCGGCGATATAGGAGCCGGTATAGAGCGAGAGCGCCAGCCAGAGCGCGAGCAGCGCCTTGTCGACGAAGCCGCCGCCCGCGAAGTTGAAGCGCTCGAGCACCGGATAATCGAGGGTGATAGGCCCGCCGAGCAGCGCGTCGACCAGCAGGACAGGCACGAAGAAGAGGCCGGTGCCGAGCCAGAAGATCGGCAAGATCTCTCCCGTCTCCTCCTGGCGTCGCCGCGCCTGGCGGCGGAGGAAGACGATGGCGGCGAGCGAAGCGAGGAAGGTCAGGACCACCAGCTGCCAGCCCGGCCCGAGCACCGGCCAGGGCATGTAGAGCCCGCGGTTGGTGACGGCGAAGGCGCCGAAGAGCATGCTGGCGCTGGCCTCGTCGCCGCGGAAGGCGCGTGGCGCCGGGGCGCTTTCGGTGATGATCGCCATGATGGCGATGATCCAGAGCAGCACCGGGACGTTGCGGAAGCCCTCCACATAGGCCGCCGCGATCCGGGCGACGATCCAGTTGCCCGAGAGCCGCAGCACGCCCATGAGCACGCCGATGACGGTGGCGAGGCCGCAGCCGAGGATGGCGATCAGGATGGTGTTGAGGATCCCCACGAGCGCCGCCCGGGCATGGGTGCTGTTGTTGGTATAGGGAACCAGCGTCTGGTTGATGTCGTAGCCGGCCCGGGAGCCGAGGAAGCTGAAGCTGAAGTCCTTGCCGAGTGCCGAGAGGTTCTGGACCGTGTTGCTCACCAGCCAGGCGGTGGTGAGGATGAAGGCCGCCAGCGCAAAGACCTGGATCGTCAGCGAGCGGTAGCGCGTGTCGTTGAGCAGCATCCCGAGCCGGAAGGGCTCCTGATGCGTGTCGATGCTGGTCATCGCGACTCCTCGCGAAGCGCGCCGCCACGGGGCGGCGAGCGGTCACGGCCGTCAAGAGCGCCGATCGTCATCGCCCGGACCCGGTCGGGCGCGCGCCGGAGCGCACGCCCGGGTGTCGGTCACCGGAACGGCGGCGAATACATCAGGCCGCCGTCGGTCCATTGCGCGTTCAGGCCGCGCGCAAGGTTGATCGGGGTGCCCTCGCCGATGTTCGCGGCGAAGATCTCGCCGTAATTGCCCTGGGCCTGGATCGCCTTGACCGCCCAGTCGGCGTCGAGGCCGAGGATCTCGCCGAGGTTGCTTTCGGAGCCGAGCAGGCGGCGGATCTCGGGGTTCTCCGAGGTCGCGGCCATGT
>Ga0209607_1004102_pt1 | contig 10924 bp, 11 predicted proteins | sample AD_UKC117_MetaG_FD_184413 | JGI IMG/M metagenome (GOLD analysis project Ga0209607, IMG submission 184413) | Active sludge microbial communities of municipal wastewater-treating anaerobic digesters from Hong Kong - AD_UKC117_MetaG (SPAdes)... | ecosystem: Engineered > Bioreactor > Anaerobic >... | reverse complement strand
TCGCAATATAATCGAGAAAAAAGAGCGGACGCGCCCCCTGGACAAGGATATCGTTGACACTCATGGCCACGAGGTCGATTCCGACGGTCTCATGCCTGTCCAGAAGAAAGGCGATCTTGAGTTTTGTGCCCACCCCGTCAGTCCCGGACACAAGGACAGGTTCCCGGTAACCGCTCAGAGCATAGAGTCCTCCGAAGGATCCGATCTCTGTGAGGACGTTCGCATCAAATGTCGATTTGACCTTATCCTTGATCCGCCTGACCGCTTCGTTCCCTTTTTCAATATCCACTCCCGCGTCACGATATTTCATAGTACCCTCCCGGGAAAACCCCGTTTATTGTAATAATACTGATATTTCCTTTTTCGTCAACTCCCGCCACTGGCCGGGAGACAACCCTTTCACCGTGACCCCGCCGATCCGGACTCTTCTCAGGCTTGTCACTGTCAATCCCACCTTTGAAGCCATGCGGCGTATCTGACGGTTTTTCCCTTCTGTGAGGATGATGGTAAAGGAGCGAGGTCCTGTTTTTCTCACAGCGGCCTCTTTCAATGCCTCTCCTTTCAGACTCATGCCCCGGCGCATCTTGTCCAGGGCTCCTTCATGGACATCCTCTTCCACGCTCACCTCATACTCTTTCTCTTTATCCCGTTCAGGCCCGGCCACTGCTGCGACAAACCTGCCGTCGTCGGAAAGGATCATGAGCCCTTCGCTCTCTTTATCCAGCCGGCCGGCATAGGCGAGGTTCTGCAGGAAAGGGAGATCCGTACCGAGCGACGCCCCTTCTGCTGAAGAGAATGTGCAGGTGATCCCCACAGGTTTATAGTAGGCGATATATGTTTTGTTTTGTTGAGAGTCCTCTCCCTGTGTTGTCAGGGAGACCGTGTCCCGGTCCAGATCGACCCGGGTCCAGGGTTCGGTGACCACAATCCCGTTGACAGTGACGCACCCCTTCTGAATAAGCTCATCCCCTTCCCGGCGGGAAGCCAGGCCAAGCTCCTTCAGGGCTTTATTGAGCCTGACAAGGGACATCTATACTCTCTCAGTTCAGTTTAAGCCGCCGTGCCAGAGACCCGATAACGGGAAATTCAACGATCTCTTTCTGGCAATAAAGGACAAACCCTGTGACTGAAACAGAAAATTGGAGAAGCATCCCCAAGAGAAAAAGGATCTCTCCGATCTTCGGTAAAAAAAGAAAGAGAAAAAAAATGAGAAAAAAAGCAAACTGGACGACACCCTGTTTCGCGTGATAGTGGATAAACTTGTTCTTGTGGATAAAAAGAAGCGCCGGGATCAGGGAGAAGGGAAGCCCGTAAGAAAGAAGTCCCCATATCCAGGTGGAACGCCGGAGCTCCTGCTCCTCAAACGTGTAGTATTGGCGATGTTCCATCAGCCTGCCAGCTCCTTTCCCCGCTCGAATGCTTTAAGATTGCCGTCGACAGTCTTGGCGGGAACCATGTTCCTGATCGCTTCTTTCATCGACTTATCAGAGATCTTCATCAGGTGAGAGACTGTTCCGAGAAGCACGACATTGGCAAACCTGATATTCCCCAGCTCTTCAGCGATCTGGACAGCATCAATAAGATAGAACTTCTTCCCGAAAGCCTCTTTCAGAACGGCGGCAGGATCTTTAGGATATTTGATGCCGCTGAAATAGACGGAGTTCGGGACGATCTTCTCATTACTGCAGACAATAAAACCCTCTTCTTTGAGATATTTTGAAAACCGCATGGCTTCTACCAGTTCAAAGGAGAAGATCATGTCGGCCTTGCCCTCTTCAATGAGAGGAGAGAAGACTTTTTCTCCGTAACGGAGATGCGAATTGACACTTCCGCCACGTTGGCTCATCCCGTGGACTTCAGCTTTCTTGACGTCGAACCCTTCAAGCATCAAGGCTTCACTGAGGATTTCGCTGGCTGTGAGGACTCCCTGCCCTCCGACACCGACAAGCAGAATATTCTTGACTTCACTCATATGTCTTCCTCCTTTCAGACCAGCTCAATGGCATCTTTGGGACAGACCTGTGCGCACACGGAACAACCGGTGCAGAGGGATTCCACAATATGGGATTTTGTCTCGTCTTCATTTTTGACCACAGCAGGGCATCCGACTTTCAAACAGAGTCCACAATTGATGCATTTGTCTTCATTGACTTTGAATTTTTTGATATCGAACTTCTTCCTTCGGATGAGCATACAGGGATTGTAGGTGATAATGACAGAGACTTCGGGGCGGTCCATCTCCTCCTTGATGACCTCTTTCAAGGCGCTCAGGTCATAAGAGTCCACTTTACGGACATGCTCCACGCCGATAGCCCTGGCCAGGGCTTCAAGATCGACTTCCTTTGTCTCTTCTCCCATGAGAGTGTATCCGGTCCCCGGATTCTCCTGCCGGCCGGTCATGGCAGTGATCCTGTTGTCCAGGATAAGGACGGTGTTGGATCCCTTGTTATAAACGGCATCCATCAGTCCTGTCACCCCGGAGTGCATAAATGTCGAATCTCCGATCACGGCTACAGAGTGGCGGGAAAAATCGAGCCCCAGGGCCTTTTCCAATCCGATATTGACGCCGACGGATGCGCCCATGGCAATCGTCGAGTCCATGGCTGACAAGGGCGGCTGGACGCCGAGGGTATAGCAGCCGATATCGCCTGTGACCACGGCTTTCAGTTTGTTCAGTGTATAAAAGACTCCGCGGTGGGGGCATCCCGGACAGAGGACCGGCGGGCGGGATGGCAAAGCCTTTTCGTCCACCTTCTCTGCAGAACGGGGCCCGTCACTCCTCCCGGAAAGGGATTGGCGGACGATCTCCACATTGAGTTCACCGCATCGCGGCACGACATCCTTACCGATGACAGAGATCCCCCGGGCTTTGATCATCTCTTCAATAAAAGGCTCCAGCTCTTCCACCACATAAAGGGTGTCCACCGCTTGTGCAAAAGAGGAGATCTTGTCCATGGGAAGAGGAAAACTCATCCCGAGCTTCAAGACAGAAGCATCCGGAAAGGCCTCTTTGACATACTGATAGGCGATCCCCGACGTAATGATCCCCATCTCTTTGCTCTTCATCTCCACTCTGTTGATATCACTGGATTCTGAAAAGGCGGTGAGTTTCATGGTCCTTTCTTCCACAACAGGATGCCGTTTCTTGGCATTGGCCGGAACCATGACATATTTCGAAGGGTTTTTCTCAAACCCGAGCAGGCTGTCATTCTCTTTGCGCTCTTTTAACTCGACGACAGTCTTGGTATGGGAGATCCGTGTGGTCGTCCTGAGAAGGACAGGGGTATCGAACTTTTCACTGATATCGAGCGCCAGTCCCACAAAATCTTTGGCTTCCTGGCTGTCAGAGGGCTCCAGAAGAGGCATTTTTGCAAATTTCGCATAATAACGGTTATCCTGCTCATTCTGTGAGGAGTGCATTCCCGGATCATCTGCAGAGACAAGGACAAAGCCTCCCTTGATCCCTGAATAGGTCACAGTGAGGAGAGGGTCTGCGGCCACATTGACGCCCACATGTTTCATAGCGACTAATGTCCTGGCTCCTCCGAAGGAGGATCCGATGCCCACCTCAAGGGCGACTTTCTCATTGGGAGACCACTGCGATTTCACATCATCTTTATATTGGACCATATTTTCCAGGATCTCTGTGCTGGGAGTCCCGGGGTAAGCTACAGCAACACGTCCGCCGTACTCGTAAAAACCCCTTGCGACAGCTTCGTTACCTGATAAAAGCTTTTTCATAGCACCTCCCTGATAGCGATCATCTTCTGATAGGGTGATTCTGAAAAACGTTCTGAGGCCAGCTCGTCGGCGGCCTTCTGTGTCAGGCTCTCATCCTGTGTCCCCCTCCCGCAGAGGTAAAGGAGATAGAGGGCATTGTCGTAGAGAGGGCTCTCGCGGCTGATCCTGTAAAGGTCTTCTTTTGCGGCATCATAACGTCCGGCTTTCATATTCAATCCCGCTTGTGCGATATAAGCCGGATCTTTGTCCTCCAGGGACCGGACGGCCATATTAAAAAACTCGAGGGCCTTGTCATCTTCATTCTGATCGCGGTACATCAATCCCAGGCGGTAGAGAAGAACGGCTCCGCTGGGTGTATTCTTGTATTTTTTCCCCATCTCTTCCAGAAGGGGGATCTTGTCTTGGGGAACCTGATCCAGCGATCCTCCTCCGAGATCCTCCAGGGTTTTCGTGATATTCGTTCCTGCAGCTGTATCCCTTCTCTCGTTCTGGAAACGGATGATGAGGACAGCGACAAGAAGGACGATAAGGACACCCGCAACGATGAGGATCGTGTTGAGACGGGGTGTGACCCAATGGAGAACACGGGACAGGACAGATGCGACTTCATTCTCTTTTAACTTGTGGCGTTCCGAAGATTTCATCAAAATACCCCCTTTTGAAAGTGAAATACGCCAGGAGGGATTCGAACCCCCGACCCTTGGTTTAGGAAACCAATGCTCTATCCTACTGAGCTACTGACGCATTCGATTTGACAAGGTGAGTATATCCAGAGAGGCCGGGATGTCAATAAAAATCTCCCCGTCATCCTCCCCCCGGGGCCTGTGATATTCAGGCAAAGAGGAGAATTGACAAATCCCCTCCCCTGAGATATATTAGGTAAAAGGAGGCACCATGAAAAAGGTTTTATTGCTGATGATTTCCCTTCTTCTTGCAGCGGGGGCTCTCTTCGGAGGATCCATGCTTAAAGATTTCAATATCAATGAATACAAGAATATGTATCAGATCACCATGACATTTGACACCGTCCCGGCTTATAAAGAGATGACCCTTGACTCCCCTATGCGCATCGTCCTGGACCTTCAGGATACGGTCATGATCCCGCCGAAACGCACAGTCTCCATCCAGCGCCCCCCCTTTCGGGAGATCAGGGTCGCTCAGTTCACCCCGTCATCAGTCCGTTTTGTCCTGGAGCTGTCCGAGAAATTGATTTACACCGTCTCAAAAAACCAGAATACCCTTATCGTCTCACTTCCTTACCGGAACGAAGATAAGGTGGATACTGTCCAGAAGTTTGTCGATGTCAAAGTGGCCCCGCGCCCTGACAGCGTCACTCTGACACAGGTCAAGATCGGAACACCTGTCAAAGTCCTCAACGAAAAAGAAGAGTGGCTTCTTATTCTTCTTCCTGACGGACAGGACGGATGGGTTAAAAAAGAGAGTATCCAGCTCTGATCCATGAAAAGGCTGGCAGCATCCCTTCTCCTTCTCTTTTTTTTCGCTCCCCTCTCTTTTTCCAAGCCTGAAGTCACCGTCTCTTTTAAAAAAAACTACACATCACTGGCCTTCAGCGGGATCACCATCACTAGTGTGGACCCCCGCCCCGAGGAGAAGCTGCTGGTCCTCAAGGTCTCTTCTCCGCTCCGTCTGGGGCACACTGTCATCGATTACCGGGCTGTCAAGACCATCTCTTTTTATCCGGACCGGATCGAGATCCTCCTGGCTTACGGACGGAACTATGCCCTGTCCGGCTCAACTCTGATGATCATCGACTCGTTTCCCCAGACAGCCTACGCCCGTTCACAGGTGACCTCTGTCCGGAGTAAGCCTGATGAAAAAGCTTCATTGGAATCGGAACTGCTCCAGGGAGCTCTGTGCCGGATCGTCAAAAACAAAAAAAGCTGGCTCTATGTGGATATTCCGGATCAGAAAGGCCATTCAGGCTGGATCCGTGAAGAGGACCTCAACCTCCTTGTGGCCAGGGATCTCCTCCTGGACGGTGTTGTCTCCGAAAAGAGTGTCGTCATGACCTGTTCTGACGGGACCCGGCGTCTTCTTCAGGGAGGGACCCCCTATCGTCTTATCAACCGGGGAGAAGCCGGACTGGAGATCGTTCTGGCTGACGGGACAAGGGGAACCGTCCCCCTTCCCGCTTCATCAACCGGTTCATCGCTTCGGGACAGGATCGTGGAGACAGCCCGGGGATTTCTCGGAGTCCCTTATGTCTGGGGAGGGACAAGCAGCCGGGGTCTTGACTGTTCAGGGCTGACCTGGCTTGTCTATCGTATGAACGGGATCACGATCCCCCGTGACGGAACACCGCAATACAACTCCGGGGAAAAAATATCGGCAAAAAGGCTGCAGCCCGGAGACCTGGTCTTCTTTTCCACATTCAAACCCGGCCCATCGCACGTGGGGATCTACATGGGAGCGTCCCGTTTTATCCATGCCGCTACAGAAGGGGTCCGTGTCTCCTCTCTCGACGAACCCTACTATGCGAAACGGTTCTACGGCTGTGTCACCATCCTTCAGCCGTGACTCCGTTTAATATTTCAGGACTTTATCAAGAAACTGAACAAGACGGTCTTCTTTCGGGTTTTCAAAGATGTCATGCGGAGTCCCCGCGCCAGCCACGACCCCCTCATCAAGAAAAAGAGCGTAATCAGAGACGATTTTTGCAAATCCCATCTCATGGGTCACCAGGATAAGGTCTTTCCCCTCTTCACGCAACTCTTCGATGACATCCAGGACTTCTGATGTGAACTCCGGGTCAAGAGCAGATGTGGGTTCATCGAAAAGCAGGAAAGAGGGACTGACAGCCACAGCCCGGGCAATAGCCACACGCTGTTTCTGCCCCCCCGAGAGGAGGGCAGGCTTCTTCTCCGCATGTGCTGAGAGCTGAAATCTCTTCAATAGCCCCATGGCGTGCATACGGGCCTCGTCGATTCCATAACCGTGGACGCGGGTCAGAGGGAGCATGATGTTTTCTGCTGCGGTCAGATGGGGAAAGAGGTTATAGGATTGAAAGACCATCCCGATGGTCTTGCGGTATTCTCTCAACGCTCTCTCCTCAGACGGGATGGCTTGACCGTTGACGACGATCGTCCCTTCTTCGGGAACAAGAAGGCCCGCGATGATGCGGAGCAGTGTGGATTTTCCCCCTCCGGAAGGGCCGATGATCACCAGCGACCGGATATCGTCAAGATGAAGAGAGATATCCGACAGGACTTTTTTCCCGTCGAAGACCTTGGTCAGCCCCGAGACATCAAGTTTCATAGGAAAAGGTCCTTTCCAGTCTTTTTGAGAGGTTTGAGATGGGGTATGTGATAAGAAGATAACCCACCGCAAGAGGCAGGTAACTCTCAAGAGTGGAGTAGGTGTAGGCATTGACCTCCTGAGCGTTCAGAGTAAATTCGCTTACCGAGATAATGGAGAGCAGGGAAGAGTCTTTTATAAGAGAGACCAGCTGGCCTGCCAGAGGAGGAAGGATACGTTTGAAGACCTGGGGAAAGATGATAAACCGGTACTGTTGAAAAAGGGTCAACCCCAGAGAACGTGCTGTTTCAAGCTGTGTCTCTCCGATGCTGTCGATACCGGCTCTGATGATCTCAGAGATATAGGCACCGGCGAAAAGAGAGAGGATCACAACACCTGTCACATAACGGTTCTGAACACGGAAGGCATCGGCGATGACATAAAAGAAGACCAGGATCTGGACAAGAAGCGGAGTCCCCCTGATGATCTCCACATAAAAGCGGCTGAAAAAGTAGAAGGGAAGAAACCTTGATTTCTGGCCCAGGGCGAAAAGCGACCCCAACAGGAAGCTGACAATAAGGGAAAAAAAGGAGAGGACCAGCGTCATCCCCAGGCCCCGGATGAATTTGGCCCGGTAGGCCCAGACTCCGGCCCAGTGAAAATCATACTCCAACCGAGAAAAGGAGAAGATGAAGATCAGAAGGATAAAGAGGGCGACCAGGAATGCATTCAGCAGAGTCGACGGGCAGGGAGACGGAGCTTCCCGGTCAGATTCCCTCAAAAAACAGTTGAACCATTTTTTCGTCATCGTTTTTTAATTCTCAGGGAGAAAAGAAGAACGGGATCCCCAGCTCTTCGAAGGTATCCTTTTCCTCTTTGAGATACTTTTCAGCCAGCCTGTCAAATCCGCCGCTTTCTTTGAATGATTCCAGAAATTCATTCACTTTCCGGTGGAGCTCAACATCGTCTTTACGCATGCCCATTCCCCAATATTCGAAATCCTTCTGAAAAGGTTTCAAGATCGCCCGGGTCGTGTCGCGGTTCTTCTGCCAGTTCGTCAAAATCGTCATCTGGTCATAGATAAAACAATCAGCTTTTTTCTGGACCACTTCAAGAACACAAGAGCTCTCTTTATCAAAGACATTGATCCTGGCCAGGGGAAAATGCTCCCTGGCATAAAGATGGCCTGTAGTCCCTTTTTTAACAGCGATGATACGCCCTTTCCTGTTCAGGTCTTCGACCTTCTCCACGGAAGAGTCCTGAGAAACGAGAAGAGCCAGATAAGCTTTGGAGTAGGGTTTTGAGAAGGTGACCGACTGGCTCCGCTCTTCGGTGATGGTCATAGACGAGATGACAATATCGATCTTCCCTGTCTTCAACGAGGGGATCAATCCGTCAAAGCTGATATTCCATATCTTCACGGGGCGTCCCAGGAATTTTCCCAGTTCATGAGCCATGTCCACACTTATGCCTGTCGGGTTTCCTTCTGTATCTGTCATCTCAAAAGGCGGATAGGCCAGTTCCATCCCTACATTCAGGATATTTTCTTCGCGAGGTCCGCAACCCCCAAGAAGCAACAGGCTCACAAAGAGTATGATACCGGCGACCTTCCCCTTCATATTCCCTCCTTAAAGGTTTCCAAACACCCGTCTCAGAATATCTGAAGTCCTGGCGGCGGGGTCTTTCCTGATCTTCTCCTCTTCACGGGCCAGCAGCAGAAAGAGGCCATCCAGGGCTCTCCCTGTCACGTAGGAGTCCAGGTCTTCATCCAGGATCTGGACAGGCAGAGTTCTGATCTTTGTTTCGATATCCTGATAATAGGCGGTGACTCCCACTTCACTCATAGCCTTTCGGACAAGAGGTTTGAGCAGAGAAGAGAGACGATCATAGGATTTCGATTTAAAATAGTCGGTGGCAGCCCTGTCCCCACCGTTCAGGATCCCCCAGGCGTCTGAAAAGGTCATCCCTCTGATGACATCCCAGAAGACATCCAGAGCCAGAGGTGCCGCCTTCTCGGCAGCTCTGTTCATGCTACGGTGAAACTCCTCGACACGGCTCCCGAAACCGGCCATCTTCAAAAGATTTTCTGCTTTTCGGATCATGGGAGGCAGAGGGATCCTGATAGCTCCGTCAGCCCAATATCCGTTTTCTTCACCGGCTTTCTTAACTGCCCTCTCGGCTCCTGTCCTCAGAGCCTCTGTCAAACCCCCGATTACTTCCTCTTCAGTCAGTTCACCTGAAGCTCCCCCTGTAATCAACGTCGTCATCAGCTGCACATCCGAAGTTGAACAACCAAAAGTCACGGTGATGAGCAACACAACCAGTGTGATCCCGATCATCTTTTTGGCCATGACGCCTCCTTTATCCTTTTCCATCGCTTAAAAGTCGTCCTTCTTCATAAAATAGCATTACTTTTTCAAAAATCATCCGCCCCATCAATGCGGCGAATCTTCTGTCCAGATGAACATCCAGAGAAGAGTTTTGTGTATTGTAATAGATCACCGCTTCTTTGAGTCCGTATGTCCCTCTGAAAATTTCCACATAAGTATCTGAAATATGAGAGGGCAACTGGTTCAATTGAGAATATTCCTCCCTTTCAGGATAAAAATGCAGATTTTCCTTTTCTTTGACCCCCATAAAAAGGCTTCCGTTGAAGCAGCGTGATACAATATCATCAGCTGTATCAATAATATATTCCGGCGACATTATTTCCGAGCTGATCTGAGCCAGATCGAGAAGAGCTCGGATTTTTCCGCCTTCACGAGATGGATTAGAGATGATCTCATTGTTTTCATTTCGCCTGCTTCCTTTTGCATTTACATTTTCCCAAAGTGAAACCTGATTGCGTCCGCCCTCTTTGGCATGTAACAGCGCATAATCAGCTTTCTCGATAAGCTCTTCCAGCATAGAGCCGTCATCAGGATAAAGAGAGAGCCCCAGACTCACTGTAATAGTCTTCTCCTCCATCATAGTTTTCTTCTCCACAGCGCTTCGTATTCTTTCAGCAATCATCTCTGCCTGTTCTTTGTTCTTGATCATCAGGGCAAAGACAAATTCTTCTCCTCCATACCTTCCGACAATATCAACGCTTCGTGTAGACTTTAAAAAGACATCGGCCACTTCTCTCAATATCCGATCGCCTTCCTTATGGCCGTATTCGTCGTTGACATTTTTAAAATAATCGATATCAGCCATGAGAAAGGCTAAATGCCCGTCACTCATCCTCTGGCGGTCCAGAAGGCCCTTGGTTAAAGAGGTCCAGCTGCTCCGTTTGTAAAGACGCGTTAAAGGATCCATGAGCGTCTTTTCTTTAAGAAGATTGTAATAAACCGTTGCATTTGCATATTCCCTCATAAAGAAAAGGCGATTAAGCTCCGATTGAAAAGGTTTGGTCACCATTTTTTTGGTATCAAAATAAAAACATCCTTTGATGGAGAGCACATTACTGAACGAAGAGCTTTCTGATGCTATGGAAGAGCGTACTGTGGCAATGTCGATGATCGGAAAAGAAAAAGCCTGGGCAATACCCCGGGATTCTATAATATCCCGGGGTTCCATAAAATAGAGAATATCTTCTGATAAAAAAAGCTGCTTGTTCAAAACCGATTCGATAATCGGCTCTTCGGGAATATAGTACATCGGGTCATAGATCTCTTTCTTTTTGACCCATTTTTTGACGGGATCAAACTCATAATATATGCCCCGGGTCACACCATACATGGCCATAGTCTTTTTGATACACTCTTCAGCCATCCCCTCCACCGATACCATGTGGGAATAAACAGCCCTCTCATAGAATTTTTTGAGAAGAGATTTATTTTCCCGTTTGACCCGGGGAGCTAGTGTTTTTACATATTCTTCAGCCGATATGGTTAAAGGCTGAAATCCTCTCTCTTTTAAAAGGCTTGTATGACTTTCCCAAAACGGA
>Ga0209607_1004099_pt1 | contig 10928 bp, 10 predicted proteins | sample AD_UKC117_MetaG_FD_184413 | JGI IMG/M metagenome (GOLD analysis project Ga0209607, IMG submission 184413) | Active sludge microbial communities of municipal wastewater-treating anaerobic digesters from Hong Kong - AD_UKC117_MetaG (SPAdes)... | ecosystem: Engineered > Bioreactor > Anaerobic >... | reverse complement strand
CAACGCAATTTATGATGGTATTGCACGCGATGGAATAAGAATTATCACTTTTGCTCCGATTCTTAAATTTAGAATTTTCCCTCTTCCTGAAATTCTTGAGTTTCTCCTAGAAATGGGAAGCTGGGGCATGGGCTCTCCGGTTGAAATTGAGTTTGCAGTAAATCTTTCCAAACCGAAAGGGGAAAAGAAAGAATTCGGCGTTTTGCAAATGAGACCTTTGGTTATTAACGATGAACAGGAAGAACTTGATGTTGTGGTCCTTGGCGTATTTGGCCAGATCGCCCATGGTTGCGTATACTCCCGTGTGTTGTGTTGAGATCTATCGTGTTGCGATGAGGGCGGCGGCACCACCCATGGCGGCGGCGCTGCTGCGATTGGCGATGCGGACGGCGCGCGGGCTGCGGAGCCAGCGCCTCGCCCATGTGGCGGCCAGCGCCCAGGCGAGGTCGACAGCCATCATGACGGCGAATGCCACGCCGACCAGCTCCACAAGACCGAGCGAGCCGACCGTGTTGAGGTCGATGATGGTTGGCAGCAAGGCGAGATAGAAGACCATGATCTTCGGATTGCCCAGCGTGAGCGCCATGCCGGTGAGGAACATGTTGAGGGGCGAACGCGAATGCGGCAGGACGGCGGCGTGGATATCGACGGGCGCCGTCCACATCTTCCAAGCGAGAAAGAGGAGATAGGCGACGCCCAGGTATTTGATGACCGAAAACGCGAGATAGAATTGTTCGGCGATGAAGCCGAGGCCGAGGACGGCGGCCACCAGCCACAGGGCCTCGCCGATCCACATGGCGGCGAGAAACGGCAGCACGCTCAAGAGCCCGCCGCTGATGACCCGGGCCACCAGCGCCGCGATGCTGGGGCCCGGCGAACCCGCATTCACCAGCAAAGCCGCCGCAAATAGTCCAAGTGCCGCCAGTTCCATCCATCCCCCCGGTCCACAGCGGTCTCGGACGCCGTTTGCGGACCAATATTGCCTTGCTCGGAGGCGGACATTATCAGGCAGCCGCGCCCGCTTCAATTGTGGGAATTATTTTTTCACCGCGGGAATGGGGACCGCGGCATTATTCCTCCCGTCCGTAGCGCTTGAGAAGGGCGTGGCTCGCTTCCGCTGCGGCCAGATCGGCTGCAGACAAAGCAAAGACATGAGCCTGGGTGTGGAAGAAACAGGCAGCATCGATATCTCCCGCCGCCAGCCTGATGTCGCCGGCCGCGCCATAGAGACGCGCCAGTGCCGCCTCGTCACCTGCAGCATGGGCGGCGAGGATGGCCGCCTCCAGCCCGGCCTCGTCCATCAGGCGGTGAACTGCCGGGCCACCCAGTCGTGGAAACAATGGGTGGAGGCATCCATGGCGGGCGAGAACTTGCCGCCGTCGAAACCCGGCGCCTGGCGGCCCTTCTGCATGCCCTCGACCACGAAGACATCCTCTGCAAACACTTGCCGCCACATCTCCGTGTTGCGTTGGCGCATCGCCGCCATGGCGGGTTCGGTCATCGACTTGTCCGCATAGTAGATTTCCACCCGCTCAATCGTACGGTCATGGGAGACGGGATCGATCAGCATCACGAAGAAATGGTCCTTGTGGATGCCGAGCAGCACGTTGGGATAAAGGGCGGCATATTCGGCGCCCGTCTGCCACTTCTCGGAAATGCCGTCGAACGAGGCGAACCGTTCGCCGTTTTCGCCGAGCTGCGGATTGTAGACCAGCGTGCCCTGGCCCGAGAACACGCCGGGCTCGACGATGTTGTAGTGATCTTCGAGCTTCGAATAGCTGTTGAGGCCGGGATGCACCCAGGGCAGATGATAGCTCTCGCAATAGTTCTCGATGGCGAGTTTCCAGTTGGTGGCGAGATCGAAGCTGGTCGAGCTGTCGGCCCCGCCATGGTAGAGCGGACGGCCTTCGAAGTCGGCCCAGCGCGCGATGAGGGGTGCTGCGGCCTCGCGGAATTCCGGCGCGTCGCCGGAGATGTTGACGAAGACCATGTCCATCCAGACATGAGTGCGCACCGCCAGAAGCCCCAGCTCCTCGCGGTGGATGTTAGGATCAGCGCTGCGGCCTGGGCCGCCCACATGGGGCGTGGTGCGAAGCGACCCGTCGAGATTGTAGCACCAGGAATGATAGGGGCAGCGGATCACCGCCTTGCAATTGCCGGGCTCGGTGGCCAGCACCATGCCGCGATGGCGGCAAACGTTCTGGAACACTCGCAAAGCGCCTTGCGTGTCGCGCACCAGGAGCAGCGGAGAACCGGCGAAGGTGATGGGGCGGATGTCGCCCGGATTGGGCACGTCCTTGCCAAACCCGATGCAGCTCCAGTTGCGGGCGAAGATCTTCTCGCGCTCGGCGGCGAAGACCTGCGGGTCGGTGTAGAAGGCATTCGGCAGGCCGCGTGCGCTTTCGACCGGCGCTGTCACCGCTCTCAGGATCGCTGGATCAAAATGGTTCATCGGCTCTCGCTCCCGTCGTGTCGCGAGGGACCATCAGGCCAAATCCAGTGAAAACGCAAGGTCGATATTGTGCAGCGTCAGTTGAATTTTGCTCAAGCGAGCGCACTATTCCTCGCGGCGGTAGGAGATCACCGTCAGGTAGCGGATCGGCAGCTTGCGCAGCTCTTCCGGACCATGCGGCGCATCGGCGTCGAAGAACAGGGCATCGCCCGGATGCATGTCATAGGTCTTGTCGCCGTGGCGGTAGACCACGTTTCCTTCCAGCATGTAGAGGAACTCCAGCCCGGCATGCTGGAACGTCGGGAAAACGTCCGACTCGTGAGTCAAAGTGATGAGATAGGGCTCGACCATCACCGGGCCGTGCGGGCTGTGGCCAAGCAGCTGGTATTGATGGCCGGCGCGCGTGCCCCGCCGTTCGATGGTGAGCCCCTGCCCCGCCTTGACGAAACTGGCGTCGTGGATTTCCTCATAACTCTTGAAGAGGGATGTCACCGGCACCTGCAGCGCCCGGCTCAGCGCCTGGAGCGAGGCCAGCGACGGCGACGTGGCCCCGTTCTCGATCTTCGACAGCATGCCAGCCGACATGTCCGCCGCCTTGGCGAGCTCGGCGATGGTGAGGCCCAGCTTCTCGCGCGATTGCTTCACCGCCCGTCCGATAGCCTCCTCCAGAAGACGGCCCTGGGCCGCGCCTGAGCGGTGCGGTTCCTGATAGGGCATTTCGGTCTGGCTGACAGGCTTTTGGCGGTTGCGCTTGTTCAAAATCATTCCTCCCAAGAAAACATAGACGGGAGTCGGTGGCTACTCAAGGGAAGGACGCAGGATGATTTATAGGATTTACCCTATTATATTCGCAGAAAACTGCATAGTTCACAGATTTTTCACTTGCCTTCGATAGGTTTTGCCGTATTTCATCCGCGTGCAACGCAGCAAAAGAGGCAAAATCCTATTATGGATGATCTCGCCAAGTCCTTCCTATCGGAAATCGAGCGCTTCCTCGCCAATGCCGGTCTGGAACCGACCACCCTGGGCAAGCAGGCCCTGGGCGACCCTTCCTTCGTGTTCGACCTGCGCAAGGGCCGCTCGCCCTCGACCCGTACCATCAACAAGGTGAAGACCTGGATGCAGGAGCAGACCGCCGCCGATGCAGGTGTGCCGCCGCCATCTTCTTCAACCTCCACAGGAGAACCCCGGCCCATGACCAAGGCGTCTCACGACTTGACCCACCTCGAACGGCTGGAAGCCGAGGCCATCCACATCATCCGCGAGGTTGCGGCCGAATGCGAGAAGCCGGTGATGCTCTATTCGATCGGCAAGGATTCGGCCGTGATGCTGCATCTCGCCGTCAAGGCCTTCTATCCCTCCAAGCCCCCCTTCCCGCTGATGCATGTCGACACCGGCTGGAAGTTCCGCGACATGTACAAGTTGCGTGACGAGACAGCCGCCAAATATGGCTGGGACCTCATCGTTCACAAGAACCCGGAAGGTGTCGCCAAGAACGTCAATCCGTTCGATCACGGCTCGGCCCTCCACACCCAGATCATGAAGACGGACGGCCTCAAGCAGGCGCTCGACAAGTATGGCTTCGACGCGGCCTTCGGCGGCGCCCGGCGCGACGAGGAAAAGAGCCGCGCCAAGGAGCGCATCTTCTCCTTCCGCGACAACCGCCACCGCTGGGACCCGAAGAACCAGCGCCCGGAATTGTGGAACCTCTACAATGCCCGCAAGAACAAGGGCGAGTCGATCCGCGTCTTCCCGCTGTCGAACTGGACAGAGCTCGATATCTGGCAGTACATCCACAAGGAAAACATTGACATCGTGCCCCTGTACTTCGCCGCCGAACGTCCGGTCGTCTGGCGCGACGGCCAGATGATCATGGTCGACGACGAGCGCATGCGCCTCAACCCCGGCGAACAGCCGGAAATGCGCAAGGTGCGCTTCCGCACGCTGGGCTGCTACCCGCTCACCGGCGCCATCGACTCGAACGCCACCACGCTGCTCGACATCGTCGAGGAAATGCTGGTAGCTACCTCCTCCGAGCGCCAGGGCCGTGTCATCGACAAGGACGCCGCCGCCTCCATGGAGAAGAAGAAGCAGGAAGGATATTTCTGATGACCCGTTTCATTGAATTTACCGGCGGCGATGTCGAGGCCTATCTGCAGGCCCAGGAACAGAAGGACCTGCTGCGCTTCATCACCTGCGGCTCCGTCGACGACGGCAAGTCCACCCTCATCGGCCGGCTGCTTTATGAGGCCAAGATGCTGTTCGAGGACCAGCTCACCGCACTGGAAGCCGATTCCAAGAAGATGGGCACGCAAGGCGGCAATCTCGACTTCGCACTGCTGGTCGACGGACTCGCGGCCGAACGCGAACAGGGCATCACCATCGACGTCGCCTATCGTGCCTTCACCACCGACAAGCGGAAGTTCATCGTCGCCGATACCCCAGGCCATGAGCAATATACCCGCAACATGGCAACGGGCGCTTCGACCGCCGACCTCGCCATCATCCTGATGGATGCCAGGAAGGGCGTGCTCACCCAGACCCGGCGCCATACCTTCATCTGCACGTTGCTCGGCATCAAGCATCTGGTCGTCGCGGTCAACAAGATGGACCTCATGGACTTCGACCAGGAGGTCTTCAACCGGATCGAGGAAGACTACCGCGCCTTCGCCAAATCGATTGGTGCCGACGACATCACCATGATCCCGGTGTCGGCCCTGATGGGCGACAACATCATCGACCGTTCGCTCAACATGCCCTGGTATCATGGGTCGACCCTGATGGCCCATCTCGAGACCGTGCCGGTTGGCGACGATCTCGACGGCAAGTCGTTCCGCATGCCGGTTCAGTGGGTCAACCGTCCGAACCAGAATTTCCGCGGCTTCTCCGGCACCATCGTCTCAGGCACCGTGAAGCCGGGCGACGCCGTCAAGGTGTTGCCGTCGGCGCGCGCCTCGATCGTCGACCGCGTCGTCACCTACGACGGCGATCTGGAAGCCGGCATCGCCGGACAGTCCGTCACCGTGACGCTGAAGGATGAGATCGACGTCAGCCGCGGCGACGTGATCTGCACGGCCAACGATCCGGTGGAGGTCTCCGACCAGTTCCAGGTGGAAGTGCTGTGGATGGGCGACGAGCCCATGCTCCCCGGACGTCCCTATCTCTTCAAGACCGGGGCGCGATCGGTTCCCGGCACCCTCGACGACCTCAAGTACAAGGTCAACATCAATACCATGGAGCATGTGGCGGCCAAGACCCTGTCGCTCAACGAGATCGGCGTGTGCAATCTCGAACTCGACAGCAACATCGCCTACATGCCCTATGTCGACAACCGGCATCTCGGCTCTTTCATCATCATCGACCGCTTCACCAACAACACGGTGGGCATGGGGCTGATCCGCTTTGCATTGCGCCGTGCCGCCAACATCCACTGGCAGGCCGTCGACGTGCACAAGCAGGCCCGCGCCGCACTGGCCGGGCAGAAGCCGGCGGTGCTGTGGTTCACCGGTCTCTCGGGATCCGGCAAATCGACCATCGCCAATCTGGTTGAAAAGCAGCTGCATGCCAACGACCACATGACCTATCTGCTCGATGGCGACAACGTGCGCCATGGCCTCAACCGCGACCTTGGCTTCACCGATGCCGACCGTGTGGAAAACATCCGCCGCGTCGGCGAGGTGGCAAAGCTCATGGCCGATGCTGGCCTCCTGGTGCTGGTTTCCTTCATCTCGCCCTTCAAGTCCGAGCGCCTGATGGCCCGCGAGTTGCTGGAGGACGGCGAGTTCATCGAAATCTTCGTCGACACCTCGCTGGAAGAAGCCGAGCGGCGCGACGTGAAGGGACTCTATGCCAAGGCCCGCCGCGGCGAGATCAAGCATTTCACCGGCATCTCCTCGCCCTACGAAGCCCCTGAGAATGCCGAGATCCGCGTCGACACCGCCAAGCTCACCGCCGAGGGCGCCGCCGACGTGATCGTCGGGTATCTCCGCGACAAGGGCCACCTGAGCAAGGCTTGACCATTCGGACCACGCAAAGAAACCGGCGCCCTGAGAGACCAGGCGCCGGTTTCCCTCCAGTGATCGCTTGCGTGATTACATCGCACAATTGGCGTTGTTTTCGGGATCACACTTCTGCTTCTTCTTGCCAGCCGGGAGCTTCTTCTCCTTGCCACGCTGCTCTGCGGCACGCAGCTTGTCCTTCTTCTTCTGTTGGGCCTTTTCAGCCGTGGCGTTCTTCTCCTTGTTCTTGCCGTTGGCCTGGAGCTTCTTCTTCTTGGCCTGACCCTGCTCCTCGCCAGCGTTCGCGTTCTTGCGCTTCTTCTGCGTCTTGCCGGTCTCGGCCGCCTTGTCCTTCTGGCCAGCAGTGCCATCCTGCTTCGCGTCGGCGCGGTCCTTCACCTTTTTTCCAGCTTTCTCCTGATCCTGCGCCGCGGGCTGATCCGCGTTCGCATTATCCTGATTGGACGGGTTTGCATCAGGCTCCGTGGCTTGACCGGTATTCTTCCTCTTCCGCGGCGCGTCTGCATTCTGACTGCCGTCCGGCGGAGTGGTCGTACCCGTTGTGATGTCATCGCCCGTAGCCGGGGTGCCGGAATTGTCCATGGCATCGGCCGTATCGCCACGCTCCTTCCTGAGCTTGCGGACTTCGGCGGCATCACGGACGCGCTTCGGTTTGGCATCGCCATCGCGCGACACCTCGCCCTGGAAGACCGTCACCTGCTCATCGCTGGCCCGGGCCTTTTGCGGATCGTTGGTATCCTTGACGACGACGCGTTTCACCTTGCGGCCGGTTTCCTTCTCGATGACATTGACCTTGATGACATTGTTCACGACGATGCGGTCACGCACGCGCGGCACACCGATGAACTTCGTGTTGCGAACGATGCGGCGGCGCTCGGCGTCCCCATCGATGACACGCACGCGAAGATCGACATCGAGGAAGTTCCGCGTCCTCACCGGCACCCAGTAATAGTCTGGAATGTCACCGACACTGATCGAGACGGACACATTGCTGCCATCGCGTTCCGGCGGAAGCGGCGCCCAGGCAACCACGTCGCCGCCACGCCGCCAGCTTACCCAGGCCGGCGCCCAACGGGTGCCGGGAACCCAGTACCAGCCGATGTCGCGGCTATGTCCCCACCGGCCGTAATGATAGGTCGCCCACCCGAAGGGTTCGTCCGAGGCCCAGGTCCAGCCCACATTGTCGCCATAGACCCAGTGGCCCACTGTGTAGGGCCGCCAGTTGCGGCCCACGCGCGCGGGGACGAAGACATAGCGGCCGTCCAGCCTCACCCAGTCACCATGAGAGCCAAGATTATTGTAGAAGACCGAAAAGCTGACATTGGCCGCGGCTTGAACCGCCGCTACCGGCGATATGGATGATGGCAGGACGCCACCAGAAACCAACAGAAGAGAAGCAAGCGCACTGCTTGCCAGCATATGGGAGAGTTTCATACTCAGGAACCTTTCGAATACGTGTGGATTTCAGGGCTCCGAGTGGAACGCATCACTGCAGCCAAGGTTCCAACTTTCGCTGGAGGTTCCGAGTCAAGAGGTTCCAGCTTGCACTTATGCCGATAACGGCATTTATCGGGCAAAAGTTCCATGCAAGGAATATTGTTCTAATCGTCTCCGCCGGGCGGATCGCAACCTCCTACCGGCCCAGATGGATGTCGAGCAGATCGAGCCTGTCGTTGCCGAAATAGAGCTTGGTGCCGGTATCGACGGTAGGCACGCCGAAGACGCCGCGCCCGATCGCCTCTTCGGTGTTGGCCGCGATCCGCGCCTTGAACCATTCGCTCACCGCCGCATCGCGGATGGCGTCCGGATCGATCCCGCTGGCCTCGCCCCAGTGCGCCAGCTGGTCGAGGTCGGTGATGTCGGCCTCCTCCACCCAGTAACCCGTCAGTACACGAATGATAAAGCTTTCCGCCTTGCCTTCGTCGGCCGCGAGAAGACAAGCGCGCAGGGCCCTAGAATTGCGCAACGGATAGCGCGGATGGTAATGCAGCGGCACGCCGTAGAGTTCGGCATAGTCGCGAATATCCTGCTGGAACCACGCGACGCGCACCGCCGTCGCCTCCAGCGGCTTGACGCCGCCGATGGTGTTGAGGAGGTTGGGAAGATGCAGCGGCCGCCAGAGCAATTCGCGGCTGTGCTTGCGGGCCAGAGCGGCAATGCGGGGCGCCGCGAGATAGCACCATGGCGAATGGACGTCGAACCAGAATGTCAGCGTCACGGCAGCGGCTCCATGCGGTTCTCCTTCGCCCATTGCCGCAGCTCCACCTTGCGGATCTTGCCCGATGGGGTGAGCGGGAATCGATCGACGCGGTAGAACATGGCCGGCACCTTGAACTTGGCGATGCGACCATCGCACAGCGCCTTGAGCTCGTGGGCCGGAATGTCGCGGTTGAGCTTGACGGCGGCTCCGACGATCTCGCCGTAATAATCGTCCGGCACGGCGAAGACCGCAACCTCCGCCACAGCGTCATGCTGCTGCAGGATGTTTTCGATTTCTGCGGGATAGATATTTTCGCCGCCGCGAATGATCATGTCGCGAAGCCGCCCGCCGGCAATGACGAGACGGCCATCGGCGCGGAGAAAACCGAGGTCGCCGGTGCGGAGCCACCCGCCGTCGATAATGGTCTCGGCCGTGTGCTCAGGCCGCTTGTAATAGCCCTCCATGACCATGGGCCCACGCGCCTGCACCTCGCCGATTTCGCCAGATGCAAGGGGTTCGAGCGTCGCCGGATCGGCGATGCGGAGCTCGTAGCCGGGAAGTGCCGTGCCGGCCGTCTCCCAGCGGAGCGGATCATCGGCACGGGGAGCGGTGAACAAAGTTGCACCTTCGGTCTGGCCATAGACCTGGGCGAGACCCGGCATGGGAAACTCTTCCGCACAGCGCCTCAGCACATCCGGATTGGCATCGGCACCGCCACAGGTGCCGGCGCGAAGCGAGGTGAGATCGTAGTTCAGGCGCGCCGGATGATCGAGCATGGCGAGATAAGAAGTGGGAACGCCGGAGAGGAAGGTGCAGCGCTCGGACTCGATCACGCGGAACATGTTCTCGGCATCGAAGCTCGGCACGCCCACATAGGCCGCACCTTTCTGCAGGGCGCCTTGCAGGTTGAGGATGCAGCCGGCGCAATGGAACAGCGGAATGATGGAGGTCCAGCGGTCGCCGGGACGGAGCCCCAGCCGTTCGGACGTACCGCCCGCCACCATCATCATCGCCCGATGGCTGAGCAGTGCGCCCTTGGGAAAGCCGGTGGTGCCGGAGGTGTAGAGCAAAGCACCGACGGCGCTGGGATCAGGTAGCACGGGGGTAAGGCGATGCCCCTCCGCGATGAGATCGGGATAATCGTCCTCCAGCGTGAAGACATGCGCGAGCAGCGGAAGATCGCCGCGCAGCGCCGTGACATTTTCGAGGTAAGGATTGCCGCGATAGTTCGTCGAACAGAGGAGCGCGCAGCTGTCCGACTGCTTCAACGCATAGGCGAGATCGTCCCTGCGGTAATGGGTGTTGAGCGGCACGAAGACCGCACCCAATGCGGCTGAGGCCATCTGCACGATGGCCCATTCGACGCGGTTCTCGGCCAGCAGCGCCACGTGATCGCCTATGGTAATGCCGCGCGCCGCCAAGGCACCGGCCAGCGCCAGCGCCTCGTCATGGTATTGCCGGAAGCTGCGCCGCGCGCCCTGATGCGGGAAGACCAGCGCATCTGCATCCGCCCAGTCACGGGCAGCCCTCTCCAGCGCCGGCCACGGATGAAGCAGGCTCACTGGGCGCACCATCCGCCATCGGCCAGAAGGATGGTGCCGGTAACGAAGCTCGCGGCATCGGACGCAAGGAAAACGGCGGGTCCCACCATTTCTCTCATCTCCGCCATGCGGCGAAGCGGCGTGCGCTCCACGATCTCGCGGGCGGCCTCGCTCAGATAGGATTGCCCGCGTTTCGTCATGGAATGATTCGTATAGCCGGGGTTGAAGGCGTTGACCCGGATGCCATGTGGACCCCATTCGCTGGCGAGCCCCCGCACCAGCATGTCGATGCCACCCTTGGCGGCGCAATAGGGTGTGAGATCCTCGAAGGCGGCGACCGAGGCATTGGACGAGTTCATGACGATGGCGCCGCCCTTGCCCTGCTTGATGAATTGCCGCGCCGCCGCCTGGGCGCAGAGGAAATAGGCCCGGAGGTTGCCGCCGATTACCGTGTCGAACTCGGCAGCCGAAAAATCGATGGCCTTCTTGCGGACGTTCACCCCGGCATTGCAGACGAGAATGTCGAGCCGGCCATAACGGCGAACGGCTCCCTGGATCAGCGCCTCGCAGTCTTCGGGCTTCGTGACATCGGCAAGGACGGCCAGCGTCTCATGGCCCTTGTCACGGAGCTCTGCAGCCGTCGCCTCAGCCCGCTCAAAACTGCGCGCACAGCCGACGACGATGGCGCCTGCGTCCGCAAATCCATGGGCCAGCTC
>Ga0209607_1004098_pt1 | contig 10928 bp, 9 predicted proteins | sample AD_UKC117_MetaG_FD_184413 | JGI IMG/M metagenome (GOLD analysis project Ga0209607, IMG submission 184413) | Active sludge microbial communities of municipal wastewater-treating anaerobic digesters from Hong Kong - AD_UKC117_MetaG (SPAdes)... | ecosystem: Engineered > Bioreactor > Anaerobic >... | reverse complement strand
GGGAAGGTGCCGCTGATGCTTATCTCGCCGCCGTCCATCAGCTTGAACAGGCGCTTCGCGTGCTCCTTCTCCTGGTTCGCGGTCTCCTCGAATACCGCGGCTATCTGCATATAGCCCTCGTCGCGAGCCTTGCTCGCGAAATAGGTATAACGATTCCTCGCCTGCGACTCACCGGCGAAAGCCGCCATCAGGTTCTTCTCCGTCTGGGTTCCCTTGACGCTTTTCATCTTGCCCCCGATCCTCACGATTTTCTCCCGGCAGACGCCGGGACGCGTACACCAGCGCATCGAAGTATACAATTAAATATCAGCGGAAGCAAATATAGTATCCATTTTCGGCGCGTTCCGCTCGAAAGCGCCGCGGCTCGGCGGAGCGTACCGGCGTCGGAGGCATCGATGAAACACGCGCTGGGTTCATACGGATGGGCGGGCGAGGCGTCGGGCGACAGGCCCGATATCAGGGAGAGGCTCATCGCGTCGGGCACGCCGTCGGTCGCCGATTACGAACTAGTCGCGGCCATCATCGGCGCCGGCTCGAGGGGCAAGGACGTACGTACGCTATCGACGGAGGTGCTGGCGGGCTGCGACTTCAGCGCCGGCGTCCCGAGCGTCTCGAGCATATCGGCCATCCCGGGCATGGGCGACGCCCGCGCCTGCCGCGTAGCCGCGGCCTTCGAGCTCGGTAAGCGCTTCTACGGGACCAGGGAGCGCCGTATCGCTTCGCCGGACGACGCGTGGCAGCTCGTTCGCCACTTCGACGACCGGAAGCAGGAGCGCTTCCTCTGCTGCACGCTGAACGGCGCCCACGACGTTATCGCCGTCCGCGTCATCACCGTCGGCCTCGTCAACAGGACCATAGTCCATCCCCGGGAGATATACGCCGAGGCCGTTGCCGACCGCGCCTGCGCCATCTTCGTAGCCCACAACCACCCGTCGGGCAGGCTCGAGCCGTCGCCGGAGGACCTCGACATCACCGCCCGCCTCAAGGAAGCCGGCGCGGTGCTCGGCATCCCCCTCCTCGACCACCTGGTCTTCTCGCACGCCGGCTATACGAGCCTGGTCGAGAGCGGCCTGCTCGTGCCGGACAAGGCGTAGCGGGGAGGCCGCGCTACGGATGGCTCGATATGAAAGCCGGTAGTCCGCCGCTACCGGCCGCGCACCTAGATCATTTCGCTATTTAGGAATACAGTGGCGCGGGTTCCCGATGTTCGCTCTATCCGACGACGAAAGACCATCAGTAATTCCTCCCTCCCCACGCCCCCGGGGCGAGCCGTTGATTCTCTTGACGGTCCTCTGCTTCTCGCTGGCCTCGTCGCTCATAGTCGAATTCGGCGCCGGGCCGGCGCTCGGGACGATCGCCGCCTCCCTGCTCCGGGGCCTCTTCACCTGCTCCCCGGCGACCGGGGACGGGAACGGGCCGCTCGCGCCGCAATCGGAGGAACCGCCGCGCTGGCTCTTCGAGATGGACGTGCCTGCCAGGCTCGGCGCCGTATACGCCGCCGCCCGAGGCGGGCCGCGCGTCGAGCCGTCTCGGGCGCCGTATACGTATAGCCGCGTCCACGGTTACCGCTACTGGCGAGGGCCTCCCCGGGCCGCCTGATCGCGCAAGCGGCCCGCTAAGGGCGGCGCCGCGTCACACATCAGCCTATACCGGAGGTTCTCATGCCAATCAATACGGGAAGCACCGCTTTCATGCTCCTCGCCACCTCGCTCGTAATGTTCATGACGCCCGGGATCACCACCATCATCTGGTACCTCTACGGCTTCTCGCTGTGCTTCTCGGGTAGCCTCGGCCACGGCGATTTCATGGGCCTGGTCGGCAACCTGGACATGGCGCTGTTCCGCGGGGTGGATATCCTCGGCGCGAGCCCCGTGAACCCCGAGGTCCCGCTGCTCGTGTTCGTCGTCTACCAGATGATGTTCGCTATCATCACCCCCGCCCTGATCACGGGAGCCTTCGCCAACCGCGTACGCTTCCCCGCCTACCTGCTATTCCTCGTCGCGTGGCTCACGCTCGTCTACTTCCCGGCCGTCCACATGGTATGGGGCGGCGGCGTCCTGGCCGACTGGGGCGTCAAGGACTTCGCCGGCGGCATCGTGGTTCATACCACCGCGGGCTTCGCCGCGCTCGCCTCGGTCCTGTACATCGGCAAGCGCAAGACCGTCGAGAAGGGCATGCATTCCATCCCGCTCGTGGCCATCGGCACCGCGATCCTATGGTTCGGCTGGTACGGCTTCAACGCCGGCTCCGAATTCGGGGTCGACCGGGTCACGGCCCAGGCCTTCCTCAATACCGACCTGGCCGCGTCCTTCGCCGGGCCGACCTGGCTCCTGCTCGACTGGATATTCACGAGGAAACCCAAATTCCTCGGCTTCCTGACCGGGGCGGTCGCCGGGCTCGCGACCATCACGCCGGCGGCCGGATACGTGAGCAGCCAGGCGGCGGTCATCATCGGCATCGTCGCCGCCGCGGCGGGCTACTTCGCCATCCACCTGAAGAACCGGAGCGGACTCGACGACGCCCTGGACGTGTTCGGCGTGCACGGCATAGGCGGCTTCCTCGGCACCATCCTGCTCGGCGTCTTCGGCACCACGGCCATCAGCTACCCGGGGCGCGACCCGGCGGCGCTCGCCTCGGGCCTGGCCGACGGCAACGGGACGTTCATCCTGAAGCAGGCCGCGGCCGCGACCGGCGCCGCCGTCTACGCGTTCGCCTTCACCCTCGCCATGCTGGCGCTGATCAACCGCGTCACCCCGGTCCGCGTCTCCGAGAACGCGGAGGCGTCCGGCCTCGACCTGGCCGAGCACGGCGAGGTCGCCTACGACTGACCCAGGCCGATAGACGGCCGATGCTTGCGCGGGCCGCTCCCTCGCGGCGCGGCCCCGTGCGGGCGTAGGACCGGAGCCGGCACCCCTTCCGGGCGCCGGCCGCTACGCTTCGCCCTCGGCCTGCTTGCGCGACTTGCCGAAGATGCCGCGGAACATGTCGCTTACCAGGTTCTTCCTGGCGACGACCCTCGCTCCGGTGAAGGCCGTCACGTCCTTCTCCGTACCGGCGCATAGGAGGACGTCGCCATCGCGCATCCGGTACTTGGGATCGAAGAAGACGTAGTCGTCCTCGTCGGTCTTGCGCAGGGCGACGACGTTGATGCCCTTGGTCTGGCGGAGGTTAGCCTCGATTAGCGTCATGCCGACGTATCGGTCGGGTACCTGGAATTCGGCCAGCACCATGCTCGCGCTGATCGGCATGAAGGAGAACAGCGTGCTCGACACGAGCATCGGCACGATCCTGTAGGCGGCCTCCTTGGCCGGGTAGATGATCCTGGTCGCGCCGACCATCTCGAGTATCTCGCCGCGGTCCTCGTTATCGGCCCGCACGATGATCTGCTTGGCCCCGAGCTTCTTGAGGGCGTTCGTGACGATGATGGCCGCCTCGAGGTGGTCGCCCACGTCTACGATCGCGACGTCGACTCCCTCCGGGACGATGCGGCGCAGGGCTTCCTCGTTCAGCGCGTCGCTTATGTACGACTTGGCCGCCAGGTCCTTGTGCTTCTCTATTACCGACTTTTCCTTGTCGACTATGATTATCTGGTCGGTCGCGTCGGCGAGCTTCTCGAGGACGCTCAGCCCGAAGCTCCCGAGACCGACGATAGCGAATTGCCTTGCCATCATTCCCTCCTAACCCAGCAGCAGGTTCTCGCGCGGATACGCGGCGAAGCGCTCGACCCTGTCGGAGGAGCGCGAAACGGCCATCGCGAACACGCCGACCCTTCCCATGAACATCGCCGCGATGATGACGAGCTTGCCCCAGGAGCCCAGCCCGGCCGTGACGCCTCGGCTCAGGCCTACGGTGCCGAAGGCCGAGACGACCTCGAAGAACAGGTCGACGAAGGCGAACCGGCTCCCCTCGAGCGCCAGGAGCAGGAGTAGGCACGCGCCTATGATCAGCAACGCCTTGGACAATATCGAGAAGGCCCGCGTAACCGACGTCGTGGAGAGGGCGCCGCCGCGGTACGATATCGAGCCGTCGTCCTCCGTCCCGCGGAAGGCGGCCGCGAACGCCATGAACATCGTCGTCGTCTTGACTCCTCCGGCGGTCGACCCTGGCGAGCCGCCCATGAGCATAAGGAAGATGGTGAGCATAGCCGACGCCGAGCCGAACGTCGACTGCGGCACGGTATCGAAACCTGCCGTCCTCGTCGTCACCGACTCGAACAATGCCGCGAGCAGGCCCTCGCCCATCCCCATGCCGGAGAAGGCCCCGTCACGCTCGAGCGCGTAGAATAGGGCCGCGCCTACGACTATGAGCACAGCCGTTATCGACAGCGCTATGCGCGAATGGTAGCTGAGCCGCCGCTTCGTGCGCATGAACACGCGGCCTATGTCCTGCATGACCACGAAGCCTATGCCGCCCGTTATGATGAGCGCCATTACGACGAGGTTGACGACCCAATCTCCGGCGAACCCGTTCAGGCTATCACTGAACGTGGAGAATCCGGCGTTACAGAACGCCGATATGGCGTGGAAGGCGGCCGAGAAGACCGCGCCGTCCACGCCGAGCATAGAGAAGCGCGAGACGATGACCGCGAAACCGAGCGCCTCGATGACCAACGTCGTTATCACGATATTGAACACGATGTGGCGAGGGTTAGACTCGACCTCGTCCATGTACATTTCCTTGATGATGCCCCGATTGACCAGCGACACCTTACGGCGCGGGAGCGCCACGTAGAGGGTGGCGAACGCTACGATGCCTAGGCCGCCGAACTGTATGAGCAGGATTATGACGACCTGGCCGAACAGGCTGAAGCCCGCCGTATCGACGACGATGAGGCCGGTCACGCATACGGCGCTCGTCGCCGTGAACAGCGAGTCGAGAGGCCCTAGCCCGCCCTCGCCGGCCCATGCCGCCGGCAACGAGAGCAGTACCGCCCCGGCGAGTATCACCGAGATGAAATACGCAAGTATGTTGAACTTATCGCTGCTGATGCTCAGCTTCATCGCGGAGAACTGTAGCACGGCGGGGCGGCTACCTTCAAGGAGCGGCGCCGGAGCGGACGGCGGGTGCGTCCTCTCTAGATTCGCTGTATAGTAGGCGTACCATGATCAATGACGCTTCGATCGAAGCGGTCCGGAACGCCCGGATCGGCCATGGGAGGACCCTGCCCCTCTATGGGTCGTACAGCTTCTCGCGCATCCCGGGGAGCGCCTACAGGCTCCTATCCGGCAACGAGGGCGCGGACTTTCCATCCCTGCCTACGGACGCGGTACCCGAGGACGGGTTGCGCCACGTCGTCTTCGTCCTCATAGACGGGCTCGGATGGGACAAGATAGAGTCTGTGCTCGGATCGGGCTTCGCGGGCGTAGCGAGGTTCGAGCGGGACGGGGTCGTCTCGTGCATCACGAGCCAGTTCCCGTCGACCACCGTGGTTCACTCGACTACCGCGTATACCGGGCTGACGCCCGGCAGGGCGGGCGTCCTCGAGTGGTTCTACCATGAGCCGCGCATAGGACGGGTGATAGCGCCCTTCCTGCTCAACCGGGCGGGGGATACGGCCTACGGCACCCTGAAGGCGGACGGATTCTCGGCGGCCGACGTCTTCCCGGAAGGAAGCTTCATACGCTCCATCAAGGAACTCGGGGCTGGCTTCTACTCCTACTCGAGCTCGACCTTCACGCCGTCGGATTTCTCGAGGCGGGTCGCCGACGGGGCCGTGGTCGTCCCGACTACCAGCCCGTCGGACGCGTTCGCCCGGCTCGCCGAGTCGCTCTCGGCGGCCGAGGCGCGGGGCGAGCGATCCTATCATTTCGTCTACCTCGACGGTTACGACGCCCTGGAGCACAGATTAGGCGCGGATTCGCCGACAGCCTGGGCCGAGGCCTCGGCCATACTGACGTCGATCGGGCGCTTCGTGGACGGGCGGCTCGGCGTAGTACCCGCCAAGACGGGCGTCATGGTCTCGGCCGATCACGGGCAGGTAAACCAGCGGCCGGCCGAGGCTATAGTTGTGGTTCACCTTGAGTCTCTGTACGGGTGCGGCTGGCCGCGTTCGCGAACCCCGGAAGATAGTCATTGCCGCGACAAAAATCCACCCGCAACGGACTGCCTGAACTGCCGGTACGCACGGCAGTCGCGGCGCTGCGGTCAGCGCTGTTGCGTGGGCATGCGGTACTGACCGCTGAGCCTGGTTCCGGCAAGACGACGCTGATCCCGCTGTTGCTGCTGGACGAGCAGTGGCTGACCGGGCGCAGCATTCTGATGCTCGAGCCCAGGCGGCCCGCTGCACGCATGGCGGCACGGCGCATGGCGCAGCTGCTCGGCGAAGAGGTCGGCGGCACGGTCGGCTACCAGGTGCGCTTCGAGCGAAAGATCTCGGAATCCACCCGGATCGAGGTCCTGACCGAGGGTCTGCTGTTGCGCCGTCTGCAGAATGATCCGGAACTGGGCGGCGTCGGCCTGCTGATCTTCGATGAATTTCATGAACGCAGTCTTGTCGGTGATTTGTCGCTGGCACTTGGCCTGGACGTTGCCGCCGGACTGCGTGAAGACCTGCGCCTGCTGGTGATGATGCTCGCCGCAGCCGGCGCGATTGCGGCGGTGAGCTGGCTGCTGCTGCCGCCGGCGCGCACGGGGAGCGCCGCCGCCCAGCCATCGACATTTTTCAACGAGCCCTACGGGACGAAGGCCGCGTACCTGACGCTGAACAAGCTGAGGTATTCCGCGATCCGGCTGCGCCGGCCGATCGACACCGATACGCTCGCGGACATCGATGCGCTGGTGTTGCTCGAGCCGGTGAAATGTCTGCACCCGCACGAGGCCCAGACGCTGAAGTCGTGGGTAGCGGACGGGCATCGCCTGCTGGTGGCGCCGCGGACGTTGGAGGAATACGGGCCAGACTGCCGCGTCATGGACAATGCTGACGACTGTGTCGAAACCGTCGACTGGTTCCGCTTCGCGGAACGCGCGGCGAAGGCGGGCGACGCCAAGAGGGAATTCGTCGATCTCCATCCGGCCGCGGACGGCGGGCGGGCGTGGCTGCCGGACGTTGCGGCGGTTCGGGTCGGGACCGCGCACCGCTTTGACCCGGACGCGCCCCTGTCGTGGCCGGAGGCGGATCTGCCGATTACGCCTCTGCTGGCCGACGAGGACGGGCTCGTGGCGTTCGCGGCGGAATACGGGGAGGGATGGGTGTTCGCGCTGGCGGACATTTACGCGTTGACCAATGCGGGCCTTCGCGAGGCGGACGACCCGATCTGGCTTGCGGACCTGGCGACGGCGCTGGCCGACGGCGATGCGGACGCGGTGATCGCGGTGGACGAGTACCACCAGGGCTTTCCCTATAACGAGCGTCCGTGGATGGCGATGCTCGCGTTGCTCTGGGACGAGCGCTGGGGCTGGACGGTGCTGCAGGTGGCGGTGGTGAGCGCGCTCGGCCTTTACGCAGCCGGGCGGCACTTCGGCCGTCCGGAGGGTCTGGTGCGGCGGGTGCGGCGCACGCAGGGGGAGTTCACCGCGGCAGCCGGCCGCCTGTTGCACCAGGCGCGGGCGGGCGACGTGGCGCTGGCGACGATCTGGCGGCACGACCGCGACCGGCTGCGCCGCGCATTGCACCTGCCGGTGAACTGCACCGATGGGGAGATCAGCGATCAGCTTGCGCGGCAGGGGCACGCGGAGGCGGCGCGGGCCGTGCAGGCGGCGGCGCAACAAGTACATCAATCCCGACTGCCGGACGCGACGCTCCTGGAGCTGGTGCGCCGGTTGAACACCGCAGTGGAGGCCGTTGAGCATGGAACTGGATCGCGTCGTCGAGTTGGCGCGCAGCGTGAGGCGTGAACTTGGGAAAGTGATTATCGGGCAGGATGCGCTGCTCGACGAGGTCGTGGTGGCGCTGCTCGCGGGCGGGCACGTGCTGCTGGAGGGGCCGCCGGGGACGGCCAAGACGCTGCTGGTGCGGGCGATCGCGCTGACGCTGCGGGGGCGATTCCGGCGGGTGCAGTTCACACCGGACGTGATGCCGGCGGACCTGCTGGGCGTCAACGTGTACCGCAGCGAGCAGGCTGCGTTCGAGTTCCGGCCCGGGCCGGTGTTCTGCGACCTGCTGCTGGCGGACGAGATCAACCGGGCCCCGGCGAAAACGCAATCGGCGCTGCTCGAGGCGATGCAGGACGTGCAGGTTTCGATCGACGGGGAGACGCACGCGCTGAGCCCGATCTTCACCGCGTTGGCCACGCAGAACCCGATCGAGTACGAGGGCACGTATCCGCTGCCAGAGGCGCAGCTCGACCGCTTCATGTTCAAGTCGCGGGTCGGTTACCCGGCGGAAGCGGACGAGCAGGAGATTCTCCACCGCTACCAGCAGGGGTTCGACGCGGCGCGGCCGGAGACGTTCGGGATCGAGCCGTGCACCGATCCGCAGGCGCTGGCGGAGGCGCGGGCGGCGGTGCGGACACTCACCGTGGCCCAGCCGGTGATCCAGTACATCACGGCGGTGGTGCGGGCGACGCGGGGCTTCCATGCGTTGGCGCTGGGGGCGAGTCCGCGGGCGGGCGTGATCATGTTCCAGGCGGCGCGGGCGACGGCGCTGCTGCGCGGGCGTGACTTCGTGACACCGGACGACGTTCGCGACGTGGCCCAGCCGGTGCTGCGGCACCGTCTGCTGCTGCAGCCCGAGGCGGAGATCGAGGGGCTGACGACCGACGCGGCGATCACGCAGGTGCTCGCGCAGGTGGAGGTTCCCCGGCTCACATGACGGACTTCGCGCCATCCCACCCGCACGTTCTGCCGACGCGGCGTCTGCTGATTCTGCTGCTGCTGCCCGCGCCGGTGATGTTGCTGTGGCGCAGCAGCGGCGGGCTGGCGCTGGGCTTCGCGCTGGACGTCGTGATCTGCGTCGTGTGGGCGGTGGACCTGCTGATTTCGCCGGGCAGCCGCGCGTTCGAGGTCAAGCGGATCATGCCGCCGTTCCTGTCGCTGAACGCGAAGAACGTGGTCGGGTGGGACGTGCGCAACGCGAGCGAGCGCGTCATGGCGTTTGCGTTGACGGACGACGTTCCCGAGGGGATGCGGCGGAGTCGCGCGGTGGTGGACGGCGTGCTGCGGCCGCGTTCGCGGGCGGAGCTGCGCTACGAGGTGCGGCCGACGCGGCGCGGTCAGTACCGGTTCGGGGACGTGCATCTGCGCCTGGGCACGGTGCTGGGGCTGGGGCTGCGGCAGTATCGTCTGCGGCTCGAGCACGACGTCAAGGTATATCCCAACGTGCAGAATCTGCGGCACTACGAGATGGCGCTGCAGCGCCACCGGCTGCAGGAGCTGGGGGTGGTGCGCACGTTCGAGCGGGGCAAGGGGGCGCAGTTCGACGGTCTGCGCGAGTACATTCCGGGCGACGACCCGGGGGACATTGCGTGGAAGGCCACGGCGCGGCGCAGCAAGCTGATCGTGCGTGAGTACGGCGTCGAGCGGAGCCAGAACATCCTGATCATGCTGGACTGCGGGCGGCTGATGACGACGCAGGCGGACCAGGTTTCGCGTCTGGATCACGCGATCAACGCGACGATTCTGCTGACGTACGCCGCGATGAAGCAGGGTGATTCGATCGGGCTGCTGGGTTTCAGCGACGAGATCGAGGCGTACGTTCCGCCGATGCGGGGCCAGGGCGTGCTGCGCCGGATGAACGAGGCGCTGTACCGGATCGAGGCGCGGTTGCGCGAGCCGAACTACGATCGGGCGTGCCGCTTTCTGGCTCTGCGCCAGCGCAAGCGTTCGCTGATCATCGTGTTCACGGACGTGATCGATCGTGCGGCTTCGGCGGCATTGTTGGCGCATACGGCGCACTTTGCCCGGCGGCACCGGGCGTTGTGCGTGACGTTGCGGAACGGCGAGGTCGAGCGGCTCGCCCAGCAGCAGCCGCAGGCGGCTGGTGACTGCTACGTGACCGCCGTCGCGTTGCAGTCGCTCGAGCGGCGGCGCGACGCGCTCGAGCGGATGCGGCACAGCGGCGTGGACGTGCTGGACGTGGATCCGCGGGGGCTCACGCCGGCGGTGCTCAGCCGCTACCTGGATCTGAAGCGGAGCGGGCGCTTCTGAGTAAAGGCGTGCGGGTGGACGTTTCAGCGCAGCAGCGCGGGGGTGGCGTTGTCTTGGTCGTCGGTTGGCGCCATGTCGGGGCCGCGGCCGGCGACGGCGAGATAGAGCCAGAAAACCAACATGGCCGACAGACCCAGCGCCAGCTTGACCGCGGGGGAGAGCAGCGTGCTGGGCGTGATGAATCCCTCGAAAAATCCGGCGACGAGGAATGCGGGGATGAGTCCGAGGGCGATCTGGGCGCCTTCGCGGGCGTGGTCGCGCAGCGCCCGCAGGCGGGTGCGTCGGCCCGGGCACCAGAGCGCGTAGCCCATGAGCAGGCCGGCGCCGCCGGCGATAATGATCGCAGACAGTTCGAGTCCGCCGTGGACCAGGACGGTCGCCCAGAAGTCGCCGGCTGCGTGGTTCTGGGCGTAGGCCCCGGCGAACCCGCCGAGCATGGTCCCGTTGACGACCAGCACGTAGACCGTACCGGCTGCAAAGGTGACGCCGAGTGCGAAGGCGGACAGGGCCACGACGATGTTGTTGGTGGTCACGGCGCTGGAGAGGACGGGCGAGGGTGTCTGTTCGAAGCGTTCGCGGAAACCAGAACCGGTTTTCTCGCCGCGGAATTCCCACTCTGCGCCGCCGAGGATGTCGGCCACGACGGAGGGGTTGGACTGGACGCTGAAGTAGCCGAGGCCGGTGAAGGCGAGGAAGATCGCGAGGCTGACCGCGGTGAACGGCCAGCGCCGGCGGAAGAGGCGCGGGAAATCGCGCAGGAAGAAGTCGCGCAGCGACGTGTGCGATCGCCGGCGCCGACCATACACCTGTCCGTGGGCGATCGCACACGTCGCTGCGCGACTTCT